>Ga0316198_10002833_pt1 | contig 10478 bp, 13 predicted proteins | sample OudBieAanoxic_MG_FD_204935 | JGI IMG/M metagenome (GOLD analysis project Ga0316198, IMG submission 204935) | Coastal sediment microbial communities from Oude Bieten Haven, Netherlands - site A anoxic | ecosystem: Environmental > Aquatic > Marine > Coastal > Sediment | place: Netherlands...
AAGAAAAGGAGTTCGCGAACGACCTCGGTTCCCTGCTCGGCGAGATCGCCGATAGCAGACACCGCTTCCGCCGCCGACTCAGGTTGACGCTCCATGAGTCGAACATGAAGCAATATTGCCGCCAGCAGATTGTTGAAGTCGTGCGCAACTCCGCTGGCCAGGGTTCCAACCGCCCGCATTTTCTCGGCCTCCCGCAACCGGTCCTCTGCATCGACCGTCTCGGTGACATCCCGCACGACCAGAATCGCGTTTTCCAGACCATCCGGTGCCGTCAACGCGCAATCGAGCAGCCGGCCACCATGATCGGTTCGCCACTGCAGAGGGGCATGACCGTGGAGGCGATGAGCGAGATCGCCAATAACCGCCTCCGCGTTTGGTAGGAGGGCGTTGTTGGCGAGTTCCACGGCGCCCTTGTCGTCGACCAACGCCACCCCGTCGACCATCGCATCAAAGGTGCGCCGCCATCGTTCTCCCATCCGCCGAACCCGATCAGTGAGGTCGTGGATGGCAACCAGATATCCCTCCTTGATGTCGCCGCCTGCCCAGGCAACACGAAGCTCGACCTCGGCCAGGTCGCCGCCGGCGAGATTCCAATGGGCCTCGAGAGTGGTTTCTCCGACCTCCCCGACCTCCGCCAGAGCGGCCTTCAGCTCCTCAGTGGGTGGTTTTTTCAGGAAATTTGCCACGGAGGTCGAGGCCAGCCGCGAGGGCGGTCCGCCGAGGTAGGGTTCTGCCGCCGGGTTGGCGTCGCGTAGGCTGAGGTCCCTGTCGAGGCGGAGAAGCGGTGTCGGCGACGCGGTGAAGAGCTCTCGAAACCGGCGTTCGCTGGTGACGAGAGACCGCCGTTGCGCGGCGAGACGTTCCGCCATGTCACCAAAGGACCGAGCGAGATCTCGAACCTCAGTCGTCGGGCCCCCTTTCAAGCGCTCCGTTGGCCGGTCGGGGTCAAACGATCGCACCCAGTCGGCAAGTTGATTCAGGGGAGCCACTACTCTGCCGACAAGGACCAGCCCCACCACTAACGCCAGGATCAGAGCAATCGCGAGACCGGCGAGGAGACGCGCTGCGGCAGCGGCCAGATTGGCACGAACCCGCGCCCGTGAGACCAGCAACACGACGTCGACCGAGGTTTCGTTGCCCCACACACCCTGGCTGACCGCAACTCTCTGTTCAACCCGCATCAAACTGGCATCGAGGACCTCGATTTCGTCCGGGGATGGACCAAATCGCCACCGGATCCGGCCACTCGAGTCACGGACCTCGCCCGCGCGGATGTCGGTCATCGAAAACACATTGAAATACTCGGGAGAACCTCCATCGGCCGCACCGAGAGCAAGGACCTGTGCCAGCAACTCGGCTCGGGACCTGAGCTCGTCCTCTAGGATCTGCCGTTCGTGCCAGAGGACCAGCGCGCTGACCAGAACCAGGGTCACGACCAAGACCCCGAGCAGCCAGAGCAGGAAGCTCCTCCCGAGGGTCATTGCGAGGTCACCAGACCCAATTTGGATCCCGGATCAAAAATCGAAGAAGTCACCCTCGAAGACGTCGGACAGCTGCCGCATGATTCCAGCCGACAGGGCCGCCGTAATGCCTGTCATGATCGAAGCGCCCTTGGAGCGTCCAACCAAATACCCGACCAAGCTGACGCATGCTACCGATCCGAAGGGGTGCCGGCGGACCGTCTCCCGCCAGTCGATGGACTGCGGGACGAGAGAGTCGAGGATCGAGTCGACGTCAATCCGTCGCGCCGAGCTCAGATCATCAATCAGCTCGTCTTGGGTCGCATCCACAAACGCATCGGCGTCGTTTTCAACCATCTCGCCACATCCTCCAGGTCATCAGTCGCGCGGTCGAGTCGCGTAGCCGACCAGGAAACCGACGGCGACTGCAATCAGGATCGCCTTGCCGGGGTTGGCCCGAACGTACTCAACCACCTCATCGCCCTTCTGCTTGAAGTCGACCTCAGCGACCTTCGATTTCGCCTTTTCAAAGACATCCTTTGACTTCTCGGAAAGGAGATCGTACTGCCCCTTGGACTTTTCGTAGAGATCCTCGGCCTGCGCGCGGCTCTTGGCGGCCAAACCGCCCATTTTTTCGCGCGCTTCGCTGAGGTACTTCTTGGCGTCCTCGAGATACACCTTGGTCCGATCGGCCGCCACGCCGGCCTTGTCTCTGGCCTTACCATAGGCGTCCTGCATCGTTGATTTGGCGCTCTCCATCGACTGCTGAGCCTTGGCGAGCGACTCCTTGACACTGGTCAGTCCGCCAGTCGCCTTTTCCGCCACTTCTTCGATGGCCTCATCAACCGTCTTTTTCTTAGTAGCCATTACTGACCTCCTCGGTAGGGCAACATTCTAGGGGGAAATGGCTTGTACGTCCAGCGGAAGGCATGGAACCTGAGGCTTGGGGCTTGAGCTCTTGATGTTGTTGAAGAATCGGAAGGAACGCTGACGCCAACTTTATTTTCACTCCTACCCCTCAGAAATCCGCGGCGGGAGGGGGGCGGGCCATCGGGAACGGGATCGGGTTCGTTGGCACAGAGTTGATGGCCGGGTTAGGATCGCGGGCGGAGGTTCAATGAAAATCACTGTCTTGGGTGCGGGTCGTTGCGTGACCGGGTCGAAGTACCTGCTCGAATGGAAGGACTTCCGTCTCATGGTGGATTGCGGCCTTTTTCAAGGCCCCGCCGAGTACCGCCAACTCAACTGGAAGAAGCTGCCGCATCCTCCGCACGACATCGACGCAGTGGTCTTGACCCATGCCCACATCGATCACTCTGGATACTTGCCGCGGTTGTGCCGCCAAGGTTTCGAGGGACCCGTGTATTGCACCCCACCGACCCGGGCCCTGCTCGGCGTGCTCCTTCCCGATGCCGCTCATATCAATGAGGAAGAGGCTCGGTACGCCAACAAGAAGGGCTATTCGAAGCACAAACCGGCGCTGCCGTTGTTTCGATTGGCGGACGCGCGAGCTGCGCTCAAGCTTCTCGAATCGTCAGCCTTCGAACATTGGCACGATCTCCACCCAGGCATTCGCTTCCGCTTTCACCGGCAGGGACACATCCTCGGCGCCGCTGCAATTGAACTGGAGACAAAAGTTGCAGGTGGGAAAAAGAAAACGATCTTCTTCTCAGGCGATGTCGGACGCTATGGCATTCCGATCCTGCACGAACCACAGCCGTACCCCGGCTCCGATGTCCTCTTTGTCGAGTCGACCTACGGCAATAGGTTTCATGGAGATGTGGAGCCCCGGGACGTGCTCGGCGAGGAGGTCCGCGCGGGCATCGGTCGCGGAGGGATCATCATCATCCCTGCGTTCGCCATCGACCGCACCCAGGAGATTCTCTACCTCCTTCACGAACTCATTGTCGACGGCGATCTCCCACAGATCCCGATATTCCTCGACAGCCCGATGGGCATCGAGGCGACAACCCTCTATACGCGTTTCATCTCCGAGCACGATACAGAAATGCGGTACTTTTTCGCCAACCAGGAGAATCCGATCTTTCCACCAACCCTTCAGGTCACACCTTCTTCATCCGAGTCGCGCAAGCTCAACTCCCTGCGGGGACCGGCAATCATCATTTCGGCCTCGGGAATGGCAACCGGCGGACGCATTCTCCATCACCTGAAGCTGAGGCTGCCCGACAAAAAGAACACAGTGATCTTCACTGGATACCAGGCGCAGGGAACAAAAGGCCGTCGTCTCATGGATGGTGATGAAGAGGTCAAGATCCACGGCGAGTGGATACCTGTGAAGGCCCACATTTCTCGGGTCTCGGGTCTTTCCGCCCACGCCGATGCCGGCGAACTCCTGCTGTGGCTCGGGCGCCGCGACCGGGATCCCGAGAAGGTCGTTCTGATTCACGGCGAGTACGACGCCCAGGAGGCTTTTGCGGAGCGCCTCAAGGAAGAGTTCGACTGGGACTGCGAAATCCCGGAGCTGGGCGATACCATCACGATTTGAGCAGAATTTTGAATTCTTAATTTTGAATTCTTAATTGTCTCCCACCCTCCCCTGTAACCCGAGAGGTTGGGTGAGAATTCAAAATTGAGAATTCAAAATTCACAATTCGAAACCGGGTCAATAAAAAACGCCGCAGCAAGCTGCGGCGTTGCATCATTTGATCTCGGTTTCGCTTACTCGTCTTTCTTCTCTTCCTCTACCTCAGGGGCCTCTTCGAGCGCCTCGGCCTCAACAGGCTCGGGTTCCTCCTCGGTGGGGGCCGCCTCAACAGATGCCTCGGGTTCCTCAGCCGCAACTTCGACAGTCCCCTCGGCCTCATCCTCGGCGGTGGCCATTTCCTGATCGACCTCGTCATCGGCCTTCTTGGAACCTCCCCCAAAAACGCCCTTGGCGCGGTCCATCAGCGACCCTTTCTTATCCGGGGGCCCGCCCTCTTCATGCTCCGACAACTCGTAATCGACAAACTCGATGATCGCGAGCTCGGCACCGTCGCCACGGCGACGACCCAGACGCATGACGCGGGTGTATCCACCTGGACGATCGGTGAATCGCGGTGCGATCTCCTCGAAGAGGCGGCGCACCACCTCTTTGTCGGGCACCATGGTCAGGACCTTTCGACGCGCCGGAAGCGAGCCGGTGCCGGCAAGAGTGACCATGCGCTCTGCCATCGGCCGCAGCTCCTTGGCCTTTGCCAGGGTGGTCACGATCCGATCGTGGGTGAACAGGGCCGTCAGTTGGTTTCTGAACAGCGCTTTGCGGTGGGCAGTGGTGCGGCCCAGCTTGCGGCCGCGAACTCGGTGTCGCATCTCGGTCTCCCGCTTCCTACAGATCGAGGTTCATGCCGAACCCGAGTCCAAGGACCTCGAGCTTCGATCGCACCTCTTTGAGGGATTTTTCTCCGAAGTTGCGGATCTCAACCATCTCTCTTTCGGAGCGGCTGACGAGATCCCGCAAGGTCCGGATATTGGCGTTTTTTAGACAGTTCATGGATCGAATCGAAAGCTCGAGGGTCTCGATCGAGGCATCGAGGATGCTGTCCTCTTCTTCGGGTTCGGCTTCTTTCACCGGTGCTTCCGGCGATTCTTCAACCTCCGCCAGGGAGGTGTAGATGTCCATGTGGCCCTGCACCAACTGGGCTGCCTGGCTGAGGGCTTCCTCAGGTGTGATGGTTCCATTCGTCCACACCTCGAGCACCAGTCGCTCGTAGTTGGTCATGCGTCCGAGCCGAGCCATCTCGACACGGAAGTTCGCCTTGCGCACCGGCGAGTGCGCCGAGTCAACCGGAATGAAGCCAACATCGAGGTCTTCGGTCTGATTTTCTTCGGCCGGCACGTAGCCGCGGCCCTGCGCTACCCGCACGGTCATCTTGAGCTTGCCGCCGGCAGAGAGGGTCGCAACGTGGACGTCGGGATCGATCACTTCGACCTGAGTCGAGCCGGCAAACTGGCCGGCGGTGACCTCACCCGGACCCTTGGCCTCGAGGTTCAAAAATGTCGGCCCCTGACCATGAATTTTTAATGGTATCTTCTTCAGGTTGAGGATGATGTCGGTGACATCCTCGACAACCCCGGGAACCGCTGAAAACTCGTGGTCCGCGCCTTCGATCTTGACCGCGGTAATCGCCGCAGACGGAATCGATGACAGCAGGGCCCGTCGCAAGCTGTTGCCAAGGGTGGTTCCCCATCCCCGCTCAAACGGCTGCGCAAGAAATCGCCCAAAGGTCGGGCTCTGTCCTTCTTCTTCTAATTCAACTTGTGCCGGTCGCTGGAAATCCTGCCAGATCATGCAGCCTCCACCTTAACGAGAGTAGAGCTCGACGATGAGCTGCTCCTGGATCGGGAAGCGGATATCCTCGCGGACCGGATTCTCGAGAACCTTGCCTTTGAATGCATCCGCATCGAGCTCCATCCAGGGCGGAATTCCACGGCCCTGAGCGAACTCGACTGCTTCCGAAATGTGAGAATTCTTGCGGCTCTTTTCGCATACAACGATTTCCATGCCGGGCCGAACCCTGAACGATGGAATATTCACACGGCGGCCATCGACCTCGATATGGCCGTGGCGCACCAACTGCCTCGCCTGGGTTCGGGAGGTGGCAAAACCGAGCGAGTAGACCACATTGTCAAGGCGCAACTCAAGGAGCTGGAGCAGAGTCTCTCCAGTAACACCCTTGCGTCGGTTGGCCTCGTCGAACGTGCGTCGAAACTGGCCCTCGAGGAGCCCATAGATGCGACGCAGTTTCTGCTTCTCCCTGAGCTGCAAACCGTAGGCCCGTACTTTGCGCCGACGGCCCATCCCGTGTTGGCCAGGAGGCGCATTTCGGCGCTCTATCGCACACTTTTCTTTGTAACAGCGCTCGCCTTTCAAGAACAGTTTCATGCCCTCGCGGCGGCACAGTCGACAAACAGGTCCTCTGTATCGTGCCATGTAATTCCTACTCCCTACACCCTGCGCCGCTTGCGCGGGCGGCAACCATTGTGCGGAATCGGGGTCACGTCGCGAATGCTCCTGATGTCGAGGCCACTGGCCGCAACAGCGCGGATCGCCGACTCACGGCCGGGGCCCGGGCCCTTGACCAGCACCTCAACCGAGCGCACTCCGTGATCCTGCGCCTGCTCCGCAGCAGCCTTGGCCGCGAGCTGGGCCGCATAGGGCGTGCCCTTGCGAGAACCCTTGTAGCCGATACGGCCGCCGGAGGACCAGCACAGAGTGCCGCCACCGGGGTCCGCAAAGGTCACGATTGTGTTGTTGAAGGTGGCGTGAATATGGGCGACAGCGTGGGGCACGTTTACACGGTCCCGACGCGCCTTCCGTCCGCCCTTCTTTTCCTTTGCCATATTTCAGCTCCTGCCCACTTGACCGCTTCTACTTCGTAACTTGTTTTTTGCCGGCGACCGCCTGACGCCTCGGACCCTTCCGGCCCCGGGCGTTGGTGTGAGTCCGCTGGCCGCGAACCGGCAGACCGCGACGATGTCGCATCCCGCGATAGCTCCCAATTTCGATCAGGCGTTTGATGTTCATCGCAACCTCGCGACGGAGATCGCCCTCGACCATCCCTTCTGCCTGGATCACCTGTTGGATCGCCAGCACCTCGGCCTCGGAGAGATCTTTGACCTTGATTCCCTCTTCGACTTTGGCCTTCCCGAGTAGCTTCTTTGCGCGGGTGCGACCGATTCCATATATATATGTCAGGCCGATTTCGACCCTTTTGCCGGACGGCAGATCAACGCCTGCAATACGTGCCACCAGATACCTCCCCGATCAACCTTGCCGTTGCTTGTGCTTCGGGTTCTCGCAGATCACCCGGACCACACCCTTGCGACGGATGATCTTGCATTTCGCACACATTTTCTTGACCGATGGACGAACTTTCATTGCCGTCCTCCCTATTTGTATCGATATACGATGCGCCCTCTCGTCAAATCATAAGGAGAGAGCTCGACCAGTACTTTGTCGCCCGGAAGAATCCGAATAAAGTGCTTACGCATCTTGCCTGAAATGTGCGCCAACACCCCATGGCCGTTCTCCAGCTCGACACGAAACATCGCGTTGGGCAGGGGTTCGACCACAGTGGCCACCACTTCGATCGCCTCTTCCTTAGGCATGAAGGAACTCCTCGGAACCGAGCACACGATGGCCGTCGGCAGTGACTGCCACCGAGCACTCAAAATGGGCTGCGAGTCTACCGTCTTCTGTCCTTGCTGTCCAGCCGTCATCGTCGATCTGGACTCTCCACGAACCGCCCGTGATCATTGGTTCAATCGCAATAACGAGGCCTGGTTTGAGCCGCTGGCCGTGGCCCGGCTTGCCGTAATTCGGAACCTGCGGTTCTTCGTGGAGGGAACGCCCTATGCCATGACCGACGAATTCGCGAACCACACCGTAGCCAGCCGCCTCGGCACGTTGTTGCACCGCCGCGCCAAGATCCCCTAATCGACCATCCGGCCGCACGGCCGAAACGGCATCTTCGAGGCAGAGGCGTGTGATCTCCATCAGACTCTGAGCCTCTTCGCTGAGGGTGCCAACGCCAAAGGTCACCGCTGCATCGCCATAGAAACCATCGAGTAACACGCCGCAGTCGACGCTCACCAAATCTCCGTCCTTGAATCGGCTTTTGCCATTGGGGATCCCGTGCACGATGACGTCGTTGATCGAAGTACAGAGAGTCGCCGGAAAGCCCCGGTAGCCCTTGAACGCGGGAGTTCCGCCTTCGGCGCGGATCATCTCCTCCGCGAGCTTGTCGAGCTCGCCGGTGGATACGCCGGGTGCGGCTGCTCCTTTTACAGCTCGGAGCACCCTATGAACGAGGCGATTCGCCTTATCCATGGTCTCCAGCTCGCGTTGGGATTTGAGGCTGATCATTCCCTCACCCACGCCTCCCGCGAACTCGGCCCTTACGCATGAACCCGTCATAGTGGCGCATCACCAGCTGCGACTCGATCTGGTTGACCGTGTCCATGGCAACACCAACCACGATCAGGAGCGAAGTACCTCCGAAGAAGAACTTGACCCCGAGTCCCTGAGTGAACCAGGCAGGCAAAATCGAATCGAGGGTTGGCCCGATAACCGGGATGGTCGCGACCTTGAAACCCGCAATCAGGATCTCCGGCAGGATCGCAACCAACGCCAGGTAAACGGCGCCGACCAACGTGATGCGGGTCAGAATTTTGTCAATGAACTCGGCAGTCCGTTTTCCAGGCCTGATCCCCGGGATGAAACCACCGTATTTACGCATGTTCTCTGCCGTGTCTTCAGGGTTGAAAATGATCGACGTATAGAAGTAGCAGAAGAAGACGATCGACAGGAAATAGACCAGGTTGTACAGCGGCTCGCCCCAAGCCAGGGCTTCAGTGATTTTCTGTAACCAGCGGTTGTCGATCATCTGACCGAGAGTCTGCGGGAAGGACATGATCGAGGCCGCAAAGATCACAGGAATCACGCCGCCGGTGTTGATGCGAAGCGGCAGGTACGTGCTCTGGCCACCATATACCCGTCGTCCCACCACCCGCTTGGCGTACTGAATGGGTATTCGCCGCTGGGCCCGCTCCATGTAGACAATTGCAGCGACCACGATGACCATGAAGACCACGAGCAGCACCACAGTGATGATGTTCAGGGCACCAGTCTGGACATCGGTAAGGGTATTGAAGATCGCCGCTGGTAATCCGACCACGATGCCTGCGAAGATGATCAACGAAATACCGTTGCCGATGCCACGCTCGGAGATCTGCTCACCGAGCCACATGACGAAGGCGGTCCCTGTGGTCAATGTCAACACCGTCAGGAGACGAAACCCCCATCCCTGAAAGTGCTCAGGCACCAGCGGAGCACCGCCGGGTGCGGTGGTTCGCTCGAGGAAGAAGGAAATGCCCATCGCCTGGATGAACGACAGCACGATCGTGCCGTAGCGTGTGTATTGGGTGATCTTGCGGCGGCCGAGTTCCCCCTCCTTTGACAACTTCTCGAGGTAGGGCCACACCACGGTCAAGAGTTGAAGGATGATCGAAGCCGAAATGTAGGGCATGATGCCGAGCGCAAAGACCGTCATCCGGCCGAGTGCGCCGCCCGAGAACAGGTTCAAAAATCCCAAAACGGTGCCCTCGGCAGCCGTGGTGAATTCGGCGATCGCCACCGGGTCGATGCCCGGAATTGGGATGAACGCACCCAACCGGTATACCGCCAGCAGGGCAAAGGTAAACATCACCCGCCTGCGAAGATCCGGAATCGCGAAAATGTTGCGGAAACTGTCGATCACGACGTCACCACCTCGCAGCTGCCCCCGGCTTTCTCGATTCCAGCCTGTGCCGATGCAGAGAATCTGTGCACCTTGACGTTCAGTTTCTTTGCAAGCTCACCTTCGCCGAGCACTTTGACCAGCCTCTTGCCACCGCGAACCAGCCCTTTCTCAACCAGAATCTCGACAGTCACGGTGTCGCCGTCAGAAAATACTCGTTCGAGATCTCTGAGGTTCACCACTTGGAATTCAACTCTGAAAATGTTGTAGAAGCCGCGCTTCGGGATTCGGCGAACGAGCGGCATCTGGCCGCCCTCGAAACCGTAGCGCCGGGAGTACCCGCTGCGCGACTTCTGGCCCTTGTGACCCTTGCCGGCAGTTTTGCCGGTTCCCGAGCCGGGCCCGCGGCCGATGCGCTTGCGTGACTTTTTTGCGCCGGGCGCCGGATGCAGATCATGAAGTTCCATGGCTCAGCTCTCCAATTCTTCGACCGATACCAGGTGGGTGACCTTGGCAACCATCCCGCGGATGGTTGGGTGGTCGAAACGCGTTACGGTGCGACCGATGCGTCCAAGACCAAGGCTTGTCAGCACTCGTCTCTGCTTCCGTGCAAAACCGATCTGGCTCCGCACCTGGGTGATTTTGAGGACCTTCGGCGATCTTTTGGCCGTCTTCTTGGCGGCCTTCGGGACCTCAGCCTTGACCGGCTTCTCTTTGGTCACAACCTGCTTCGGTTCCGGCTTCGTGGCAGGTTTTTTCGCTTCGGTCTTCTTCTCCG
>Ga0316198_10002835_pt1 | contig 10475 bp, 7 predicted proteins | sample OudBieAanoxic_MG_FD_204935 | JGI IMG/M metagenome (GOLD analysis project Ga0316198, IMG submission 204935) | Coastal sediment microbial communities from Oude Bieten Haven, Netherlands - site A anoxic | ecosystem: Environmental > Aquatic > Marine > Coastal > Sediment | place: Netherlands...
ATCCTGATGGTACAGATGCCGCTAACTACAATATTTCTGAATATGTTGCTGCAGACTTTGCTTCTCAGGACGCTGCAAGAACTGCAGTTCGTTTCGAAAGAAAACTTGAGCTCTCCGGAGAAGGTCATAGATTCTTTGACTTAGTACGATGGGGAATAGCTGCTGAAACATTAAATACGTATTTAGCTTATGAAGGACAGTTCCTTGTTACCAAATTTGGTGGTGCAAGCTTTACTGCCGGTAAAAGTGAATTATACCCTATTCCACAAGCACAAAGAGATATTCAAGGCTCTGATATTTTAGCTCAGAATCCCGGGTACTAATACTATTGAACATATAATTTTAAAAGGCCGCTGAAAAGCGGCCTTTTTATTTGTTCATGTGCCAGGGTTCTTGCATTTTTGTATGTTGATTTAAAATACAGGTCCTATGAAACTAAAAACTGTTATAGCAGCAATAGGTTTACTGCTAATGCTAATTGCAGGCTGCGATAACTCTGAAAAAAACACGGTTCTTTTCCAAAGTGTTTCACCTCAAAATTCCGGACTGAATTTTACCAATCAATTAAGCGAAAATGATTCAATTAATATCCTTGATAATGAATTTGTCTACAATGGCTCTGGTGTGGCACTGGGAGACCTGGATGGTGATGGATTAGACGATATTTTCCTCACTGGCAATCAGGTAGATAATAAGTTGTTCCTCAATAAAGGACAATTAAAATTTATTGATATCTCCGCAGATGCCGGAATAAATAAACCAGATTCTCTGCTATGGTCCTCAGGCGTATCTATAATAGATATTAATCTTGACGGGAAACAGGATATTTATATTTGTAACACTTTTTACAAAAATCCGGACAGAAGGAGGAACCTCCTGTACATCAATCAGGGTAATAATGATAATGGTAATCCCCTATTTAAAGAAATGGCTGAGGATTACGGAATTGCAGATACCACCTACTCTTCACATGCTCAATTTTTTGACTATGATAACGATGGTGACCTGGATCTTTTTATTGGAGTGAACAGGATTGAAGGAATAAACCCAAGCCAGTTTAGTCCATTAGAAGACGATGGTACATCCCTTAGCCGGGACAGGCTGTATAAAAATAACTGGGATGAAAATGGGGCTCACCCGGTATTTAAAGATGTATCAGAAGAAGCCGGAATTCGCTTTCACGGATATAGTCATAGTACTCTAATTCACGATTTCAATGAAGATGGCTGGATGGACATTTACGTGGCCAATGATTTCCTGAGTAATGATCTTATTTATATCAATAATCAGGATGGGACGTACACCAACCGGGCCGAGGATATATTTAAACACTTTAGCCTTTCTTCCATGGGTAGCGATATTGTGGATATAAACAATAACGGGCATATGGATATTTTTACATCCGAGATGCAGCCCTATTACAATAAACGAAAGAAGTTATTCCAGGGACCCAGCAGTTATCAGAAAGAAATTTTTACTAAAAAGTATAACTACGCATCGCAATATACCAGAAACACACTACAACTAAATCTTGGTATAAATCCGGAAACAGGTCTTCCAATATTTGGAGACACGGGTATGTTTGCCGGAATCCAGGAAACGGATTGGAGTTGGGCACCACTTTTTGCCGATTACGATAATGACGGCTGGCAGGATCTTTTTATTACTAATGGATTTCCAAAAGATGTGACCGACAGAGATTTCGGGGATTTCCGTATCACAGCCAGCAGACTGGTTAGCAAGGAAAAACTAATAGCCGCCATTCCAGAGATAAAAATTCCAAATTTCATGTTCCGAAATACTGGAGATTTAAATTTTGAGGATGTTACCGATTCCTGGGGGCTTAACTTTGGTACCTATTCCAATGGGGCGGCTTATGGAGATCTGGATAATGACGGGGATCTTGATCTTGTAATTAATAATATCAATGATCCCGTTTTGCTTATGGAAAACAGGCTTTCTCAAATAAATCCGGATAGCCATTATTTACGGGTAAAATTAAAAGGTTCTGATAAAAATCCTGCTGCTTATGGAAGTGTAGTAGAAATTTATTCCGATGGAATGAGTCAGAAGCAGTCTTTAATTTCAGGACGAGGCTATCTCTCCAAACCAGAAAGTGTGTTTCATTTTGGGCTAGGTAATAAATCATCTGTAGATTCTATAAAAATTATCTGGCCAGGTGGTGGAGTTCAAAAGCAACAAACTCAGGTAACAGACAAAGTACTAAATATAACTTATGATCCTCAATTGCTGGAACCAGCTTTAAAAAAGGATTCCCTATTTGTCCCTTTGCTCAAAGAAGTAGCAGAAAAATATAATCTTGTACACGAAAGCCTTGATCACGATTTTATTGATTTTAATTTTCAACGTACGCTACCACATAAATTCTCTCAATATGGGCCTGCTCTTGCGGTCGGAGATATAAATAATGACGGCCTGGATGACATGTTTCTTAGTGCAAGCCGGAAATTCGCGGAGACCTGGTTTATACAACAAAAGGATGGGAGCTTTGTTCAGGAAGAAGTTAATTACAAGAAGGGTAAAGAATTGGAAGAAGAAGATGCTGGTACCCTTCTCTTTGATGTTGACGGGGATCAGGACTTGGATTTATATATAGCCAGGGGATGCGCACAATATCCTCCGGGGGATATATTATACAAAGATATTCTTTTGTTAAATGATGGAACCGGCAGGTTTACTGAATCTGCTGACGGTATACCTGATATGAGGAGCAATTCATCTACCGTAAGAGCTGCTGATTATGACAGGGATGGAGACCTGGATCTTTTTATTGGAAGCAGAGTGCTTCCTATGGCATATCCAAAAGCAGACCGCTCCTATATTCTAAGAAATGAAAGTACTCAGGGAAATGTTAAGTTTATTGATGTGACAAAGGAGGTTTCACCCGAATTGCAATACCCTGGACTTATAAGTGATGCCCTATGGACCGATTTCAATGGGGATTTCTGGCCCGATTTAATTTTAGCCGAAGAATGGAAACCCATTCGTTTCTTTGAAAACAAGGAAGGAATCCTTCATGAAATAACAGATTCTACCGGAATTCAAGATAATTACGGTTGGTGGAACAGTTTGTCAGCAGCAGATCTGGATAACGACGGAGATACAGACTATGTTGCCGGAAATTTTGGCAAAAACATAAACTTCAAAGCCAATAAGGAGATGCCTGTACGCTTATACGCAAAGGATCTGGATGATAACGGAATGATAGACCCACTTATCTCTTATTACCTGAGAGATAGCGTAGGAACCAAGAAGGAATACCTGTATCATCCGTGGCAGGATGTTGTAAAGCAGTATGTGGGAATACGGAAAAGATTTAACTCCTTTGGTGAATTTGGTGAGGCCACCCTGCCGGAAGTTTTCCCGGATGGCCTTCTGGATGATGCCATGAAACTCACGTTTAACTATATGCAGACATCCTGGATTGAAAATCTCGGGGACGGCAAGTTTGAAAGTCATCCATTACCTATAGGAGCTCAACTAGCCCCGGTTTATGGGATAATCACAACCGATTTTAATAATGATAACCTATTGGATATTGCGTTGGTTGGGAATGATTTTGGAATGGAAGTACAGCAAGGCCCTGCCGATGCTTTTATAGGTATATTATTGAAGAATAAAGGGAATGGTAGTTTTGAAGCCATATCCCTGGAGGAGAGTCATTTCATGGTCCCGGGCGATGCAAAAAGCCTTGTAAGATTGACTGTTGCAAATGAAAAGTCTATACTGGTTGCTTCACAAAACAATGATTTCCTAAAAGTTTATGAATCAACAACAAACCCAGCCCCTCAGCTAATACCCCTAAAAGCTAATGAAGTCAAATGTATCTTGTATTTTAATAACAATGGCAGTCAAATTCAGGAATACTATTGGGGTTCATCTTTTCAATCTCAATCCAGCAGGCATATAGAAGTGAATCCAAACGTAAAACAAATCAAGTTTTTTGATAATAATGGTAAAGAAACAAGAACTCTAGATTATTAGTGTTCTTGTTGGTGTTTAAAATCCCCAAAGCGGTATTTAACTGTTCTCTTTAGAGGAATATTCATACCGTTGGTTTCTTCAAGCCAATCATATATGGCAGAAGACATGGATTTTGCTATTTCCTGTTTGTCCGGATCGGCTATTAAATTGTACATCTCCTCAGGGTCGTTTTGCAAATCATAAAGTTCATTTCTATCCCATATACCCTGATACTTCATGTACTTATATTGATCTGTGCGCATGCCAAAAACAGTAGGGGTCATTGGAAAATCATACTCCCAGTAATATTCATAAAATATTTCTTTGCGGGAAGCCACTTCTGTATTTCCGGTTAGAATCGGAATAAATGAAACCCCGGGCATATGCTCTGGTTGTTTAACACCTGCTTCGGCGAGGACTGTTGGCCCGATATCTATATTCTGTACCATTTGCTGTGGAACTTTACCCCCTTCAAACAATTCCGGACAACGTACCAGCAAGGGAACTTTTACAGACTCTTCATAAAAATGTCTTTTATCGATCAGGCCGTGCTCACCCCAACTAAAACCGTTATCCCCCATATAAATAATCAGTGTAGACTCATCGAGTCCTTCTTTCTTTAAATACTCCATAACGCTACCAATACTTTCATCAACGCCAAGCAGGGTTTCACAGTAATCTACAACCATTTCATATAAGTCCCGGTTAGAATGGTACATATAATCTACCCCATGCCAACTAATTCGCTGATCAGCAACCCATTGTGGCCATTTTAAATCCCGGTACTTGCCTGTTTTGGTCTGTTCATAGGTAGCAGGGAGTTTTATCTTTTTCCCTTTATAAACACCTTTATGTCTTTTGGCAGGTTGAAATCCGGCGTGCACTGCTTTATGTGAAAGATAAAGAAAGAATGGTTTATCCTTATCTCTTTTATCCATCCAATCCACGGCGTGTTCCGTTAATAGATCTGTGATATAGGTAGAATCTTTATAGGCCACTCGCTCTCCGTTAATATTTAAAGTAGGGTTATAATAGACCCCTTGCCCGGGAAAACTTTCCCAATGTGTAAATCCGGGTTGTGGCTCATCGCCGTGGTCACCCATATGCCATTTTCCAAAAAACCCAGTTTGATACCCGGCTTTCTGTAAATACTCCGGGAAATAAGTCAGGTTACCAGGATCGGGAGCCTGGTTATCCACAATAGTATGGCTATGTGAGAATTGGCCGGTTAAAATAGAAGCCCGGCTCGGAGAACAAAGGGAGGTAGTTACAAAAGTATTAGGCAGGTAGGCACCTTCTGATGCCAGTTTATCCATATTTGGTGTTTGCAACCAGGGAACTTTACCTGTGAACCCCATATAGTCATACCTATGGTCATCAGTAAGTATAAAAATAACATTTCTGGGCTTTTTCTTTTGAACGGCAGTCGAGTCGTTTTTTATATTAGTATTTGCAAAAGTTATTTCCGTATTTCCTAAAAGGAGACACATACCTAATAAAGCGATAGTAGTTTTTAGTATTCTCATAATTTGGTTATTTTGATTCTTGTTCCAGAAAGCCCAGAATATAAGTTAAAGGAGAATTCCAGTTTAAACATATTTCATTACTTGCGTAACTATCTTCATGATCCACCCAGCTTTTCATAGGTGTTACATTTTCAGGATAAACAACACCGTCAATTACATCCTGTTTGTCCTTATTCGGGCCCCCGGAGAGTAGTCCCGGAACAGGATCCACTATACCGTCAGCGGCGCTTTGCCTGTGATGAATAAACATAGGTGGATTATCGCCAAAACCCGTTACAAAACTGTACCCTACTGCATTATTTCCCAATATATAATCAGCTGCTTGCCTTACAGCTGTTAAATACTCCGGTTTCTTTTCCAATCTGTATGCCTGGGCAATTATCATTGCTGTATTCAGGACATCACTATTCGAACCCCATTGAAAATCATCAACACATTGAAAATAATCATTTGTTTTTGTCCTCGTGGTAAGGTCATCAGCGGTATTCAATATTCCTTCACGGAAAGTACCATAAAGTTCATCTGGAACAAGTGATTTGTTTTCTAAAAGAGTGAATATCCCCATAAACCTCATAAATTTTGTCCAACCATCTCCGGGGCTATAATTAAAGTCGATATCTTCTTTTTTAAGATGTTCAAGGTAGCTGTTGTCAGAGGTAGTTATAAATAACTGTGAAGTAGCCCAGAAGAATTCATCATCAAAATTGGTGTCGCCATATTGACCGGTACTAATATCTTCCGGATTAACAAACTCAAGTTGTGGATTTTCCAAAGACCAGTTATACGCCTTTTTAGCGGCCTGAAGGCATTTTTCGGCGTATATAGAATCATAAGGCATAAAAATTCTTGCAGCCTGTGCCGCAGCGCCGGCAAAATCAAGACTGGCAGCCGTTCCCTTCCCAACAATATATTTTTGATTTGTTGCCTCATGAGGCATGACCATCCCTTCAAAATTTTTGGTAGTCAATTTGTGAAACATCCCTCCGTCTTCGTCTTGCATGGTCAGTACCCAATCCATTTCATATTTAAGCTCATCTAAATAATCACTAATACCATTACCACTTTCAGGTATATTCAAATCCCCATCTGCAACACTATTTGGATATTGCTCCTCCAATAAAAAGAATTGTCCTAATGGAAAAGAGGCATTAACCACATATTTATTATAGTCGCCGGCATCATACCAGCCCTGGGGGGAATTTAAACTACCGCTTTGTTTACCACTAGATGGGTGATATAAAACGGAATCATCAGGATGCCCCAATGGCCTGCTCCATTGAGACGCATGCTTTTCATCAAGAGCCATGCTGGCTCTCTGGAAGTACAATCCCTTTATAGATCCCTTAAAAACAGGAAGTAAAACATGTTCTTTTATTTCAAACGGAAAAGAAAATCCTATGTCTTTAATATATATATGATAAGATCCAGTCTTTTTAAATTCTCTGAAATCTGCAATGCGGACCATTTCACCCGCCAACTCCCAATCCAGTTGCCCGGAGAGCTCACCTGAAAAAACAGGCTCCCCTGAATGGCTGTCGACGACACTAAATTTCCGCTGGTCCATTTCAGAAACCACCACAGCCTTTTTTACAGCGTTGGGATAGTATCCAATTTGATTTAATCTAATTTGCCCGCTAAATGTATCACCCGGGTTTGGGATGGCCTCTTTGCAGCTTACTGCAAATAAAAGAACCAAGCCTCCATAAAGAAAGATTATCCTGCTCATACAAATATCTTTTTTATTTGTTTTTCATTTATTTTTCAACAAGTTGCATTATGCCGCTTTGTTTTCATTTATTTCATTCTTAATGGGTTTTCCACGCCACCAGGTTGCTAAACCGGAGCCCGAAATATTCATCACAGGGCCAAACACAGCCGGCGCCAGACCCATAGTAGCTACCCTGCCCATTTCCAATGCAATCCCCGAAGCCAGACCGGCGTTTTGCATCCCAACTTCAAATGCAACAGTACGTGCCGACTTCCTATCGAGACCAAATACTCTGCTTCCCCAGTATCCCAGGAAATAGCCAATTAAATTATGTAATATTACTGCCACTATCAAAAGTAATCCAAGTGTCAGGAGCGAATCCCTGCCTGCAGCTGTTATTATCGTAATGATAATGGCAATTCCGGCCATAGAAACTACCGGCATTGCTTTATCGAGCCAATTAAATCTCCCATGGGCATATCTATTGAACACAAGACCGGCAATGATTGGTAAAATAACAATTTTAACAATGCTCCAAAGCATCGCCAAAAAGTCAATCGGCACCAGCTGATTCGCCAAAATTTTCATCAGCAAAGGTGTTAATAGTGGTGCCAGCAGGGTAGCTACAGCAGTTAACGTAAGTGAAAGGGCAAGGTTTGCGCCTGAAATATAAGCCATTACATTAGATGCCAGACCACTGGGAGAACTACCTACCAAAATAATTCCTGCGGCAATTTCAGGGGGAAAGACAAATAAGGTAGCTAATCCATAGCCCACAAAAGGCATGATCGTAAACTGACATAAAACACCAACCAAAACACCTTTGGGCATTTTTACCACTCCTTTAAAATCCTGAAGACTCATCGCAGTCCCCATTCCAAACATGATTAGCATTAATAAAGGAACTATTAGTTTTTTAAGGTCGAAGCTTCCCACTTTGGAAAAAAATTCAGGATAGAACATAGATGCAGTCACTGCTGCAAATATTAATATGGTAAAAGAAAACCCTTTCATTGAGTCAATACTTCGTATGGCTAAAGCCAGGGATAGAAAAAAAAGTATCAAAACAGGACCCAGCTTATTAAAATCTCCCAAAATCAATAAAATAACAGCAAGTATTCCTGAGCTGATGGCTATTGCAGAAATTATTTTTTTATACATTAATTTGCTTCTTTTTCCTTAATAAATATACTATCTATTTATCGGGGAACCTTTGGAATAGCTCTTAAATTTTAAGGAAAAAGTAAAGACATGAGTAGCTATTCTTTGCTGCGTTTTTGCTTTATAAACCATTCGTACAATTCTTCGGTATTATAAGCTTGTACCCATGCATTATGCCCTACTCCATCATATTTGGTAAATGTAACATTATAGCCCATTTCCTTAAGCTTTGCAACCATGTCCTCGGATTCGGAAATAGGTATAGATTTATCTTCAGTACCATGAAAAACCCAGATTGGCATATTTTTATTTATCCAGGCCGCATAGGGTACAGGGGTCATTCCGCAAACGACCGCCAAAGCTGCAAATTTATCCGGGTATTGTACAGCAAGTTCCCAGGCAGCACCCCCACCCCTGCTTAAACCGGTAAGATATATTCTATCAACATCTACCCTATTTGATGCTATTATGGTATCCAGTAATTGCATGATAGCCCTGGTATTCCACCATTTTCTTTTATATGGGTTTTGAGGGGCAAGTATTAAGAAAGGGAATTCCTTTCCTTCAGCCAAAAGCTTTGGCGGACCATTAGTTTTGAGGTCTTCTAGGGTGCCTCCTGCTTCTCCTCCTCCATGTAAAAATAAAAGAAGGGGAAGTTTATCCTTTTTTGCCTCTTCATATTCTTTGGGAAAATAGAGGTAATATTGCAAATTCTCAACCGATACAGTTTCTTTTTCATCTGCAATTAATTGGGACTGTGCGGAACAGGACTGAATAGAAAGTAGACATAGTACAATTGAAGTATATTTTATAAAAGAAGATATTCTTTCCATTTTTAGTATGGTTATTCCGTAAAAAATTTGATTTCAAAAATTAGCTAAATGATTAAATGCTCTATTGAATTCATATGAATTCATGAATTTAGTTAAATTAATTTATTTTGAAGCGTATAAAAAACGGGGTGTTCATCCTTTGGTATTTTTAATAAATCAATAAAGATTGAAATCTGTCTTTTATCGTTTAAATATTCAATAAAAAAGTTGCGTTCCAGGATATGAAGAATTACATTTGCATCCGCATTTTATAATGCACGTTCATTTAAAAATTCAGGAGAGGTGCCGGAGTGGTAACGGAGCAGATTGCTAATCTGTCGACGCGTAAGTGTCGCCTGGGTTCGAGTCCCAGTCTCTCCGCTTTCGCCAGCCTTTTTCCGCCTGCGGCGGAACCGGCGGGCTGCAGCGGCTATTTCCGCTACAAGTTCATGATGGTACGCCACTTGCAATTTGGAAATTGAAATATTGAGAATTACACCATCGGGGTGTACCACGCTAAAGCGTGGCAGGTATCACCCGGCCTGTAACGCAAGGCGTTAATATCGCGCCTGCTGGCAGCGGGAAGGTCGTCACGCCGAGGCGTGACCACCCCAACTAGAGAAAATTATGTTTGTATACATTCTCTTTAGTGAAAAACGTTCTAGATATTATGTAGGTCAGACTGCAGATATCAATAAAAGATTGAAAAGACACAATGAAGGATTTGTTCCTTCTACCAGGGGAGGAATCCCCTGGAAGTTAGTTTTGCAAATACCAGTAGCCACCAGATCAGAGGCTATACAGCTGGAAAAACGCATTAAGAAACGCGGAGCAAAACGATTTATAGATGACCATCGGGGTGTACCACGCTAATGCGTGGCAGGTCTCACTCGGTTATCGCGTCCCGCTGGCAGCGGGAAGGTCGTCACGCCGAGGCGTGACCACCCCAACTAGAGAAAATTATGTTTGTATACATTCTCTTTAGTGAAAAACGTTATAGATATTATGTAGGTCAGACTGCAGATATCAACAAAAGATTGAAAAGACACAATGAAGGATTTGTTCCTTCTACCAGGGGAGGAATTCCCTGGAAGTTAGTTTTGCAAATACCTGTGGATAGCAGATCAAAAGCTATACAGCTGGAAAAACGCATTAAGAAACGCGGAGCAAAACGATTTATAGATGACCATCGGGGTGTAGCGTAGCCCGGTTATCGCGCCTGCTTTGGGAGCAGGAGGTCGCAGGTTCGAATCCTGCCACCCCGACCAAGGGTATCTTAGATGA
>Ga0316198_10002836_pt1 | contig 10473 bp, 8 predicted proteins | sample OudBieAanoxic_MG_FD_204935 | JGI IMG/M metagenome (GOLD analysis project Ga0316198, IMG submission 204935) | Coastal sediment microbial communities from Oude Bieten Haven, Netherlands - site A anoxic | ecosystem: Environmental > Aquatic > Marine > Coastal > Sediment | place: Netherlands...
GAACTCTCTCCTGGACCGAAAGCTTGTGGAACGACGGGAAGAGGGACTTTCTCAAGTTCGACGGGTTCCTTTCCGATGACCGGACCGCACCCCGGGTGCGTGGATCTGCGGTTTCCTCGACGTCGCTGTTTGGCCCTGCCCTGAGGGACCCGCCGCTCCAGTTCAGGCAGCACCATATCCTCAATCATCGAGGCGGACAAGACCGGGCTCGTCCGCGACCCGGTCGGCGGCCTATTTCTCCCGCGGGAGGGCTCGCAGAGCGTCGATGGGACGCCGGTCCGGCGCCATGGGTTTGATGGCGCGACGATACGCTTCTCTCGCGTCATCAATGAGATCCATGGCTTTGAGGATTTCGCCTTGGTAGAAGTGCGCCAAGCCGGCCCGCGGGTCGATTCGCAGGGCCTTCGCGAGCTCCGAAATGGCGATGGGGCCGGCGGTCTGAGGGTTGAAGAGATAGCGGCAGTGAGCGAGTTCCGCCCGGTAGTTCCCATTCTGCGGGTCGAGGTCCGATGCATAGCCGAGTTGCTCGAGGGCTTCTCGGTAGTTGCCTTCGGCCATGAGCGCCCGGCCCTTGCGGAACTGAACCTCGGGATCGAGGAGATCGGTTTCGAAGCGGAGGGATTCGGCGTCGGCGCCGGGGCGCTTCTGGTCGGGGCTGCGCCGGTTCTCGAGAAGGGCCTGTCTGCGGTCGGGATTGGTGAGATCGCCATAGGCACGGGCGCCGGCGAGAAAAACCCGGCTTGCGTCTTCGTAGAGATCGTCGGGATAGGTCCAGGGCGCGAACCTCTCGGCAAAGTAGAGAAAACGCTCGTGAGCCTCCCGGCCGAAACCGTCGGGGTCGACCCCCAATAGATCGAACGGGTCTCTGCGGCGGTGGTTGAGCACCATCTCCATGAGTTCATCCCGGCGTTGGCCGGCGGTCTTGCTGGGGGGCGCCGGTGGCCTCTGAGCGGTGGAGATCGTTGTCGATTGAGACTCGGGACTGGGTATGGTGGCAAGGCGGGACGGTGGCACGGGGCGGGCGGGTCGTTCGATTCGAGGGGTCTGATGGACAGTCACGACCACGCCTATGAGACTGAACGCGTGGAGGATCCGAGTGAGTTCTTCGTAAGGAATCTCGTTCGTCGAGGCGAGTTCGTCGATCCGCATGGGGCGCTTCGCGAGGGCCTTGGAAACCAGAATCTGTCGCGGGCTCATCCTAATTTCATCGAGGGCGAAGAACGGCTCCGGGTGGAGGGCCAGGGGCTTCCCGATGAGATCACCGATGGATGAGTCCACCTGCTCCTGGGTGGCGAAACGGGTGACGCCGAAGATGATGAGTTGTGGAACATTGACCTTGAGCGTGGAGTCGACCCGGACGGGTGAACTGGACAAGCGGTAGCTGCCCTGGAGCCAGGAGAAACCGTCCAGGAGTTTCTTGGCCAGGTTCTTTTGCAGCACCTTGCGCAGCTCTTCGGCGGTGATGAGACCCTTTTCGATGAGAACGTCCCCGAAGAGCACCCCGCGCGAGCAGGATTCGGCAAAACACTCATTGGCCGTCGTTTCATCGAGCAGCCCGCCGCTCTGCATGAAACGACTCAAGGTTTCGTGGGCGAGGTTCGATCTGCATTCGATAGGCACCCCGCGCTCGATCACGATCTCCTTGACCAGGAGTTGACGTGAGATCGCCAGTTTGGCGCTGCGTTCGGCCCGAGCCAGAGCGTAGAGCAGCACGGCAAAGGGCACAACTTCGAGGTTGCCCTCGCGTTGCGTGGCGATTCTCTCGACAGCGTCGTCGGACAAGATCACAACTGAATGGTATCAGCTAATCGGTATCAATTGACCTAGTTCGACCGGAACTCGTGCTCTTTGATGCGCGTCGTAAACTCTCTGGCGAGGTCGTTGGGAATCGGAAACGTCAAGTGGTATTGAGCGATCCGCCAGACGCCATCTTCTTTGACCAGCACGCCGGTGCCGCGGCAGACGCCGTAGGTTTCGCTGACGAGGATCTCGTCGAACCAAGCCACCGAATCGCCGGGGGCAACGGCGATGTGACGTTCGGTCGCGGTATAGGTCCAACCGCGGCCAGTTGAGAAATAGGGTTCGGCAAAGGCTCTGAATTCGTCGACGGTCCAACGTTCAGATGCGTCGGTGCCGATGTAGATCGCGTCGTCCGCCAAGAGACTGAAGTAGGTTTTGCCGTCGGCGTCGGCGGCGGCTGCGTGGAAGGAGGTGAGGACCGCGTCGATCGTGCGGCCTTCAGGCGTTGTTTCGGCGCCGAATACGATACCGGGCACCATGGATCCTATGAGAATCAGGATTGAAAGCCGATGTTGCATAGGGGCCTCCTCGGGGCGTTTCGTGGTGGAAGCTCAGGACGGTCGGACGACAAAGAAACCATAAGTGTAGAAGTCGGAATAGCGCCGAAAGGTCTCGATTTCCTTCTCCGCCTCGTCGGCGATCTCGGTGGCGATGGTGTCGCCCTCGTGTTGAGCTCGAAACTCGACAACCCGTTGCTCCATGGGTCCGTAGTATTCGTTCCACCACGCGGCCGCCGGCAGTGGAAAGCAGCCGATGGTGTCAAAGCCGGCCGCCGAAACGGCGTCTCGAACACCGCTCTCATCGGTGATCGCCGGGTACTCATCGAGCCACCACGCCACGAGATGTTCGGGAGGGGAGGGGTGGGTCCAGATCGGCTCGGTGAAAGCGACGGCGCCGTTCGGGGAGAGGAGAGGTTGCCAGGTTCTGAGTGCCGGTTCGACACCGGCGAAGTAGATGGCGCCCTCGCACCAGATCAGATCCTGAGACGCGGGCGGCGCGATCGGTCCGAACATATCTCCCCGTTTCACCCGTACGCGCTCGCCGAACCCAGCTTCGGCGCAACGTCGGTCGGCTTCGATCACCATCTGTGGTGTCAAATCCATGGCGAGGATGGATGACTCTGGGAGCGCTTGGGCGAGCACCACTGTTTGTGGGCCCGGACCGCACCCGAGGTCGAGGACCGTTTTCGGGCGGGGGTCGCCTGGGACCAGGGCGAGGGCCCGCAGAGTGTCCTCGGTGCTTCCCGGGCCCGCCCGGGGCAGGGTGCCGTAGATTTCGAGGAAGAGCTCGAAGGTTCGGGGGTCGGCAAGGTCCATGGACGGAGGATAGCACCCGGTTTGTCCGCCGCAGGCGAATCACCTCGGATCTGATGGCCGAGAAAGTGAATTCTTCATGGAACTGTCATCGCAGCGTAAAACTCCACGGCGGAGTGACTTATCGGATGTAGGATGCCGACTTGATGAGAGCTGCGATTCAATCGCAGCGGTAATTTGGAGGATTGAACCGTGAATCGAACACTCGGGTTGGTGTTAGTTTTCGGCTTGGCGCTTTTGATTGTTTATTCGGCGGGCGCTCAGGAAGCAGACCCCGCAGCGGAGGAACAAGAGAAGACAGTTTCAGAGAAAGAGGGACGCGTCTTCGAAGATCAGATTGTCGTCACCGCCGGCCGCCAGGAGCTGGCATCAGGCGACGTTGCGGCGCCGATCACTGTGATCACCAGCGAAGATATCGAGATGCTCCAGCCCGAGAAGATGGCCGATCTCTTCAAGATGATTCCGGGCGTCGAGATCCAGGGCGAGGGCCCGTTCCGCGGGATCCCCGTGATTCGTGGTCTCTCGTCGAACCGGGTGCTGATCCTGGTCGACGGACAGAGACTCAACAATGCTCGTGAGTCCACCTCGTTTGCCGGCATCCAGCCGGCATTGGTGAATCTCGCCGAAGTCGAGCGGATCGAGGTTCTTCGCGGACCGGCGTCGGTGCAGTACGGCTCGGACGCCATCGGCGGTGTGGTCAACATCATCACCCGGCAGCCGAATCTCGGTGAGCAGGAGTTCAAGCTGCACGGCAATGTCTCCTACGAGTACGGCACCGCATCGGATTCGCAGCATGGTCAGGCCATGGTTCGGGGCGCCGGAAAAGGCATGAGCTTTCACATCGGCGCGTCGATCCAGGATGTGGGCAACTACAAGGCCGCCAACGGGGCGCATGAGGACGAACGCTACGAGAGCTATACCCTCGAGGACGACACCGTGCCCAACAGCGGCATGAAGCAGAAGAACTTCGATGGCAGCTTCAGCATTCTGACCGGCAGCCAGGGCGTGTTCAAGGTCAACGCCGAGGTGGTGCGAACCAGTGACATCGGGTTCCCTGGCTTCGATCCCGCGACCTCGGGGATTGATATTTCCTTTCCCAAGTTCGATCGAAACAAGCTGGGACTTTCCTGGGAGTCCGGGCCCATGGGCTTCCTCGACGATCTGACCGTCAGCGGCTGGTACCAGTATGTTGACAAGGAGAGCATCCGCAACTTCGATTTCGGTTTCTTCACGTCGGACTCGTATACCCGTTCGGAGATCGACAGCATCGGGTTCAACACCCAAGGCGTCTCGACCTTCGGCATCAACCACCTGATCTACGGTCTCGACTTCTACCAGGACAAGCTGCACGACACCGCGGTATCGGCGAGCACGTTCTCGCCGCCCAGCGACGCGGTATCGGTACCCGACAGCACCCAGCGCGGTCTCGGCCTCTACATCGGTGATCGGATCTCCGCGACCTCGAAGCTCAGTTTCAACGTCGGGCTCCGGGGGGACACATTCAGCTTTGTCAGCAAAGATGATCCACGCTATATCGGCGAGCCATTCGATGTGACCGACTCGGCGCTCTCGGGAAATCTTGCCGTGATCTACAGCATCACGGAGCATGTCAATCTCACCGGTTTGATCGCCCGGGGATTCAGAACCCCCAACATCCAGGAGAGGTCCTTCACCGGACTCGCCAGCACCGGGGATACCTGGATTCTGCAGAATCCCGATCTGGTTTCCGAGTCATCCTGGAACTACGAGATCGGGTTCAAGACCCGCTACGACCGTTACTCCGGCGGACTCAACTTCTTCTACAACGATCTGACGAACTTTATCGGCCTCGAGTTTCTCAACCCCGGGGACCCCGGATATGAGGATTGCCCCCCCGGACTCGATTGCTCGCAGTTCCAGAACATCGAGAAAGCAACGATCCAGGGCATCGAGCTCGATCTCGAGGTGATTTTCGCCAAGTGGTGGACCCTGTTCGGCACCTTCGCGTATCTCGAAGGCGACAACAAGACCACCGGCGAGCCGCTGTCCTCGATTCCTCCGTGGAAGGTCATCGCCGGGATCCGGTACCAACGTAACAGTTGGTTTGCCGAGGCCAATGCTCGTTATGTCGGCAGCCAGACCAGATTGCCGGCCGACGACCCGCGTTTCGAGACCGGGACCGAGTCCTTCACGGTGTTCGACATCCGTGGCGGCTATGACTTCAAGTTCGGGCTGGGGATCCTGGTTTCGCTCGAGAACATCTTTGATGAGCTCTACAACGAGCCCTACAACAACCGCCCCGAGCCCGGAATGAACCTGAGGGCGACCGTCAGGTACCGGTTCTAGCCCTCACTTTTTAGCCGAGACTCCGCCGCCGGCCCCAGGCCGGCGGCTTTTTTGATATTCAGACCTCGGTTCTGGCAACCATCAACCGACGCGTGACCCACTCTCGATTGCGATGGCCATCTGCGTCAATCTGCGTGATCTGCGGGCTGCAGCGATGATGCGAAGGGTCAAGTCCTAAAGTTAAGTTGTCACCCGTTGCTCGAGCGTGGGTGTTTGCAATGGTACGTAGGGGCGGGATTGACTCCCGCCCCTCAGAGCCGTCGGGTCAACCGCGGGAACCGCAGATCGGAGGGCCCACGTATCGGTCTCGTTGCCCGGAATGTGCCGCGGTTTGCTCTGACCCTCAATAGTACTGAGGGGCGGGTGTAAAACCCGCCCCTACGAAACGGACCATATCCCGCATCCCGGGGGATAGGGACCCTATCCAGCATCCAGCATCCAGCATCCAGCTCCGGGCATCACCCCCCGATCATGGCCTCGACAACCGCGCACCAGGCGTTGGCAATGCCCTGTGGACGATAGCCGCCGCCTCCCAGGGCGAGGATCCTGCCGTTGCAGTGGCGATCGGCGATTCGGCAGAGCCGCGAAGCGGCATGTCGATGCGCTGAGGCGGTGTACTCGAGATGCGCGAGGGGATCTCCGGCGAGACTGTCGGCGCCGCACTGGAGGATGACGAACTCGGGCGCGGCGGCATCGATGTGGGTTTCGATGCGGCCCCAGGCTTCAAAAAATGCGTCGTCTCCGGCGCCCGGGAGAAGCGGGATGTTGAGTTTGGTCCCCTCGGCCGGCCCCGTACCGGTCTCGTGAGCCGCCCCGGTGCCCGGATAGAGAAAGCGACCGTCTTCGTGGATATCGCCGATGAAGACCTCGGGGTCACTCTCGAAGGCATAGAAGACGCCATCGCCGTGGTGGGCGTCGATGTCGACATAAGCGATCCGCTTGATCCCGTGGCGCGCACGAAGGATCTCGATGGCGATACCTGCGTCGTTGAAGACGCAGAATCCTCCCGCCTCGCTGCGCTGGGCGTGGTGGAGGCCGGCGATGGGGACAAAGGCCCGGTCGGCCCTGCCGGTTGCCAATCTATCGGCCGCGTCCAAGACACCGCCGACCACCAGCGCCGCGGCCTCGTAAATCCCCGGGAACGCCGGAGTGTCGCCATAGTCGAGGTATCCGACACCGTCGATGGACTGTGCGACCACCCTGTTGATATAGCCCGCCGTGTGGAAGATGGCGATCTCCTCGCGTGTGGCCGTGACCGGTTCCGCAGCGTCGATCCGATCGATGAGACCTTGGCCGGCCATCTCAGCCTGGAAATGACTCAGCCGGTCGAGACCAAAGGGGTGGCCGTCGTCAAAACCGTATGCCGGCGACTCTCCTCCCAAGTAGACGAGGAGCTTCCGGCGCGAGGTCTCGGCGATTTCGGGTTTCACCTGACCATTCTAGGGTGACCAGGTTCCGGTCTTCACCCTACGGTGAAGTCGTGGACCACCTCGACACACCACCCGATTCGAAGCCGTCGGCGAAGATCGCGTCTGCCCGATAGGTGAAGAGCGTCACCGTCGACGAATTCGCGGTTCCGTAGACCCAGCTCACCGAGCCGTCGGGACGCCTCTGAAATGAATCGTCGCGGTTGCCCCAGGCGATCCCGTCGCCGCTCACGGGATCGGGGCCTTCGATGATCGCTCCCGTGCCCGAAACCACCGCCAGATAGAACTCTCCGGTGTTGGACATCCGCCAACCCACGAGATAGCGTTCGCCGCCTCCCGGTGCGTCAGGAAGCCGCGCCATGACCGGGTCGCGTTCGTACAAACCATCGGTGTTGGTCAGCCACGTCAGGTTGGTTCCCCCGACGCCTCCGAATCGTACGAATCCAATCCCAAAGCCATCACAACAGGGCCTCTCCATGGCGTTGAAGATAGCCTTCCACTCGTCCCCGCCGGCGGCCGTCTGCCCAAGTTGGAGCGACACCAACCCGCCGCCGTTGCCGTCCGACGCCACGAGATTCTGCGAGTTGTCCCTGACGAGGCCCTTGGAGGGATACATGTCCGAAGAGCACAGAACAGCAAACCCGAGATTGTCATCCCATTCGACGAGCTCGGCCATTGAATGGGAGCAGCCCCACTCCCAGCCCCCGATGACGGCGCCTGAGCCGTTGACATAGCGGAGCTGATCACCGTGGTGCCCGGCCATCCACGATGCGGTCCCGTAGACCGTGTAATAGGCGAGGTAGGTTCCATTGCCGTGGGTCAATCGCGAGTCACCCAGCCAGTCATCGAACTCGGTGTTGGCCGTGTCGACGGTGGTGGCCCACTGCTGGGTTCCCGCGGCGTTGTACTCGGCCAGCTGCATGTTCTCGGCAGGGGAGTTCCAGTGAAGCACCGCGTAGCTGCCGTCGTCGTGGGCGAAGAGGCCTTTGAGCTTGAGACCCGGGAAACTGTCCAAAGCGGTGACCGAGGATCCTGTGAGTCGGCTGATCCTGCCGGTGTTCGACGAATCGGTCCAGCCAAGGAGCAACGTGCCGTCGTTTTTCGGGACGAGGTAGAGCCGTGGGCCGATGGGGCCGCTTCCCCAAGTCAACCAACTGCCGATGTTCCCCTCGAGATTCTGCGGCAGCGAAAACGGTGTCATTGAGACGCGATCTCCGAGACCGGCGGCGGTGGCGCCGGCGGCCGCCAACATGACGAGTAACGTGATTCCGGCTTTTTTCATGGCATCTCCCTGGCTTCCATAGTCGATCCTCAGCGCCTTTGGCGCCGCGATCCACATCACCGAAGGCCCGAGGTAACGGCCCGATTCGCTTTACAAAACCTCGTCCGACTCGTACAACAGCACTATGAGATCCAATTTAATCATGCGTTCAGTTCTGTTTCAGGCCATCTTTGTCATCGCAGTCACCGCTGTCATCGCCGTCTCGGGCGGCTCCGCTGTCTCCGCGGAAGAGCCGGCCCGGCTGCCCGATGGGATCTGGGTGGGGACCCGGATCGAAACCGGCAGCAATGCAGTGGTCATCGACGTCGGGCCCGAACGGGTGGAGGTCGATCGGGGGATGGTCGTCCAGCCCCGACCCGACCCGCGTTTTCGTATCGAGACCGGAGCCCTTGTCCCGATGGTGCAAGTCGGCTCTGCAACCGAGCTGCGGCCGAGGTCGAGGGGCGAGGCGGACCTTTCGTCCCGGAGCACCATCGTCTTCGAGTCGGGTTTCACCGTGAAGGCGGCCGGCCGCGAGGTGGTTTTCTACGATTTCGGCCGGAATGTGACCGCGAGTGATGTGGCGATCTGGCTTCCGGTGGAGCGGGTCCTGATCACCGGGGCTTTGTGTTCGCGATCTCGGGTGGAGGCGACTGCGGCGACGGATCTGAGCGCCTGGCTCGCGACCCTCGAGGACCTCCGCGATCTCGAACCGGCGCTGGTGATCCCGGGGAACGGAGATCCGGGTGGACCCGAGCTGATCCAGAATCAGATAGACAGAGCCGCGGCACTGCGCCGGTCCATCGAGGATGCCCTGCTGGCGGGTTCGTCGGTGGAGAAGATCGTGGACGGGATGAACGAGGACTGGTTCATCGCCTGGCGTGAGGAAGACCCGCACGGCGCGAATGCCGCGCTGTCGGCGGTGATCAACGAACTCGGCGGGCTCACAACACCCTGGGAGCTGATCGAGGACCGCCGGTTGCGGGAGGGCGCGTCGCCGACTCGGGACGATGATGGTTGGACACCGCCGACGAAAGTGCTGTGGCGCAACCGATGGCCCGAGCGGCTCCCCCTGCTTGGCCAGGTGGCGCCGGGTGTCGAAATCATTCCCTTCGATAGTGCCGATGAAGCCATGGAGTTCGTGGCGGACGCGGATGCCGTTATCGGAACCGCGACACCGGAGCTGCTCGCGGCCGGAGAGAACCTCCGCTGGGTCCAAGTCGGCGCCGCCGGCGTCGAGTCGTATCTGGAGATTCCCGAGCTGGGAAGCGGCGCGGTGCTGTTGACCAACGGCCAGCGTCTGGCCTCCGAGGTCATCGGTGAGCACGCCATGGCTCTGACCCGGGCCCTTGCCCGCGGTCTCAATCGGGCGGTCGCGGCTCAGACCGAAGGTCAATGGCGGCGCTCGGAGATCGGTGACAACGCACCGCTCACCAAGCTTCGCGGCAAGACCCTGCTGGTGGTGGGCCTTGGTGGGATCGGCACCGAGGTTGCGCGGCTCGCCGACGCCGCAGGGATGCGGGTGACCGCCATTCGGTCGAGCCGACGCGCCGGTCCGCCTTTTGTTTCGAAGATCGGATTGACCGAGGATCTGCCCGAGTATGTTTATGAAGCCGATGTGGTGGTCAACTGCCTCCCCATGACGCCCGGCACAGAAGACATCTTTGATGCCGAAATCTTTGCCGCCATGCGTGAGACTGCGTTTTTCGTCAATGTCGGCAGAGGGGGGACGGTGGACACGGACTCCTTGATTGCGGCGCTGAGCGACGGTGTGATCGCGGGCGCGGGACTCGATGTCACCGACCCCGAACCGCTGCCCGAGGGCCACCCCCTGTGGCAGGCGCCCAACCTGATCATCACGCCGCACTTCGCGGCCTGGTCCGATGCCGGGCGCGAGCTCCAATGGCTGCTCTTTCGGGAGAACCTCCGGCGTTTTGTTGTCGGTGAGCCCCTGCTTTCGGTGGTCGATCCGGTTCGCGGGTACTGATGCTGCACGAGCACCATTTCGGCCAGCACGAACAGCGGGGAGGGGAGACACGGATCACGGTCGAGGACGTGAAGGCGATGATCCCCCCAGATCGCGGCATCGAACATCTAACGGTCGAGCTTCGGCGGAAAATCGACTGACGAGCATCTTCCTTGGTGAGGGTTTGTGATCTACCATGTTTCGTGGGAGACGTCTGATGGAGTCATGCAAGCCGGATTCGACGGCTGAACGATCACAACCCCACGTTCGCTGCCCCCTTTGCGGCGCTATGGCCGACCTCCGAGGTGGTTGAGGCAACATGCGCATCGTGTGCAGGTCCTGCACCGCTGATCTTCCCGCCTCGAGCTATCCCGATGTCGT
>Ga0316198_10002837_pt1 | contig 10472 bp, 7 predicted proteins | sample OudBieAanoxic_MG_FD_204935 | JGI IMG/M metagenome (GOLD analysis project Ga0316198, IMG submission 204935) | Coastal sediment microbial communities from Oude Bieten Haven, Netherlands - site A anoxic | ecosystem: Environmental > Aquatic > Marine > Coastal > Sediment | place: Netherlands...
GCCGTTGGGGCCTCGATCAGGACGTTCAAGCGCACCGGCTCATGGAAGAGTCGACTTCCGTCGTGCACGGCCTGCGACGGGAGACCGACCCGGAGGTCGCCGCCGTTGCCCTCGAGCACGCCGAGCGTTCCGACGACGTTGTGGAGCGTCTTGTTGCCAGAGCCGAAAGCTTCGCGGTTCACGGCAGAGCCGTAGTATTGGAGGTTGATCCAGCTCGCGACGACCATGGGAGCCGTCATGATCAGCTCGAGCACCTTCCAGCCCTCGTCGGCCGTGCAGTCGTAATCGTGGAGGAAGGCTCGGCCTTCGAGATCGATGCCGCGAGTGCGCGCCCGGCGGGCCGCGATGAAGCTGGCGTTTCGCGCAAGTCCCCACTCGGGCCGAACCTGCGACCAGTCTCGGGTCCTTCTCGCGATCGACTTGTCGAGGTCGCCCGCGCCGACGTTGAGTGTTGCCGCGCGCTCGCGACGCGCGAGTCTCGATGCCTCGGCGAGCCAGCTCTCGGCTTGCTCGACATCGCCCGCGTGCGACTCCGGGATCGAATCGCGATCGAAGATGGTGATGTCGTCGGTGGTCGTGTCGTGGAGACAGCCGACGAACCAGGTGTCGTCCGGGATCGTGATTCCTCGGGAGCAAAGGGCGCCCCGTACCTCGGGATCGTTCAAGACCTCTGCCGCGATCCGTGCGTTCGCGTCCCCCGGGTGTCCGCCGCACGCGCCGCAATCGTAGCCGGCCGCGTGGGCGTTGTTGACCATCGTGCTCCCGTGGCCGGTCAGCAAGACGAGGCGGGCGAAGTCCTTGGTGAGCGACATGCCACGCAGTGCGCCCTCGGCCAGGGCGACGCGGTCGGCCTGTGGGATGCCGGTCTTCCGTGCGCCGAGTGACCCTTCTTCGACGACGGGGACGATTCTCTTCAAAACTTCTTCATCGAGCCCGTCTGCGCTCGGGTGGGTGACCGGTCGGGTGAGGCCCGTCGCGTCACCGATGAGCTTTCCTGCAAAGGCGAGGCCCGCTGTTTCGACGTACACGAAGGAAGAAACCGCCGAGCTCTTGAACGACTTCCAAGAGTTCGAGGCACGCCTCCGCAGCAATCGAAGACCGAGGATCTCGGTGGATTCGTCCTCGTCGGCGATTCCCTCTTTGACCACGAACTTCGGGTTGAGAAGGACCGGGCACTGTGCGGGTCCGCTCGACTGTCCCATCGAAACGTATTCGATCGGGAATCCAAAGAAGCCTGCGAAGCCGATCGTCTGGGCGCGGGGCGCGACCGACTCGAGCGCTCGACGATAGACCTCGGAGCGGACATCGATGCAGAACGCGGCCTGGACAGCCATGCGTCCCGCCGCTTGGCGTGCATCGCGGCTCGCGTTCAGCTTGGCGAGCAGTCCTCGACGGTAGGCCGCATCGAATGCACCTTGGAGAATCGCGTCGATGACCCGATCCTGGTCTACAGCCGGTGCGGTACTGGCCTTGTCCATCGCGCTGAGCGCGGCGTTCCACGCCGCCCGGCTGTGCTCGCTCTGAAGCGTCAAGAGGGCGTAGTCCCAAGCGAGGCGAATCGCGAGAAGCTCCGTGACCGTGCCGTCTTCCTGACCGTCGAGCTCGGACTTCCAGCCGAGGTAGCGTGCGTAGGCTGCCCAACCTCCCACGCTTCCAAGCGCCCGGTGGAGGTATCCATCAAGCGCTGCCTCGCTGAGCCCGAGCGCATCGATGACGTAGTCGATGGCGGCGACCGGGTCTTCGGGCAGGGTTGCGATCACTCCCCGGAACCCTCGGAGTCCGGTCAGATCCGCAGTGCGGTCGATCGCAGCCGTTCTGCGCCAGGCCTGGTAGAGGGGGAGGTGTCGCCAAGGCATTTGCCAGGCCGACTGTCCGTCGTCCCAGTACGCGGCGCACCACTTGGAGATGTCCTCGAGCACGCGACGGTTGCTCTCGCCTTCGGTCCCGCCGTCGCACACGTCGGCCACGGTCTGGAACACCGCGCTCTGGTAGCTCGGTGTGTCGGCGACCGCTGCGTGCAGCGCTTCGAGAGTCTGCGGCGCGCCTTCGACGGCCCGCGAGAGTGACAGCGCCTGCTCGAGGTCCTCGGAGGTGATTCTGCCCTCTGCGATCCAGGCGCGATACTGTTCGCGGGGCATCAGCATGCTGGCTCCAGCGACGCGACTCAGAGTCTGGCAGGCGCTCTCGAAGCGTTCGCCCGAGAGCCCGAGGAACGGGTTGACTGCGACGAAGCTCTCGAGCGGCCACAGGGGTGCGACGCGCTTGCGTGCGTTCGACAAGACCGTCTGAAGGTCGCGGTGATGACGGACCTCGAGCGCCTTGACCTGGTCGAGCGCAGGCTCGTGGGCTTCTACGAGGGTTCTTGCGAGGCCTTGGTTCATGCGTGTACTCCGTTGGCGTTGGCGTTGCTGTTCGAATCGACGGGCCACCAGCGCTGAATCAGTCGATTGGTGAGCGCGTTTACGTAGAGTCCGTTGAAGAGGTGGACGTAGAGGGCCTGCCATCGGGCATTGCCCATTCGGTAGGGCATCGTGTTCTGAAGGACCGTGACGAGTCCGAAGAGCGCGATGACGAGGCCGACAATCGTGAGGTCGAGCGGCCCACGGAGGGCTTGCTTCTCCGGAAGGGCGCCCACCATGAGCTGCTCCGCGCCGAGCTGAAGTGCGAAGTAGGCGATGGCGACGCCGAGCGCGAGTCCGACCCCGCGGAGGATGACAAACGGGCTAGGCCGCTCGTCGATGGCGTTGGCCACCAGGTGGGTGACCCCCATCACCAAGATCGCGCCGAGTGCGAACACTCCGGGCGCGCGGGTGAGGGACGCGCCGAACGCAAAGCTCACCCCCCAGGTTAGACCCACAGCGCCGATCAGCGCGACCACCAGACGAGCCGGGTGCGGTTTACCGTGCGGCTTGGCGACCCAAGAGGAGCGAGAGATGTCGATTACGCTGCCCGCCGAGAGGAAGGCATGCGCCTTGTAGAGCGAGTGGGCGACGATGTGCAGGGCCGCCGCGGAGAAGGCGCCGAGACCGCACTGGAGCATCATGAAGCCCATCTGCGCTATCGTTGACCAGGCGAGTGAAACCTTGAGGCTCGTTTGGGTGAGCATGACCACCGAGGCGAAGAGCGCAGTGAAGCCGCCGACAACCGCCAGCATCTCGAGAGCGGGCACTGAGAGCGAGACCAGCCCGCTCAGGCGCAAGATGAGAAAGCCGCCGGCGTTGATGATTCCAGCGTGGAGCAGTGCCGAGACCGGCGTCGGCGTCTCCATGACCTCGGTGAGCCATCCATGGAAGGGAAACTGCGCGGACTTGAGCAGGGCGCCGATGACGACGAGCACGGAGATAACGTGAATCTCCATGGGAAGAGTGGGTGCGCCTCGAAGCGCGTTGGCCTCGCTGAAAATGGTGTCGAAGTCTAGGCTTCCAAAGAGCTGGTAGACCAGGGTCATCGTCGCGATCAGGCAGAGGTCTCCCAGTCGGCTCGCGATGAACTTCTTTCGAGCGGCCAGCCTAGCGGCGCGACGGTCGCCGTAGAAGAGCAGCAGCTGATGAAGGCAAAGACTGCTGGCAACCCAGGCCAGCGTGAACTGCAGGATGTTGCCCGAGATGGTCAGTGTGAGAACGGCGGCGAGCGTGAGGCAGAGCCATTTGAAGAAGCGGCCCTGGCTCGGGTCCCCGTCGAGGTAGTTCCGGCTGTAGTCGATGACGATCATGCCGACGAAGGCGACGAGCACGGCGATGACCGCGGACAGCGCGTCGAAGTAGATGGTCACCGCGAAGCCGCCGAGCTCCACGAGCGAGCCCTGCAATGGCGTCGTGCCGCCCCATGCGAAGAAGGCCACCGCCGTGACGATGGTCGCTGCGAGGGCGATGACCGAGGTCAGACGGGCTAGGCTCATCATCCGTTTCGGGTGGCTGTCCGCAAATCGGGACGGAATCAACCCCACGGCGATCAAGGACAGTGGGGCGAGGCTAACGAGCGGTATGGTCCAGTTTTCCAAGTGCTTCTCTCCCTTGCCCTCCTAGATGGGGCGCGGAGACACTTCTGTAAAATACAAAGATTGAAAATATTCGTTCTGTTTGACAGAATCAATTCGTGAGCAGCCTGAATTACCACCACCTTCGCTACTTCTGGGCGGTCGCCCACGAAGGAAAACTCACGAAAGCAGCCGAGCGGCTCAACGTCTCTCAGTCTGCGCTCTCGACGCAGGTCAAGAAGCTCGAAGACCAGTTGGGCCATGCGCTGTTCGAGCGTCAGGGCCGGGGGCTGCGGCTCACCGAAGCCGGACGCATCGCGCTCGACTACGCCGATACGGTGTTCCACGCGGGCGACGAGCTCGTGAGCACGCTCCAGAATCAAGGCGGCGCGGAGCGTCGGGTGCTGCGTGTCGGCGCGATCACCACGCTCTCGCGCAACTTTCAGATCGCCCTCTTGCGCCCCGTCATTGGTCGCACCGACGTCGAAGTGATCGTGCGCTCGGGGACGACACGAGAGCTGCTCTCTCAGCTGGAGGCACATGCCATCGACCTCATGCTCGCGAACCAACCAGCCGCGCGGGACGCCAAAACGACCTGGCACAGTCAGCTCCTTCAAGAACAGCCGGTGAGCCTGGTCGGGCCGCCGAAGCTGGTGTCGCCCGAGGACGAGTACCCGGACATCCTCACCCGTGTTCCCGTATTGGTGCCAAGCTTCGACAGCGATCTTCGGGTTGCGTTCGATCGACAGATGGAGCTTTCCGGCGTGCGGCCGATCATCCTTGCAGAGATCGACGACATGACCATGCTTCGGCTCTTTGCACGGGAGAGTCAGTGCCTCGCACTGGTGCCGCCGGTCGTCGTCTTGGACGAGCTCATGGATGGCGTGCTCGTCGAGCATTTCAAGATCCCCGAGATCACCGAGCGATTCTATGCGATCACCCAGAGTCGTCGGTTCCCGAATCCGCTTGTCAAAGAAGTCTTGTCACACCCGATCGAAGAGCCCGGCTTGTGAAACGATGACCTCAAACCTGTGGCGTTTGCGGAGTGCGTTTTTATCGACAGATCCGAATCGCGCGGACTGGACAGCCACAGATCGCCGCTCCGACCGGCGGTGTGCGGGTGGCGTAGCGCATTCGCCGTCGCCCATTCGCTTTTCGACGAAGTATCGACGCAAAAGCGAATCAAGAGGTCGCGGAGACGCTCTCTGAGTCTGCCGATGGGGGCGATGGCGTGGATCTCGCGTTTGCGGCGAGCGCCTTCGGCCGGGTGCCCTGACCGGTTATGAGGCGCGCCCCGCGGTGGAGCGTGACGTAGGCGTAGGCCCACTCGATGAGAACCATGACCCGGTTTCGGAAGCCGACGAGAAAAAAGATGTGGATGAAGACCCAGAGCAGCCAAGCCAGCAGGCCGCCGAACTTGAAGCGGCCGATGTCGGCAACGGCTTTGCCCCGTCCAATCGTCGCGAGCGTTCCTTTGTCCCAGTATTCAAACGGCTTTGGTTCGCCCGCGGCAGCGCTTCGCCCCACCTGATTCGCCAGCAGCTTACCAACGTACTTCCCCATCTGCAGCGCCGCGGGAGCGAGCCCAGGGACCTGCTCCCCGTCCGTTTCGACATAGGCGAGGTCGCCGATGGCGAATACCTCCCGATGGCCGGCAAGCGAGAGATCGGGCTCGACGTTCAGTCTCCGGTCGTCTCGCATGAACGCCTGAAGACCTCGTTCGATCGGCGCTCCGCACACTCCGGCGGCCCAGATCACGTTGGAGGCAGAAATGCTTTCGCCGCTCTGGAGGACGACGCCTCGCTCATCGATCTCGGTCACGAACGTCTTTAGGCGCACCTCGACTCCGAGCTTTTCGAGGTCGCGCTTCGCCAGCGCGGAAAGTTCGGGGGCGAGCGCGGGGAGCAATCGGTCGGCGCCCTCGGCGAGCACGATTTCGAGCGAAGACGGGTCGAGATTCCGAAACTCTCCTTGCAACACTCGTTTGGCGACCTCAGACATCGTTCCCGCAAGCTCGATGCCAGTCGGCCCACCCCCGACGATCACGGTCGTCATCAGACGCCGGCGCTCGTCAGGGCTCTCGCTGCGATCCGCCTGCTCGAACGTGAGAAGAAACCTGCGGCGAATCTCGAGCGCATCGTCGACGGACTTCAGCCCGGGGGCGTGGGCCGCCCAGGCATCGTGCCCGAAGTAATGATGCGTGGAGCCCGTTGCCAAGACCAGGTAGTCGTAGGACAACGGTTCGCCGTCGATTTCGACGACTCTGCGCTCGAGGTCGACCGAAGTGACGTCTCCGAGGACGACCGTCGCGTTCTTTTGTCGCCGAAAGACGTGGCGGAGCGGGACCGCGATCTGGCCAGGCGAGAGCGCCGCGGTCGCCACCTCGTAGAGCAAGGGCTGAAACAGGTGGTGGTTACGGCGGTCGACGAGCGTAATCTGTACCGGCGAATGTGCGAGAGAGGAGACGACGCTCATTCCCCCAAAACCGCCGCCGACGACGATGACGTGGGGCTCGATGTTTTCGGAAGCTTCGCTCATTCTACCTCACCTTTTGATCGTCTTACGCGAGCGCGATGAATGCGCAAAGCGACCGCATGGCGAAGGCCAGCAGCGAATGGAGCACCTAGGCGGACCCGGAGGCGCGCCTGGCCGGGCGTTTGCGGCTTCCGTGCTTCTCGTACACCCGCTCGGACTCCTCCTGGACTTCGGGCTGCCGCCGTGCGGCGGAGATGCGTCGGCGCGCGGTCGCGTAGGCGGGGCCGTGCTCCACGATGGGCGACGGATAGTCTTTACCGATGATGCAGCCAAGCTTTTGTTGGAGCGCGCTTGGCATCCGGTGGGGCTCTGCAATGTGCTCGGGCGGCACTGCTTCCAGCTCCGGCACGAAACGCTTGATGAACTGTCCCTCGGGATCTTGATCCTTGACCTGCTTGACCGGCGAGTAGATCCGGACAGCGTTGATTCCGGTGACCCCCGACTGCATCTGCGCTTGACTGAAGTGAATGCCTGGCTCGAAGTCGAGGAACTGGCTGCCGAGATGCAGAGCCGTCGGCCGCCACGGGAGCCATAGCTGGTAGCTCGCGAACGACATGAGCATCGCCCGCATTCGAAAGTTGATCCAACCGGTGTGCTGCAGCGCCCGCATGCAGGCGTCGACCATCGGGTAGCCCGTGTGCCCGTTCGCCCAGGCCTGGAAGTAGTCGTCACGAAGCTCCCCATCGCGCAGGCCATCCAGGTGTCGGTTGAGCGCCCTGAACTCGAGCTCGGGCTCGTCCTCGAGCTTTTGCATGAAGTGACAATGCCACCGGAGTCTCGATTGAAACGAGCTCAGCGACTGCAGCCATCTCGGGTCGAGGTCCACCTTCTGTTTGCGAAGCTCTTTCACCTCGGCAGAGCGTGCGCGCGTTCGTTGGAAGACGGTTCGCATCGAGACGTTGCCCCATGCGAGGTAAGGGCTGAGGCGGCTGCAGGACTCCCAGGCATGCAGCGGGCTCGACATCTCGTATCGGTATCCCGCGCCGCGTTCGGCGAGAAACGAGTCGAGGGTATCGAGGCCCGGCTGCTCGCCTCCGCGTTGGACGCGGCGCTGCGAAGGCGGGGACAAACCGAGGTCGTGGGCGGTCCGCAAGCCTTCGGGCTCGATTCCCGACTCGGCGTCGAGCGCGCCGGGGACGTCGAGAATCTGGTGCGACATGAATTTCGACCAGCGAGCCGACCAACCGTCCCGCGTGCCGAGCCTTCGAATCACCCCAAACTGATTGCGCTCGTGCCACGGCACGCCGTGCTGGCGCGCCCAGCCGGCAACGCGGAGATCGCGCTCGTAGCTGACGCGGTTGCCAGTCTCGCGATGGCTGTAAAGCGCGGTGATCCCATGTTGGCGGCGGATGGCGTCGAGCACGTCGGGCATGCGACCGACCCGAAGGATGAGATCGGCCCCGAGCTCGCGGAGGCGGACGCGGAGCGCTGCGAGGGACTCGTTGATGAAGCGAAGGTGGAGCGCGCCGAGCTCGGGAGTGGCGAGAAGCTCGGGCTCGTATACGTAGAGGCACAGGACCTTACCCTGCGCCGCGGCGTCGAGCAGAGGGCGGTGGTCGTGAATGCGGAGGTCGCGTTTAAACCAGACTAGGTGCATGCTCGACAATCGACGTGAGGAACATAGAGTTGTGATCAATGGGGTCAACGGCGGCCAAGACCTGTGCCAAGTGCGGCCGCGCGCTTAGGTGGCGAGCGAAGTGGGCGCGTGACTGGGAGCAGGTTCGTTTCTGTAGTGCGAAATGCCGAAAACAGCGCGTGAGACACGTCGATCGGATGCTGGAGCGTGAGATCGTCCGCCTGCTCCGCAGTCGAACCGGGAAGACGATCTGCCCGAGCGAAGCCGCGCGAGAGGTCGACGCGGCGCGTTGGCAGAGCTTGATGGAGCCGGCGCGCCAGGCCGCGCGTCGCTTGGTCGCTCGCGGCGAGGCCCAGATTCTTCAACGCGGGCAGCCCGTCGATGCGAGCACGGCGAGGGGTCCGATTCGAATTCGGCTCATCGCAACGGAACGCTGAGGTTCACGACGCTGTCCTCGACAGGACGGAAACAGCCTTGCGCTCAGACGTCGACGACGACGTTTCCCTCTTCCACCAAGACAGGATAGGTCCTGAGCGCCTTCTCGCCGCGGAGCGCGTTCAGAAGCTGAATTCCCGGCGGGAAGTTCGCCCACTTGCACACCTCCCCGGTGCGAATGTCGAACTCCGCGCGGTGAAGGGGGCAGCGAATCCGTTCTCCATCGACGACCTTTCCTCTCGTCAAGGGCGCGAACACATGCGTGCAGCTGTTCTGGGTGGCGTAGACACCGTCCTCCAGACGATAGACGAGCACGCTCGTGTCCCCGGCCTTGAACGCCTTCTTCTGGCCCACCGAAAGGTCCGACTCCTTGCAAACCACGTGTCGCGTCATGTCGACCTCCAATCCGGCGGTTTGTATAGCAGAGATCCGGAGAAACGGTCGACGCCGGAGCCCGGCTTGCGTTCGGGACCGTCCGGCTCGACGATGGTCCGGTGCGAATCATCCTCGCTGCGGCCTCGCTGGTCTTGACTTGCTGGCTCGTCGCCTCGGCGAAGGCCGATGACCTGGTGACGCTCGAATCGCTGCGGTGGAAGCATCGCGTGATTCTACTCGACACGAAGGAGTCGCCCTCGGATCGGGCGGATTGGGCCGCGCACTCGACCGCCTTGTCAGAGCGAAATCTCGTGCTCTTCCGAAAAGGAGACGACGGCTATCTTCAGCAGTTCCCAAAGCCCGCGAGGCGGGTCAGCCTCCGGCTCGCGCCCGAGATCGAAAGGCGGGCTCGAGGTCGAGTCACGCTGATCGGGAAGGATGGCGGGGTGAAGGGCCAGTGGACCTCGGAGACGGCGGATCTGCCCGCGGTCGTGTTTCAGCTCGTCGACCGGATGCCGATGCGGCAGCGTGAAGCCCAAGAGAATGAGGCTGCGGGAGGAAATCTTCTCGGGACCCAGGCAAAGGATTGGCTGGCGGGCCCAGAGTGGGCGAACTCGAGGCCGCTGCGGCTCGAAGACCTTCGGGGTCGCGTGCTGGTCGTGCGCTTCTGGACCGACACCTGCCCCTACTGCGACGCAAGCCTTCCCGCAATGCAGAAGCTAGCCAAAGAGATGAAGGACGCGCCGGTGACCTTCGTGGGTCTCTACCAGTCAAAGCCTCTTGGCAGCGAGCGTCCCTGGAAGGACGCCGTCGCGCATGCCGCCAAGCTGGGCGTGACCTTTCCCATTGCATACGATCACGACTGGGTAACGCTCCGATCGTGGTGGCTCGACGGCACCCGCCGGCGTGCGACCTCCGCGAGCTTCGTCATCGACCCGGACGGCAAGTTCGTTCACGTGCACCCAGGGCCCGTCTTCTTCCCGAGCGAGGACCCCGCAGACGCCCGCGCCAACGCCGACTTCGAAGCCATTCGAGACGCTATCCGGCGTCATCTCCCCAGCGCGGACCGATAGCAACGACATGACGTATGCGTTCAGAAATGACTCCGTTTCCTTACACAAAACGTGGACGGGCTTCATCAACGGGCGGGTAGCCGTCAGGTCATCGACCTTCACGGCGTCCTTCCCTGTGTTCGCTGCCTCGGCTGCGGACAGATCATGCCCCGCGATGCGTTTCAGCAGCAGCTCCAAAATGCGAACCTCGGCTGGCGGGCGGAAGCCCGATCTGGTCTTCTTCGGCGAGTCGGTTCCCAAGGACAGGGTCGACGCGGTGCACCGGCACGTCCAGCAATCCGACGCGCTCCTCGTGATCGGCTCTTCGCTCATGATCTACTCCGGCTACCGTTTCGCCGTCGCCGATCGCATCTGCGCGGCGAGCTGAAAGTATGAGCACCCTTGCCTGAAGGCCCCGAGATTCGACGCGCCGCTGACAAGATCGCCGCCAAGCTGACAGGCCAGGTGGTCGAGACGGTTTGGTTCGGGCTCCCGAGGCTCGAGCAGTTCGCGGCACAGCTCA
>Ga0316198_10002838_pt1 | contig 10471 bp, 7 predicted proteins | sample OudBieAanoxic_MG_FD_204935 | JGI IMG/M metagenome (GOLD analysis project Ga0316198, IMG submission 204935) | Coastal sediment microbial communities from Oude Bieten Haven, Netherlands - site A anoxic | ecosystem: Environmental > Aquatic > Marine > Coastal > Sediment | place: Netherlands...
AGGGACCCAGGGCTTGCAATGCCAGCAGTCGCCCGCAACGGCACGCGCTGCTGCAGTGGCGATATCGGCTTCGATTCGGCGAGGGAGCTTCGTCCGAGCGCTGGAGCTGCAGCGCTGGTGGCAGAATCCGGCGCTCCAACCGAGCCCAGAGGAGCGGAACCTCGTTCAAGCGGCTTGGCGGAAAGCAAAAGCCAATGCGCTCGCCTCTTGGCGGGCCATAGACAGCGAGGGCGGCCGGGCTTCACTCTACTTCCGCGACGCCGATACCCTCGTAATCGATGGGCGAGCACCTCGCCAGGTCCAGCTCAGCTCGGGAATCAAGACCCAGCTCTCGGAAGCCGAGCTCGTGCCCGCGATTCGTGATCCGAGTAATCGGTTCGCCGTCCGAGGGGTCCGTGCGACCTGCGCGGGTTTCGAAGCGGAGCTCGGTCCAATCCGGGGCAGGCAAAGCCATCGTGCGCCCATCGAGAGGCGTTCGAGCAAGTCGCCGTGCAGGACTCCGATCGATCGACCCGCGACGGTCTTCGAGTGGGCAGTGCTCGGCTGGGCGCCGCAGGGGCTCGTCGCCGCGTCGGGCGACTTGCTTCGGGTCGTACCACTCAATCAATTCGCGAAGCCGGCGGGTCGGCCCATCGACCTGGGCACGACCAGCCCCTTACCCGCTCCGATTCGCGGCGCCCGTATCACCACCGACGGCACACGCTATGTGATTCCGCACCCAGAGGGCGTCGTCGTTCGCGATTGGCGCAACGGCGGTGCGGGACTCTGGCTGCGGCCCGCGGACTGGGAAAAGGTTCCAGGCGACGTCCGTAGCATCGCGATCAGCCCTGACGGTCGAAAGATCGCCTTACAAAAAGGAAGTGAGATCCGGCTTCTGAGCTGGTAGCGAGCCTCGGCTGTGATGATGGATCCGCGATGGTATAGTCCCGGCGCATTGCGCTGCAGCCCGCAACTCCTGTTGGCACTGGTCGTGCTGTTGACGGTCGCCGCCTGTAGCGGTGCCCGCTCGCGTCCGGCTACGCCCTGCATGTCCGACGCGGAGTGCCGCGCAGAGAGAATCTGCCACGAAGGGAAGTGCCGCTTCGTCGAGGAGGCCCTCGCAGAACTCGCAACACCCGTGGTCGGGCCGGACGTCGCTGAATCGGGCGGAGCGCCTCGCAGCGCCAACGGGTTCATGGGAGACGCGGCACACACCGGTCGAAGCAAAAACCGCGGCCCGTCATCCAGCCCCTCCCTGGCCTGGACCTACCAAACCGGAGCCCGCGTATTTGCGTCGCCCGTCGTCGGAAATGACGGCACCGTGTACATTGGTTCGCTCGATGGACAGTTTGTTGCGTTGAATGCCGACGGTTCGCTGAAGTGGCGGTACGCGGCGGGGCAGAAGATTTATCCCAGCGCGCTCGTCGCGGGCTCGTCGATCATCTTCGGGACGCACCAGCGAGAGCTCGTATCGCTTTCGCTTCAAGGACAGACCCGCTGGAAGCTTCCCCTCGAGGACGTAGTCGATGCATCGGCTACCTTGGGCCCCGACGGAAGGGTCTACGTCGTCGCGAACGGCGCGTATGCCGTCGATCTTCTCGGCCGATTGCATTGGCACAAACCGACGGCCGACCACGTTCGAAGCGCCCCAGCGATCCACCCCGCACGGCTGCTGATCATCGGTACGACGGAAGGTTCGCTAATCGCGCTTCGGCCCGACGGATCACTCGCCTGGTCGGTACAGCTCCGCGGCGCCATCGAGGGCGCTGCGTCGGTCGATGACGAGGGGTATATCTACACCGGCACGGGTCGCGGGGAAATCGTTCAAGTCGATCAGACGGGCGCCGTGCAGTGGAAATTCAAGACCGGCGACGAGGTTCGGGCAACCCCGGCAGTCGCGAGGGACGGCACGATCATCGTCGGCTCGTACGACGGCAACGTCTATGCGATAAGCCCCTCAGGCGCCCTCCGCTGGAAGGTCGCCACGGGAGGCCGAGTACGCGCCTCAGCCCGAATCGATGCGGATGGTCGCATCTACGTGGGCTCACAAGACAACTTCCTCTACTGCATCGACCCCAGCGGTTCTGTGCTCTGGCGCTATAACGTCGGCCAGGACGTCGACTCGACAGTGGAGATCGGATCCGACGGAACGCTGTATTTCGGATCCGACGACGGCGGGGTTCACGCCCTGCGATAGAAATGATGAACGAAGAAATTCCTGAAAAGAACGAAATCCTGCAGATTCTGCAGGCACACGCTCCCCGTGCGATGCACGTGGGAGAGCTCTGCGGACGGCTCAATGTTCCGCGCAGCGCCAAGGACGAGGTCGTCCGGCGCCTTTTGTTGTTGGAGGACGAGAAACTCGTGACCGAGATGCCGGGTTTGCGCTTTCGTGCGCTGGCTGCCGAGAAGAACAAGAAGCGCGGTCGCCAGGAGGCGAAGACGACACGAGCTCGCGGCCGCAAGGCCCAGGAGCGGCAGCAGCTCGCCTCACCGCTGAGTCCGGTGATCCAGGGCAAGCTGACGATGACCCGCCAAGGCTACGGCTTCGTCAACGTGTACGACGGAGGCTCCGACGTCTTCATTCCGCCCGATGCGGTGGGCCCATCCCTTCATGGTGACACGGTCCAGCTCCGGGCCCGCCCTTCGGCCAAAGGCCGTGAAGGTCTCATCGTCGGCATCGTCGAGCGGCGACTGAAGAACGTAACTGGAATGCTGCACCCACGGGGTCGGGGGATGAGCTTCGAGCCCGACGACGAGCGGCTGCGCTCGCCTATGCGCGTGGTGGGCAAGGTCCCGAAGTCGGTCCGAAAAGGAGACGTGATCCTCGCGGAGATCGTCACCTTTCCACAGCGGAGCGAGGACCGGCCCGAGGTGGGCATCGTCGAGGTGCTCGGCGCACAAGGGGTCGCACGGACCGAGGTGGAGAAGATCAAAATCCGCGACGGGATCCGGGAGGTCTTTCCGGACGACGTCGAGCTAGAGGCCGCCGCCCTCCCGGCCCGTGTAGACCGCGACGTCGTGAAGAATCGCGAGGACCTGCGAGACGTCGATCTCGTCACGATCGACCCGGAAACCGCGCGCGACCACGACGACGCAATTTGGGTCGAGCGCACCGGCAACGGCTTCCGTCTCATCGTCGCGATCGCAGACGTATCTCACTACGTCACCGAAGGCAGCCCGATGGACCGCGAAGCGATCAGCCGCGGCACGAGCGTCTATCTGCCGGATCGCGCGATCCCCATGCTGCCGCCAGAGCTCTCGACCAACCTCGCCTCGCTCGTGCCGAACCGCGACCGCCTATGCATGGCGGTCGAAATGCACATCGACGAGAAAGGGCACGTGAGCTCCCATCGTATTTTCGAAGCAGTGATGCGCTCGCACGGGAAGCTCTACTACGAGGGCGTGGCTCGCGCGCTCCGGCTCACCGACAATGTCCCGCATCAGCCCTCGGCCGAAAAACGGGTGGAGACCCTCAAGATCCTCCTCGACCTTTCGCAGCGGCTTCGAGCTCGCCGGCAGAAACGGGGCTCGCTCGATTTCGACCTTCCGGAGGGGAAGATCGTCCTCGACGAGCACGGAGAGCCCAAGGAAATCGTCCAGTCCCGCAAAGACCCAGGCATTCGACAAGCGTATCGCATCGTCGAGGACATGATGCTGGTCACCAACGAAACCGTTGCTGCATACATCAAGCGGCACGCCGCGCCCGGTGTGTTTCGAGTCCATGGCAAGCCTGACCCAGAGCGAATCTCGATGTTCTGTCAGGTCGCGAAGTCCTTCGGTTACGAGCTCGAAGAAGAGGCCGCGTCGACTCCAAAACAGCTCAGCCAGTTTCTTCGTCGGATCGAAGGCACGGACGAAGCCCCGCTACTCCGGTACTTGCTCTTGCGAGCCATGCAGCAAGCGATCTACGACACCGACCCAACCACCGGCCACTTCGCGCTCGCGGCGAAGGACTACCTACACTTCACGTCTCCGATCCGACGCTATCCAGACTTGCTGGTTCATCGCGTCCTTCGAAGCATGATTCGCAATGAAAGCCTGGACTCGGCTTCACTGCGACCTCGGCTGCAGCGATTTGCGGCACAGGCAAGTGAGTCCGAGCGCCGCGCGATGATCGTCGAGCGCGACGTCATGGACGTCTACCGGACGATCTACATGCAAAAGCACATCGGAGACGAGTTCGAGGGGCGAATCTCGGGCTTCGCACCGTTTGGCATCTACATTCAGCTCGCAGATCCGTTCGTGAGCGTCCTGCTCCCATTCGAGCAACTCGAAGACCGGTACGAACCGGACGACTTGGGCATTCGTTTGATCGGCGCGAAGACGGCGAAGATCTTCACGATGAACGATCACGTGACCGTGCAGATCGAGGACGCCAATGTGCAGGCTCGCGACGTCATAGGCTCACTGTTGGAACACCAGCCCGCAGAGGCGCCGACACAGGTCCGCAGGATGCAACGGAGCGGCGGCAAAGAGCGCGGCCGAGCGCCAAAGAAGCGCGGCGATGCGCGCCAGGAACGGAAGGCGGCGCCGAGGAAGCGCACTGGCCCTTCCAAGAAAGGGGGCAGCGGACCGAAGAAGAGGCGAGACGATTCGAATACGCAGAGTGCCGAACCAAGGAAACGGCCGCGACGCACACGGCGCAAGTGATGGCTCGGACGAGGCGACAACCTCTGGCGGTCCCAGAGCTGATCGCTCGCAAACGTGAGGGAAACAGGCTGAGCGATCAGGACATCCAGGCCCTGATCGCCGGCTTCATGGACGGCTCGGTGGCTGATTACCAGATGAGCGCCTTAGCGATGGCGATCTGTTTTCAGGGCATGGACTTCGACGAGACGGTCGCCATGACCCTCGCCATGCGGGACAGCGGAACAGTCCTGAACCTCGACGCGCTCGACGCTCCAAAGGTGGACAAGCACTCCACCGGCGGCGTCGGAGACAAAGTCAGCATCTGCCTGGCCCCGATCGTTGCGACCTGCGGGGTGGCGGTACCGATGATGAGCGGTCGCGGCCTCGGACACACCGGAGGCACACTCGACAAGCTCGAAGCAATTCCCGGATTCCGAGTCGATCTTTCGGTCCGGGAGTTTCGCACTCAACTCCGAAAGATCGGCTGCGCGCTGATCGGGCAAACCGGAGACCTCGCACCGGCCGACAGGCGCCTCTACGCACTGAGGGATGTCACCGGAACGGTGGAGTCGATTCCCTTAATCACCTCGAGCATTCTGTCGAAGAAGCTCGCGGAGGGTATCGACGCCCTGGTACTGGATGTCAAGGTAGGTCGCGGTGCGTTCATGAAGACCGAACCCGATGCAAGAGAGCTCGCGCGATCTCTGGTGCGAGTAGGAACGCTGGCCGGAAAACGGGTCTCCGCGCTCCTGACGGACATGAACAGCCCGATCGGTTACACGATAGGGAATGCGCTCGAAACCAGCGAGGCGCTCGAGATTCTCCATGGGGAAGGACCTGACGATCTGCGGCACCTCACTTACGAGCTGGCGGTCGAGATGCTGCGTGCCGCCGGCATCGCACAAACGAAGGCTCAGGCGCGACGACGCATCGAGCTAGCCGTCAGCAATGGGGACGCTCTCGAGAAGATGCGGCAAATCGTCGGCGCGCAAGGAGGAGATCCAGCCGTCGTGGATACACCGGACCGACTCGCGCTTGGGCGCCGGCGATCGACCATTCGCGCGACGAAAGCTGGCTACGTCACGGAGCTCGATCCCCTCGAGCTGGGCTACGCATCGATGGGTCTCGGCGCAGGCCGCAGCCGCCCAGAGGACGCCGTTGATTGGGGAGCAGGGATCCGATTGCACGTGAAGCGCGGGGACCAGGTCCGTGAGGGTGACCCGCTTGCGACCTTATACGCGTCACGGAGTGCTTTGCTAGAGCCGGCAGGAGACCGTGCCACTTCCGCAATTCGCGTCGCAAAGCGGCGCCCTACCCCGCGCGACCGAATCATCGCGACGATTCGGCGCTGACCGTGCAACCTCCATCGAGGGGCGCGCTGATCTGCGCGCGAAGGTCCTCGTATTGAGGTGAATCGACATAGCTCGTGTCGGGGAAGTCGTAGCTCGCGGCGTACCGTTCACCCAGCGCCGCGATGAACTCGGCTCCGCTTGACTGTTCGAGCGCTGCAAGGACGCGCGATGCGCCGACCAAGCTGGGCTCTTCTGCCCAGTTGCGCTGTGCCTCGTCGAGTACGGTCAGAAGCGTACTCTCGCCATCGCTCCTGCGACGAAGTCGAAGGTCGGTTTCCAGCGCGAATGCTGTACCTGCCCAATACACACGTTGATAGGCTCCCGTCCGGTTCATGCTCCGGCTCTCGTCGGCGAGTGTTCGTCCGGAGCTGGAGCGCCGGCCGCGCTCGAAACCTTCTCGGATGCGCCTCCAGGCCCGGCCGCTGCTCTGCAGGCCACATCGTGCGCGAAGCACCTCCTGGAGGTACGTCGCGATGCCATCGGACAGCCAGCGGTCCTCGGCGTACAACCGCGGCAGCCAGAGGTGCGAGAGCTCGTGAATGGCAACCCAGTCCGCCTCGAGCTGAGCCACTTCGACTCCGACCGACGGTAGCAGCAGAATCGAAGAGCCTCCGCCCCGACGCACCATCCCGAAAGCAACCTCAGCTCCTGGATCGTCGACGGAAACGATGACGAAATGAAGCCGATCACGAGGGAATCGACCCCCGACAGATGCGGTCACTTCGACGGCCCGAGTGAGCCAGCGGCGAATGTCCTCTTCGAGTGGAGCGGCTCGGAGACGCGCGACTTCGACACGCGCGTTGGAGACCGAGAACGCTTGCCGGTTGAAAGTCCCAAACACGCCAAACGTCTCGACAAAGAATACGTTTCGGTTCGGGTGGTAGGCGCCATTGAATTGTGGCCATGGCAACGATACCCGTCCGTCGCCCGGAACCGCAAAACGAACCGAGGTGCTGACCTGGTTGGGAAGCGGTTCGGGCCGCCAGAGCCACTGGCTCTGAGAAAGAACCACAGCCGAAGAATCCCCGAGCTGGAACCGGCTCCGCTCAAACCGGGTTTCGTAGTCGACGCACGCGTGCGGACGTTGTGCATTAAGCCGAATTCGACCGTCATGAATCTCGAGAGGGATTCCATCGATCCAAGCGCCCCTGAGTCGGCTCGCAGCACTCGCATTCATGGTAACCAACCTCGCGAAAACCATGCCCTTGAAGCATGCGCGAACGCGAGCGCCGCCAAGCTTGTCGAGGATTGTAACCGTGTATTGCGTGGTCCCACTCGCATGAGCCGCGACAGGTGCGGCGAAGGCAGCTGCGGCGGCGCGAAGGAATAGCCCAAGCGCGTCGCGCTACCCCGAAGAGGGCAGCACGGTATTTCGAGCCGCGGCGGCATTTGTCGCCGCGGCTCGTGTTTTTAGGGACCCGCATGAGTCAAAACATCAGCGCTGAGATCAAGAGCGGGGCCCATGGAATCGGCCTCGGCTTGCGCTACGACCTTGCAACCGAGCTCCTCGAACGCCGGCCGGAAGCGGTTTCCTGGCTGGAGATTCACCCGGAGAACTACGTCAATCGAGGCGGCCGCTACCAGGAGATGCTCGACCTGGCGCGGCAAGACTGGCCCATCGTCACCCACGGGCTCAGCACCTGCCTCGGCGCGCCCGAGCCCTTCGACGCCAGCTACCTCCGGGAGCTGAGGGCGTTCTTGTCGGACTTCGAAATCCCTTGGCACAGCGAGCACCTATGTCTCGGAGGAGTCGACGATCGCTTCTTTCACGACTTGCTTCCGCTTCCGTTCACCGACGAGGCGGCGCAAATCGCATCTCGGCGATTGATCGAAGTGAGAGACGCGATCGATCTGCCCCTGGCCTTGGAGAATGCGAGTTACTACGCGCCGCAATGCGACGACGGATTGGCGGAGGCGGATTTCGTGGTCGAGGTCTTGGAACGCGCGGACGCGAAGCTGCTTTTGGACGTCAACAACATTTATGTGAACGGTCGTAACTTCGACTTCGATCCCAAAGCTTACATCGATAAGATTCCGCCCGACCGCGTGGTGCAGATTCACGTCGCCGGTCACTTCGTTCGCGACGACGGACTGCGCATCGACACGCACGGCGAACCTGTGCCGAACGAGGTCTATCAACTCCTCGACTACGCGCTGCGAAAGATCGGTCCGGTGCCGGTCTTGCTCGAGCGGGACAACAACGTGCCGCCACTGGACGAGCTCCTCGCCGAGGTCGATGAGCTTTGGAAGATCTATCGCAACGCGACGAAAGACGATCATGCTCGCTGATCGCGCCAAAGCCATGCAGCGCGTTTGCTTCGGCGCCGAACCGAGTGAAGCCGACCTCGAGCTTTTGGGGTCCCGGGAGCGCTGGCTGGTGTATCGAGAGCTCGTCCAGAACAGGCTCGTCGAGGTGATCAACGTCGCCCTCGCTCGCACCAAAGCGGCGATCGGAGAGCAGTCGTTTGGCCGTGCCGTCTCAGAGTGGCTGAGCACGGGCGGGCCCAAGACCCGATACCTGCGCTACGTGCCCGCCGAGCTGGCAGATTTCGCGGTTCCGATCTGGCACGATAAGGAAATACCTTGGGTGGCCGAGCTGGCGCGCTTCGAGATCGACAGCTGGAATGTACGACACGCGCCCCCAGATCCCAAACCCGAATTGGAGTTCGCGTTCGACCGAAGGCCGGTGCTCAGCACTGCGCTGGAGGTCATCCGCCTCGAGTACCCGGTTCACAAGAAGCCCACCCCGGCCGCAGGGTACGAACCCGACTCAACCTTCCTCTGCGTCTACCGTGACGCCAATCACCGAGCGTCGACCAGAGCGCTCAACGCCTTGGCGGCCGACCTCCTCGACGCATGGAAACGCGCCGATGAAACCGTCGCAGAATCGGTCCAACGCATCGCTGCCCAACACCACACAGAAATTGGCCCCGCCTTCATAGAAAAGCTTTCCGCCATCATCGCCGAATTCATCATCGGGGGACACTCTCCACCCCCCTAAACCCCCGAAACCAAACAGGATCCCCGGCAACGATCGCAACGCCATGAAACGAGGTCGCTGCGATCTTTCGCTGAGAAGCTGTGTGATTCTGCGAGGTTAGTGGGGTGGAGAGTGTCCCCTAGTAGCCTTCTACCTTGCTGATGATTTCGTTCATGATTTCGCGGGTGCCACCGCCGATCGGGTAGAGGCGGGCATCGCGATAGAGTCGCTCTACGACGTACTCGCGCATGTACCCGTATCCGCCGTGGATTTGGACCGCCTGGTCGCAGACCCGCGAGCACATGTCGGTTGCCGCGTTTTTGGCCATCGCCGCCAAGGACGGCGTTTGCTCCCCGTTGAGAAAGCGCGTGACGCATTCTCCGGTGAGTGCACGTGCCGAGGCAATGTCGGTAGCCATATCGGCGAGCTTGTGGCGGACGACCTGAAAGCCTGATAGCGACTTGCCGAACGCGTGTCTCTGTTTGGCGTAATCGACCGACTCCTGATAGGCGAGCTCCGCGATCGCAACGCACTGGCCCGCGAGCATGAGTCGCTCGGTGACGAAGTTGGTCATGATCATGAGGAAGCCAGCACCCTCCTGACCGATGAGGTTTTCGGCGGGCACACGGCATTCCTCGAACGCGAGCTCGGCCGTGTCACTGGCCCACCAGCCGGTCTTCTTGAGCTTGCCTGCCACGCTGAAGCCGGGGGCGTCGCTGTCGATGATCAGCATCGAAATGCCCCCGTGACCCTCGCCTCCAGTTCGCACCGCAGTGGTCACGAAGTCTGCACGCGTGCCGGAAGTGATGAAGGTCTTGGCACCGTTCACGATGTAGTGGTCCCCGTCGCGAACCGCCTTCGTCGTCAGGGCCGCTACGTCGCTGCCTCCACCCGGCTCGGTGATGCCGAGCGCCGAAACTTTGTCGCCACGTAGCGTCGGTCGAACGTAGCGCTCCTTTTGTGCGTCGTTCCCGAACTTGACGATTGGCGGCAGCGCAATACCGTGGCTGCCGAGCCCCACGCAGGTCCCTACCGATTTCCCGGCGATCACCATTTCTTCAGCGGCCACCAAGACGTGGCCCAAATCCCCGCCGTCACCGCCCAACTCCTCCGGGTACCCGGTTCCGAGGAAGCCCGCCGCCGCAGACTGCTGATACAGCTCGCGAGGGAACTCGTTGGCCTCTTCCCAGGCGTGCGCGTGCGGCGCAATCGCGGACGCAGCGAACCGACGCACCTGCTCACGCAGCGCACGATGCTCGTCCGTTTCGAATAGATAGCTCTTCATACCCTTCTCCGCTGGGCCAACTCTACACGTCGACGCTGTCGTGAGTTAGACGAATTCGGGATCGGGGAGTCTGAACCTCCGGCTTCGACTACTCTTCACTGGCAGCGGCGGCAACGGGCTCTGGCTCGAGAAATGTCCGCGCCGGCGTCAGCGGCTGCACCGCATCGTCCGCGACCACCATGTCGATCTTGTTGTACGCGCCAAGACCTGTACCCGCAGGAAGCAGGCGGCCCATGATGACGT
>Ga0316198_10002839_pt1 | contig 10471 bp, 7 predicted proteins | sample OudBieAanoxic_MG_FD_204935 | JGI IMG/M metagenome (GOLD analysis project Ga0316198, IMG submission 204935) | Coastal sediment microbial communities from Oude Bieten Haven, Netherlands - site A anoxic | ecosystem: Environmental > Aquatic > Marine > Coastal > Sediment | place: Netherlands...
GCCAGGTGAGATCGACTCCAACGTCACGATCTCCCCGAACGGGAGCGGCTGCACCTACGACGTCGAGTTCGAGGCAACCGCAAAGGTGCCGCTCATCCGCAAGAAGCTCGAAGCCTTCGTCGAAAAAACCACGATGGAAGGCATGCGCGACGAGCACGATTACAATCAGCGTGCGCTCAACGAAGCGGGCTGACCTCAGAGATTCAGTCTCGAAGCTCGCTGATGAGGTAGTCTTCGGCGGCCCAAAAGTCGCACTTCTCAGCGGCGTTGCTGGCAACCGAAACGGTCGTGTCATAGACCTTGTGTTGGTCCGTTCCTTCATCGTAGGTCGGCCACTGAGGGCCACCGATCGGGTTCGGATTGTCGGTAAGCGCAAAGCGCCAAAAGTCGCTGAGGATCTCGGTCCAAAGTGCCCAGTCGGCCGTATCCGCTTGCCAGGCGTTGAGGGTGGTCGAGAAGTCCTCCAAATTGATCACGAGAAGCGGATCGTAGCCGAAGACGTAGGGGATATCCGCAGCGTGAAACGCGCCCAAATCGTAGCTCGGTAGGCTGCCGTCGATGAAAGGCAAGACCACCTCGAGCTGCGAGTGTCCGTCCTGGTACTCGAACTGATAGAGATACGTCGGAACGAACGCGCTCAGCTTCGCGGCTTCGAGCTTGCCCGGACAGCGAAAAATCGTGTCCGTCGCGACCGCGGCGAGGGCCACGGCGGGTTCCGAATAGTCCGACAGCGGGTATTGCTCCACAGCTCGGGCTGCCAGCTCGGTGTTGCCCCCGACGAAATAGGCGATCAGCTCCTCGTAGTTCTCCGATGTCACCTCGAGCGGCGGATCTGCGAGCTCGCCGAGCCAAACGAAGAGCCGCGCCTCTTCGCGCGTGAAGCCGAGGATCGTCGGCACTTGGTTGAAATTACCCGAGCTGAACGATTCGCTCGGCTGCTCGGTGAAGAATGAGCCGTCGAGCACCGGGCCCCAGCTTCCCGTCACGCCCTCGCTGGGGTTGAAGCCGAAGTTCGGCGCCGGTGGCAGCGCCGCGAGGACGTCGTCCGCCGACTTCGCCCGCATGCAGGTCAATACATCTGGCTCCGTGTCGCACGCCAATGCCGCGGCAAACGCGTCGCCCTGCGTCTCGGCGGCGGAGAGCGTCGGCCACGGCCGCTCGCAGGAGCCGCTTTGGAGGATGGCCTTGTCGAAGAGCCCAGCGCTCTTCGGAGAGGCGAGATGGCTGCAAACGCTGAACGCACCAGCGGATTCGCCGAAGATCGTGACATTATCGGGATTGCCGCCGAAGCGCTCGATGTTGTCCTGCACCCACTGGAGCGCGGCGGTTTGATCCATCAGGCCGTAGTTGCCCGATGCGCCGTCGGGGCTCTCCGCAGTGAGCCCGGCGTGCGCGAGGAACCCAAGCTGGCCGAGGCGGTAGTTCATGCTCACCACGACTGCACCCATTTCGCGGGCGATCAGGTCGCCCGCAGTGCCGCCGTCGGTCTGCAAGCCCTCACCCAAGGTGAACGCTCCGCCGTGTATCCAGACCATGACCGGAATACCCGAGCCCTCGACGGGCGTGTCGACGTTCAGATAAAGGCAATCCTCGCTCGGCATGAAGCCGGGGACAGGAAGGCCTGCGAATGCGAGCTGGGGGCAGATGTTCGGCTTCTCGGTCGCAGGAAGCGTGTCGGTCCATGGCTCCGGGTTGATTGGAGGCTTCCAGCGAAGCTCGTCAATCGGTGGCGCGGCGTAGGGGATGCCGCGGTACGAGAGTACGCCGTCGTCCTCGTAACCCCGCACAGGGCCGAAGGCTGTCTCCGCTCGGACACCGCGGTCGTTCGGGCAATCGTCGACGCAAATCTGGTCGACTTGGGCAGTCGTGCAAGCACCCAAGAGTGCCGCAAGAACGGTACCGCCAAGAATTGAACGTGCGACCATCGCAAACCTCTCAAGCCAAGGCTGTCAACTTACATCGTGTGACGGCTCGGCGCTATCTGACGTCGATCAACCTGCAAAAACTGCACGATCTTTGGCCCATTCCCGAAGGGCGTCGATGCGCTCGGCCATGGTCACCGAAAGCGGCTTCGTCATCTCGATCTCGTCGGCGACGAACTCCGTCGTGAGGTCTTCCTGGTGAGAGAATGCGGTATAGAGTGCGGAGACGACAGCCTGCTCGATCTCAGCGCCGCTGAACCCATCGGTCAGCTCCACGAGCCGTCGGATGTCGAACTTTGCCGGGTCGCGCTTTCGACGTTTGAGGTGGATGTGTAAGATCCGCTTGCGCGCCTCGGCCCCAGGAAGATCGACGAAAAAGATCTCGTCGAAGCGGCCCTTGCGCATCAGCTCCGGGGGAAGCTTCGAGATGTCATTCGCGGTCGCGATGACGAAGACATTCTCCTTCTTGTCCTGAAGCCAGGCGAGGAAGGTTCCGAAGATTCGCTGCGCAGGTCCACCCTCTGCGTCTTGTTGCGAGAGCGCCTTCTCAATCTCGTCGATCCAAAGAACCACGGGCGCCATCGCCTCCGCAAGCTTGATCGCGCGCTTCAGATTCTTCTCGCTCTCGCCGACGTAGCGATTGTACAGGTTCGAAGGGTCGAGGCGGATGAGGGGAAGCTTCCACTCCGCGGCCACCGCCTTGGCACAGAGGCTCTTTCCACAGCCCTGAACGCCGATCAGCATCAGCCCCTTAGGAGGCGACAGGCCATATTGCTTGGCTCGCTTCGGGTCTTCGAAGGCAGCCTGACGCTTGCGAAGCCAGTCCTTGAGCTCAGTCAGACCGGCGACATCACCCATCTCGTGTTCGTGCGGGAAGTATTCGAGCACCCCGGAGCGTTCGATGATCTGACGCTTGGCCTCGAGCACCTTGACGATGTCTTCACGCCCGAGGACGCCGTCCTCAATCACCGCTTGGGTGATGATCTTCTGCACCTCGAAGAACGTGAGGCCGTGCAAAGCAGCAAGCAGCTGCGACACATCCATGCTGGAGAGCTCGACCTTCACGTGAAGCCGCTTGGCCAGGTCGCGGAGCACTGCTTGGACGAACGAATGGTAAGCCTCGGACGACGGCGCATGCAGGCTGAGCGGCGTGAACAGGTGCTCGATTGCCGGGGGCATCTCGATGCCGTGGCCCGACAGGACGATGGCCCCGCGGTGTCCGAAGTACTTCTTGTGAATGTTCTTGATCTGGGCGATCACGGCGGGCTCGTGAAGATAGGGGCCGAGCCCTTTGAGGTAAAAAATCGCCTCGAGATTCGAGCGCCCGATGAACGAGAGAGCCTTTTGAGGAGGTCCACTCTCGGGGGTGTGCCCCGGCTCGGGCATCTCACGGCGGAGCCCATCGACCTGGGTCCAAGAGAAAAGGGGTAAGCCGATGTGCTCGGCGGCATGCTCTAGCAGCACGTGCACCCGCTCTTCTTCGACGGTATCGACGAGCAACAAAGGATGGTGCGCGCGAATCAGGATCTCCAGCTCGCGAAGCTGGTCCGGCGATGGTGGTACCGTCCGAAGCACGAATTCAGGATCGGAGGTCCCCGCGGGGGTGTCAAACTTGTGTGAGTTGACAGCCCGGATGGCGAATCTACACTCGGCCGCATGGCAGCTTTGGGAGAGAAACTAATGGACAAGCGAATCGTGGAACGCAACATCGCGAAGGGCTTGATTTCCAAACAAGAGTACGAGCAGCGGCTGGCGAGCCTCGCCGATCGCGAAGGCTCGTACGACACGGTCGAGATCGACCCCACCGATTCGAAGGACGAGTCGCAGGCGGAGTAGCGCGTATGAGTGAGGACGAGGGCACAGCTCCGAGCATCGACTTCAACACTTTCGTCTTGTCGTTGAGCACCTCCGCGCTCATCCATCTGGGCAAGCTGCCTGGTGCCGAAGACGACTCGACGGTGAACCTCGCCCATGCGAAACAATCGATCGACTGTATTGCGCTCCTCGAAGAAAAGACGAGGGGGAACCTCACCGGCGAGGAAGAGCGGCTCATCACCGAGGTGCTGTACGACTTGCGGCTGCAATTCGTAGCGGCGAGGAAAGCCGCGGACGACTAGGCTTGAAGAAACTCACCCTGCGTCTCGATTCGTACAGCGAGGACGCGCGTCGGTACGTCGCCGCGGCGCAACAGCTCGCAGACGATCGCAAACACGCAGAAGTCCAACCGATCCATCTTTGGTACGACTTGGTGGATCGGGAGCCGGCGGTCCAAGCGGCCATCGAAGCGGCGGGCGTCGACCCAACCGACGTGTTGGTCGATTCGGAATGGGCGCTCCGGAGGCTCGCGAAGACCAAAGGCGAAGAAGTCGCGTATCTGTCGACCGGATTCCTCGAGCTCCTGTCGAGAGCCGAGCTCGAGGCCACCCAGCATGCTGGGCTTCCGGTTCGAACCGCGAGCTTGGTCTTGGCCTGCGCACAGGAGCCCGAAGGCCTGCTCCGTTCAGTCCTGCGGACATCGGGCTTGAGCAGCGCGATCCTGCGAGAAGCCTTGGCGGGTGGCGGCGGAAACGATAGACCGGATACAGCTGCAGGAGCGAAAATGGGTGTTCTGGACGAGTATGGCCGCGATCTGACGCGCTTGGCAGCCCAAGACGCATTCGATCCGCTCATCGGGCGTGAGGCCGAGCTTCGCCGAATGCTCCAAGTCCTCGCGCGGCGCGGGGAGAACAATCCTCTGCTCGTCGGCGAAGATGGAACCGGCCGTACTGCGCTCGTTCATGGCCTCGCTTCGCGGATCGCGGACGACGAAGTGCCCGACCTCTTGGCTGACAAGCGCATCATCTCACTCGATTCCGGTGAGCTCGTCGCAGGGACCAGGCTTCGCGGGCAACTCGAAGAGCGCATGCGAGCGATCCTCGATGCGGTCCGCGACTCGGGCGGCCAGGTGATCTTGTTTCTGCCCAACCTCGCTTCTTTCCTTCGCACGAAGGGAGGCGCAGGCGACATGCTCGCCAATGCGCTGAGCCGGGGCGAGGTCCGGGCGCTTGCTCGCTGTACCCCGGATGAGCTTCGGGAAATCAATGACGAAGCGAGCACGCTGTCGCGTAGGTTCGTACCGATTCAGATCGAACCGCCGAGCTCGGAACAGGCGGTGGCCATCCTTCGAGGGCTGAAAGCGCGGTTTGAAGCGGCTCACGAAGTCGAGATCACCGAGCCGGCGTTGGAAGCCGCCGTTCGCTTTGCGCGCCGCTACGTGGCGGGGCGCGAGCTTCCAAAAAGTGCGATCGACCTCATCGACGAAAGCGCGGCGCGCGTTCGCCTTGGCCTCGACGGTGACGAGTCGGACGATACGGTGGGCCCCGAAGACGTCGCAGCTGTCGTTGCGCTCTGGACCGGCGTGCCCGCCTCCAAAATGATGGAGGAAGAAGCACAGAAGCTCCTGCACATGGAAGACCGGTTGCGAGAGCGCGTCGTCGGCCAGGACCATGCCGTGAGCGCCCTGAGCAAAGCGGTGCGCCGAGGCCGCGTCGGCCTTCGTGACCCCAAACGCCCGATCGGCTCGTTTCTCTTTCTCGGCCCAACGGGGGTAGGCAAGACCGAGCTCGCCAAGACCCTGGCCGCGTTTCTGTTCGACGACGAGGCCGCGCTCACCCGACTCGATATGAGCGAGTTCATGGAAAAGCACATGGTCGCGCGACTGATCGGGGCGCCGCCCGGATACGTCGATAGCGAAGAGGGCGGTTTTTTGACCGAAGCGGTGAGGCGGCGACCCTACTCGGTCGTCTTATTCGACGAGGTCGAGAAGGCGCACCCCGACGTGTTCAACATCCTGCTCCAAGTTCTCGAGGACGGCCGACTCAGCGACTCTCGCGGGCGGGTCGCGCATTTCCGCGACACGGTCATCATCATGACCTCGAACGTGGGGAGCGAGCTCATTCTCGAGCACGAGGGTTCCGACGAAGCGCTCAACGAGCGGATCGAAGAACGGCTTCACGATTATTTCCGGCCGGAGTTCCTCAATCGAGTCGACGAGGTTCTGATCTTCGACCGGCTCGACAAGGAAGAGCTCGCGGCGATTCTCGAAATCCAGCTCCGCCAGGTAAAGAAGCTCCTCAAGCCCCGGGAGATCGGTCTGACCTTGACGGATTCCGCAAAAACACGACTGATCGACCTGGGTTACGATCCAGCATTCGGCGCGCGTCCCTTGAAGCGGGTCCTCGTTCGGGAGCTTCAGGACCCCCTGGCCGAAGCCCTTTTGCGCGGCCAGTTCGGCGAAGGTGACACGATCGCAGTCGACTCCGACGGCACGTCGTTCTCCTTCGAAAAAGGCTAAACCTGGCGGGTACGCCCCGGGCCTCGACTCGGTTATGCTTCGCCGATGAGCAGCACCCACTACCGAACCTGCAACCTCTGCGAAGCGATGTGCGGGCTCGAAGTCGAAATCGATGGCACCGAGGTCAAGTCTATCCGCGGCGACGTCGCGGATGCGTTCAGCCACGGCCACATCTGCCCCAAAGCGACGGCACTCAAAGACCTCTATGACGATCCCGACCGATTGAAGCAGCCGGTCAGGAAGGTCGGAAGCGGTTGGGAGCCCATCTCCTGGGACGAAGCCTTCGATCTGGCCGTCGGTAGACTCCACGCGGTCCAAGAAGAGAACGGGCGCGGCGCAGTGGGGCTCTATTTCGGCAACCCGAACGCTCACAACTTCGGAACGCTCGTGTACGGCCCCGCGTTCTTCCGTGCGCTCGGCACGAAGAATCGGTTCTCGGCAAGCTCCTGTGACCAGTGGCCGCTCATGCTCGCCTCGTACTTCATGTACGGTCACCAGCTGCTGTTTCCCGTGCCCGACGTCGATCGGACCGACTACATGATGCTGATCGGCGCCAACCCGCTTGCATCCAACGGAAGCATCATGTCGGCCCCCGGGATCAAAAAACGTCTCGAAGCGATCGGCAAGCGCGGCGGCAAAGTCGTGGTGGTCGACCCCCGGAGGTCCGAAACCGCGCAGATCGCGGACGAACACGTGTTCATTCAGCCGGGCACCGACGCGCTGTTCCTTCTCGGGATGCTCCACGAGGTGTGCAGTTCCAGCGTCGACCTCGGTCGATTGAAACCCCACGTGAAAAACCTCGACCGTCTCCTCGAGATCGCCAAGGCGTATCCACCCGAAACCAGCGAGGCGATTACCGGAGTACCCGCAGCAACGGTGAAGCGGCTTGCGCGCGAGATGCAGAGCGCCGCCACCGCCGTGGCCTATGGTCGAATGGGCGCCTGCACGCAGGAGTTTGGCGGCCTCAACATGTGGCTCGTCAATGCCCTCAATGCGGTCACGGGGAACCTCGACGAGCCCGGCGGCTGGATGTTCGCGACCCCCGCAATCGATTCCCTTCAGAAAATCGGCGGCTTCGGCCTAGGGCGAGGCTCCTACGGACGCTGGCGCAGTCGCGTTCGGGGCTTGCCGGAATTCGGAGGCGAGCTGCCCTCTTCGGTGATGGCTGAAGAGATTCTCACCGAGGGCGAGGGGCAGATTCGGGCCATGGTGATCCTCGCGGGCAACCCGATTCTGTCGACGCCGAACGGAGGACGCCTCGACGAAGCATTCGAATCGCTCGACTTCACCTTGGCGATCGATTTTTTCATCAACGAGACGAGCCGGCACGCAGACCTGATCTTGCCGCCTGTTTCGCCGATTCAGCGGAGCCACTACGACCTTGCGCTCAACCTGGTAGCGGTCCGCAATACTGCGAACTACTCCGCGCCGCCCTTCCCTACGGCAGAAAACGAGCTGGACGACTGGGAGATCCTCAGCGAGCTGACCTGCCGACTCGCGGCCAAGCGTCACGGCAAGCTGAGCAAGGAATACCTGTTGGCGCGAGCAGCGCAGAAGGCCGGCCCGGAGCGCGTGCTCGACGTCGGCCTTCGGTTGGGACCCTACGGGAAACGATTCAGTCCACTTGGAACCGGGCTATCGCTCGGGAAGCTCAAGAAAGAGCCGCACGGAGTCGACCTCGGTCCGCTTCAAAGCTGTTTTCCAGAGCGGATCCCCGAGGCCCATGGCGCGATCGACTTGGCGCCCGAGCTCTTCGTAGAGGACCTCGATCGGCTTCGAGCGCGATTCGCGGCAGAGGTGTCGGCCACCCCGGAGGGCAAGCTCCTTCTCATCGGACGCAGGCATCTTCGAAGCAACAACTCCTGGATGCACAACAGCCAGCGCCTCATGAAGGGAAAAACTCGGTGCACCGTGATGATCCACCCGGACGACGCCGAGCGACTGGGCGTGAAGGCCGGCGACGACGTGACACTGAGCTCGCGCGTCGGAGAGGTCACCGCGCCAGCGGAGATCACGGGCGACATGATGCCCGGGGTCGTGAGCCTGCCGCACGGCTTCGGTCACGGTCGCGAAGGCGTGCAGCTGGGCGTCGCGACGAATCACCCAGGCGTGAGCGTCAACGACCTGACCGACGACCAGCTGATCGACGAGCTCAGCGGGAACGCGGCGTTCAGCGGCGTTCCCGTCACGGTCAAGGCGGCAGAACAGATCGCTGCGGCGGAGTGACCAAGCCCCAGCGGCGGCGTTTCGCCGGCAGCTGCGGCGGATTAACCAGACTTCAACGGCGGCGCTTCGCTGGCATCTGGGGCGGCCTGACGCGCACCGGAACGGGTACCGGGGGCGGGCTGAGCAGGCCTTCGAGCGCGTCGATCAAGGCGTCCATCACCTCACGCACACGGTCGGAAAAATTTTTCGAACTTTCAGCCACCTTGCTCTCATAATGGGCCTACCGGTGAACCTGTCAACACCCGACTCGATATTGCAGCGCAATTGCCGTGATCTGGAGCGTACATGCACGTCCATTTAATTGGTGTCGCGGGCACCGGCATGAGCGCGCTCGCTGCGCTCCTCGTCGAGGCAGGATATCGCGTGAGCGGGAGCGACACGGCGTTCGACCCGCCGGTCGGCCCGTACCTCGAGGAGCTCGGCATCGAATGCTACGAGGGTTGGCGGACCAAGAACCTGGACACGAACCCGGATCTCGTCGTAGTTGGCAACGTATGCAGGCGAGACAACCCCGAGGCACAAGAAGCGATGAGTCGCGGGCTTCCAACGCTGTCCATGCCCGGCGCGCTCGCTGCCAAAGTTCTTTCGCGGCGCAGGTCCTTGGTCGTTGCCGGCACGCATGGAAAGACGACCACCTCGACCTTGCTTGCCTACTTGCTTCGACGGGCGGGAATGGATGCCGGCTTTTTCATCGGCGGGATTCCCTTGAACTTCGATCGAAGCTCACGCCTCGGGTCGGAAGGCCTTCCGTTTGTGGTCGAGGGCGACGAGTACGACAGCGCATTCTTCGAGAAAGAGCCCAAGTTCTGGAGCTATCACCCAAGCGCGGCGATTCTGACCTCGATCGAATACGACCACGTCGACATCTATCCGAACGCCGACGCGTACGTCGCGGCGTTTCGTCGGTTTGTCGAGCTGATCCCTGGCGACGGCTGGCTTTTCGCGTGGGCCGGTGACCCACTAGTTCGCGAGGTCGCATCGAGCGCGCATTGCAAGGTGCGCTTCTACGCGCTCGAAGGTGACGATTGCGGCGACATCCAACCCATGTGGCTCGGAATCCCCGCGCCGGGCGGCACCGTGGACCTGTTCGGTGGCGGCTCGCTCTGCGGGCGTGCCAACTTGCCATTGCGGGGCCGGTACAACGCACGGAACACCGTTGCGGCGCTGGCCATGGCAAGCGAAGCCGGCGGCGCGCCTCTCGACAAGCTGATCGCCGCCCTTCCCGGCTTCCGTGGAACCAAGCGTCGCCAAGAGCTCGTCGGAATCAGCAACGGGGTGGAGGTCTATGACGACTTCGCACACCACCCGACAGCGGTGAAGGAAACGCTTACAGGTTTCCGGGAGCGCGTGAAGGGAAGGCTGATCGCGGTCTTCGAACCTAGGAGTGCAACGGCGTCCCGGCGATTGCACCAGGACACCTATCCCGATGCATTTGCGTCCGCGGACGTCTGCATCCTGGCGCCCGTCGGACGGACCGGAATTCCCGCCGAGGAGAAGCTGGACACGAAAGCCATCGTGGAGGCGATTTCAAGCCGCGGCGGTCAGGCCAGAGCCTGCGAAAGCGTGGACGAAGCGGTCGACGCAGCAGCGGCCGAAGCCCAGCCAGGCGACACGATCGTCGTCATGTCGAACGGGAGATTCGACGACGCCCCGGACCGGATCCTGCTGGCGCTGATGAACGTCTGACCGAATCAAGGATGGTCGAGCTCGCTCAATCAGCTTGAGCGCTACCTGGCTAGCTGAACGGCCTCATTCAACGTTGCCAGGCTTCGTAGCTTACGTCCATCTTGAGCTGGAACGCGCTGTCGAGCTCAATCTCCTCCGTACTCTCATCCGCTGTAACGGTGAGGAGCTCCGCCGACTGACCCTCTACGCGTGCGCTGCCCTCGAGCGCGTTGAGGTTGAGGATGACCTCACCCGTGGCGGTCGTCGAAAGCGACTTCAGCTCGAACTCAATACCCTCTTCTACGAAGCTTAGGGTCTGTTCGGG
>Ga0316198_10002841_pt1 | contig 10469 bp, 9 predicted proteins | sample OudBieAanoxic_MG_FD_204935 | JGI IMG/M metagenome (GOLD analysis project Ga0316198, IMG submission 204935) | Coastal sediment microbial communities from Oude Bieten Haven, Netherlands - site A anoxic | ecosystem: Environmental > Aquatic > Marine > Coastal > Sediment | place: Netherlands...
CTATGCTGGTATAGATGTTGTAACCGCCCGTATAGGCCTCCTCTTCACCAAATTTATCAACCAGATAATCTCGTGCCATCTCTGAAATATAGGGAGCGTAAAGATTAATTTCTGCGCCGTGATATTTTGCCGTGATGGGAGATTGGCTCGCCTCCATATACTGAGCCTGAGTAATGTTTTGCTTCTCTAACATGCGGCTCAATACCCAATTTCGACGATTCATGGCCCTTGCCGGGTTACGAATTGGATTGGCAGCTGAAGGTGCTTGAGGCAGTCCGGCGATCATTGCCATCTCAGGTAAGGTTAACTGATCTAACTCCTTGCCATAGTAGACCTGAGCTGCTGCACCTACACCATAGGCTCGGTTACCTAAAAAAGAGCGATTTAGATATAACTCTAAAATGTCCTCTTTCGATAGGGCCTTCTCAATTTTTATGGCCAAAAAGATCTCTTTGATTTTTCGAATATAGGTCTTTTCATTGGAAAGGAAGAAGCCTCGAGCTACTTGCTGAGTGATGGTGCTCGCGCCCTGGCTCTTTTTGCCTGTGGTTAAAAGGATGAATGCCGCACGGGTGATGCCTATCGGGTCTATACCATGATGCTCGAAAAATCTGGCATCTTCCGTGTCTAAAACGGCATCGATAAGCATTGGCGGAACATTTTGAAAATCAACCGGAATTCGTCTCTTCTCACCAAATTGTGAGATCAGCTTACCGTCACTACTGTATATGCGTAACGGGGTTTGAAGTTTTACCGTTTTTAACGAGTTTACGTCTGGGAGTTCGGGTAATACATAAAAATAGGCCGCAGCAATGGCGCCAACGCCCAAAAGAGCTAGGCTGAATAGAGCAATAATAATACGTTTTAACCACTTCACGGGAATATTCCAAAAATTTTTTGCAAGACCAATAGTATATAAGGCGCTTGCGCATTGGTGAAGTAAAAAAGGTTGTCAAAAAAATGGCAATTGTAAAACCAAGAAACATTCTGTACAAATATCTATAACGAGTTGATTTTGTGCTAATCTAATTCTTGAAACAATAACAAAAAAGTGACGATGGACTATGCTTTCAAAATTATGGAAGCGTCAGGCTCCGCAGATGGTTGGAATCGATATCGGTTCCCACGAGATTAAGGCAATACTGCTGAGTCAGACGGCTGATGGTTATAAAATTATAAGTCATGCTGCAGTACCCGTGAAAAAGGGTGCCATTAATGATCATGAAATACGAGATGTTGATGCGGTCGTTGAGTCGTTAAAGCAGGTTAAACGCATACTCCCCAAGAGCGCTAAATTTGCTTCGGTTGCAGTTTCTGGCTCTGCGGTTATGACGAAGGTTATCTATATGGATGCGTCTCTTAGTGAAGAGGAGATGGAGAGCCAGATTGAAATAGAGGCAGATAATCTTATTCCATATTCACTCGATGAAGTCAGTATCGATTTTGAAACCTTGAATGTGAATAGCACGGACCCGACTAAGGTCGATGTGCTACTCAGTGCATGTAGGACAGAGAATATCGACGCCCGAGTCGATGCCCTCGATGATATTAATCTTGAAAGTAAGGTTGTCGATATCGAAGGTTATGCGTTGGGTAGAGCCTATGAGATTGTTGCCGCCCAGTTACCTGAGGGAGCCGAAGGTAAGGTCGTTGCCTTAGTCGATATAGGGGCAAACATCACCACATTTGCTGTTGTCGAGGATGGTGAAACAAGCTTTGTGCGTGAGCAGGCTTTTGGTGGGGAGCAATTTACTCAATCAATTCTCTCTTTTTACGGGATGTCACACGAACAAGCCGAAAAAGCCAAATTGGAAGGTGATTTGCCACGAAATTATATGTTTGAGGTTTTGTCACCCTTCCAAACCCAGCTATTGCAGCAGATCAAGAGAACATTACAGATATATTGTACTTCCAGCGGTAAGGATAAAGTTGATCATATTATATTGTGTGGTGGCACATCTAGGCTTGAAGGGATGGCAAATTTATTAACTAACGAGTTAGGTGTTCACACAATCATAGCGGATCCGTTTCAGGGTTGCCTACATGCAGATGATGAAGTGAAAAGCCAATTGCAACCGGACATAGGCAAATATATGGTTGCCTGTGGTCTAGCGCTGAGGAGTTACTCTCAATGGCGAACATAAACCTTTTACCCTGGCGCGAAGAAGCGAGAGAAAAGCAAAAGAGAGATTATATTGGCATACTAGCGTTCGTTTTTCTTGGGTCTTCACTGGTTGTCTTTCTTTCATTAAGCGTGCTTGACATGATGACGGATAATCAAAGATCGAGAAATGCCTATCTGCAGAGTGAAATTCAGCTTCTGGAAAAACAGATCGCCGAAATACAAGAGATACGAACACGGAAAAAAGATATTGAGCGCCGTACTGAAATTATTTTGAATTTGCAGCAATCTAGAAACTTACCAACTCACGTGTTAGATGAACTCGTACGTATCGTTCCACCGGGGATTTATCTTTCCAGTATTGAAAAGAAAGGTAGCTTGTTGTGGATAGAGGGACGCAGTGAGTCTAATAATAATGTGGCAAACATGATGAGAAAGGTGAAAACATCTAAATGGCTGTTGGATCCCAATATGCAGTCTATCGTTGCTCACAACGAAGAATTGAGACAGTTACAACGATTTAGTTTGAAAGTAACGATCAGTGAAGTTGTTAATGCGAATAATTCAGACCAAGGAGCCAGTAAATGAACCTTGAACTGAGTCAGTTTAACGATATCGATTTTGAAAATATTGGGGGTTGGCCTCCACTCGTTAAAATTGTGTTTGCTGCAATACTGTCAATATGTATCTTCGTTGCCAGCTATTTTTTATTTGTTTCGGATGCAATAGATACGTTAAGTTTCGAGCAAGAGACAGAGGTAAAATTAAGAGATGACTTTAAGTCTAAATACCGACTCGCAGCTAATCTGAAACTCTATCGTGAGCAGTTAGCTGCAATGGAAGTTCAGTTTGCCGAATTACTTAAGATGTTACCATCTAAGAATGAAATGCCGGGTTTACTCGATGATTTAACCTTTGTTGCGACAGACTCAGGGTTAAAGATTGAGAGTTTGGATTGGCGAGAGGTGATCCCAAGAGATTTCTATTTCGAATTTCCTATCAGCATGACTGTAAGTGGTGAATATCATGAACTAGGTCAGTTGGTTAGCGGTGTGGCTAAGTTGCCACGAATAGTGAGCCTACATGACTTCGTTATTAAGAAATCAGATTCTGGTGGCTTAGGGATGGAAATTTTGGCAAAAACATATCGCTTTAAAGAGGGAGCGGATTTACCTGCCAACATGAAAAAAGCGAAGGGGAAATAATAATGAAACTTCTTCCTTTATTCTTTTTTAGCTTTTTTTTGGTGGGTTGTGTTGGCGATCGAAGTGATTTAGAGCTATTTGTTACTACGACAAAGGCGCAGCATGTGGCACATATTCCGCCACTGAAAGAACCACCTAAATTTGAACATTTTGAGTATCATGCTGATTTAATGCGCAGCCCCTTCGTACCTCCCTCACGAGAATTAACCGAGGAGGTCATAGATACGACAAAGGACTGTTTACAACCCGATCTTAAGAGGCGTAAAGGGCGTTTAGAAACTTATGCCCTGGATAACTTAAAGATGCGAGGGACATTGAGTGAGGTCGATAACATCTGGGCCCTGGTAGAAACAAATGATGCTAGTGTTTATCGTTTAGGTATTGGAGAATACTTGGGTCTATATCATGGAAGAATTGTTAAAGTTACACCACAAACAGTCGAAATAATTGAATTAATTCCAGATGGTTCTGGTTGCTGGACTGAAAGACTCAGCAACCTAGAATTATCTGGAAAATAACAAGCGAAGGATGAGGGAATAATGGAATCTTCTGCCGCGAATAAAAACTTTTTTAATATGTCAGCTCTTTTTAGAGTTGTTGTTAGTTTAGCGCTAATTTCTGCAGGAACATCGTATGCGATGGCTGCGAATCGTCTAGTGGATGTAAAGTACCACTCGATCGTTGATCATCAACTAGAGCTTCAATTGATTTTTGAAAGTGAAATCATGGAGCCTGAAATAGAGCTAAATGCTTCCCCTGCTGAAATTATTCTTGGCTTTAATGAAAGTGTATCTGGTTTAGAGAAGCAGTCTCTTCCAATAAATACAGTTGGAGTAGAGACTATTGAGGTTAAACAAGATAATAGTGTTATGAAGCTTGTTGTCGCACTGGATAAGGTCAAGGCTTATCAAGGTAAACTTGCCGGTAATGTTTACAGCCTTACGATTAACGATGAGGTGGCGAATAGTGCGACAAAGGAAACGAACCCATTTATCAATACTGTCGATAATATTGACTTTAAAAGAACCTCGGAAGGAGGGGGTGAGCTACTGGTTAAGCTGAACAATAGCTCCGTTGCGGCGAATGTGGAGCAGGTTGGAGCTAAACTTGAATTGAAGCTATACAACACTGAAATAGCTTCAGACTTGCTCTATGTCATGGATGTTCAGGACTTTGCCACGCCAGTGAGAAGCTTTGAAACCTTTAAGGATGAGCTGACCACGCGTGTGCTTATCGATATTGCCGGAAACTATGAGTATAACTATAAGCAGGAAGGAAGCTTGTTTCGCCTGAGTGTAACTAAGGTTGAGCGAGTTAATGTTGTTAAGAAAGAGAAAAAGTACGACGGACGTTCGCTATCGCTGAACTTTCAAAGTATCTCTGTTAGAACCGTTCTTCAGATTATTGCCGATTATAACGATTTCAATTTAGTGACCAGTGATACGGTCGAAGGTGATATCACCCTACGTTTAGATGACGTCCCCTGGGATCAGGCTCTGGATCTTATCTTACAGACTAAGGGGCTGGATAAGCGTATTGAGGGGAATATCCTGATGATCGCTCCTAGTGAAGAGTTAGCTATCCGTGAGAGTCAGCAATTAAAGAATATGCAGGAAGTTAAAGAACTTGCACCGCTATATTCTGAATACTTACAGATAAATTATGCCAAGGCGACAGACATTGCCGAACTGTTAAAGAGTGATGACTCCAGCCTGCTGTCGACTCGAGGTAGCGTAGCGGTCGATGAACGTACCAATACACTATTGGTGAAAGACACTGAGGATACATTAGAGAATGTGCATCGATTAATCGAGGTTCTGGATATTCCAATTCGTCAGGTGCTAATCGAATCTCGTATGGTGACAGTAAAGGATGATGTCTCCGAGGAACTTGGTATTAGATGGGGAATAACAGATCAGCAGGGCGATAAAGGCACTTCTGGAAGTCTTGAGGGCGCTGAGAGTATTTCAAATGGCATCGTACCAGCGCTAGTTGATCGGTTGAACGTGAATTTGCCGGCATCTACCGGTGCGGCGAGAGTGGCATTCCACGTGGCTAAGCTGGCCGATGGAACGGTACTCGATATGGAGTTGAGTGCGTTAGAGAAGGAAGATAAGGGAGAGATCATTGCGAGTCCACGTATCATGACCTCGAATCAGAAGGCTGCCTATATCGAACAGGGTGTTGAGATCCCCTATTTAGAGGCGAGCTCTAGTGGCGCCGCAACAGTTAGCTTTAAAAAGGCGGTATTGTCACTGCGTGTAACGCCACAAATTACACCAGATAATAGAGTGATCTTAGATCTGGAAATTACACAAGATTCTCAAGGTAAAGTTGTTTCAACCCCTCTGGGGTCGGCGGTTTCTATCGATACTCAACGCATAGGAACACAGGTTCTGGTCGATCATGGTGAGACTATCGTGCTTGGTGGTATCTATCAGCAGCAATTGATTAATCGAGTGAGTAAAGTACCTGTGCTGGGAGATATTCCCTTTGTCGGCTTCCTGTTCAGGAGCACTACGGATGAGAATAATAGGCAGGAATTATTAATTTTCGTGACTCCAAAAATTATTTCTGAAGATCTCTAAATAGATAATGTTTCATGAGAAGGCCAGTGCTTACAGTACTGGCTTTCTTCTATTCAAAAGACTAATTTTACAGAATGTGAGCATCACTACTTGCCTTTAATGGTGTTTAGCTGAGATAATCACTGGTCAAGTCTCAATAGAGCAAGGTAACATTTAAGGTCGGTTCTATTTTTCGAATCGGCGTCGGCAAACTTCATATAAGATTCAGACGTAAAAGCAATGGCTGAGAAACGTAATATTTTCCTCGTAGGCCCCATGGGGGCTGGTAAAAGCACTATAGGGCGCCACCTGGCGCAGATGCTGCACCTAGAGTTCCACGATTCAGATCAAGAAATTGAAAGCCGCACAGGTGCGGATATAGCGTGGGTTTTTGATGTCGAAGGCGAAGAAGGTTTCCGCGTTCGTGAAACACAGGTAGTCGCTGATTTAACTGAAAAACAAGGTATTGTTTTAGCGACAGGCGGTGGTTCTATTCAGAGCAAAGAGATTCGTAATAACCTCTCTGCTCGTGGAATTGTCGTATATCTAGAAACAACTATCGACAAGCAAGTTGCTCGTACTCAACGAGATAAGCGACGCCCATTATTGCAGGTAGATGATCCAAGAGAAGTTTTGGAAAGTCTGGCTGCGATTCGTAATCCTTTGTACGAAGAGATTGCGGATGTCATCGTAAAGACTGATGAGCAAAGTGCCAAGGTGGTTGCGAATCAAATTATTGAACAGTTAGGTTTCTAGGTAGGAAAATGAAGCAAATTCAGGTTGATTTAGGTGTGCGAAGCTATCCAATAATTTTTAACCAGAATTTGATGAGTTGTGGCGAGCATTTTGCTCGCTACCTCCAAGATAAAAATATCCTTATTGTCACTAATGAAACGATAGCGCCTCTTTATCTTGAAAAGCTGCAAACAGTATTGTCCTCATTCAATTGTGTTGACCCCGTCATTTTACCCGATGGAGAGCAGTACAAAACCCTTGAACAGATGGATAGTATCTTCACCTCCCTGTTGCAACAAAACCTAGGTAGAGATACCGTTCTTATTGCTTTAGGTGGCGGTGTCATCGGTGATATGACAGGCTTTGCTGCTGCAAGTTACCAGAGAGGAATCGACTTTATTCAGGTGCCAACTACATTACTGGCTCAAGTTGACTCGTCTGTTGGTGGAAAAACAGCTGTAAATCATCCGCTTGGTAAAAACATGATCGGTGCATTTTACCAGCCAAAAATGGTAATGATCGATACCGATTGTTTAAATACACTCCCCCCAAGAGAGTTTTCTGCTGGGATGGCCGAGGTCATCAAGTATGGAATAATCTGGGATTCTGAGTTTTTTAAATGGTTGGAAGATAATGTCGAGCAATTGAAATCGTTGGATGCTCAAGCGTTAACCTACGCGATTGGACGTTGCTGTGAAATTAAAGCCGAAGTTGTTGCTCAAGACGAAACAGAGCAAGGGGTGCGTGCGCTTCTTAATCTGGGTCATACTTTCGGGCACGCAATAGAAGCCGAAATGGGTTATGGCGTTTGGTTGCATGGTGAAGCAGTTGCTGCTGGCACAGTACTTGCTGCTAATACTGCATCTGGGATGGATTTAATTGATGAGTCAATTGTTTGTCGGATAATCAAATTATTCGAAGCATTTGATCTGCCGGTTTCTCCTCCTGACTCAATGGATTTTGAAGATTTCATTAGGCATATGCGGCGAGATAAGAAGGTACTTAAAGGTCAACTCAGATTAGTTCTTCCTGAAGCGATAGGTCAGGCTGGGATCTACTGTGAGGTGAGCGATGAACTACTGGAAACTGTTATTCGCTGCGCATAGTTTGTGTGGTGCATGAGTGACACTTAAAAACTCAATTTTATTACCAAGTCAAGAAACCTTACTGCAACGGCTACAGCATGTTAGTCTCTATGGACAACAGTTGCTGGTGGTTACTGGAGCCTATGGTTCAGGTAAAACGACTCTTGTTACTTCCCTTCTAAATGAGCTGGATGAATTTAGCTCGGCCCTGGTCACATGTCCAAAGCATAGTGACTGCAGTGAAATACGTAGAAAAATATTAGTTCAGCTACTGTCTGAGCCTGTTTTTGATGATGAGATCCCTCTTCCTGAAACCTTATTAAGGCTATCGGGGGCTTTACCTCAGGCGTCTTGTATTGTGCTCGATGATGCTCACTACCTTCCCATGGAGATCATTGCTGAATGTATTGTACTCAGTCAGCTATCAATTCCCGGTAAGTCTCTCTCTGTGGCATTAACGACTACGGCTGATTTTTTTGACGACTTGGTGACTCAATTACCCGAACAACAGCAGGGAGTTCTGTTATCTATCAATATTGAATCCCTCTCATTTCAGGAAAGAGAAGCGCTCTACTACACTTTATTAAGCCGCAGTGAGCAAGTTCCCTTTACTCCCAGAGAGATTGTCAAAGAACAGTTACAAAAGCAGTCTGGCAGCCCGCAAGAGGTCGTCAATCTTCTGGAATTGGCTCTACATGGCGAGCCAGAATTTCCCCAATCGCCTGGATGGCACAAGATGGCAATCGTGGGTGTGCTGATCTTTTTAAGCTTATTGGTAGGCTATCTGCTTCTATCGAAAGAAGAGGGGAGAGAGGTAATTGGTGGGCCGGAAAAAACGGTATTTGAAGTGGAGCCTAAGTCTTCGATATTATATCAATATGGTGAGCGGTTAATGGCCGGATATTTTATCCTGCATCAAACCTTGCCTGTGATTGATACTAAAGAGGAGAGATCACCTTCAGAAGAGGTAGCTCATGAGACATTAGTGGAAGGAGCTGATGTCTCTGAAATTTCAAATGATAGCGGCACTAAAGCTAGTGAAGTCGCCTTGGTAACTGGCACCGAGGCAGAGGAACCGACAACAATAGAGGTGTTTAAGGGGCTGGATGATATCGAGTCGACTCAACTGTCTTCATCGGTAATTGAGGTGAAGCGAGATGACAAAGAGCCCAAGTTAACGGAGCGCCTCAATAGTGAGCAATGGATAACTGGTTATACTTTGCAGCTGGCAAGTGTTCGGAAAGTAAAGTCTCTCTATAATATACTCAATCAGTTACAAGGTGAGACGGGAATTAAGGTGGCGAGATACAAACAGAGGTGGATTATTCTGCTTGGTCAGTTTCCCACTTCGGGTTTGGCACACAAAAAAGCACGGAATATAGTGGAAAAACATCAGTTGAATGCTCCATGGGTCCGTTCATGGAAAGATTTAGTCGATTATGAATTGCAAGATAGCCTTCCTGCTCGTGATATTCCTTAATAAACAGAGTACAATCGGTGACTTCTTTTTTCTTAGCATTCAATCAATTTAGATGAATAAAAAACACAGAGCCTTTCTTAAGTGGGCAGGCGGGAAATTCAAACTGATTGAAGCACTTTCAGGGCATCTTCCTGAAGGGAAGCGCTTAGTTGAGCCTTTCGTTGGTGCGGGTTCTGTATTTCTAAATACAAATTATTCAAGTTACCTCCTGTGTGATATTAATCAGGATCTGATCAATCTATATAAGATTGTCCAGACTGAGCCTGAGCGGTATATTGCGGCGGCTAAAGCGATGTTTGTACCTGAGATGAATGAAAAGGAAGCGTATTATAGAGTTAGAGCCGAATTTAACCTAAGTAGCGACCCGTTTCTTCGTTCAGTCTATTTCTTATATATGAACCGACATGGTTTCAATGGCTTGTGCCGATATAATCGCAAAGGCGGATTTAATGTCCCTTTTGGGTCTTATAAGAAACCTTACTTTCCGGAAAAAGAGATCAGATTTTTTTCAGAGAAAGCTCAATGCGCTGAGTTTCGTTGCATAGGGTATGAACAGGCATTTGATTTAACGACTGACGGTGATGTTGTTTACTGTGACCCGCCATACGCGCCTCTTTCAACCACCGCCAGCTTCACGACTTATGTCGGTGCCGGTTTTAGCTTAGATGATCAAGCCCTCCTTGCGCGAAAGTCTCGCCATACCGCGATTGAACGTGGATTTCCTGTTTTAATCAGTAACCACGACATACCGCTGACAAGAGAGCTTTATCATGGTGCTCGATTCGATACGATTCAGGTGCAGAGAAATATCAGCCAAAAGGGGAGTGCGCGTAAGAAGGTCGATGAATTAATGGCTTTGTATGATGATCGCTATCATAGTGAAAACGATTAGCACCAAAAGGATTTCGATAAAAAGAGGCTGTGCCGTGATAACGGGACGGCTTTTTTTAGGCTAGTACTTTTGTAACGATAAACAGTAACGTGAATATTAAGGCTATCGCGAGCATTATGCCCATAATGATAAATGGAAGGGGGGACTTTGTTTGAAAGTCTCGCTTTCTGTTTTGCTCACTCTGTACACCGAAGAAAGCTGCTAGGGTACTAATCAATAAGTCCCAAATCTTTCGTAGCATGACCCTTAATGCTACAAGCGATTTTGCTGGCTGTTTGCTGGGGTGACATCATCCAGTGGACCGTCGTTATGTCCATGAAGCAGTTCCAGAAGGTCGACGAAGTGAAGCTGGTTCGAACGACTCTTGCCCGCAAACCAGTTGG
>Ga0316198_10002842_pt1 | contig 10469 bp, 9 predicted proteins | sample OudBieAanoxic_MG_FD_204935 | JGI IMG/M metagenome (GOLD analysis project Ga0316198, IMG submission 204935) | Coastal sediment microbial communities from Oude Bieten Haven, Netherlands - site A anoxic | ecosystem: Environmental > Aquatic > Marine > Coastal > Sediment | place: Netherlands...
GTAAAGCGGATCCTCCTGGGCGCGCTGCAGCGCGACCTCCAACTGGGCGCGACGGCTTGGTGCCTCCGGCCGCAGCAGATCCATCGCCGTCACGTCGAGGGCGCCGGCAAGCGCGTTGATCAGCCCGAGGCGCGGCTCCTTCCGGCCATTCTCGAGCAGCGACAGATACGGCCCCGGCTTCCCAACGGCGGCCCCGAGTTCGTCGAGCGTGAGTCCACGAGCCTTGCGGTAGTGGCGCACTCGCTGGCCAAAGATCAGGGGATCTACGGCCGTTGTACCCATACAAGAACCTCCAACTCCGGCGATGATGATAAGAATCGCTGTTCTTTGCAAGCAAGGGAATTGCCATCCGCCGCCGCAAGCACAACGCTTGGCGCCACGCAGACGAAAGGACTTCATGATGCCCGAGGGAGTCGTCATCGCCGGCTCGGCCAACGATCGTTTCGCCGAGATCCTCACCCCTGAGGCGCTCGAGTTCGTCGCCGGCCTCCAGCGGCGCTTCAACGATCGTCGCAAAGACCTCCTCGCCGCCCGCGCCGCACGACAGCAACGGATCGATTCCGGCGAGATGCCCGATTTCCTGCCCGAGACCGAGAGCATCCGGAACGCCGCATGGCAGATCGTGCCGCCCCCCCCAGACCTGGAGGACCGCCGCTGCGAGATCACCGGCCCAGTTGATCGCAAGATGATGATCAATGCCCTCAACTCTGGAGCAAAGGTGTTCATGGCCGACTTCGAGGACTCGTGCTCGCCGACGTGGCGCAACATGATCGACGGCCAAATCAACCTCAAGGACGCCATCAGGCGCAGCATCGAGTTCACGAATCCCGACGGCCGGACCTACTCGCTGAATCCGGAAACGGCGACCCTCATGGTGCGGCCCCGCGGCTGGCACCTCGCCGAGGACCACATGACCGTCGATGGCGAGCCGGTGTCGGGGTCTTTGTTCGACTTCGGCCTCTACTTCTTCCACAACGCAGCCGAGTTGATTGCCCGAGGCACGGGACCGTACTTCTACCTCCCGAAGCTCGAGAGCCATCTCGAGGCCAGGCTCTGGAATGACGTGTTCGTCACCGCCCAGAACCAACTCGGCATCCCCAATGGCACCATCCGTGCCACCGTGCTGATCGAGACGATTCTGGCCGCCTACGAAATGGACGAGATCCTCTACGAGTTGCGGGACCACTCAGCCGGGCTCAACGCCGGGCGATGGGACTACATCTTCTCGATCATCAAGAAGTTCCGAAACCGTTCCGACATGCTGCTCCCAGACCGGGCTCAGATCACCATGACCGTGCCGTTCATGCGGTCCTACACGGATCTCTTGATCAAGACCTGCCATCGGCGCGGCGCTCACGCCATGGGCGGGATGGCGGCGTTCATTCCAAGCCGACGTGACGAGGAGATCAACCGCATCGCCTTTGCCAAGGTGCGTGAGGACAAGGAGCGCGAGAGCCGCGACGGGCACGATGGAACATGGGTGGCGCACCCCGACCTCGTTCCGCTGGCAACCGAGGTCTTCACCGAGGTTCTCGGGGATCGACCCAACCAGATCGACAAGCAGCGCGATGATGTCGACATCAAAGCCGCCGACCTGGTCAACACGACCATCCCAGGCGGACAGATCACCGAGGCTGGGGTCCACACCAACACCGACGTTGCGATCAAATACCTGGCCTCGTGGTTGCGGGGCAACGGTGCCGCTGCGATCTACAACCTGATGGAGGACGCCGCAACTGCGGAGATCTCGCGTTCGCAGATCTGGCAGTGGGTGCAGAACAACGCCACGGTGATCGAGGGCGACGAGGTGACCCCGGAGTACGTGCACAACGTCGCCCATCAGGAACTGGCCAAGATGCGTGAGGAATACGGCGACGAGATCTTCGAGCAAGGCCGCTTCGAGGAGGCCGGCGAACTCTTCGAGGAGGTTGCCTTGGCGAGTTCCTTCCCCGAGTTCCTCACCCTTCCGGCCTACGAGCACATTGACTGAATCCAACACGCCACCAACGAGCAATCCCTTCGAACCAACAGGAGCGGGCATGACCACAGAGCAAGCCATCAAGGAACGCACCGAAGCCATCCGCAAGGACTGGGAATCAAACCCCCGTTGGGCCGGCGTACAGCGCGACTACTCGCCCGACGACGTCGTGCGACTTCAGGGGTCGTTCGTCGTCGAGCAGACCATCGCTCGCCGCGGAGCACAACGCCTTTGGGATCTGCTGAAGACCGAGGACTACATCAATGCCCTGGGGGCGATGTCGGGCGGCCAGGCCGTCCAGATGGCAAAGGCCGGGCTCAAGGCCATCTATCTGTCGGGCTGGCAGGTCGCCGGTGACGCCAACCTCGGCGAGCAGGTGTACCCGGACCAGTCTCTCTACCCGGCCAACAGCGCCCCGGCACTGGTCCGCCGCATCAACAACGCGTTGGTGAGGGCCGACCAGATTGAGTGGTCTGAGGGCAACCCGGAGACCCACTACATGCTGCCGATCGTGGCAGACGCCGAAGCGGGCTTCGGCGGGGCGCTCAACGCCTTCGAATTGGCGAAGGGTTTCATCGCCGCCGGGGCCGCCGGTGTCCACTACGAGGACCAGTTGGCGTCCGAGAAGAAGTGCGGGCACATGGGCGGGAAGGTGCTGGTACCGACGAGCCAGCACATCCGCACCTTGACATCGGCCCGACTTGCCGCCGACGTAATGGGGGTGCCAACGATCGTCGTGGCTCGCACCGACTCGCTCGCTGCCACGCTGCTCACTAGCGACGTCGACGAGCGCGACCGGCAGTTCGTCACCGGCGACCGTACCCCGGAGGGCTTCTTCAACGTGCAGAACGGGATGGACGCTGCCATCGCCCGCGGTTTGGCCTACGCCCCTTACTCCGATCTCGTGTGGTGTGAGACGAGCACGCCGGATCTCGGTGAGGCAGCGAAGTTCGCCGAGGCGATGAAGGCCGAATACCCGGACAAGATGCTGGCATACAACTGCTCGCCGTCGTTCAACTGGAAGGCTGCGCTCGACGACGACACCATCGCCAAATTCCAGAAGGAGCTCGGCGCCATGGGCTATCGGTTCCAGTTCATCACCTTGGCCGGTTTCCACGCCCTCAACGCCACGATGTTCGAACTGGCCAAGGGCTACGCCACGGAGGGCATGTCGGCCTACGTCAGACTCCAGGAGCACGAGTTCGCCATGGAGAGCGCCGGCTATTCGGCAACCCGCCATCAGCGCGAGGTCGGCGCCGGCTACTTCGACGACGTCTCGACCGTCATCACCGGCGGCCTGGCATCGACGTTGGCACTCGAAGGCTCCACCGAACAAGAGCAGTTCTAGCACCCGAAACCCCTCGTTCACTCGTAGATTCCGGCCGCAAGAGGCGGCCGGAATCTACGCATGAACGAGGAGGGTACGATCTGGCTCATGTCACCCTGGTTGCTCTCGCTCGACGTCGTGTCCGTGCTCGCTTTCGTGGCTCTGGGGCGCGAAACCCACGACGAGGAAGGAACGATCGAGGGCATCGTCGTGACCGCTGCGCCGTTCCTCATTGCGCTCGTTGCCGGGTGGCTCCTGACCCGAGCCTGGCAGACACCGATTTCGCTGCGGGTGGGCGGTGGCGTCTTGGTGACCACAATCGCCGGCGGGATGCTGTTACGGCGCTTCGTGTTCGAAGAAGGAACAGCAACATCGTTCATCGTCGTAGCGACAGTGTTTCTGACCACTTGCCTTTTGGGATGGCGAGCCCTCGCAAGGCTCATCTCCCGGCGGAGGACGGCTGCGGCGGCGCCATGAGAAGCTGAACGCCGGCTTGGTCCCGTCCGCCGCCGGCCGGGTATCCTTACCGGTCCAATGGACCAGTATTTCGAGTCATTCATCCGAGGTATCCCCAAGGCAGAGCTCCACGTTCACATCGAGGGCTCGCTCGAGCCGGAGATGATGTTCGAGATGGCCGCCCGCAACGAGGTTGAACTCGCCTATCCATCAGTTGATGCATTGCGGGCCGCATACGAGTTCTCCGATCTCCAGTCGTTCTTGGACATCTATTACGCGGGCGCAGCAGTGCTCCAGACCGAGCAGGATTTCTACGACCTCATGTCGGCCTATCTCGTGCGGGCCGACGCCGACGGGGTGCGACGCGCCGAGATCTTCTTCGATCCTCAGACTCACACCGAACGTGGGGTTGGGTTCGAGGTGTTCATGCCCGGCTTCCTCAACGCAATGGCCGACGCCGAGGCCGCTTCTGGTATCTCGTCGGGCCTGATCATGTCGTTCCTCCGCCACCTTTCGCCCGAGGCTGCCCGCAATACCCTCGAGGCTGCCGCGCCCTACCACCATCAACTGCTCGGCGTCGGACTCGACAGCTCCGAAGTCGGGAATCCACCGGAACCGTTCGCTCCGGTCTTCGAGCAAGCTCGGCTTGCCGGACTGCACAGGGTGGCGCACGCCGGAGAAGAAGGCCCCCCGGCGTTTGTCGTCGGTGCGCTCGATGCACTCGGTGCCGAGCGCATCGACCACGGCGTCCGAGCCGACGAGGACCCCGCCCTGGTTGAATTTCTCGCGGACAACTCGATCCCGCTGACGATGTGCCCACTGTCCAATCTCAAGCTGCAAGTGTTCGATCAGCTCGAGGATCACAATCTCAAGCGGCTGCTCGACGCCGGGATCAAGGTGACGATCAACTCCGACGACCCGGCCTACTTCGGCGGCTACGTCGCGGCCAACTACATCGCACTATGCGATCCGCTCAAGTTGACCCGGGCCGACGTGGCGATCTTGGCTCGCAATTCTCTCGAGGCCGCTTTCCTCGATGCCGCCTCCCGCAAGGAGTTGCTCGATGAGCTCGCGGCCTACGTCGCCCGGCACTGAGATCCTGCAGCCGGTCTGAGGTCTTGCGACGTCGAGTTCCTGTCGAAGGTAGCCCAAACTGGGTTCGACCCCACTCGAGGAAAGTCATCGCTACCCATAACACCAGGCCGCCGCGCGTCGGTAACTAGGTCAGTCGAGAGGTGAGGAAGTAGTGTCGGTTGGAGATCTGATTGGGATGATGGCTCCAGAATGGGCCGACCACGGGAGGCGAGTCGGTACGTTGACCCGCTCCATCGCCAGCACCTTGGGTCTCGAAGACGAACGGATCCGTCGCCTCGAAATCTCTGCGGTCCTCCACGACATCGGCAAGACCCACATCGACCCCAACATCCTCGCCCTTCCCAGGGCGCTGAACCCAGCGGAAACTGCAGTGGTGAGGCAGCACCCGATCATTGGCTTCGACATGGTGACCGGACTCGTCCACCCCGAGATTGCCCGTGCCGTGCTCTCGCACCATGAACGCTTCGATGGGCTGGGCTATCCATTCGGCCGCTCAGGCCATCGCATCCCGCGCCTGGCTCGCATTCTCTCCGTGGCCGACGCTTTTGATGCCATCGTGAGCGATAGGGTCTATCAAGAGTCGCGACCGATTGAGTACGCCCTCGACGAGCTCCGCAGCCACGCCGGAACCCAGTTCGATCCAACGGTGGTTGAAGCCGCCCTCCATACTCTCTCCTCACGCCCCTCCATCGCCGGCGCTATTGCCTGAGCCTCAATCCACCGTTTGGATTGGCGAATCGTCCGGTTGCGTCTACGCCGCAAAGGGGTCATGCATGTCGGGTGTACCTGTACCCGGTGATTGTGCGGAGGCGTACCATTGCCCTGGTGAGTAGCCCCACCGGCCAATTCGCCTCCCGAAATCGGTGGATCCAGGCTGAGAAGGTTGAACAGTCTCCTAGATCAAGACCCGCACCCGGCATCAAACCGCAGGTCCGGCGCTCCGAACCCATCTCGGTTGACACACAACAGGGTCGAGTGGCTACGATCTGTGGCGGCCCTCCAGCTCAGCCGGCTACCTTCAAGATCTGGGCTGCCGAGGCCGATAGAGGTCATATGCCGTTTGGCGAGAGTTTTGAGGGCGTTCTCACTGCAGCGCAGGAGGGAGCGGAGTGGGCATGGAGCAGCATCTATGCCGAGTTTGGTGGACCTCTGACCGGCTACCTCACGGTCCGCGGCGCTCGGGAACCCGAAGACCTCGTGGGTGACGTGTTTCTCCAGGTTGCCCGCAACGTCGGCACCTTCACCGGGAATGAAGCCAACTTCCGGTCATGGCTGTTCATGGTCGCCCATCACCGCCTGATTGACGAACGTCGCAGACGAGCGCGACGGAAGGAAGAACCGGTTGCGCATGACGATTTGGCCGGCATTGCCGGCGGCCCGGATGCGGAGCAAGCAGCATTGGCCGGCCTCGCCGACGAGTCACTGCGCTACCTACTCGAGCAACTGACCCCCGACCAGCGGGATGTCGTTGCGCTCCGCATCATCGCCGGCCTGACGCTCGAGGAGACGGCAGCCGCCACCGGGAAGAAAGTTGGAGCCGTTACCCAGCTGCAGCGGCGCGGACTTGCGTCACTGCGCAGAATTCTCGACCCACAACCCATAACACCATGACTAGTGACAGCGGTAACGAGAGTATGAACGTAAGCCAGTACCAGTGGGATTCCGCTGCACTCGAGGCCGCCATCGCCGGTGCGCCCGATGCCGATCCCATGCTTGCGTCCTTCGTGGCCTCGGTACGCAAGGCAGCGAACCGCCGAGTTCGTCCATCGGTCCAGGCTCGCCACGTTGCCGCCGCCGCTGCCGCCGCCGTTCGAACGACCGCACCGCCCGCTCCTGCCCCGAGCGTGAGCACGCGTTGGCGTCGCCGGCTATCACTCGCCGGGCTGACGTCGGGGTTCGCCATCAAGATGTTGATCGGCACCGCAGCGCTTGCAACCGTCGGTGGCAGCGCAGCTGCTGCAACGGGCAACCTGCCGGCTCCGATACAATCCGCGGTTTCCGAAGCCGCCGGCTACGTCGGCATCGATCTCCCGGATCCGGATCAAGCGCCGGTTGCGGCGGTCGCAGTCGAGGACATCGACAACGAACCGGCGGATACGCCACCCGCAGACAATCCATCGGACGCGAACAAAGTCTGGGCCGAGGAGCAAAGAGCCCGTGCCCTCGCCTACACGACTGCCATCCGGGGCTGGACTGCATGTGTACGCAATGCAGCCGGCAACCATCCACCCAATGAGGCCTTTGACGCCGCCGACGCTTGTGGCGATCGTCCCAGCCCTCACGACTTCGGGCTGCCGGGCAATCGGGATCGCGACGACAAGACCACCGGTCCTCCAGATCATTCCAACGCTCCCGACGACGCCGGCCCGAAGGACAAGGACACCGGCAAACCCGACGACACCGGCAAACCCGACGACACCGGCAAACCCGACGACACCGGCAAACCCGATGACACCGGCAAACCCGACGACACCGGCAAACCCGACAATCCTCCGAAGGATCCCAAGGACAAGGACCCCAAGGAGCCCAAGGACCCCAAGGACAAGTAGCCCACGCCCCGCTACCGTCCCGGCCATGTCTCGCCCGACGGCCGCTCTGGGAAGCTGCTGAACAATGTCAGTTTGGGCTCGCCACGATTGTCGTGACCAGGCAGTTCGTGGCCGGGGCGAGCCCGCACGCCATTTGTTCAGCACCCTCCTGGCCGCCATCGCGCTACTCGTCTCGTCCTGCGGTTTGGGCGGCGAAACGGCTTCCACGAAAGGAGTCGCCACGACGGCGATCGTCACCACGAAGCCATCTGCGACAGCGCTTCCCGACGGCGAGTCGGCCCAAGTGGTGAGAGTGCTCGACGGAGATTCGATGGAGGTCGAGTTGTCCGGTGACACCGCCCAGGTGCGGTTGCTCGGGGTCAACGCTCCTGAACGCGACGAGTGTTACGGCGACGCCGCCCGCGACGCTCTGGCGGAGTACCTCGATGCCGGACCAGTCATTCTGGTCACAGCGGGGGATGAATCCGCCGACAGGTTTGGACGACTGCTCCGCTACGTGTATGCCGGAGAATCGAACGTCGCCGAGGAGATGCTCATGTCGGGACACGCCATCGCGGTCCAGGGCGATCACCCACGCGACGACGCCTTCGTTGCGCTGGCCGAAGGAGCAGCGGACGCCGGACTCGGGCTATGGCAGCCCGACGCCTGCGGCCCCGAGGCTGCCTCGGCCGTCCGCATTGCATCCGTTGAGTACAACCCGCCAGGACCGGACCGTGACAACGCCACGAGCGAGTACGTGGCCATCCGCAACAGAGGTGACGCAGCAATCGACCTCACCGATTGGATAGTCCGCGACGAGTCATCGCAACACCGGTACCGGTTCCCGCCCGTCACCTTGGCTCCTGGGGCCACCATGCGACTCAGGTCGGGATGCGGCGATGACGGTCCAGACGACGTCTATTGGTGTGCCGGCGATCCGGTGTGGTCAAACGGGGGCGACACCGCGCTACTCCAGGATCCGCACGGCAACGTGGTCGACCGGGTGATCTATCGAGGTGACTACTAGTCCCTGGTTGCCGGCATCACCCCGGCCCCGATCACCGCTTCGCTGCGCACTACCCGGTATGCGACCAGCCGATCGGCGTCGGCATCGTCGACCACGAGCTGGGTCCAGAACATCATGCGGTCCTCATGGGCGGCCGCGCCGTAGGCGTGATACTCGAGCGGCTCGAATGGCGTGGACGCCACGACCTTGCCGTCCTCGTCGAGCCCGACCAGTGTGTAGCTCCCCGCCGGTCCCCGCTCGAGGAATGGAGTGTCGACCACCGACAGCACAGATGCGGTCTCGTCGACCGCATCCAGCGTCCGGGCGCCGGCCACCGGCGCTTCGATGGACCCCAACACGGTGAGCGCGGTCTGTCCCGCCGCCACCGGCTCCACGGCGCCGTAGCCGCGCGCCGAGGTGCGAAAGGCGAGCGACTTGCCGAAGTTGTAGTCGCTCACCCAGGCCGGATTGCAGTAGCTCATGAGGTCCTTGTAGCCGGAGGGGCTGAACACGTCACCCGAAACGATGTCGTAGCCCCAGGTTCCGATCGAACCGGTGGGATACGGGTAGTTGGGGTCGGGACCGGCCGGTCCCCCACAGGGGGCGTGGGGGAGGCTGAGGGTGTGACCGATCTCGTGAGCGATGATGCCACCATTCTGGACGGACACCGCAGCAGGTGCTCCGACGAACCCAATACCGCCAATGCCCGCGGAAATTGGCCGGGGGAGCACCGCGACGTAGAGGTCGGAGCTGCCGTCTGACAACCGTAGCTGTGCGATCTCATACAGCAAGGTCTCCCAATCGCCCTGGGAGCTGCCGTTGAAGGCATAGGCAGACCTGATGGTTGTGTCCGATCCGGCGATCGGAAAGACCCTCTCGGTCTTGGCGAGCAGGGAGGCGGCGCTCTGAGGCGTCACCGTAGGCGTTTCCCCGTTCAACCGGATCGGAACCAGGGTGACACCAAAGGTCGGCACACTGGCGACGTCGAGGTCGTAATAGCCGGAGGCCGGCCAACGGTTGTTGGTTTCGTCGGCTTCGAAGTACTCGTTGCCCGGGTCGACCTTGACGTAGATCTCCGCTCCCGGCCGCAAGAAGGACGTGGCGAATGCCCAGTTGTACGTGTCGCTAAGGTTCGCCTCGGATGGATTGGCCGGAACGGTGCCCGGCCCGCTGAGCGTCACACGCCCCTTTGTGTCGCCCCTACGCCAATGAAGAACAACCTGAGGAGACGACCCTGCGGCGCTGCGATCGGCGGCGACGAAGGCGCGAGCAATCCCCGCGCGCGCTGCAACGGGAGAGACTCGGTTGGCGGCGCCTTGGCTCGAATCCGCCACCGGCGCTCCTTGATTGATCAAGAAGCGTGCCAAGCTGAAGTCGTTGGGGTCGAACTCACACGCCGTCTCGTCCTCGCCGTCGCACTCGTCGACCTCGGTCCCACCGTTGATGACATCCTCGCCGGCATTGCCGATGATGGTGTCCTTACCCGCGCCTCCCCTGATTGTGTCATCGCCCCAGCCACCATCGGCTCGGTCCTTGCCGTTGCCCAGCCAGACTCGATCCGCACCACCTTCAGCCTTGATCGCATCAAACCCTTGAGCACCGTAGATGAGGTCGTTGCCGCCGCCGCCGTTGATCGTGTCATCGCCGCGGTTGGCGTAGATCGTGTCGCGACCCTTGCCGCCATCGATCACATCGTCGCCCCAACCTCCGCAGATGAGGTCGTTGCCACCCCGTCCGTCGATCGTGTCGGGACCCGCAAGCGCAGTGATGACGTCGTCGCCTGGGGTCCCCACCAATGTGTCGGCCTGTGGAGTGCCGATGATGTCGGCTACCACTCCGTTGCACATCCCCTCCGCGCTGTGAGCAGAGGGAGCCGCGGTCAGCGTGGCGGCAACCAGCCCGCATAGCGCCAGCGAGGCCAGCAGTGATCGGCTCGGCATTGGGTGAGCTCCTCATCAGATTGGGGATGTCTTCTCGATTGTTATCGCACCCGACGCGGTATTAGAGCACGCCGTCGGTACTACTCCGCATGGGTAGTTTCGGCAGAATCTCCCCAGAACCTGAGAACGACCATGCAGC
>Ga0316198_10002844_pt1 | contig 10466 bp, 12 predicted proteins | sample OudBieAanoxic_MG_FD_204935 | JGI IMG/M metagenome (GOLD analysis project Ga0316198, IMG submission 204935) | Coastal sediment microbial communities from Oude Bieten Haven, Netherlands - site A anoxic | ecosystem: Environmental > Aquatic > Marine > Coastal > Sediment | place: Netherlands...
CTGGGGCCCTTATCGGGGGTCGGGCTGGGCCAATTACCCTGGATATGGCCGTGGCAGCACCATCATTGTGAATCCGAGCGGTGACACTGGTGCCGACGAGTCAGCCGATTCTGTGCCGGTACCCCGGTTTGCCGTTCCCGAATAAAACGATCACAAACGAGGAGCAGGTATAAGCTGCGGTGAACACTCCGTGAGGTGTGCTGCACGCTGAGCGTTTTGTTTTGGGGGAGCACAGGTGCCTGAACAAAACGGCCCGCGGTACGGTTAACGCTTGTCATGCCGTACTCTGTCAGGTATAAGCTTAACAATTATGAAGAAATACCTCTTCGGGGTTCCGGGCGCCATTTTTCTTCTGGCGCTTGTATCAACAGCCTCGGCGCAGGAATTCGGGACGTTCGTTCCCATGCGCGAAAAAGGTTCAGCAACCTATTACGTGACAACCGAGATCCTTGGGCTGGGCGCCGTGGATCTAATGGTAGATACCGGATCCAGCTATACCACAATCAATGAAGAAACCCTTGCGGTGCTGATGCAGCAGCATCGCGCCGATTACGTCAGTGAGCTGGAGGGAATGCTGGCAGATGGCACCCGGTTGATGCTGCCGATCTACTCGATCCAGAGTATGAACATCGGTGGTCAGTGCCCCCTGAAGAATATCGAGGTCGCCGTTTTTCCAGGAAATACGCGACAAATCCTGGGGCTGAGCACTTTGCGTCAGGCGTCTCCATTTATTTTTTCCATGGACCCGCCGCAACTGGTGTTGAGTAACTGTATAGGCGACATTGATAAGCCTGTAGACCTGAAAATGCCTCCCGTGCCCGCTGATGACGCAGTCAACCCCGCTGAGGCAGTCAATCGCGCCGGTCTGGCGTCTTCTCCTTCCTGACAGGCGCTTAGTGCCCGACGCAGCGAATCTGTCGCTGCGTCAGTCTCCGATAACTACCAGAAGGCGAGTAACATGTTGTCTTCGATCTTGTGTTCAAAATGTTTCAGTGGTCGGTTGCCTACCTCGATACATTCGCCAGTGGCGACATCAAACGCCCAGTGATGTTTGGGGCAGGTGAGGCGAGTACCTTCCAGTGCCAGGTGCGGGATATTGGTGACCTGGTGGGGGCAGCGGCTGTCGTAGACGCGTAAGTCCTCGTCCTGGCGATAGATGAACAGGCTGCGTCCATCGCAGTCCAGGTAACTGATCTCGCCGGATGGCAGCGCATCCAGGGCGGCTACCGTATGCCAGAGGGGGTTGGCATCCAGCTGGTCCGGATGGAATTCGGGTATATCCATGTCCAGCAGGATATCCACCGCCCAGACAATCTTTGCCAGACCCAGCGTCGGAAAGGCCATGAGCAAAGCGTCGAGGATCTCGTTGGCACTGGCACCATTTTTCAGGGCTCGCGTCAGGTACTGCCGGAAACCACCTTCAGTCTGGGCGTCGACCTTGGTAATGACCGATATCAGGTCTCGCGTGCGGGGGTCGAGGTGTTTGCCGGCCTCCTTGAGAAATTTGAAGTAGGGTGTGATAGCGTCGGGTCGGGCAGCTATCAGGTAATTCAACGCGTCACTCATGTCGATCTCCGGTCTCGGTCGGTTGATAAACCCTGGCTTGACAGGGGTGTATGGGGCTTCACTATCGAACAACCGCTAATTGTAACCGCCTTGCTCCGGCAGCTTCCAGCGCCGGGTTGTCGCGGCCGCGTCCGTGTGCTCTGGCGGATACGTTGTAAATGCATAGTATTTGTGTGGCATGTCGACATGGGAGCGGTGAGCAAGAACGGTGTATTCTTACAGCCTCAGGTCTACGGAGCCTGACAAACCGACAGGATGGCAGACAATGAAAACAGAGAATAACCTGTACTTTAGCCACGACCAGGCGGATGCCCTCGGTGTTCTTGTCACCAATCTGGGCACACCTGATTCACAGCAGACACAAGACGTGCGGCGCTATCTCAAGGAATTCCTGTGGGACCCGCGCGTTGTGGAAGTGCCGCGTCCGATATGGTGGCTGATGCTCAACCTGGTGATTCTGAATACCCGTCCACGTCGTTCGGCGGCCGCCTATGCGAAAGTATGGACGGCGGAAGGCTCGCCGCTGCTGGTGATTTCGCAGCGCGAGGTAGAGGCGCTGCAGTTGCAACTGGATCAGCACTTCGATGCACCGGTGAAAGTGGTGCTGGCCATGCGTTACGGCAATCCCTCGATTGCTGCCGGGCTCGATCAACTGCGCGCGGCCGGAGCGCGGCGTATTCTTGTCCTGCCGCTCTATCCACAGTACTCCGCGTCCACCACAGCGGCTACTTTCGACGCCGTGAGCCTGGAGTTACGGCGCTGGCGCTGGTTGCCGGAACTGCGCTTTATCAATCACTATCACGACGAGCCGGCCTATATCGACGCACTCGCGGAAAGTGTTCGTGATTACTGGTCGGTGAATGCCGAACCCGACAAACTGGTGATGTCGTTTCACGGTATTCCCAGGGACTATTTTCTGGCCGGGGATCCCTATTTCTGCGAGTGTCATAAGACCGCGCGCCTGCTGGCAGAAAAACTGCAGCTTCCTCAGCATCGCTGGCAACTGACTTTTCAGTCCAGACTCGGCCCGAAAGAGTGGCTCAAGCCCTATACCGATCAAACCCTGCAGGCCCTGGCTAAAGAGGGTATCAGAAATGTCCACGTCATGTGTCCGGGGTTCAGTGCCGACTGCCTGGAAACCCTGGAGGAAATTGCCATGGAGAACCGCGATACCTTTCTGGCAGCAGGCGGCGAGCACTATGGGTATATACCCTGTCTCAATGACCGGCCCGCACATATCGCGATGCTTTCCGGACTGGTAATGAAACACGTTAAGGGCTGGCTGCCTGCGCAAACGCGGGCGGAACAGGAAAAGGAACTTGAGCAACGCAAGGCGCGTGCTGTTGCCACCGGGGCCGCCGATTGAGGCGGGGGTACACTAGAGCTTAAACGCACAGGCATTGGAGTGATGAAGAGTTTACTGCTGGTGGCGCATGGCAGTCGCCGTCAAGCTTCCAATGACGAGGTTCGCGCGCTGATCGGGCGTTTGCGTGCGGCGGCCGGTAGCTTTGATCATCTTGACTGTGCCTTTCTCGAACTGGCCGAACCCTCTATTCCCGATGGTTTACGCCAGGCCATTGCCAAGGGGGCGAGTGAAGTGGTGGTATTGCCCTATTTTCTTTCAGCGGGGCGCCATGTGGTGACCGATATCCCCGCCGAGATTGAGCCTGTCCGTAAGGAATATCCCTCGGTAGACATTTATCTGGCACCTTACCTGGGCGCCGCTGAAGGGGTAGTGGGGTTATTGATTGAACAGGCTACAAGACAATGAAGGATGACCCGGCTAAGAAGGTCGTCAGGCCGGAATAGCCGCGCTTTAATTGACCTGGATCAATTGTTTTTCGTTCGTAGTCAGGTACCCTTCTGAACCCGCTCGGGAATGCATTGTTTACTGCGGCCTCGCGGTACAGGTGTTTTTCCAGTTAGGTCCTGTTTTGTGCTGTCAAGGAGGAAAACTGATGACTGCTTACCTGAATTTGGATGCACTCATCATAACTGTCTATGTCATTACCCTGGCGATCTGTCTGGGACTTATCGCCGCAGTCGTCTGGGGGTGGCGAAAGAGGATGCATTTTAGTACACACAAGTTAAGAAGAATTCAGGAATAATAAAATAATATCAATAGCTTGACTGTTGCGACGGCGATGGTTGTGGGCTCGCAGCCGAAACCGTCTGCCGCGGAACCAGGACGCTGGCAGGGCCACCTGCCGGAGGTCTTGTTGCGGCTGCCTGGAACCGTACGCCATGCCCCGGTAACCATTTGACCTGGATCAACTATACTGTTCTTTATGACAAGATGATGCTGTCTCTGCCTCCATATTTGGTCTATAATTACCAAAAAGGAGTTTAAGATTCAGGGGCAGTGATTTGACCATGAATGATAAGCGATGGTGTGAACATCGCGGTGTGTTGCAAGGAGAATTATTAAAAATCAAGGGGATAGGTTATGAGATTGCATCTGCCGCAGGTTTTGCGGTGTTTGGTTCCGGCAAGCAGTGTTGTTTCATTGCCGGTCAGGGCGGAAACCATTGATAAAGGCAGCGCGCCAACTGAACCCGTCAACCACATTGCCGGCCAGCTGGCAGGCTTCGATTCGCTGACCTCGGAAGCGCTGTTGCTGGTGGTTTTCATCCTGCTGGTCCTTCTGGTGATTGCACATAAGCCCAGAGTGCCCTGACCCGGTGGTGATGAGCAGCGACGCATGATGCTGTTGTGTCGCTTAACCGCAAAATGTGAAACCCTGATCTGATCGCCGGTGTCCGCCCACTCTCCGGCCCCTTCTTGTCCCTGATTTTGTCTATAATCAGCTTTTCCCTACCGGAAGGATTGTCCCGCAATGTTTGAAGATACTTTTACGCTGATTGTCTTCGTGGCTATGTTTGCGATTATGGGGGGTTGGATCTATGTCATTTCGCAAAATGCGCGCAATACGCATAGACAGGTCCAGCAAATTGCCGAGCAGCACACGCTCATTCACTCGGACAAGCGGGCCCGCAGCATTTGCCGGGCGGTTCACCAGTTGCACCCGCTGATGCATGCGGGCGTGGATTTTGTTATCAAGCGGGACGGGCCCGGCCAGTCGCCTTACATTGCCGAATGGAATGCGCCGGAGCCCAAGCCAACGGCAGAGGAGCTGGAGGCGGTTTTGCCGACTATACCGGCTGCAGACCAGGATTATGCAGAGTTGCGACGCCTGGAGTATCCGGATATCGGCGATCAGCTCGATGCCGCCTACAAGGTGCGTCACGGGGACAATAGTGAACAAATAGAGATTGATACCAGGATAGCCGAGGTCAAAGCCCGCTATCCGAAATCTGATATCTGTCCCTGAACGATACTTAATTGACGAGGGTGTCTTCGAGCCCTTGTGTTTAAGTATGATATTCGGGGCCTGAACCTGATTGCACGGGAAGTATAATGACGCGGAAGATCCTGTTATTAACCATATTCGTTATTCTCGCCTACGGTTTCTGGGTCAGTCCGGAATTCAAGACCATTGCCGCCGGGGTGGCGATTTTCCTGCTGGGTATGTATGCGCTGGAAGAGGGCTTCAAGACCTTCAGCGGCGGTGTGCTGGAAAGCTTTCTGCAGAAGACGACGGATACAACCTGGAAGAGCCTGACTTTCGGCATTGTATCGACCACGCTCATGCAGTCCAGTTCGCTGGTTTCGGTCATCACCATTTCCTTTCTCAGTGCCGGACTTATCGCGCTGACCCAGGGTATCGGTATTATTTTCGGCGCAAACCTGGGCACCACGACCGGCGCCTGGCTGGTGGCCGGTCTGGGACTGAAAATCGATATCGCCGCCTACGCCATGCCGATGCTGGTTTTCGGCGTGATCATGATTTTCCAGAAGGGCAGCACGAAGCTGCAGGGCGCCGGCTGGGCACTGGTCGGACTCGGCTTCCTGTTCCTCGGAATCGCTTACATGAAAGAGGGATTCGAGACCGTCGGTGGTCAGTTCGACCTGTCACAGTTCGCCGTACCGGGTTTTAAAGGTCTGCTGATCTATACCGCTATCGGGATTGCGGCGACTGTGGTGATGCAGTCCAGTCATGCCACCCTGATTCTGACCATCACGGCACTGGCGGCGGGACAGGTGACTTATGAGAATGCCCTGGCGCTGGCGATTGGATCGAATGTCGGCACTACCATCACTGCGATTATCGGTGCCATCAGTGCCAGCGTCTCCGGCAGACGGCTGGCGGTAGCACATCTTATTTTTAACCTCGTGACCGGTACCATTGCGATCTTACTCATCAAGCAATTCGCACTTGCTGTCGACTGGTTGAGCGACCTGGTCGGGATCGCTGCCGACAACTACACGCTCAAGTTTGCCGTGTTTCATACGCTGTTCAATCTGGTCGGCGTTGCGCTCATGCTGCCTTTTATCGGTACGCTGGTGCTCTTCCTGGAGAAGCTGCTGCGTGAGAAAATCGAACCGCGGGACGAGGCTCGCGTGCTGTTTATCAATAAATCGGCACTGGAGTTCCCCGACACGGCACTCGAGGTCATATCCAGAGAAACCGTGCACATGACGGTAAATGCCTTTGAGATACTGGCACATGGCCTGAATCTGCACCGCAGGGATATTACCTCCGACAGTGATATCAATGCCGTCGTCGCAGACTGTACAGTCAGTATGGGTATCGATGTCGATGACCTTTATCAACGCAAGGTCAAGCCTTTGTACAGTGCCATTATCGATTATTCCACTGAGGCGGAAAAGCACATGGACGCCGAGCAAGTGGACAGGTTGAGTCACCTGAAGCGAGCCTGCTGGCAGATCGTCAATGCCATCAAGCTGATTAGGGAGATGCAGGCCAATATCGATCGTTATATGTGCGATGAGAATGATTACGTGCGACGTGAGTACAACGAGATTCGCCTGAACATCGCCCTGTTGTTGAGAACGCTGTTCAAAATCGAGGAGCAGGTGGGGCCGGTGCAGAAAATGGAAGCGCTCAAGCGCTTCAGTTTTGCCATGGAAGAGCAGGACATCATCGCCAACGGCTCTCTCGATAAATTGATCCGTGAACGGAAAATCAATTCCGATATGGCGACATCCCTGATGAATGACGGTTCCTATGCCTACGAAATCCAGCGTAACCTGGTTTCGGCCGCCGAAATTATTTTTGCCAACACCTATTCCAGGGAGCAGGACCTGTCCTTGACTGATGAGGACCTCGACAGGCTGATGCTCAGCAGGCGTGAAGAGATTCTGGGTCGTCTCAGGCAGGAAGAAGCGCAGATCGATGCCATTACCGGCCGCACGACGCTGAACGACAGCACGGATAATAGTGCGTGAGCAACGCGAGTTTATCAGACTGCGTTAACGGCTAGGGATTTCCTGGAAATCTATGCTGATTCGGTCACCGGCGACGGGCCGGAAGCGCTTGTTGGCGAATTCCACATGATCGGAGTGGTCGCGGTAGGAATCAATCACGTCTTGATGGCAGAAACGCACGTTCCAACTGTAACGATAGCCGGCATCGTCTTTAACCGCCTCTCCTGCAAATACTTCCCGGACGCCGGGGATGGCAGCCAGCACTGCGCGTCCGTCGGCTATCATCGCCTGTGCGTCAGAATCACCCGCCACGTTGTAGATGATCATGTGATCGACCGGCCGCCACGCCTGGCAGGCTTCGAGGAGTTCGCCGGCGCGCTTGTCTGACCCCCAAAGCCGGATACACCGTTCCATTTCTGCCTGCATTGGCAGCTGTATTCCCTTGAGCAAGGCCGTATAACCACCCTGGGATTCTACCGCTGAGAGATTGCGGCGAATCTGATCCGCGGCGGCATCGGCCAGGGCGGTAAAGTAGTTGATCTTGCTGACGCCGCACTCGATCAACTTGCGGAACTGTTTGTCCGACAAGCCTGTGCCACCGTGTATGACCAGGGGTATTCCAAGGGACTGGTCGATGCGCTGCAGTCTGTCAAAATCCAGTTGTGGTTCACCGCGCATACGTCCGTGTACGGTACCGATGGAAACGGCGAGAAAATCGACGCCGGTAGCTTCGACATAGAGCACAGCTTCCTCTGGCGAGGTATAGACCAGTTCTCCGGGGTGTTTCTCGGCGTCTTCGCCTTCAACGCCGGCGACATAGCCCAGTTCCCCTTCGACCGGGACGCCACAGGCATGAGCCATGTCTGTCACCGATTTTGTTCGCGCAATATTCTCTGTCAGAGGAAACGTGGATGCGTCGACCATCACCCCGTTACAGCCCAGGCGTATGGCTGCAACGGCGGATTGCAGTGATGCGCCATGATCCAGATGAATGGCCACCGGGACCCAGGTTCGCTTCGCCGCGGCTTCTGTCGCCGCCATCGCAAGTTCAAAATCAAAATAGTCGAAATGGGATTCGGCCAGGCTCAGAATAACCGGTGCCTGGCAGGATTCCGCAGCCTTGATGATAGCTTCGAGGAAATCCAGGCTCACCAGGTCGAAAGCGGCTATTGCGTAACCGTGTCGATGAGCGTGATTGAGCATATCGCGCATATTGAACAAGGCCATAGTATCCTCCCAGTGAAACCCCCTGGTCAGATGCCAGCCGAGGGCGGCAAAAGAAACGGGGTGTTTTGCTTGTTGTGTTATCGCTTAAACTGAATTTTATGGCTTGTATGGGGTTCCTACAAGCGCCGCTCGCGATCTCAGTTCTGTCCGGAGGGGATCTGCAGAACCAGGGACACGCGCCGGTTCCTGCTTCTGCCTGCAGGCGTCAGGTTGTCAGCACGGGGACGGGTGTCCGCATAGCCGATGGCGCGTATGCGCGTGGCGGCAATACCCTGCTTGACAAGTTGGCGCGCCACGATGGTGGCGCGTGCCGCAGAGAGTTCCCAGTTTGACGGGAAGCGTGCTGTCTCAATGGGGATGTTGTCGGTATGTCCTTCGATAGACAGTGGGTGGGGTTGTGCCTTCAGTGCGCTTGCCAGTCCTTCCAGCACGGCCGTGCCGCTCGGTGTCAGAGCCGCACTGGCAGGCATGAACAGTATGCTGTCGCTGATCTCGAGATTCACACCGGCACCGTGTACGCTCACTTCAACCCGATCACGCAGCTCGCTGCTACTTAAGGTGTCCAGGAATGCATCCATCGGGCTGGTGGTTCCCGGTCCTGTGGCAATGGTTTCCGCGGCCGGCTGTAACTCTACCGCCTGCAGTTCGGTCGGGATCTTGTCAACGTTGTCTGCATCCGCAGTGGTTGACGGCCCTATGCTTTCAACGGTGTCATCTGTTGCCGGTGATGCACGCATCGCCGGTTCCGGTACCTGTTCCTCTGCGGGCGGACTGGTCTCCGCTGTCTCGGTACGGCTTGGCCCGGCAGGGAGCGGCCCGGCTAAGCCATCCTCGCTGTTGAAAATTCCTGCAACGATGTCCGGTGCAGATAACAGGACAGGTAGTTCGAATGCCAGTCCGAAAGGCTTGTTACCGGCAACAGTGTCTTTCACCGGCTCAGCTGTGCCCTGGCTGGTTTTCTCCATCGAGGCCGTTCCATCTGCCTGGTGCGTCAGCAACAACACGAACAGGGCGAGCAGTAGTATGAGGATGTCTATGAAACTCACCAGCCAGGCATCCTGCTGGGCGGTGCCTGACCCGGTCTCCGAGTCACCGTCGAGGGCTGCAGTCGGGTCATTGACCGCCAGGGCTGCAAGTGTCTGCGTTCGAGGCTGTGGCGCTGCGTAGATCATTATATGTGGAATTACGCTTTTACCAGCTCAAGATGACTGTGTGTTGATACCGGTAACTGATGATGGGCATAAAAGGCGTCCAGCGTTTCCTTTATCAGCGTCGGATGCCGTTTCGCATAAATCTGCAGAATGCCTTCCCGCAAGGCGTTCATCCGCATCAGGCGCTGGTTGGTACGGCGTTCCATCTTGATCGCCAGTGGCTTGAAAAGCAGGTTGGAGGCGATTATGCCGTACACCGTGGTGATCATGGCAAACGCCATGGTGACACCGATTTCGTTCAGACCGCGGTCGCCGAGTCCGGAGAGCATATGCACCAGGCCGAACAGTGTACCCAGCATGCCGAATGCCGGCGCAAACACCGACATGGTGTGGAGGATCTGTGTCTGTTCCTGGTCGCGGCTGCGTAAACCGGACATCCGCCACTGCATGGATTTGTTCAGGTCTTCCAGTGGAGCAGCGTCAATCACCTGCTGTAGACCACAAGCCAGGAAGGGGTCGTCAATTGCCGCCAGTTCGCGTTCCGCCGCTCGCAGACTGCCGCTGCGGTAAGCACCCGCGAAGCGCAGCATCTCGGTGATATCAGCCTCGATGGTATCCTCTTCCTCCCGGAACAAGCCCGGCAGGGAGCGCAACACTTTGTACACATCGTTGACAGGTCGGCTGACGAAGGTGGCCGCCAGTGTGCCCCCGATGACAACGATAAACCCGGGAATATTAAAAAACGCTGCGACGTTGTCCGGCGACAGGAAAATCATTGTCATAATTAAAGTTACGCCAGCGAGCAAGCCTAAAATTGTTGAATGATTCATATCAACTCCCGTTGAGGTGCCTGGGGGAAACCATGCCGTTCAAGGACAATGTCAAACCATACACCGGACTATGCAAGTTTGGTTCCGACACGGATCCTGTCTGCCGGGTATAAGATAACAGTCTGTTTTAAATTAAATACCTGGAGTACTAGGCGGGCGTCTATGGTCGCGGGGCTGTGCTTTGCCGTTGCCGGTGGCAAGCTTTTGCCGCCTGGCAAACAGAAGGCTGACAAGCCGCCGCGCCTGTCTGTCATACGCGATATACTCCACCGCATGAAGCAAGCTGCCGCTGTACCGGATGCCTGTTCATGATTAATCCTGCTGTAGCAGCAGCCTGCTGGCCTCGATGCGGGCCGGAGAAGGGGCTTCAGAGCCGACGTTTTATCGTTGGTTTCATCAGTCT
>Ga0316198_10002845_pt1 | contig 10466 bp, 11 predicted proteins | sample OudBieAanoxic_MG_FD_204935 | JGI IMG/M metagenome (GOLD analysis project Ga0316198, IMG submission 204935) | Coastal sediment microbial communities from Oude Bieten Haven, Netherlands - site A anoxic | ecosystem: Environmental > Aquatic > Marine > Coastal > Sediment | place: Netherlands...
CCCAGTCGGATTCCTCACCTTCAGGGGGAGGAATCCGAAGAGGGGGAGGAATCCAACGTGGCATCTACGCGCGGCCGGACGGAAGTCCGGACGCAGAGAGGACAGCCCGAGACACGAGACACGAGATACGCGGCGGGGCTCATCTTCGTGATCCGGGCTCCCAGACCGCCCCCTCCCGCCTTCGCTTGCGCTCGGTCACCCTCCCCCACTTCGGCGGTGGAGGAGAAGACACGCGCCCGATCCGAGTCTCGAGTCTCGTGTCTCGGATCTCAAGTCTCCAGTCTCGTCTCTGTCCTCTACGTACTACTGACTGCTGACTACTGACTACTGAACGCGCAGATCTTCCACATCGCGTTCGGCCTCGTGCAGTAGTCTGCATTCCGGGCATGAGGCTCGGAAGGCCAGTACGAGAGGGGACGAGTCAAGTGACGACATCTGGTGAAGACACGGTGAAGGCCGTCTTTGATCTGTACAACGCGATGACAATCGACCTTGCCGTCGAACATGCAAATGCCGAGTTCAAGGGCGTAGACGCCGATGACGGATGGGATGACCTTCCGGCGCGGGTTTCAGCTACCCAGGCGCAACTCAAGGCACTGGCACACGAGAAGAGCTCTCGGGGTGAACACCGACACGCCCGAGCCGTTAATCAGGCACTCGGCGAGCTTCACAGCGCCCTGGTCGAACGTTCCGATGCCCAGGTCAACTACCTGACCGTCGAAGCTTCGGTCAAGAAGGTGATCGCGGACGGCGGCTCCGGCGACATGGTGAGCCTCGACCTGGCCCGCGACCGACTCGACAAAGCGGGACAGCGGATGACGTCGGATCAGTCGAGCCTGCTGTACGACCTCGAGAATCTCAACGCAGACGTGAAGGGCTAGTACAGCCGGGATCGGTGACGACCACGAGCAGCCTCGGCAGACGAGGAGCTGACAGCCGTCGGTCTACTGCGGCGGGTCGGCGGCGACCTTTGCCAGCACGGCGTTCACGAAACTGCCCGATTTCGCCGTCGAATAGCGTTTCGCGAGTTCAACCGCCTCGGACACCACCACACCAACCGGAGTGTCCGTGTAGCGCAACTCGTAGACACCCATCCGGAGAATGGTCCGGTCGATGGCAGGCATACGACTGAGGCGCCATCCCGTCGAATGACTGTCGATGATCATGTCGATTTCGTCAAGGTTATCGAGCACCCCGACGGCGAGCCGACCGGCACGACCCGTCGGATGCAACGAACCTCTATCGGCGCCGACGTCAGCTGCGTACAGCAGACCGAGAGCTCGCTCACGCGCGTCCTGCTTGGTCACGTCACCCGGGTGATGTATGCGCCGGTCCGGGTGTCAACCTTCAACACGTCGCCGACGTCGATGAAGAGCGGGGCCTGGACAACCAACCCTGTCACGAGCGTGACGGGTTTCGTTGCCCCGGAGACTCTGTCGCCCTTGACTCCCGGCTCGGCGTGCGAAACCACGAGTTCGACGGCGGCCGGCAGCTCAATCCCGATCGGCTTCCCGTCGTACATGGCGAGACGGACGGTCGCTCCGTCTGCGATGTAGGAACCGGCGTCACCCACGGCGTCTTCCGAGAGGCTGATCTGCTCGAACGTCTCGCCGTCCATGAAGTTGAAACCCATGTCGTCTCGAAACAGGTACTGAAAGTCCCGTCGATCGATGGTTGCCTTCTGAACGTTCTCACCAGCGCGAAATGTTCGGTCGAGCACGGCGCCGGTGATGAGGTTCTTGAGCTTCATCCGTACGAACGCCTTGCCCTTGCCGGGCTTCACGTGCTGGTACTCGACGATCTGGAACAGCCCCTCGGGAAGACTGAGGGACATGCCCGGTTTCACGTCGTTCGTCGAGATCATCGGTCGGGGCTCCTCGTATTCAGTCGATGCCAATCGCGCTCAGCGAGGCCCGTACGGTAGCGTCATCCGGGTGTACGACCCGTGGTGCACCGAACGTCTCGAGCACCACGAATCGGATCCCGCCGGCGTCTCGTTTCTTGTCCAGAGCCATGAGACCAGCGATTTCCAGAGGGTCGACCTTCGGAGAGCGGGTCGGCAGGCCGAGCTCCCCGATCAGATCCTCTTGCTCGATGCGACGTTCGAATCCGACCATCCGCTCCCCCACCAACCCTGCCGCCACCATCCCGATGGCAACTGCTTCACCGTGGCTCGTGCTCCCGGCGACTTCGACGGCATGTCCGATGGTGTGGCCGTAGTTGAGATAGGCACGGACACCTCCCTCTCTGAAATCCTCGGAGACGATCCGGGCCTTCACCGCGATGGCGCGCCCGATGACCTCGTCGAGCGGCGCGTCGATTCCGTGCTCGTGGTACAGATCCACGAGACCCGGGTCGCCAACGAAGCCGGCCTTGAGCGCCTCCGCCGTGCCCTGAATCAGGAGCTCGTCAGGAATCGACCGGACCGCCGAAATGTCTACCAGCACGCGTGATGGGTGCTGGAAGACGCCGAGGAGGTTCTTCCCCCCGGCATTCACGCCCGTCTTGCCACCGATCGATGCGTCAACCGCTCCCAACAACGTCGTAGGAGCAACAACACACTCAACACCCCGCAGGTACGTGGCTGCGACGAATCCTGCCACATCGGTCGCCGCACCACCGCCGATGCCGACGATCGTGTCGCCGCGGCTCAGCCCCAGCCGGTTCAACTCGAGGGCAACGGCCTCGACCGTCGCAAGCGTCTTCGCCTGTTCTCCGTCGGGGAGCGGCACCACGGCTACCTCGGCCCCCGTCTCAGCGAGAGAGCTCACCAACTCATCGACAAAAGGGCCGATCGTTGGTTGTGCTACAACAGCGATCCTCTGCCGAGATTCGCGCTCTGGGAGGTGTCGCGCTGCGTCTGCGAGGAGTCCTTCGCCAATGACGACCTCGGAGACCGCTGTGTCACCCTCGGTGATCAGAATTCGCTGCATACCGCCTCCACATTCGCGACAACGGTGTCAATCAAGTCGGTTGCGTCGACAATGACGTCGGCTGACGACCGATAGAGCTCCTTGCGCTCGGATGCGATCGTATGCAGCCGTTCGTCCTTGTCCGCCGCCAGAAGTGGGCGATCGTCGCTCGCTTCTAGCCTGCAGCTCAGCATCTCGACTTCGACGGCGAGATAGACGATGCTCCCCGACCGCTGCATCGTCGCGACGTTCGCAGGATCGAGGATGGTCCCTCCGCCAGTTGCCACGATGCCAGATGGACGCGAGGCGACCTCCTCCACAATCGACTTCTCTCGCTCGCGGAACCCGGACTCACCTTCCTCGGCAAAGATCTCTGGGATCGAGGAATCCTCCCCCTGCGCAACGAGTTCGTCGGTGTCGTAGAACGGTCGCCCGAGGCGATCCGCGACGAGCCGGCCGACCGTGGACTTGCCGCTCCCCATCATCCCGATCAGCCAGACGTGTCCCATCAGAAGTCGGATAGCCGGCGCCGATGTGCAGCATCGGCCTCGACGAACGCCTCGACGCTGTCTCCCCCGTACACGCGCTGCATCTCCCGAGCGATGGAAAGAGCAACCATTTGCTCGGCTACAACACCGGCAGCCGGAACTGCACATACGTCGCTCCGTTCGCGGAAGGCGACGGACAACTCACCGGTGGTGACGTCAACCGTCGCGAGGGGCCGCATCAACGTAGAGATCGGCTTCATCGCTGCCCTCACCCGGATCATGCTCCCGTTGCTGATGCCTCCTTCGACCCCACCGGCCCGGTTCGTCTTACGCTCGAAGGCGGCACTTCCGGGGTAGATCTCATCGTGCGCCTCTGAGCCGGGGCGCGACGCGGATTCGAACCCGTCGCCAACCTCGACCCCCTTGATACCTTGGATGGACATGAGACCTGCTGCCAGCGCTGTGTCGAGGCGGCGGTCCCAGTGCACATGGCTGCCAATGCCGGCGGGCACGTCGTATACGACCACCTCGACGACGCCCCCAAGGGTGTCGCGCGCCTTCTTCGCGGCGTCAATCACCTCGATCATCGCGGCCTCACTCGAGGGGTCGGAACACCGCACCGGTGACGCATCGATCGACGCAGAATCGCCCGGGCTGGGTAGTTCAGCACCTGATCGGACGTCGCCGATCTGCACGACGTGGCTCACGATCGTGATGCCCACTTCAGCAAGCAGGATCTTGGAGACGTAGCCGGCAACGGTTCGCGCCGCCGTCTCGCGGGCAGACGCGCGCTCCAGGATGTCGCGAGCGTCGTGCGTCTGGTACTTCAGCATCCCAGGGAGATCGGCATGGCCGGGTCGCGGCGAGGTCATCGCCCGCCGGGACGTTCCTTCCCCGGGTGACATCTCTTCCGACCAGCGTTCCCATTCGGTATTGCGGATGATCACCGAGATCGGACCGCCGAGCGTTCGGCCGAACCGCACCCCTCCCAGGATCTCGATCTCGTCCCGTTCCAGGCGCATGCGTGGGCCACGACCGTGCCCAAGCCGCCGGCGGGCGAGCTCCTCCGAGAGCCCCTCCGCATCAAGCGGCAGGCCGGAGGGAGCACCTTCAACGATGGTCGTCAGGGCGGGTCCGTGGGACTCCCCTGCAGTGAGAAAGCGGATCATTGAACCATCGTGGCAGGGGTCGTTCGGTATGTCACGCTGCGATGTCCAAATACCAGTCCGCAATGGTGCCCGCCCACACGATCGCGAGGTACGCCCCTCCGACCAAATACGGTCCGAACGGGATGGAATCCTTTCGGCTCCTGATGCGGAACACTACCAAGATGGCGGATACCAGTCCGCCGAGGAGGAAGGCTGCGAACACCGCAACGATCAGCGTCTCCCAGGATTGATAGGCGGTGAAGAGCCCGAGGAGGAACGCCAGTTTCACGTCGCCGAACCCGAACCCACCCCGCGCGATAAGTGCAAGCACAAGGAGAAGGACGAAGTAGATCACACCACCGGCGAGTGGGCGCACGATTGGGCCGTCCTCGATGATGGCTCCGCCCATCAGCAACACCAGTCCGACGATCGTGCCGGGAAACAGGATGCGGTTTGGGATGAGTTTGGTGTCGAGATCAGTGAGGGTGAGCGTCACGGTTACCGCAATGAACCACAGGTAGGCCGGCAGAACCCAGTCAACATCAACTGCGAGCGGCGTGGCGGCAAACAACAACGCGGTGACGATGGCGGCCGCGGGGGTGCGCCCGGGCTGCGTGCGAATTGACTGAAAGGATCGGTCGGTGGCGATTCCTTCGGCGATCATGCCGACGAGGAGGCCAACGGGTGCGAGTGCGAGCGAGACCATTGGGCGGAGAGCCTATCGGCTTGCGGGTCGGTGTCCGCGCATACCACGAGCGCAACTGTGGCTCGCTATCGGCGAGAGGCCACCGCCTGCACGACGGTCCGCTAGAACGCCGCTCGCATCACGTCGACCGGTGCTGGGATACCCGTCCAGATCTCGAACGATACGGCGGCCTGTGCCAGCAGGAGCTCTTTGCCGTCTGCGACGGGGATCCCAAGATCGCGTGCATGCCGGACAGACGGGCTTTCCACCGGCCCATACGTCAGATCGAAGAACCCGGATGCCGCTCGAAGTACGTCGACCGGGAGGGACTCTGCGCTCATGCCGATAGGAGTGGCGTTCACAACAACCGCGCCTTCGACGGGCGTGCCCCACGGAACGGTTGAGCCCTCTCCTCGTGTGCGCTCGAGCATCTCCATCGCAGCACCTTCACGACGACCGGAGATCACGATGATGCGGCCTGTCACCGCAACAACCACCCCGGAAGCAGCACCACCGGTGCCAAGGATCAAGACGGGTCGGTCCGTCGGCAGCGACGCCGATCCCCACACGGACTGCACACCGTCCACATCCGTGTTGTGTCCCCACACCTCGCCTGCCCGGCGAACAAGGGTGTTGACGGCCCCCGAGCGCAGCGCCGTCTCCCCAACGCGATCGGCGAGCTCGAAGGCAAGCTGCTTGTGCGGCATGGTCACGTTCGCTCCCGACAAGCGGCCGTAGCGCACTTCGTCGACCGCGCTGACCATCCCGGCTTCGTCGACGCGACGGGTGGTGTACGTGCCTTCGATTCCGCAAGCCTCGAGGGCCGCCGTCTGAATCGCCGGTGAACGGGAGTGAGCGACCGGGTCGCCGAGGACGACGAGTCTCACGGCAGGACCCCGTCGGCCTTGGCCTGGGCGATCTTCTCCTGATGCTCCTCGTACGTCTTCGAGAAGCCGTGGCTGCCATCGGGCGAGACCAGAACGTAGAACAGATACTCGCTGTCCGCGGGATCTGCAGCGGCCACAATCGACTCGATCTGCGACGTGCCGATTGGGGTAGGTGGTAGGCCGTCGATCCGGTAGGTATTCCATGGTGAATCGATCTCGAGGTGTTCGGCCAACACTCGGCCGGGGCTCTCGCCCAGCGCGTAGACAACCGTGGCGTCGATCTGCAGGGGGATACCCTGGTCCAGGCGGTTGTAGATGACCGACGAGATGAGAGGCCGGTCCTCGTCGGTTCCCGCCTCGCGCTGGATGAGCGAGGCAACGATCAATGCCTCGTACTGCGTGACACCCAACTCGGGGAGGCGAGACCAGTCCACGGTGCCTACGCGCCGCTCGGTTTCGGCGGCCATCACCACGAGCATCTCAGCCGGCGTCGACCCTTCGGGCATCTCATAACGTGCGGGATAGAGAAGGCCTTCCCACCGTGTGAGAGCGTCGACGCCAACGGGAACCTCCGCGGGGAGCAGCGAAGACGTCACCGCACCGCTCGCGAGCGCCGCCTCGAAGTCCTCGACTGGGTATCCCGTCTGTTCCGCCAATCCGTCGAGGATGCGCCGAACGTCATGACCTTCGTAGACAATGATGCTCGACCCGGTCCCTTCGTCGGGACCAGTGAGCAATCGCTGCATCACCGCCTCGGGGGCCATCACGGTTTCAAGGTGGTAGGTTCCGGCTTGGAGTTGTGACGCAACTCCCTGTTCTGACACCGCAGCTTGGAGATCCCGAGCCAGTACGACGCCCGCCGCCTCCATCGCGGTCGCAATGTCCTCGGCCGACGACCCTGCAGAGACCTCGACGGTGACCGGCACTCCTGCTTCCACGTTCAGGGTCGGTCCGCCGGCCACGGCGGCTGCGAGGAGACGTGCAGCGAGAAACAGGACGATCACGATCACTATCGCAGCAGCGACAATGATCAGCGGTTTCATCCGCCGCGAATCAGCTTCGTTCGGAGCTACCGGTTCCATCACCGTTGAGGTCCTTGCGATCGAGATATGTCTGAAGGATCACTGCGGCAGCGACTTTGTCGCGGACTTCACGCCGCTTGTCCCGCCGCACTCCGCCCTCGAGGAGCGCCGCCTCCGCCGTCACCGTCGTGAACCGTTCGTCTTGGTATTCCACGGGCAGACCGGTCGCTTTGGCGACGCGATCGCCGAAGGCTCGTGCCGCCGTCGCAGACGGGCCCTCGTTCCCGGATAGGCCGGTCGGAAGACCAACCACAACCCGTACAACACCGTGCTCTTCGCAAAGCTCGCGAACGGCGATCGCAGGATCCGCCGTACGTCGATCAATCACCGCGTGGGGTGAGGCAATGGTACCGGTGGGGTCCGATAGCGCGACACCGATACGCCGCTCCCCCGGGTCCAGCCCGAGGATCCGTGTCACGATCCGACGACCGCCTCGCGCGCCGCAGCGAGTGCCACTTCGAGAGCGTCGTCGAGCCGATCGCCATTCGGTCCTCCTGCCTGGGACAAACTGGCGTCGCGGCTCCCACCGCCGCCGAGGACGCGTGCAGCCGGTCCGATGAGCTCTCCAGCGGAGATGCCGTCGGCCACGAGGTCCTCGGACACGAACGCGATGAGGGCTCCCTTGCCTCCGCTCGTTGAACCGAGCACACCGATTCCGCTACCAAGGCGGTCTCGAATCTGGAACGCAAGTGCCCTCAGAGCGTCGCCGGTGAGACCTTCCTGCTTGGCAACGAGCACATTGTGTCCACCGCGCTCCTCGGCCTGGTTGATCAGCGTGCCGGCGGCCTCCGAGCGGGACTGCTGCTCGAACTGCTCGATGCGCTCCTCTTGCTCCTTCGCCCGGAGCACGAGGGCCTGAGCGGCTTCAACAACCTGGCCGGGCTGCGCACCCAGCGCCGATTCCGCCTGCTCAAGGTTGCGTCGCAGATGGCTGAGGTACTCATATCCCGCCGTGCCGGTGACAGCATCGATGCGGCGCGTGTTTGCGGCCACTGAGCCCTCGGATACAACAATCAACGGGCCGATCTGACCGGTTGTGGGAACGTGCGTGCCTCCGCAGAACTCCGTCGAGTAGTCGCCGGTCTGCACGACGCGCACTTGGTCGCCGTACTTGTCGCCGAAAAAGGCAAGCGCCCCCATCTTCTCTGCGTCGCTCTTCGAAGTCTCGAGGGTCAACACGGTCGCGTTCTCGATCACCCGTTCGTTCGCCACGAGCTCGACGTCGCGGAGCTCCTCCATCGACATTCCGTGGTAGTGACTGAAGTCGAATCGGAGCCGATCGTCGGACACCAACGACCCGGCCTGGTGGACGTGGTCTCCCACGACCTCGCGCAACGCCCAATGCAGGATGTGGGTGCCGGTGTGGTTCTTGCGGATACGTTCCCGGCGCTCATTACTGATCGCGAGATCGGCTTCCTGCCCGAGCTGAACTGCACCCGCAGAGACAACACCTCGGTGACCATGGAGCCCGGGAACGGCAAACTGCGTGTCTCGTACCACCACCGTGCCCGTCGGAGTGACGATCGTTCCGGAGTCGCCAACCTGGCCCCCAGACTCCGCGTAGAAGGGCGTTCGGTCGAGAAAGAGCTCGACCTCGCGTCCTTCCTCAGCCTTCTCGATCGTCTCACCTTCTGAGACCATCGACAAGATCCGGCCGAGCCCGACCTCACGGTCATAGCCGATGAATTCCGTGGTCTCGACCCCGGCGAGAAGCGTTCGATAGGCATCGGCGCGGGCAGCCGCATCGGCACCCTTGTACGCAGCGCGGGCTCGCTCCCGCTGCGATTCCATCATGCTGTTGAATTCGGCAAGGTCGACGGCGAATCCTCGCTCCTGGACGATCTCCTCCGTCAGCTCCCTGGGGAAGCCGAACGTGTCGTGAAGCTTGAAGGCCGTCTCACCCGACAACATCGATCCCGGCTCGAGTTCGCGCAACTCTTCGTCGAGCAGTTGATGCCCCGAGCGGAGCGTCCTGCGAAATTGCTCTTCTTCTCGAGTAACCATCTCGACGATCCCAGTCCGCTGCGCGTGAAGCTCTGGATAGGGTTCGCGCATCACCTCGACCGTCGTGTCGACCAGCCTCGGCATGATCAGGTCCTCGGCCCCGAGGAGGAACGCGTGACGCACGGCACGTCGAATCAGCCGGCGAAGCACGTAGCCCCGACCCTCGTTGGATGGAACCACCTTGTCTCCGATGAGGAACGTGACCGCCCGGCCGTGGTCCGCCATGATCCGCAACGAGACATCGGTGCGGTCCGCATCGCCGTACGCAACACCGGTCGCCTGCTCCGATGTTGCCACCATCGGACGAATCGTGTCGGTCTCGAAGATGGTGTCGACGCCTTGCAGCACGGTTGCGATACGTTCGAGGCCTGCCCCGGTATCGATGTTCATCGCCGGGAGGTCGCCCACCACGTGATACGGCTCGTCCTGGATGTTCTGCATGAACACCAGATTCCATATCTCGACATGCCGTTCGTCATCGACCGCTGGCCCGCCGGGCAGGCCGAAGGCCGGACCCTTGTCGAAGAAGATCTCTGAGGATGGGCCACAGGGTCCGGGAACGCCCATCTGCCAGAAGTTGTCCTTGTCCAGGCGCTGCACACGTTCAGGCGGGACTCCCACACCGTCGATCCAGATCGCCGCCGCTTCATCGTCGGTGATGTGCACGGTGTACCAGAGCCGTTCCGGGTCGATTCCGAACCCCTCCGTGATCAGGTCATAGGACCACGGAATCGCTTTGTCCTTGAAGTAGTCCCCAAACGAGAAATTGCCGAGCATCTCGAAGAACGTCAGATGACGGGCGGTGGTGCCGATGATGTCGATGTCGACCGTCCGCGCAACCTTCTGAACCGTCGTGGCTCGCGGATACGGAGGCGGCTCCTCGCCCAGCATGTAGGGCTTGAAAGGCACCATCCCCGCGTTGGTGAGCAGCAGCGTCGGGTCGATAGGGATCAACGAGGCCGAAGGCACCACGGTGTGGTCGCGTGCAGCGAAGAATTCGAGGAATATTCGGCGAATCTGGTTGGAGTCCATGAGAGTCGGAGGTTAGCCCGACCCGGACTCCACGCTCTCTGCCTCGTCCGAGAACCCTGAGCGCTGCATTCTGCGACCGGTTGCATTCACCATGCCCGCAACGGTCACGACACCAGCTCGCGCCAGGTTCTCAGTTGTGATGCGTTCGCGCGCCCGCTTCACCTTCGTACCGAGGTAGGCGCCGGCACCGATGGTCGCTGCTGAACCGAAGAGAAACCATTTGAGTCG
>Ga0316198_10002847_pt1 | contig 10465 bp, 11 predicted proteins | sample OudBieAanoxic_MG_FD_204935 | JGI IMG/M metagenome (GOLD analysis project Ga0316198, IMG submission 204935) | Coastal sediment microbial communities from Oude Bieten Haven, Netherlands - site A anoxic | ecosystem: Environmental > Aquatic > Marine > Coastal > Sediment | place: Netherlands...
ACTCCCTCGCGGCTGTCGAATACGACGCCGTCCTTGCAGTCATGGCGTCGCTCGATGCACCGCCAATGATGGTCGACGGCCACCGTGCGTTCGGCACTGGTCCGATCGGATGGATGGCCGACAACCAACAGAAGGGCGTGTCGGCCGTTCCCGCCCTCACGATTCACTCGTCTCCCGAGTTCGCGAGGACGCACGTCGACTCTGACCCGGACCGGTGGATGTCTGAGCTCCTTGTGGCCGCTCGGCCGCTCCACCAAACCACGGTTGTGCACGCCGTTGCCCATCGGTGGCGGTTTGCGCAGCCTCATACAACCATGGACGTTGGCGCCGTCGCAATCGATGCGCCGGCGCCGGTAGTACTCGCCGGAGAGGTATTCGCCGGAGCCCGCGTCGAGGGGGCCCACATGTCGGGGGAGGCTGCCGCTCAGCTCATCATGGACCGAGTGAGCTGACGATCCGTTCCGGGTATCCCTCGGAGATCGCTTCAACTTCAAAGGCACGAACGTGACAGCTCGTTCCCGAGCTACTCGTTTCCGGCCGCATCGGTTGTGACGACCTGCTCCGTAGACGGTCCACCTGATTCTCGCTGATCGCGCAGGTATACCTCTTGGAATCGTGCGTACCCGTACCAGAGTATTGCTGCGCTCACGAGGATGAACACGACGGATCCGATGGCGAAGAGGGCTCCTTCGCTCATGGGGAATCATCCTCGCCGACCAGCACGAGGACACCAAGGCCGAGGAGTGTTGGGACCCAAAGGCCGACGAACACGCCCATCTCGCGATCTACGAAGAACCAGAGTGTGACCGAAAGAACGAAGGAGAAGAACGCGGCGGCAAGAAACACAAGTTTGGTTTTGTGAAACGCCGAGATACGGCTCCACGTGTTTCCTTCGCTCGCCGGTTTTGTGGTCGATCGGGTTGTCACGTCGTCTCCTCCAAGTTCTTGCTCTTCCTTCGAAGCCAGACCGCGTTCGGGATGTCGAACGCCTTGCCGCCCGATTGAGGCGTCCACGCCCAAACCTCCGTCGCTCCCGATTGCGCGCCATTGCGAGCGATCGGTCAGATTCCTGCCTGGTGTCGAACTGGGGGACGACACTTGGGTTGTCAGCCGCCGAGCGCAGGTTCTTGAAGAGGCGCACCCAGCAGGCAGTCGGGGGGAGACATCACCAGCTGGGTGCGCCGACCCTGCGCCCCCCACGAAACCAGACGCACCCGCTGATTCCGCAACAACAGGACCCCACCCCGCTGGCGTCGCGAACTACGGGTGCGCCACAACCGACCCTACGCCGAATACGCGATCGTGTGTGATGATTCGGAGCATCCGGCTGACTGCGTGAACTCCGCCTCGATTTCCGGCGGGAGCCGGCCTAGCTGTCGGGCTGCTCATTGACTCCCTTGAGCTGCGTGAGGCCCTTCTCGAAGTCCGGTCCGACCATCTTGTCCATGCTCTTGAAGACACCCATCACCCGCGTCATCAGGGTCATCGGCCCGGTCATCGTCCACGTGACCTCGGTTGTCTCGCCTTGAGCCTTCAGATTGAAGGTCGTGGTGCTGCTGGACTTGAACGGCTTCAGGAAATCCAATGCGATCTGCACGCTGGACGGTTCCACCGCTTCGGTGATCTTCATTTGGCCCTCACCGGCCTTGCGGTTCCCCGACCACGCATAGCCTGCCCCGACACCTGAGTCGGCTCCCGAGTAGGTGCGCTTCATATCCGGATCTAGGTCGTCCCACGGGGACCAGGTCCGCCAATTGCGGAAGTCGGCGACCTGCGCGTAGACCTTCTCGGCCGGTGCATTGATGGTTGTGGTGCGCTCAACGGTGTAGATATCAGCCATGCGACGAGGCTACACAACGGCCTCCGGCCGTGAGATGGGTTTTTCCACGTGACACGACCGCCCGAATCAGCAACTTGGCGGCGCCGGAGAAGCCGTCCGAGTTCGAGTGGTACCTTGCGTTACGGAACGGAGGTGCCTGTATGACGACCGTTCGTGACGCCCGCTACGACGTGCTCTTCGAGCCCGTGCAGATCGGACCGGTGATCGCCCGAAACCGGTTCTACCAAGTTCCGCACTGCAACGGCATGGGATACCGTGATCCGTCGGCGCTGGCTGCAATGAGGGGTGTGAAGGCCGAAGGCGGCTGGGCCGTTATCGCCACCGAGGAGACCGAAATCCACCATTCCTCCGATGTCGCCCCCTACATCGAGGGCCGGATCTGGGACGACCGCGACATTCCGGCCCATGCCCTCGTCACCAACGCAATCCATGCCCATGGGTCACTGGCCGCTATCGAGCTCGTCCATTCCGGCATGGCGGCGAACAGCATGTACACACGCATCCCACCGATGGGACCCGCGCACCGACCGACCTCCGGCGATCTCTACCCGATCCAAGCCCGGCGGATGGACAAGCGGGACATCGCCGACCTACGCCGGTGGTACCGCGAGGCAACCGCCCGCTCGATGCAGGCCGGCTACGACATCGTCTACGTCTACGCAGGACACAACCTGTCGACGCTCCAGCATTTCCTCTCGCCGCGATACAACAACCGAACCGACGAGTACGGCGGAACGCTCGAGAACCGGGCCCGGCTGCTCCGGGAAGTGCTCGAGGACACGCTTGAAGCCGTCGACGGCAAGGCCGGAATTGCTTGCCGAATCGTCGTCGACGAGCTGATCGGGCCGAGCGGGTTCACCCGGGACGAGATGGTCGAGCTACTCGGGATGATCGGTGAGCTCCCCGATGTATGGGACTTCATGGTGGGTGCCTGGCCCGACGACTCGGTGACATCCCGCTTCGGAGGTGAAAGTCAACGTGAGGATCTCATCAGGGGACTGAAGGAATTGACCTCGAAACCGGTCGTCGGAGTCGGCCGGTTCACGTCACCCGACACCATGGTCCGGCTGATCCGGGAGGGTGTGCTCGACTTCATCGGCGCCGCCCGCCCGTCGATTGCCGATCCGTACCTGCCGAGGAAGATCGAGGAAGGTCGGATCGACGACATCCGAGAGTGCATTGGATGCAACATCTGTGTATCGGGCGATTTCACAATGACTCCAATCCGATGCACTCAGAATCCGTCGATGGGTGAGGAATGGCGTCGCGGCTGGCATCCCGAGGCCATTCGCCCAAGGCACGCCGATGAACGAATCCTGGTGATTGGCGGTGGACCGGCTGGTCTCGAGGCGGCCATGTCAGCCGGGAAGCGCGGCTACGACGTGGTGCTCATCGAGGCAACCCGGGAGATGGGAGGGCGAGTCTCCAACGAGGCGCGACTCCCCGGCCTCGCGGAGTGGCGCCGTGTCGTCGACTATCGCATGACGCAACTCGACCGACTTGGAAACGTGCAGTACTACTTCGAGAGCAGCATGTCTGCGGGAGAGATCCTCGCCTACCAGTTCAACCACATCGCCGTTGCCACTGGGGCGTTGTGGCGGCGAGACGGCGTTGGCGTCTCACGAGCCGGCCCGATCGCGTTCGATGATCCTGTTGATGTCCTCACGCCCGACGATGTGATGTCGGGGGAGCGTCCCGTTGGCGAGCACCTGGTGGTGTTCGACGACGACCACTACTACATGGGGAGTTCGATGGCCGAGCTGCTCGCCAGGGAGGGTTACGCCGTCACCTTCGTCACGCCCGAGCCGGAGGTAGCGGCGTGGACGCACAAGACGATGGAGCAGCACCACATTCAGGCGCGCCTCCTCGATCTTGGTGTGCGTGTTGTTGTCGCCCACGCGGCAGACCGGATTGCGGCCGGCTGTTTCGTTGTGCAGTGTGCCTACACCGGCCGGCAACAAGAGATCGACGGTGACGCCGTGGTGCTCGTCACGAGCCGTCTGCCGACAGAGTCGCTCTGCCTCGATCTGCTCGAGCTACAGGACGAGTGGGAGAGCGCAGGCCTGGCCTCGGTGCGCACGGTTGGCGACGCCCTCAGTCCCGGGAGTATCGCTGCAGCCGTGTGGGACGGGCGCAGATTCGCGGAAGACCTGGGCAGATCAGGTGAGCCCGGCCCGTTCCCACGGAACGTCGCCGTGATCTGAGATCACAGGTCGGGAGCAGCGGGAACGTCATGTGGCGACTCCACTGCCCCGACCCGCATCAAGTCCGGTGTGCTACGACGCGAGGGTTGCGTCGAGCGTGATCTCGACGTTGCCGACCAGGGCGTTACTGACCGGGCAACCGAGCTTGGCCTCTTCGGCCAGTTCGAGGAACGTCCCCTCGGGAATACCCGGGACCTGGCCAACGACGGTCAGAGCCATCGTCGTGATCCGCATCCCGGCATCAGTCTTGGCGAAGGTCGCCACACCTGTTGTGTCGAGCTGGTCTGCGACAAAACCGGCGCCTGCGAGGATGTTGCTGAAGGCCATCGAGTAGCACGCTGCATGGGCAGCCGCGATCAGCTCCTCGGGGCTGGTCTTGCCGTTGGCTGCTTCTGTCCGGCTCGCCCAGCTGACCGGCAGGGGACCAGCGGCACCGGAATCGAGTGATGCCGTTCCTGATCCGTTGAACAAGTCGCCGTTCCAGGTGGCGGTGCCTTTGCTCTTCATGTACTGCTCCTTCGGTTGGGTGCACGATTGTCGCGCACCACGGGGTGCTAGGAACGTACCGCGGCGTCGTGGGTTGGCCGTGATGGCCTGGGCCACGAGGTTTGAACCTCACCAACGGCTGAAGGTTCGATTCGCGGGCGGTTCGTTCGCTCCTCCATGTATAGCGGACCGACGCACTTCCGTGTCCGGGATCTGCGACGCGCCGCTACGGTCGGATCCCGGATTCGAGCACCTCGACGAGTCGGTCGTAGTCGCGGTTGATCGAGTTCTGTGCCATCCGGCCGACGAAGGGCCCCACCAGGCCCGCAATCGTGCCCTGCGGTCCACCGCTGATCACGGCTGTCACCCGGCAGGATTCTGGACCGGTTGCCGTCACGACGCGGTCAGCCACGATCGGAAAGGTGGATTCGACAGACGTGATCGTGATTCTCCGTCCGGGGTCGTAGTCGGTCACCACAAAGGTGGATCTGACGTTCTTGCCCATGAACCGTGCGTGTTGCTTGTACGTGGATCCCACCCCGATCGGTGGCTCCGATGTCCACGCGCACGACCTCATGCCGCTCTGCCACAGTGGGTTGTTCGCGGCATCGGCGAGGAACTTGAACACCTCGTCGACCGGCCGGTTGATGTGTCGGGTGGCACCCATCTCCATTCCGATGACACTACCGACTGCTCGTTGACCTTGCGCACCTCTTGGATTGTGAGCACGTTGTCGCGCTCCGATCCCTACATGGTGGGCATGCAGGTCATGGGCATTCCCATGCCGCTCATGTTCGTGGCATCGGCTACGTTTGTGCCATGGAAGAAATAGCGACCATCGACCGCGACGAGCTGAGAGCCCTGCTCGACGAGGGGGCGGACATTCGCCTTGTGATGACCCTGCACGAGTGGGCGTACGACGCGATGCACATACCTGGTTCCATCCAGGTGCAGCCGGATACGGCGGTTGACGTGCTCGACGTGAACGACGACATCATCGTGTACTGCTCGGATGTGGACTGTGTGGCCAGCCAATTCGCATACCGGGCCCTCGTAGAGAACGGCTACACCAATGTCCGACGCTACGCCGGCGGGTTGTCCGACTGGCAGGCGGCCGGCTACCCCCTCGAGGGAACCGCCGTCGAGACGTAGCAAGCGCACGGGGCGGCTACGGGTCGCCAACGCGCGGCGTCCTCAAAATTGTGACCTGAACTGCCGATGAAGAGTACGTTGGACCTATCAACGGGGAGTACGCGCGTGCAAAGAACTGCCACCATTGTCATGATTGCCCTCGCTCTCGTCGCATCAGCGTGCGCCGAAAGTGGATCTGTCACGGACACGGACATCGCGCCGAAGCCCGTTGCGGAGAAGACCACAACGACGTCTTCAGCACCAACGACGACCGTCGCGCGTAGCACGACCTCCACGACGCTCGCGACGAACACCCCGAGTACGACGGTCGTGACCTCTGAGGAGTTCAACGAGGCACAAGCTCTGCTCGCATCGATCAAGTCAGACGCAGATATGGAGTCCGGCAGGATCGAAGGCGCCTTCGAGGTGGCCGGTTTGGACGTGCAAGAGGCGGGCTTGTCGGAGTTCAAGATGGTCTTCTCTAGTGCTTTCAATACAGCCACGGGTGACAGCTCGTTCTTGATGGACATGTCGTCGATGGCAGCTGCGTTGGAAGCTGACCAGGACGATCCCTTCGCCGAATTCGGAGCTGCGATGCTCGGAGAGACGGAGTTCCGCCAGATCGGAGATCGAGCGTTCGTACGAGCCGGATTCTTCAGCCTGATGTTGGGAAACGAGACGCCGTGGATCTCGATGCCGGCGGAAGAGGGCGCGGACTTCGCAACCGACCTTGACTCGGGCCCAACCGATCCGCACGACGTGCTTGGCAGCTACGAAGGCGCGGCTGCCACCGTCGAAGATCTTGGTGTTGAATCCGTGAATGGCACCACAGCGACGCACTATCGAATCTCGGTCGACGCGGCAAAGCTTGCCGAGGAGTTGTCGCCGGAAGAGCGTGCTGAACTCGAAGAATCGGGCCTGCTTGCGATTGGTGTTCAGCCGATCGACCTGTGGATCACCGATGGGGGATACCTCGTTCGCATGATTCTCGAGATCGACGGTTCAGAAGTCGCATCATCTGAGGGCGAATTCGAAACGATGAAGCTCACGTTCGATATGTATGACATCAACGGCCCGGTTGTGATCGAGGAGCCGCCGGCGAGCGAGGTGACGGCGATCGAGGGCCTCGACTTCGGCGAATTCGACCTAGGCGACTTGGATCTCGAATTCACCGCCGAGGAGCTCTAGGCCCAGGCCAACGCAGCTCTGGAGATTCCCAGTTCTTCCCCCTGAGGGGATCCGTCCGCCTGTGGGGGCAGGTGCCGCCCCGCGGGCGGCAGAGGGGGCCAAGCAGCTCGACGACCCAGAAATGGGTTCGTCCTACTCCGCCTCATACACGCCCACACGACGCACGCGAAGGAAGTTGTCGACGGCGAATGCACGGAGGCTGCGCTGTTCGTTCGGTGGAACATTGTCAATCGCTTCGGCTGTCAGAATCACCTCCGGCTGATCGACTGAGTAGGCGACGCCTTCGTGGACAATGACGGCGGAGCCGGCCGCAACCACGTTCTTCAGCCAATCCGGGCTCGATCCGTATGGCAATGCAATGTCGAACCCGCAGTCGGTGGGGTACGGGGTGATCGGCGTCTCGTAGGGGGTACCGGACTTCCGACCGACGTGACGAACGACTCCTGCGATGGCCCCCGGCTGTCCGGCCGTCTTCATCATCTGGGGGTTCGTCAGGGCGCGGTTCATCCGGCGGACGGCCGTAAGCACGGGAGGGTACTTCATTCGCATCCCGACCATGAAGGCAACCCCTACGACCGCAAGGATGAGGAGCAGCACCCCGATACCTCTTGCGAGGCCCTTGAACATGATGACCTCCTCCGCTCTGGTTCCCCACCATCCTCGGCTCGGGACGGCAGTTCGTCAAACCTCAGGCGGGTTGCGGATGACCTACCGGTCCCACCGTTCATGGATCGCAACCAGCCGCACTTGGGACAACGAGGGACCAAACACCCTGGTGATGACCCCGGGCTGGTGGAACGATGGCGGGGATCGTCCAGCGAGAGGAGCCTCAATGATTTCGACCAAGACCGCTGCGCTCGATTTCCTCGACCAGAAGCGCATCGCTGTTGCAGGTGTGTCGCGTTCGACCGGGGGAGAACATGGCGGCAACATCGTCTATCAGCGGCTGCGTGAACGCGGCTACGAAGTGTTCCCCGTCAACCCCAACGCCGACGAGGTTGAGGGTGATCCGTGCTTCGACCGCGTCACCGACATCCCGAACGGTGTGGACGCCGTGGTTATCGCAACGAACCCGAGCGATTCCCTGCAGGTCATGCAGGACTGCATCGATGCCGGTGTCACGAGGGCCTGGATGCATCGATCGATGGGTGGCGGGAGTGTCTCCGCCGATGCGACGACACTCGGACGCGGCAACGGCGTGACGGTCATCGACGGCGGCTGTCCGCTCATGTACGGAAAGGCATCTGATTTCGGGCATCGAATGATGGGAACCGTCTTGCGGATCACCGGCACGGTTCCGAAGCGCGTCTAGGGGCCTCCGGGCGGCGACTGGCTTCTCCCCGATCGCGTCGCCGCTGATTACCTCACGAACGGGCTGTTGAGCGGCGTAGGGTTGAATCGATACCCACGGGGAGGTGCGTATGTTCGATTCAATCCCCTTTCAGGTGACGCTCCCGGCGTCCGACATGGAGAGAGCGAAGGCATGGTACGAAACGATGCTTGGGCTCCGGCCTGCGCAGGAGGATGACGACGGGGTAGCTTGGTACGAAACAGGTGGCGTGCGATTCATGCTCTATGCATCCGAATTCGCCGGCACCAACCGGGCCACCGCAGCCTCGCTCACGACTTCCGACTTTGATGGAGCACCTGCACTCCTGCGCAGCCGGGGGGCCGCGTTCGAGAGCTACGACTTCGGCGACGAATTCAAGACGATTGACGGTGTGCTGGAGATGCCGGACGGCCGCAAGGCCGCGTGGGTCAAGGACAGCGAAGGCAACACCCTCGCGATCACCGCCGAATAGCAGAATCCTCCGACGGCAAGTCCGGCAACTGGCGCCTCTCGACCGGGGCCCACAACAACTGACTGGGTGTGATCCGACGTGGTCGAAGAGTACAAAACCGTCACCAAGCTGGGGGCGGCGCTGCACGGCGACGTTGTTGGCTACAGCCGTCTCACTGCGGACAACGAAATCGAGACGTACAACACCCTGCAGGTGCTCAGGCGCATCATCGAGCAGGTGACCGTGGCTCAAGGCGGGACTGTGGCTTCGTTTGCGGGAGACGAGTTCCTCGCTGTGTTCGCAGATGCCTCCACAGCAGTGACTGCTGCACTTGAGATCCAGCGCCTGATTGCCGTCGAAAATCGCGCGCTCCCGACGGGCCGCAACATGCGCTTCCGTCTCGGCGTCCACACCGGGCTCGTCTCCTCTGCCGGCGACCGATGGTGGGGAGATGCGATCAACATTGCTGCTCGGCTCCAGGCGCTCGCGGAGCCGGGTGGTATCAACATCTCGCTTGAGGCACTCGACCAGGCCGGCGAGATCCCGGTGCAGATCGAGTCTCTCGGCCCGACGCGCCTGAAGAACATCCCAGAGCAGGTGACGATCTTCCGCCTCACCCCCGACCACGCCAAAGCCGATGACGCGAAACCATGGCGGCGCCGCATCGCCACACCCTCGCGACCATCGCTCGCTGTGAGCCCGTTCGTGAACTACGGAGCGGACGAGGACAGTCACTTTGCCGACGGCCTGATGATGGCCCTGGTCATTTCGCTGATGCGAATTCCGGGACTTGATGTCGTGAGCGAGATGTCCACGCTCGGCTATCGCGACCAAACGTTCTCTGCCGCCCAGCTCGGTCACGAACTCGGCGTCCGCTACGTATTGGAGGGCGCCGTTCAGCGGTCCGGATCGCAGGTACGAGTGCTCACCCAACTTCTTGATGTGGAGAGCGGCAACACGGCGTGGTCGGATCGGTTCGAGGCATCGTTCGACGATGTTTTCGCGGCGCAGGACGACATCGTCTTCGCCATCGCCACGACGCTCGATGTTGAGGTGATCGGAGGTGATGTTGCCCGTATGTACCTCGCCGGTATCGGGCCTGATGCCGTTGAGCTCATGTACCGCGGCCTTCAACACCTCAGCAAGGGCACGCCGGCAGAACTCCAACTCGCGGCGGACACGTTCAAGCACCTCGCCGAACTCGAACCCGACGCTGCGAACGGGTACACGTTGGCGGCGCTTGCAAACAACTGGATGGCGATGTTCGGTGCGACCGATGACATACCCGGGCACTACAAGCTCGCCGAGGAACAGGCGAACCAATCCATCGAGCGTGGCGACGTTTCCGGCATCGCCCACACCGTTCTCGCACATGTGCAGATACAGCGGCACGAATGGGAAGGTGCGCTCAAGGCGGTTCACGAGGCGACCAGCCTCCGACCGTCGTGTGACATAACGTACGGAGTGGCCGCGAGCGTGATGCGCTACCTCGGCGACTGGGAGGCGGCCGTTAGATATGCCAACCGCGCTGCCCGCCTCAGCCCGGTGTTCGCCTTGTGGTACCGCAACATCTCGGCGAATGCCGAGTTCCTCGGCGGGAACTTCGAAGCGGCAGCGGACTTGGCCGAGGGGGTTGTAGCCGAAGACGAGGACGACCTTGAAGGACTCCTCACGCTCGCAGCCGCCCAGTCGGCTCTCGGACGATCGCGGCATGCCATGGCCGCCATCGACCACGCCCGAGAATCCAGACCCGAGCTCACCACGGCGTCGCTGGAAGATCTCCCGTACCGCGACCACGAGGACCTCGATCGGTTCATCCGGGAGCTCAAGTCGGC
>Ga0316198_10002848_pt1 | contig 10464 bp, 11 predicted proteins | sample OudBieAanoxic_MG_FD_204935 | JGI IMG/M metagenome (GOLD analysis project Ga0316198, IMG submission 204935) | Coastal sediment microbial communities from Oude Bieten Haven, Netherlands - site A anoxic | ecosystem: Environmental > Aquatic > Marine > Coastal > Sediment | place: Netherlands...
TCGGTTACTACTCACAGAGGTTGTTATGGGGAATGTAATTTCTGTGCCATTGCAGTTCATCAAGGTAGAACCATAACCGAAAGAAGTATAGACTCCATCGTAAAAGAAGTAGAAGATATCTCTATAATGAAATCATTTAAAGGATATATCTCTGACCTCGGCGGTCCTACAGCTAATATGTATGGAATTGAGTGTCTTAAAAAGCAAAAATTAGGAGCCTGTAAGGACATCAGGTGTATGTATCCTAAAACTTGCAAGGTATTAGATGTAAATCACAATAAACAGTTAGAATTATTAAATAAAGTCAAGAAAGTAGAGGGAGTTAAAAAAGTATTTATAGCTTCTGGAATAAGGTATGATCTTATTTTGGATGACAGTAAATGCGGCTCTTTATACCTTGAAAATTTGGTTAAAGATCATGTCTCAGGGCAGTTAAAAATAGCTCCTGAACACACCGAAGACGAGATCTTAGGTCTTATGGGAAAACAAGGAAAAGATGTATTAAAAAGATTTAAAGATGAATTTTATAAAATAAATGACAGGCTGGGTAAAAAGCAGTTTTTAACATACTATCTAATCGCAGCTCATCCAGGGTGTAATGAGAGGCATATGAAAGATCTAAAGAACTTTGCCAGTCATGAACTAAAGGTTAATCCTGAACAAGTTCAAATCTTTACTCCTACCCCATCGACATATTCTACTCTCATGTATTATACGGAGATAGATCCATTTACAGGGAAATCTATGAAGGTGGAAAAGGATACAGCTAGAAAGTATAAACAAAAAGATATTTTAATAGATAAAGATGCCAAAAACGGATATATGGGTAATTCTTATAATAAAACCCATAAAGAATCTAAAGATAAGGCAATCCATAGTCATGAAAAAGATAATAAACCTAAGAAGAATAAGTTCAAGGGTACAAATAAATTTAAGAAGAAAAAATAAAATTACTCCCCCTTCTTATAGTTTCTCGATTCACGAGAAAACACTAATAAGGAAGGAGTTAATAGGAGGAAATAAATTATGAAACCAATAGTTGCCATAGTCGGTAGACCAAATGTTGGAAAATCTACTCTATTTAATAAATTAGTAGGAGATAGAGTAGCTATCGTTGATAACCAGCCAGGTGTTACAAGAGACAGACTTTACAGAGAAACTGAGTGGTGTGGAACGGAATTCGTCTTAGTAGATACAGGTGGATTAGAGCCTAGAAACAATGACTTTATGATGGTTAACATCAAAAAACAAGCTGAAGTTGCTATGAACGAAGCTGACGTTATTTTGTTTGTTGTAGATGGAAAAGCTGGAGTTACTGCCTTAGATGAAGAAGTAGCTTACCTGCTTAGAAAGAAAAATAAACATGTAATCCTATGTGTAAATAAGATCGATAACTTCCAAGCTCAATTAGAAGACACATATGATTTCTGGGGATTAGGATTTGAAGACCTGGCTCCTGTATCAGCAGAACATAAGGTAAACTTAGGAGATATGTTAGATACAGTTGTAGAACATATCAACCAGTTAGAGATGCCTGAAGAGGAAGACGGGATAAAGATTGCCCTTATCGGTAGACCAAATGCCGGTAAATCATCTTTAACTAATAGATTATTAGGAGAAGAAAGAAGTATCGTAAGTGATATTGCTGGTACTACCCGTGACTCTATTGACTCATCATTTGTACACAACGATGAAAAATATGTACTTATAGATACAGCTGGTATCAGAAGAAAATCAAAAATAGAAGAAGATTTAGAGTATTACTCTGTACTTAGAGCAATCAAGAGTATCAAAAGAGCCGATGTTTGTTTCCTATTAATAGATGGTCACGACGGCCTTACTGAGCAAGATAAGAGGATCGCTGGTATCGCACATGAGGAACAAAAACCCCTCGTTATTGTTGTAAACAAATGGGATATTGTAGAAAAAGAAACTAAAACTATGCATAAGATGAGGGAATATTTAAGGGTTGAACTTCCATTCTTAAGTTATGCTCCTATCGAATTTGTATCAGCTTTAACTGGTCAAAGAACATTAAAATTAATCGATCATGTAGACTTAATTCATGCAGAATATCATAAGAGAATTAGTACAGGATTATTAAATACTGTATTAAAAGAAGCTATGGTTTTAAATGCTCCTCCTACTAGAAAAGGTAGAGTTATCAAAGTTAACTACTGTTCACAAGTTTCATCTGCTCCTCCTAAATTTGTTATATTCTGTAACCATCCAGAATTATTACATTTCTCATATATTAGATATATTGAGAATAAGTTTAGAGAAGCCTTTGGATTTGAAGGTTGTCCACTTACCTTCGTAGTAAACAAAAAGGGAGACTAAAAAAAAGATTCGAAGCCTGTGGCTTTGAATCTTTTTTTTATGACTATGTTAATAATAATTCTACTTATTATCTTTTTAATATTTCTTTTACAGGAACATTTACTATCAGTGCTCCCTTATTTCTATTTCCAGTCTCTACATCAAATTGAATATTGATCTCTTCCTGCTCTATCTTTATATATTTTGAGATAACTTTAATAAGTTCATCTTTCATTTGATTTAAAACAGTATTAGAGATCAGTCTCCTATCATGGATTAAAACTAATTTTAATCTATCCTTGGCTACTGCACTGGATTTTTTTCTTCCAAATAATTTTTCAAACATATCTATCCCCCCACCTATCTAGAAAAGAAGTTTTTAAATTTACTGGCAAAACTTCTCTTTTCTTCTATATTTAAAAATGGGATATCTTCTCCTACTATCCTGCCTGCAATATTCATATATGCTTTCCCAGAAGGTGACAGAGCCTTTACACTAACAGGCTCTCCCTTATTTGTGGAGATTACTATCTCCTCATCATCTGGAACCACACCTACTATATCAAGTCCTAATATATCTACAATATCATCCATATGCAGCATATTCCCCTCATTGACCAGCTTCATCTTTACCCTGTTTACAATAAGTTTAATCTCTCCCATCTCACTGGCAGCAAGCAGCCCTATTACCCTGTCTGCATCCCTTATGGAAGATATCTCTGGAGTTGTTATTATCAGCGCCTCATCTGCCCCCACTATGGCATTTTTGAATCCCTGCTCAATTCCTGCTGGACAGTCAATCAATACATAGTCAAACTTTTCCTTCAGCTCAGCTACTAATTTTTTCATCATATCTGTTGAAACATCCATCTTATCATTTGTTTGAGAAGCTGGCAGTAAAAATAATTTATCATATCTTTTATCTTTTATCAAGGCCTGCTTCAACCTGCAAGTACCTTCCATAACATCCATAGAATTATAAACTATTCTATTTTCTAATCCCAATATTACATCTAAATTTCTAAGACCTATATCAGCATCCATCAATACTACACTGCTACCATTTTTGGCTAGACCAACTCCTAGGTTGGCTGTTGTTGTTGTTTTTCCTACCCCACCTTTTCCAGATGTAACCACATATACTTTTCCCATATCTTAGTTCCTCCTAAGTTGCGACAATATTTTTCAGGGTTTTTCTTGTTAATTTATCTATTATCAATATATTATTTCTTAAATAAGCTATATTATTTTTATTTCGTATAATTTGTTTGCTACGAAACAATATATTACTGCTGTAATTTTTAAATAAAACTTCATCTATCTTCAGTTGAAATGGATTCATATTAGAAGCCACAATAAATGCTTCGTCATTGCCCTTTATTCCAGCCTGGGCTACACCATTCAGAGTTCCTATGACTATTATATTTCCTTCTGCTTTCACAATAGAGCCTGGATTAACATCCCCTAATACCACTATATTTCCAGGGTATTCTAGAACTTCTCCAGATCGGAGTGTCCCCAGGTGAAATTTTGTTATTCCTTCATTTACTATATTAACTGCCTTTTCTATTTCTTTTGAAGCTAACTCTTCCCCGTCAGTTACAAATAAAATATTGATATCAACTGCTTGATTTATAATATCCAATAATTCGAATTCTTCATCTTCACTTATCTTTCTACCCTTAAATTCAATAATGGCTTCATATCCCATCAATAATTGTTTGGACTTCTTTAGTTTTTCTAATAAGTGGTCCTTTAGTTCTTGAAAGGAAATTATAGGATTTAATATTATTACCAGCTTACCGTTAGATCCCTTAAATATCACATTATTTCCCATATTTTCCTACCTTCCATTCACAATTTATATATCTGTTTTTTCTCTATTCCCATTAATATCGCTGTCACTGTCTATTTTTTTTACAGTCTTTTCAATATTCCTTATTTTTTTATTCATTTCATTGATTCTAAATTCCAAAGAATTTAAGATCCAAAATTGGAAATGACTAACTTTTTGTGCCTCGTGAATCATCCAAGCGATCTTTAATACAACCAAGAGTATCGCTGCTGCAATCTCTATTTCCAAGGAGATTTTCTTCAAAACTCCTCCAAAAATAATAAGTGCAAATAATATTCCAAAGAAAGCCATATTTATTAAATTATTGTGTGAACCACCCTTACTCCCACCAATTTGGCCAACTATATTACTTATCCTGTCTTTTTCTTTTTTAAAGTCATTCAGTTCTTGCTTTAATTGATCTTCACCCTTCATAACTCCTCCTCTAACTCTCTTTTAACTTTTAGAATTATTTCAATTTGTAACTAACTTTACAGCCTCTGTCATCTTCAATGCTCTCACTGTTTCCTTCACCTCATGAACTCTTATTATGGAAGCTCCATTATAAGATGATATCACTGCAACTGCCAGATTCCCTTCCAACCTATCCAAGGGAGGGGTTCCTAGTACATCCCCAATAAACCCTTTTCGAGAAGCACCTATCAATATAGGATACTCTAGTTTCTTAAATTCACATAATTTTTTTATAATTTCAAGGTTATTTTCAAAGGTTTTACCAAACCCAATTCCTGGATCTAATATTATTTTTTCAGGTGATACTCCTGCTTTAACAGCTATATCTATACTTTCTTCTAAACTTCCCTTGATATTTTCTATTACATTGTCATATCTAGGGTTTTCCTGCATACTTTTAGGATCTCCCTGAATATGCATAATTATAACAGAAACCCCATATTTCGCTATTACTTCAGCCATATTGGGGTCGCCTTTCAATCCTTTTATATCATTTATAATGTGAGCTCCAGCTTTGATACATTCCTCAGCTATATAAGATTTATACGTATCAATGGATATAGGTACATCAACCTCATCCACTAATCTTTTTACCACAGGAAGTATTCTTCTCAACTCTTCTTCTTCCTCTACATAGGCAGCTCCAGGCCTTGTAGATTCAGCTCCTACATCGATTATATCTACTCCCTCTTCCACCATCTTCTTCGCTCTTTTTATGGCACTCTCTACATCGATATATGATCCGCCATCTGAAAAAGAATCAGGAGTAAGGTTTAATATTCCCATGGTGTAGGTTTTATTTTCAAAATCAAATTTTTTATTTTTAATTAACATCAGCCTTCATCCCTTCCTTTAATGGTGTTTCACGAGTATTCAGATTAGCTTTCTAATTTAAAAACTAATGATGAAATCTGACTAATAATACACCAAAATATGATATAAAAGACAGATTGATAAACAATCTGTCTCTTGACTATTTAATAAACATCCACTTTTTAGCTCTTTCCTCTAAATTTAGAGGAATATCAAAATAGGAATCAAATTATATTCCCCAGTCTCTCGGGTATCTAAACTCTCTTCCAATAGTTCTACTAGATATTTTAGCTATCAGAGGCAGTTTTCTCTTATATTGATTAGTTTTTATCCTCCAAAGGATAGAATCTACAGTTTTTTCAGAATAACCTATCTCTAAGATCTCTTCTTTTGTGTATCTTTCATCCACCAATAAATTGATGATCTCATCAGCTAAAAAGTATGAAAATCCCAATTCATCCTCATCGGACTGTCCTTCCCAAAGGTCGGCACTTGGCTTTTTCTCGATAACTTCTTTTGGAACACCCATATATTCAGATAATTCCCAAACCTGAGTTTTTAACAGATCACCAACGGGATTGATTGCCGAGGCTGAATCTCCCCACTGAGTACTGTAGCCCAGTAAGATCTCAGTTTTATTAGAAGTCCCCAATACCAATGATTTTTCCTTGGCTGAATAATCATATAAGATAGTCATCCTTTCTCGAGCCATCTTATTTCCCTTTCTCAGGTCTGAAATATCAGGTTCTTTAGCAAAATATGCATCTACCATATCTGTAATCTCTATCTTTTTTACTCTCATCCCGGTAGCTTCTACCACTCTTTGAGCATCTTCTAAACTCTCAGGACTAGAAGATTTATAAGGCATCATTATCCCCAATACATTTTCAGGCCCCAGTGCTTTTACAGCTAAGAAAGCCACTATGGCTGAATCTATTCCTCCAGATAATCCTAAGACTACCCTTTCAAATCCAGCACTTCTAACTTCTTCTCTGATAAAATCTACCAGTATTTTTTCAGTCAATTCCATATTTAATTTTATTTTTGATTTAATATCATTCATATAAAAATCTCCTATTCAGACATATCCTTGTCTAAGCCGAATTTACCTAATTTTTTTGCTCTGTAATCACGTAATAAAGTCAAGGCTGCCTGTTTTGTATTTATCCTGTCACCACTTAAGATCATCCCCATTCTAAGGGCAATTCTATCTAGTATAATTTCAGGTATTTCCTGCATATCTTCATCTGTTAATTTATATTTTTCTTGAAGAACTTTCGATTTTTTAAATCCGAACATCTTTTTTATAAGCAGACTAGCTACCTCTTCAATAGGTAAGATCTCATCTTTTATAGCTCCTGCTATTGCTAGGTTATACCCAATTCTCTGGTCTTCGAATTTAGGCCATAAAATTCCAGGAGTATCCAGTAATTCTAGACCTTCTTTTATTCTAACCCATTGTTTACCTCTGGTAAATCCTGGTTTATTTCCTACACCAGTTATTTTTTTACCAACAATTCTATTAATCAGCCTAGATTTTCCAACATTTGGAATACCAGCAATCATAAGTCTTGTTTGGACCTTTCTCAGACCTTTTTTCTTCATTTTTTCTAATTTTTCCTTAGCTACCCCGTCTATTATCTCAAATAAAGCTTTCATATTGTATCCAGTTTCAGCTGAGATCTCCAGTACATAGTCAGCTGAATTATTTTCCTCAAAATAATTTTTCCAATATGCTAATTCATATTTTTCGACTAAATCAGCCTTATTTAAAAGAATTATTCTTTTTTTACCTTTAGCAAATTTTGCTATCTCTGGATTTCTGCTTGAAAGCGGTATTCTTGCATCTACGATATCTAAGACAATATCTATTATTTTCATATTTTCAACTATCATTTCCTTGGTCTTTTTCATATGACCAGGATACCAGTTTATTTTTGTCATCGACATAATTGTTTATCCTTTCTAAATTTATTTTTGGCTGATTTTTCTGTTCCCGCCTGTTAGGACTTCCACTCTTAATTAAGATAAGTATTCCTAATCTCTTGCATATTTATTTATTTTTTCTTTTTTCTTAGTCACTTCTTCTTGCTTTATCAAAAGAACGATCTCCCCTTTTATAGGATTAGCTTCCAATCTTTCAATTAATTCAGATGTTTTACCTCTGATTATCTCCTCATACATCTTTGTAATCTCTCTAACTATAATTACATATCTGTCTCCAAAATATTCATTGACTTCCTTTAGGGTTTTTAAGATTCTGTGGGGAGATTCGTATAATACCACTACCCTCTCCTCTTTAGCTAATTCTTTTAGCAGAGTTTGTCTTCCTTTTTTCTTGGGTAAAAACCCTTCAAAAGCAATTCTTTTCATAGATATTCCAGCTACTGAAGCTGCTGCTGTAAGCGCACTTACACCTGCTATAGGAACTACTTTTATATCACTATTAAGAGCAGCATCTACTACTTCATATCCAGGATCCGAAATACACGGTGTCCCAGCATCTGTAACCAGAGCTATATCTTTTCCTTCTAAAAGTAAGTTTACTATGTTCCCAACTTGATGACCCTTAGTGTGCTCATCGTATCTATATACTATGTTCTCTATTTCAAAATGATTTAATAATTTTCTAGTTACCCTAGTGTCTTCAGCAAATATGTAATCCGCCTCTTTTAGAATTCTTACCCCTCTATAAGTCATGTCCTCTAGGTTTCCTATTGGAGTTGCTACAATATATAACATATTTTCTCCTTCTCTAATTTTTTATCTTAATGTTCTACTCTCTTCTACAACTTTATTTATATCTACAATGTTTTTAGTCTCTGCTAATGAAAATAATGAGATATATTCTATATTTCCCTTTCCGCCTGTTATAGGGGAAAAGTCCAATTGATGTAATTTTACTCCATATTCATTTGCACTTTCCACTACCATATCTATGGCCATCTTGTGCTTTTTAGGATTTTTTACTATCCCGCCTTTTTCAATATTTTCACGCCCTACCTCAAATTGCGGCTTGATTAAAGCCATTAACTTCGTATCTTCATTCATAAATTTAATCAAATGAGGAATTACCTTAGTTATAGAGATAAAGGATACATCCATAACAATAAAATCTATTTCACTATTGTCAATATCTTCTAAAGTAAGATCTTTTATATGTGTTCCCTCGATAGATTTTACCTGCTCATGATTACGAAGTTTCCAATCTAATTGATTGGTTCCTACATCCATTGAATAGGCAAAAACTGCACCATTTTGCAATGCACAATCTGTAAAACCACCTGTAGAGGCTCCTACATCCAAGATTTTTTTACCTGAAAAATCAAGGTTCCATATCTTTATAGCTTTTTCTAATTTTAATCCTCCACGACTGACATATTTCAGAACTTCCCCTTTGATCCTAATCTCAGGAAGTTCATCGGTCCATTTTATCGCGGTACCTGCTTTTTCTATCTTTTTATTATCTACTATTACGACTCCTGCCATAATAGCTCTTTTAGCTCTTTCTCTAGTTTCAAAAAAACCCTGTTGTACCAAAAGTACATCTAATCTCTCTTTCATCTACAACCCCTTCTACAGCCCTCTATCAAATATTTGATTGTCACTAAAATGATTGAATAATTCACATTGTTTTACCAATGTTTCAAATCCTAATTTATCGACTTTTTTAATTAATTCCTTTGTCTCGGTAATTCTTTTTATGAAAAATTCATCTCCGATAACTATTTTTTTGTTGGCATTATAATAATTAAGCAGTTGTTTGTTTGTTTTTAATTTTAGCTCGACCTTTGCTCTTTTAAGTCTGTCTTTTATAATACCGCTGGTACAGTCCAGTTTATCTTTAATTTCGTCCAAACTAAGACCTTTAGCCATTAATTCTACGATCTTATCTGCACCAATTGGATTTATCCTATGATATTTTGCAGAGTATTCATCCGCTTTGTGCACCATAAGAGCTTCCTTAGTACTAGGAGTAACTCTCCCCCATCTCCCATGATGAGATAAAACAATATGAACTATCTTTCTTTCGGTATTAGGGTCTAAGACCATACCTGTTTCTTCTTCCATCTTCTTTAATATCCCTGTCGCTTCTTTCCTTATCCTATCAGGTTTTTTCAACATCACCTGGCTATGAGATAGAATAGAATCTCCTCCTGCTCTCAAACTTGCTTTTGAAGTATCATGGATTATTATTCCCACAAGCATCGCAAATAGATCCAGTTCTTCTCCTGCTCTTTTCAAACTACGATAAGATTTTTTTAAATCTCTTATGGCAATCTCCAAAACATCATAGGTATGAGTTGTTACTGAAACTCCCAAATCTTCCACTTCTTTCAGTTGATCTATTACCGGAAATCCTAACAATATGTCTATATATTCTTTTGCTTTTTTATTAATATTTTGCATTTACACACCTTTCAATATCATTCACAAGAGGTTTCCCTCTGAGTCCAAATTCTTCTAGAAGTTCCCCTCTTTTCCCATGAGGTATAAAATCACACTCTATTCCTAATCTAAATATTTTTTTGTAGATATCCATAGAATTTGTCATCTCCAAGAGAAAACTTCCAAAGCCACTTTTTATCCGACCTTCTTCCAACGTTATTATATTTTTGTATTTTTTAAAATTTTCTTCTATATATTTTTCATCTAGAGGCCTGATACTAGATACTCCTACTATAGTAGGACAAATTCCCCTAGTTTTTAATTCTCCCGCAACATTAACCACTTCTTTTACCATACTTCCAACGGCTAATATCAGGGTATCATTACCTTTTTCAATCTCTTTCCATTTTCCAAATTCAAATACAGGAGAATCATAACCCCAAGCACTGTCTCTAGGTATCCTTATACTGAGCGGACCACCCTTATAGGTCGATGAAAATTCCAAGATCTCTTCTAGTTCTTTTTTAGTTGTAGGAGCTAATATATTGATATTGGGCACTGTCAACAGATACGGTATATCATATAATCCCTGATGAGTTTTCCCATCTTCTCCTACTATTCCTGCTCTATCCAAG
>Ga0316198_10002849_pt1 | contig 10464 bp, 7 predicted proteins | sample OudBieAanoxic_MG_FD_204935 | JGI IMG/M metagenome (GOLD analysis project Ga0316198, IMG submission 204935) | Coastal sediment microbial communities from Oude Bieten Haven, Netherlands - site A anoxic | ecosystem: Environmental > Aquatic > Marine > Coastal > Sediment | place: Netherlands...
AGCAAGGGCAACTCGACTTGATAGATCCCAGCCGGGAAGAAATCCCGGCGCATTGCGGTTGAGAGCCTGGCTGAGTTGCCAGGCTCCCTTCAGGTTGCCTTCCTGGAAACGCTTCCAGGCCGCGCGGTGTTCACTGCCAATATCCCTTCTGTTCGCCAACTACAAACTCCCTTCAGGTTGACGAACCAGTGTAGCGCTAAAAACTGTAGCTGGCACTGAGACCATAGGTTCGCGGCATGGATACCTGTGCGTTGGCCCCGGGGCCCCAGTTTTCAACCGGGTCAGCCCCCAGCAACCCGCGTTCGTCATCTATGTTGTTGATGAAGGCCCTGACAGACCACGAGTCGGCCTGCAGGGTAACGAGGGCGTTGAACAGCCAGAAACTGTCCAGTTCCACGCTTGTGGTTTCCAGCGTAGATTCTGCTTCACTGCGGTAGGAGCCATTCACACCGTAGAGCACTTCCATTCCATTGGAGAGCATCTGGCGATAGGTCGCGCCCATGTAGCCCGTATGATCGCTGGCCCCCGGCAATGCGCTGCCCGTCTCTACACCGGAGAACAGGGTGCCATCATCGAGAAATTCCTGTACATCGCTGGACAAGGAGTTCAGCTCTGAGTCGTTGTAGGTATAGCTGATGTTAATCTCGAGGTTTTCCGTGAGTTGACCCTGCAGGTCGGCCTCAATACCTTTTGATGTTGCGTCTCCGGCGTTGACCACGCACAGCAGTGCCAGGTCGGTACAGGACAGGTTGGCCTGGGTATCGTCCCAGTCAATATCATAGTAGGCGAGGGTATAACGGAAAGAGTCAAACAACACGCCCTTGATGCCCACCTCTATATTTTCCGTGGTGTCGGAGTCGTAAACGAAGGACTTTTCGTTGACCGGGTCTCCAAAAAGACCCTGGTTCGGCAAGCCATTGGCGCCGCCTCGTCTGTAGCCCTCGGACCAGAGCGCATAAATATTTATGTTGTCCGTGATGGCGTAAGAGGTGTTGTACTTGAACAAGGTGTCACTGTCGGTCGATTTCTTTGACCGGCTTTCGACACCATCCGGCACAAATACCAGTCCACCAATCTGGCGCGTCTTGAATTCCTGGTCGTAGTAGCGTGCACCGCCGGTGACCTGCCAGCGATCGGTGATATTCCAGGTCAACTCACCAAAGAACGCCAGGTCTTCGAAAGTGTTTTTCTGGTCGGTCAGGTAAGCCTCATCCTTGACGATGGTGATCGGGCCGTTGGTTTCCTCAATGCCGAACAGGGTGCCAAAACCACAGGGTGCGCCACCAAACTGGAAATCCGTTTCTATAAAGCATGCATTGGCGTAGTCATCGTAGCCGCGGAAGTACTGGTTCGCAGAGAGCTTGATGTCCTGCTCCATATAGAAAGCCCCAACCACCCAGTCGAGGGTATTATCCCCCTGCGATACCAGGCGCGCCTCGAACACATCGCCCTGGTCATCGAAGCGCGAGATATCTTCCACCAGTGGGCGGGGGCTGGTGCCGTAAACTGACTCGTAGAAATCAAGACCATTGACATAGAAGCCAGTTAGATCGCGTGATCCATTGCCTTCCGACTCGTAGGTAGAAGCTGATGCGGAAAAGCTCGCAAAACCCATGTCAAAGCCGACATCCAGGGCCAGGATATCCACATCCCGCTCAAACGGCTCTTCTATTACTGAATCGTTCTTGAATGAATCGTCGCCATACATGGCGTAGGAGTTCATTTGTGTGCCGTCAACGTTGTCAGTCTGGTAGTGGTAGGACAGGTTCACATCGAGCGCATCGGTAGGCACCCAGCTGAAGGCGATGCGCGCGCTGGTCGTATCCCCGCTGTTAACACCGTCTTTGCTGCGGTACACAGGCTGTCCGGCAAAGAAATTGGCCGAGTCACCAAAGGGATCGGTGGAGCCGTTATCCAGGGCCGGTGAGCCGTCCGGGTTAAGTACATAGAGATTAGGCTGGTCGATAAAACCGGCCGTATCCACGTAGCCGCCGTTGATACGCATTGCCAGGGTGTCGGTAATCGGGACATTCAACATCAGGTCGGTTTCGTAGTTGATGCCGTCGCCGTTCTCGGTCTGGCTGAGGCCGCCACTGACTTCCCCACTAAAGGCTTCAAAATCCGGCTTGTTGTAGATGTAGCGCACCGAGCCACCCAGTGACCCCGAGCCATAGAGCGTTCCCTGTGGCCCACGCAGCACTTCCACGCGCTCAAGATCCTTGAATCGCAGGTTGACGAAGACCGGGGTTTCATCAATATAGGTAGACACTACCGGGGCAGTGGCAAGCGGGCCCTGGTTTCGCGCCATCGCTTCCGAATTTATCGCACGCATAATCAACGTGGAATTGTTAACACCACTGCGTGGCCCCTGCTCGACATAGCTGACGCCCGGCACCGCGCGGAACAAATCAGACGCGGTATTGATACCTGCTGCGCTCATATCGTCGCCGGTAAGGGCGGAAATATTGTAGGGTATGTCGGTGACCGATTGGTCGCGCCGGTTGGCTGTGACTATGACCTCTTCCAGCACGTTCTGTGCCACGACGTAGACTGGCGTGATGCCCAGAGAGGCGCTGATCACGGCTGCAGACAGGGTTTTCTTGCTATACGGTATGTTCATCATCAATATCCCTCGGGTGCTATTCAATTTTTGTCAGCTACAGATTTATTAAGTGCGGGCCAATCTTGCCGGGTTGGCGTCGCGGTTGAGCAGCTCTATCGGCTGGTATTCGATTTCAAAGCCAAAACAACGAGGAGCAACGAATTCCAGTGCGCGCGTCGTTCGGTAAAATTCCGGGCACCCGATGCCGTAAACGCTGACCCGTTGGCCATAGCGAAGGCGTTCTGCATTGATCGGGGTTGAGGTCTCGTAGTCCACAATGGAAATCAGGTCAGGTACGGATGCGACGGTACGCCCATCTATTCGTGCCACCAGGTATTCGTTCTTGATGCTGATATTTAGCGTGGCGCCAGCGCCATCAAAGGGTGCAATGGTCGCCTCGCCGATATCGTAACCACCCACTATCCGGGTGGCACTGTCTACCACCTTTCCTGTGTACAGATGAAATAGGTCACCGTAAATAGAGCTGGCGAAGAGCTTACTAAGCGGCTCATAGATGCGGTGGGCATTACCCCTGTGCTCACGGAGAATGCGTCCCAGTGCGATAGAAAATGTAATGGTGCCCGGGACAATAGAGTCTTTTAGCTGCCGTCCGCTCATCGGGTGTTCAGCAGAGGTCACCATGCCACCAGAGCTCAGTGCGCACTGGCGGATCTGCCGCTCGAATTCCATAATATCGGTGGTATCAAATTCGGTGACAATGCCCCGGTAATCAGTCGCAATGGCGGGAGTGGGCGAAACGCCCGAGATCGGGTAAGTCATCATTTGCGCCTCGGGCAGGGCTCTGCCCATACCGTCGCCATCGATTACCGGTATGCCCATGACGGCTGCAGCTACTATGGGAATCAGCGAATTGCCGCCGCCTATTTCAAATGACACCACGGCATCAATCTTCCTGCCTACGCGGTTTTCAAATTGCTGCAGGGTATTTGCCGCTTCATGTATCGAGGGCAGCAGTTCCAGACTTACCGTGGGTGCGCCCACGCCACCCAGCGCGACTACATAGGCGTCATCAGCCAGATCCTCAGGGGCCAGTAACTCAACCGGGCCATGGGTCTCCAGTGCTCTTTGCGCAATTAATTGCGCCACGTATGGATCACCACCACCCCCTGTTGCCAGGAACACAGCGCCCATCGATAAATCGGTAAGTGACTCACTACCAAGCTTGGCCATGCCTCACCCCTCCCGTTGCTGGTGAGCGATATCGCCCACGGCTTTTATTCGAAGTCTGGTCGATCCCTCGGCCATATAGGAGATGGTTGTCTCCTCAATATCCGCAATGCGTATGGTTGTCGCATCGGCGCCGGCGCCGATGGCGATGGCTCTGGCCTGATCAGAGACCTGGCGTATAGCCTCTTCCCTGGGCAGTTCCCTATAAGAAACCAGGCGCTCGGTTTCACCGCCGATCTGTGCGATAGCCGCGCCAATGGCGTTCGCTACGCCGGAGTGTTCGGGGCAGTGCATCTGCGACGCCGCAGTAAGTTTTTCTGATACCAGAACGGCGCCGCCGCCTACCAGCACTACCGGTAAGGGATCGCTGCTGGGCATCATCTTTTCAATACCCTGGTTCAGCATATTCTGGATGGTCTCTAGCCCATTGCGGATGGTTTCCGGGGCCAGGTTCACGGGGCACTGTGCTGGCCCCAGGTCGATCTTGCCTGCGGCGACCAACAGGTCTGTCGCCGTCAGCGTGCTGCCGCCAAATGCCAGGCCCTGGGTTACCAGGTTGTGGCCCACCGACTGTGGGCCGATGACCTTGCCATCGGCGGCGACCAGGCTGCCGCCGCCCAGGCCCAGGGGGAGAATATCCGGCATTCTGAAGTTGGTCCTGACGCCGCCCACTTCAATGACGATATTGGATTCCCGTGGAAAGCCGTCCTGTAATATGCCGATATCCGACGTGGTTCCCCCGATATCAACGACAATGGCATTATCCAGGCCGGTTAGCTTGCACGCCCCGCGCAGCGAGTTGGTCGGCCCTGATGCAAAGGTCAGGGCCGGGAATTGCCGCACAAATTTCGCGTCCATCAAGGTGCCGTCATTCTGGCTGACGAAAAAGCGGCAGTTGAGTCCCCGCTGTTGTAGCGCGTCACCAAACGCGCTGACTACCCGGGCAGAAAATTTGAGCAGGGCGGCATTAAGCAATGCCGCGTTCTCCCGTTCGAGCAATCCAAGTCTACCGATCTGGTGAGAGCAGGTGATGTTCACTCCGGGTATCGCCGCTCTGAGTTGCTCAGCGACCGCCAGTTCGGGCTGCGGCGTCATCGGTGAGAAAGCCGCAGATACGGCCACGGTATCAATGCCTTTTGATTTGATATCGCCAATCACCCGGGAGATTTCAGCCTGGTCCAGCTCTGCCAGTGGCCTCCCGTCGTACAGCGTGCCACCATGCACCATGTAGACATGGTCCCCCAGGCTTTGTGCTATATCGGCAGGCCAGCCGATTTTGGGAGGCAGGTCCGCGCCCGAGGGCAGCCCGATGCGAATCGCGGCGACCTCGGATAGCTGCTTGCGCTCCACGACGGCATTGGTGAACTGGGTGGTGCCAAGCATCACCGCGGTAATTGCCTGCGCATCCACACCGCTATCGGTCAGGATAAATTCCAGTGCCTCCAGTATCCCGGAGGTGACATCCACCGAGGTCAGGGCCTTGGTTGATGAGATGACATCATCGCCGTCTAGCAGCACGGCATCCGTATGGGTGCCACCGACATCGATACCAATTCTCATACGGAGTCTCCCTTGATCGAACTCGGGACCTTGGACTGGCCCCCCATTCGGGATAGCAGGTAATAGGAGATGCCTGCAGCCAACATGGCGTCCACGGCCGCAATGCCGGAAAGGGAAATCCAGCCCCAGGAACCCGTGAGGGCTACGGCGGCTCCCAGAGCCCAGCTTATGACCGCCCGAGGTCGCACCTCCTCCAGCAATTGCTCTCGATCGCCGTGATAGGCGGAGCGACGCAACAGCAGGTAATCGACCACTATGACCCCGGAAACGGGAACAAAAATAATGGCGAGATAGAACAGGAATGACAGGAAGTAATCGAGAATATTAAAAAAGGCAGCCAGGGTGCCCAGAGCCCCGAGTACGATAATCAGCAGGGTATTGGGCAGATTCTGTGCCGTTGATTCGACACTGAGCATGGTGCTGTAGAGGTTGAGTGAGTTCAGCACCCAGCTGCCGAATATCACAATGGCGAATGCCGCCCAACCTATACCCAGCGTGAGCATGATGTTGAGCAGGTCCTCGTCTTCCAGCGCGGCACCGGCAAGACCCCCGGCGCCCGTGACGATGAGCTCGATTACCAAGTAGGAAATAATAACCACATAGACCGCACCCGACCAATGACGGATGAAGCGCGTGATATCAGGTAGTATTACTGCGCCGACGATGACCGCGCCCACCACAGAGGACACGCCGTCACCGAAAGATAGTTCTGAAACTGTATTCGCAGACATCAGCTCGGTCATTGAGCGAACTTCCAGCGAGCCAGAGATCAATAGCGCGGTGACAGCGATCAATATCGGCACCAACAGCATGGAGAGAATGTTTATCGCGCGAAAGCCGAATACCGTGGTGATGGTCATTACAGTGCCGGCGAAAATCTCTACAGGCCAGTTTGGAATGTCTATGCCAAGAATGTCAGCTGCAAGGCGCTGTACCGCACCGCTGAATAGATCTATGTTGACCCCGAACCAGCCAAGCAATGACAGAGCAAAAGCCAGGTTGACCAGGGCGGCCCCACGGCTGCCAAACGCCACGCGGTTGAGCATATAGGAGCTCAGGCGTGTGTTTGCGCCAATGCCGGCGGTGAGGCTGCCTATAACGGTAAGGATTATCGCGCCAACCACCAGGATATTAATAGTTCGCTCTGGCGACGACACTACAGCGATTTCCAGGCCGGTAAGAAAGGTTGGCAGTGAAAATGCCACCATGGCTGCCACGAATGCCACACGGAACCAGCCTACCGTTGCGTCGTCGGGTACCGGCTCTGTTGCGAATTCGCTGGATTCAACATCCATTGCATTGCACGCCATGTGGATAAATCGAAGTAAATAGTATGCCTATGGCGGTGGCAAATGGGTTATTGAAAAGAGCACTGGTTGCTTTAGACTATCTTGTATTCCCTGGTCCGTGCTAAATAATCTATTGTTATGCCGACGAATAAGCCCATCAAGCTCGATGCCATCAATCGCAAAATACTGGCCCAGATACATCTCCAGGCGGATATAACCAATGCCAAACTGGCTGAGATCGTCAATTTGTCACCGGCTGCCTGCTCTCAGCGGACCCATGCGCTAAAGGAGGCGGGCTATTATTTCAATAGCCATGCCGAGGTCGACCTGGACAGGATATGTGAGCATGTCATCGCTTATGTGGAATTTACCCTGAGTGACAATAGCCTGCATACCCGTCGCAAGTTCGAAGAAGCCATAGAAATCGTGCCCGAATTTATGGACTGCCTCAGACTGAGTGGCGACACTGACTATATATCCTTTACCTGCTGCTCCAATATTGCGGAGCTCAATCGCCTATGCGATGAAATGAGCTCGAACCAGGATTTGAAGATCCAGAAAATTGTCACCCGCCTGGTGATTGATCGACCCAAATTTTACCTGGGTTACCCCATCGCCAAGCTGAAATGGCTTGAGTAGCGCTCTATCCGCCGCCAGATGTACATTCGTGCGCTTTGACGCCCCATTTCCGAAGGTCATTTTGTTTCCAGCCTGATTTTCAATATCCTATTTTCTCGAGCACCTTCTATACTCTTACCCTGATTCCAGGCCTTACTTTTACAGCGCTCGAGGCTGTTTTGGATTGCCCAGATCTTCTACACAGTAATTTGCCTGCTTCATCAGGAGCTGACGACGCATGAATTTCAGTAGAGCCAGTAACCGTATTGCCGCCAATACGTCCCCGGTGTGGGAGGTACATGACAAGGCCTGTGCGCTAAAGGCTGCGGGTGAGGACGTCATACTGTTTTCCATCGGCGACCCGGACCTGCCCACGCTGGATTTTATAGTGGACCACGCCGTGGACAGCCTGAAGGCTGGCCGCACGCATTATTCGCCTGGCGCCGGGGAAGAAGACCTGAGGCGGGCGATAGCCAATATCGAAACAGGTGCCAGCGGTAAAATCACCAGTATCGACCAGATTGTTATTCACCCGGGTGGCACCAATGCCATTTATACCACTTTGTCCTGTTTCCTCAATGAAGGCGACGACATCGTCATCCCCACCCCCATGTATGTGGGTTACCAGGGCTTGCTGGGCGCTGTAGGCGCTAACGTGGTGAATGTATACCTGGATGCGGGGAATAATTTTGCATTGGACGTGGAGGCGGTGAAGCAGGCGTTTACACCGAACACCCGTGTGCTCTTTCTCAATACACCGGGTAATCCCGGGGGTAATATCATTAGCGCGGATCAACTGCGGGAGTTGGCCGCATTCTGCCTGGAACGGGATGCATGGATAATCTGTGACGAGGTCTACTCCATGATCACCTTTGGCCAGGGACACGTATCCTTGCTGAATGCGGCTGCAACCCTGGAAAACGTGGTTGTTATCGATGCCTTGTCAAAATCCCATGCGATGACGGGATGGCGCATGGGCTGGACCGTGTCTTCCGAGGCTACCGCACAGCGGATACTGGACTTTGCCTCCGGTACGATATTTGGCTGCTGCCAGTTCGTACAGGACGCAGCGGCCTTTGCCCTGAATAATGATGAGGAGTACACCCGCGCCATTGCCGATGAGTACCGGGTGCGCAGGAACTATGCGCTTGAACGTATAAAGCGTATTCCAGGCCTTACCGCCAATGTGCCCGAGGCCGGTATGTTTGTAATGATGAATGTGGGGCAACTGGAGACGGATGGCCTGGCGTTTGCGACAGAGTTGCTGGAACACGGTGGTGTGTCCGTATTGCCCGGTGCGGCCTTTGGTGAAAGTGCTCGACACTTCGTCAGGCTGTCGCTGACCCACCCTGTGCATATCATGAGTAAGGCGTTCGATCGTATAGAAGCCTACGTGGCTTCACTGAACTAGGAGCATCGAGATGGCAACGTGTGGTGAAGTGTTGGTCAGGATGCTGGAATCCTATGCAGTGGATACCGTATTCGGTATCCCGGGAGTACACACGGTAGAACTTTATCGCGGTTTACCGGATACCCAAATCAGACACATCACGCCGCGCCATGAGCAGGGTGCAGGGTTTATGGCTGACGGCTATGCCCGGGTGACTGGCAAGCCTGGTGTCTGTCTTATCATCACCGGGCCGGGCATGACCAATATCGCCACGGCTATGGGGCAGGCGCTGGCGGACTCCATTCCCATGCTGGTTATTTCCTCGGTGAATCGCACGCATCAACTGGGGCTGGGGGAGGGAAGGCTGCACGAGATGCCCAACCAGCGCGCTGTTACCAGCGGTGTCTCCGTATTCAGCCATACCTTGTTGCGCGCTGACGAATTGCCCCAGGTGCTGGCCAGGGCCTTCGCGGTATTTGTCAGCGAGCGGCCTGGCCCGATCCATATAGAGATTCCGATTGATATCATCACCGCTAGCGCCGACCACCTCGACCTTGCGCCCTACAGTCTCCCGAGCCCACCGGGTCCCGACCCGGAAGCCGTGCGCAGCGCGTTGGAAGTGCTGGCAACGGCAAAGCGGCCGCTTATAGCCATCGGCGGGGGCTGCATCAATGCATCAAGGGAGGTGGTGGCGCTGGCGGAAAAACTCGGCGCCCCGGTAGTCAATACAGTAAACGCCAAGGGCGTGGTGCCCTACAGTCATGCCCTGGCTGTGGGAGGCTCGGGTTCCAGCGAGGTGATCCGTCGTGAATTCGAGGAGGCCGACGTGGTGCTGGCCGTGGGTACAGAATTCAGTGAGACGGATTACGATTTCTTCTTCAGTGGCCCTGTTGCCGTGGGCGGGCAGTTGATCCGTATCGATATTGATCCGCGCCAGCTGACTCGAAATATCAGGGCAGATATCGCTATTCACAGTGATGCCCGGCTTGGGTTGCAGGCTATTTATAGCGCACTGCCCACAACGGTAATCGACAATGAGACAGGTGAGGAGCGTGCTGCGTCACTGCGAACCTCCCTGGTGGCCGGGCGCGACAAAAAATACCAGGCCTTTTTTGACGCGATACGCGAGGCCTTGCCCGGGGTTGTCATTGCCGGTGACTCGACCCAACCAACCTACTATGCCTGGCTCAACTATGAAACCGAGCAGCCGCGACGTTACTTTCACTCAGCCAGTGGCTTCGGCACGCTTGGCTACGCCATTCCTGCGGCCATAGGCGCCAAGCTGGGGCAGCCCGATGTGCCGGTTATCGGGTTGATTGGCGATGGTGCATCGCAGTTTACTATAGGTGAGTTGGCCAGCGCGGTAGAAGTCGGTCTCCCGGTCATTTTTCTGCTTTGGAACAACAGCGGATACGGTGAGATCAAACGTTTTATGGAGGAGGGCGGCATCTCGCGTATTGGCGTTGACATCTACACCCCTGACTTTCTTCAGCTGGGGCGTGCCTTTGGTTGTGAGGTCGCCAGTGCGCCTGATCTTGAATCGCTGAAAAGTGAATTGCTTGCGGCCAATGGCAGGCGTGTGCCCACGGTGATCGAAGTTGCCCAGGAGAACTTTGTGGACGGGTATCCCACGGAAGGTGAGGGATAATCTTCGACCCTGGGCGAGTTATTTGCGCCGCCAGTCTGCTAAGCTGGCGGCAGCTCACATTCAACTACCCTGGAAGCCTGTCTTTTGGGTGATTTTTACGTACAGCATGAGTACTGGTTTGCCGCTTCCCAGCTGATTCTGGCTATGTTGGGAATGGGGGCCACGCTCA
>Ga0316198_10002850_pt1 | contig 10464 bp, 7 predicted proteins | sample OudBieAanoxic_MG_FD_204935 | JGI IMG/M metagenome (GOLD analysis project Ga0316198, IMG submission 204935) | Coastal sediment microbial communities from Oude Bieten Haven, Netherlands - site A anoxic | ecosystem: Environmental > Aquatic > Marine > Coastal > Sediment | place: Netherlands...
GGCGCCGGCCAACCCCTCTTCCCCAGGCGCCGGAGCCACCCGTCACACCCTCACCCCTTCCATTGACGCCAGACCCCCGCTCTGCGACCATCAAACAATGGCTGCCGACCGCGAGAACTACGATCTACCACTCCCGGATCTCGACTTCCTCCAAGTCTTCATGCCGTACGAGCTGCGCCTCGCCCAACGCCGCGCGATGATGGGAAAACAGGATCCCAGATACACCCTTTCGAGCACGTTCGTCGGTCTCTACCTGGTTCGACTGAGGGCGGTGAGCGGCGACTGGTTTCCGTCGGCCATCGAAGGCGGGCGCCAGATCGGCATCCACGTCACCCAACTGCTACGCGAGGCCATGCGCGACTCGGACATCCCCTTCAAGCTCTCGGATGAGGAGCATCTCGTCATCCTGCGCGATATCGACCCACAGCACGCCTACGTCGTAGCGCAACGTTTTCTTACCTTGGCGGGTCGCTCGGATCTGCTTCGCGCCGCCGGGCTCAGAACTCGGGTCGGCTATGTGATCTACCCCCTCTCAACCCAACCGAACTTTCCGGTTGAAGAGTGGGAGCGGCTCATCGAACTCGCCCGGACCATGAGCGACCGCGGCGACCGAACGGGACCGGCTTCCGGCTATGGACTCCTCCGGGGACCCCAGATGGAGACCGCCAACATCCCCGAGACCGACCTCATTCCCCTCGCCTTCCAGGACTCGGATTCTCTGGTCAAGGCGGGTCTGCTGCAGATCCAGAGGATTCACCTCCTGCCGGGAATCTGACCGAAGTTGACAGTTCACAGTTGACAGTGTTCGCGGTCCTCCCGCGCCTTGCGATGGGACTGTTGACTGTCAACTGTGAACTGTCAACTTCGGTCAGATCCCCGGTACAATCCCCCCATGCCCCTCGATCTCGGCCACTGGCTTCCCGAGTTTCCGATTCGGGAGAGTTGCCTCTATCTCAACCACGCCGCCGTGTGTCCGCTGCCGTTCCCCGTGGCCGAGGCCATGAGGCGGCAGGTGACCGATCAGCAACTGACCGGCTACGCGAACTCTGACCAATGGCGCAATTCCGAGCTCTCCTGCCGCCACCTCGGGGGTCAGGCGCTGGGTTGCGATCCCGAGGACATCTCGATCATCCGGTCAACCTCCGAGGGGCTCTCCCTGATCGCCGAGGGACTTTCGTGGAAGAACGGCGACGAGGTTTTGGTCGGCGAAGAGGAGTTTGCTTCCAACGTCGCCCCGTGGCTCAACCTCGAGAGCAGGGGCGTTCGAGTCACCCGGTTCCAACAACCCGACGGTCGTATCGATCCCGCCGATGTCGAAGGAGCGATGACCGATCGCACCCGCCTCTTGACCGTGTCATGGGTGGCCTTTCACAGCGGGTGGATCGCACCGTTGGAGACCCTCGCGACCCTGTGCCGCGAGCGGGGCGTGCTGATCGTGGTCGATGCCATCCAGGGTCTCGGCGTGATGACGATGAAGATGCGCGCGCTCGGCATCCACGCCGTGGTCGCCGACGGCCACAAGTGGTTGCTCGGCCCCGAAGGCGCAGGTCTCATGGCCACATCCCCCGGTTTGAGACGAGAGCTTCGGCCGGCCATCACAGGGTGGCGGAACATCCGACGAGAGCCCGGGAGTTTCTTCCTCCACGAGCTCGAGGTCCTCAAGAACGGGCGTCGATTCGAACCCGGCGCCACCAACACGGTGGGCACCGCCGGCCTCGGCGCCGCCCTGGACCTCTTGAACAGCGTCGGCCACGAGCAGGTGCAGGCGAGGGTCGAGGTGCTTGCCCGGCTGCTGACCCGGATTCTCATTGCGCACGGCTGGGATGTGTTCTCACCGGGTTCGGGCCAACCGATCGCCGGGATCGTCGCCGCCCGCCACCCGAACGTGGCGCCGGGGGAAGCCGCCGAACGGCTCGCTCAACGCAAGGTCGTGAGTTCGGTCCGGCAGGGATCGGTTCGGTTCTCACCACATTTCTACACGACGCGCGGTGAGCTGGAAGCCCTGGATACCATTTTGGAGAAGGTGGGGCTCTGAACTCCGATCGTCCCTGGACAGTCCAATCAAACAACTCTGAGGCCTGATCCGCAGCGGCTTTCGAAAATCCGACCTCGCATCCCCCGTCGAGGGCGAGTCGGGATAGGGCACCGCCGTGAATCAGACCTCAGAAAACGAATACGAAACACGCCAATCGCCTCAATCATCTTCACGGCGCGACCGCACTCCACGCCGTCGTGTCGCCCGTTTCGAAACCATCACCAAAGATCGCGGTCAGGAAGACCCCCTGGGCGTAGACATCGGTTCCCGTCGCGAGGTTCCGGGAGTCGTTCCAGACGATCATCGCTTCATTCCAGCCGGTTAGCCCGACCACCGGTCCGTTCTGACCGTAGGGCGCGGTTGAGACCGCGAGCCCGTCAGGCGGCCCCACGATGGCTGTCCCTTCAACGATTTCGACAGCGTAGATATCGGCGATCGATTCGCCGACGCGGCCATCCCTCCATGCGATCACCACCGAACCGTCCCTCGGAGACCCCACCGCCGGGTCTCTCTGGTCGCCCGCCGCCGCCGAGATGACGACCCCACCCGCGGTCCACGTCGGCCCGTCGTCTTCGACCCTTTGCGCTTAGAGGTCTTTCCTGTTCGTGGCGTAGTCGCGCAGATCCTCCCAGACAAAGATCGCTCCGCCCCGTCCGTCGGCGACCCCGCGGAGGGTGTGCTGGCTGTTGATCGAGGTGTCGTTGAGCACGATGCCGTTGGCCGTCCATTGATGGGCCCCCGCGGAGTCGATGTACTGGGCCCAGACCTCGAGGTAGTCTGGCGGTCTGGGGTCGAACCACGCAATGAAAGCGCCCCCGCCGCCATCGGCCGCGATGGCCGGGTAGGTTTGGGCGCGATCGTTGACGCAGACCGGGACGTCTCCGGGCCAGAGCTTGACGCCCGAGACGGCGATTCGCTGGGCGTAGATGTCGTAGTCGGTGAATCGCTCGTCCCTCCAGGCGACGATGGCGCCTCCATCGATGGACGGGACCACCGCCGGGCCGTTGCCACCCTGGTTTCCGGTGGCGTTGCAAAGAGCCACGTTGACCGTGGGATCGGTCGGCCAGATCGCAAATGCCGGGGCCGCGAGCCCAACCGCGAAGACTGCACCGATAAGACACCGCGACGTCATCGCCCACCTCCAACCAGGAGTTTTCGAAAGCCGATTCCTGCTCTCCAATATCGGTCAATGAACGGTCATGGGAAGAGACGAACGCGACAATCAGGCTGACAGGGATGTGGAGTCAAACGATTTGAGAAGGGTTTGCCCATGAAAGACCCACTCGTTCCACTCTGAGCTCTGATTCACGGCTGAAAACGACAGCCCCGTCGCCGTTCCGACTCGGATGCCGCGCCAAGACGGTTCGACCTCGAGAATCAGCACTCAGGATTGAAAATGATGATGCTATCCGGGAAGCGTCTCGAGCAGATAAGCGATAAGTCTGATCCGCCGGTCGAGGGACGCGAGACTGACCCACTCTTCGCGCGTGTGCATTCCATCCCCCACGGGTCCGAGCCCGTCGATCACCAGAACCGCCGACGGATCGGGCAGGAAGTTGGGGAACGAGACGCCGCCCCGGTCGGTCTCGGTTTCGAGCCTCCAACCATCGGTCCTGGCGGCATCGACAAGCATCCGGGCGAGCTCGCCGCCACGCTCCGAGGGAGGCACGGGCGGGATTTCTTCGACCACATCAAAGAGGATCTCGACCCCCCATGACTCGGCGGCTCGCTCGGCCAACCCGCGCATCCGGTTCAGCACTCGGTCGCGATCGGCAAGCGTCAGATACCGCGCCTCGCCCTCCGCCAGAGACCGATCGGCCACGACGTTCAGCCGCTGTGAAGTACCGACGAAGCGGTGCTCCTCACCGAGATCCTGAACGAACTCACTGTCGCCGCCGATGATTCGCCCCACGTTGACGATGGGTCCGCCGCTGTCCTCCGAGAGCGCCTGAGCCTTTGCCGACCACTCGGCCGCCGCCGCCAGCGCGGATCGCCCGTCGGTAAAGGCAAGACCCGAGTGCGCCGCCCGGCCCCGAGCCTCGAGCCGCCAGACCGAAAGCCCGCGCCGGCCGGTGACGATGGTCTCACCGCCGTCGATCAGCCGGCCCGGTTCGAGCACCAGCACGGCGCTCACACCCTCGCCCCATTGACGAACCGCCGACTCGGAGATGGGTCCTCCGATTTCTTCATCCGGCACCGCGACCAAGGTCAGTTCCGCAGGCGTTCCCTGCCCCCGTGCCCGGCACAGACGAAGGGCGCCGACGAGGGCCGCAAAACCGCCCTTCATGTCGAGGACGCCCGTGCCTTCGATGCGATCCTCGAGACGGCGGGGCGGCGTCGCCGAGGGCAACACCGTGTCGAGGTGACCGATCAGCAGCACACGTGACCCGCCCGTCGGTTTGGAGGTCGCGACCAGGATCGGTTGGGAGACGCCGTCCATGTTCGGGCGATTCTCGATCTCGACCAGAAAGCCCAGTTCGACCAGTTCGTGTCCGAGCCGCCGCGCACAGCGCCTCAGCCCTTCGGCGTCGCCGGTGGCCGTGGAGATCGCACAGAGTTCCTCGAGCAGAGCCGCCGACCCCTCGAGCACGTCGTCCACGACCTGGTTCACCGGTGACCACCATCGCGGACGGGCGGCGCACCGATCCCGGTGTCAAAGACATCGCCGGGAAGGAGGATGTGCATCTCGAGGCCATAGACACCGAGCTCGCGCCGGCCATCGGGTCCCTCGGCGTCTCTGACGTCGGCATTGCGGGCATCGTAGACCACCACCCAGCCCTCGCCGACAACCTTGAAGGTCCCGTCGGGCCGGACCCAGACCGCCGTCGCCTCATCGACTCCGACGCCGAGGAGATCGGGGTGCTCGAGAACGACCGAAATCAGCCGATTGTGACGGCCCCGGGCGACGAAGTGCTGATCGACGACGACGCCGGAGAACAGTCCGAATCCTTCCCAAAGCTCGACGTTGTCGGCGGTGATCACGGTGAAATCACCTTCACCGGTGATCATCAGTGGGCTCTGGCAGGCGGTGCCGGCCGAGGTCCCTCCGATCACCGCACCCTTATGGTGGACGTCCAGGATGGCCTCTCCGACCGGAGTTCCCAGGAGGACCTCTGTGATGCGCCGTTGGTCGCCGCCGGAGAAGAAGATCCCGCCTGCGGCGCGCACCATGGCAGCTATCAGAGGATCCTGGGCGTCCAAAGCGGTTCGGACCTCGGCAACGGAAACATCGGTGCAACCGTAATCCTCTTCGAAGAGTTCCTGGTAGTACTCGCCGGTGTCGGGCTCACCCGATGCAGTCGGGAAGACGACGATGGGCGCATCGGGGCCACCGGCAAGCTCGATGAATTTCTCCATCACCTCTCGCGGCTTGGATCCGCCACCGTTGAGGACCAGGTGCCCGCGGATCTCATCGCCGTCGGCTGTTGCGCCGGTGAGGCAGAGCATCACCACGAGTCCGCCCAGCAACAGTCTCCGCGACACGAATGCCCTCTGCCGCTGCACCATGAAATCTCCCGTCTCGGCCGAACAACTTATCGACGTTCGGGCTCCGCTACTGACGAGCCCCGCACGCCGACCCGCGAATCACGATCTACGACTCACGACTGACGAAATCGGGGCGGCCCGAAGGCCGCCCCGAAGTCCGTATCTACCACGAGAACTTGGCCCCGAGCCGGATCTCGCGCGGCGTCTGGATGTCCAGCGGGGTCTGGTAGGTCGAGCTCTCGACCCACTCGTTCGTGACCGGGTTGGTTGGATCCTCCCAGTCGTAGTAGTAGTCGCCCCAACGCTCCGAAACGCTGGTCACGGTGTCCGAATCGAGCACGTTGAAGGCATCGATGAAGAGCGACAACGCCATGGATCCGCCCAGGCGAACCCGCTTCTCGATCCGAAGATCGAGGGTGCTGCGGTCGGCGTACTGTTCCGAACCGCGCGGAGTCATGAGGACCGAAGTGCGGTCGTTGAAATAGAGACCGCGCATCCGAACGTAGGGCGTCCAGTACTCGCCGCTCCGCCACTGGTAGAAACCCGAAAGGACCATGGTCCACGGCAGATCCACCGAGGCGTTGACCTTGAAAACCCACTCGGAGTTGTAGGGCAGCTTGCCGTCGGCGTTGGTGAAACCGTTGAGGTCGTCAAAACCGGTTCCGTAGCCGGCGTAGGCGTAGTCCGCGGTCCCCTTCGAGTCGGACCAGACCAGGGATCCGTCGAGGGACCACTTGTTGGAGTACCGCTTGTGGGCCCGAAGGGCCACGGACTTGTAGTCGCGGGTGGCGAAATCGATGTTGGTGATGAGGTACTCCTGCGGCTCGAGCAGGTCGAATAGCGGCAGAGTTCCACCCGCGGTAGGACTGTCCATGGGACTCGCGATGGTCTCCTGCTGGTCGTAGTCCTGAACATTCGACACCACCATCGTGTTGATGTTCTTGTAGTCGCGTTGGACGTAGTCGATTCCGAGAATCATGTCCGACATGACCTGGTACTCGAGGGTGGCGATGAACTGATCCACCGACGGGTGATCGATCCGCGGATCCATCTGAGCGCGGGCCTCGACGGCTCCGCCCGCGGGAATGTCGAACTCGCCGGTGTCGAAGTTGTAGTCGAGATACACGGCATCGGTGAGGGCGTCACCGGAGGCCTCACGATCGAACATGGTGACGGTCAGGCCTTCGTAGTAGGTTCCATAGTGGGTCTTGAAGACGAACCTGCTGTTGCCGAGAATATCCCAAACCAGCCCGATACGCGGCGCCCACATGTCCTGATCGTAGACGTTGGAACCACCCGAAGTGGGGTCGGAGATCGGGTCGGCGAAATTGCCGACGTATTTGGAGTAGCGGACACCGAGGTTGATCGCAAGACGTCCCACCTGCCAGGAGTCCTGAGCAAAGAGGTGGAGTCCTTCCATCTCGGCCTTGAGGTTCCATTCACTCCCAAAGGTGGACGAATAGATGCCGCAGAAGGGATCGGCAAAGTAGTCATCCATGGAATCGCAGTAGTACGAGTCGTCGTAATACGAGAAACCGCCATTGCGACGAGTCACATAGTCGCTGGTGGACTGCTCGTAGTTGACACCGAACTTGGCGCTGTGAGAATCGTTCTTGGCGAAAACCCCATCGGCGAAGAGGTTCCATGCGGCGTCGACGGCCCAGCGGCTGACATCCTTGTCGGAGGTCTGTTCGAGGTTCTGCCAGTCGAATCCGGTGTCCGCGTCGTAGTGGTTCGGTGTATCGCCGTTGTAGGCGAGGCGGTCATCACTTCCGCTGTAACCGGTGAGCTTCACCTCGAGGAAGTTGGAGCTGTTGATGAGCGAATCCCAGCTCAGGCTGTAGACATAATTGGGTGATTCCTGTCGTTGGGCGGCACTCGCGAGGGTGAGGTCGCCGACGCCTCGATAGTCGTGGACCACATCGTCCCAATCGACAAAGCCACGCAGGTGATTGGCTTCGTTGATCTGCCAGGTCAGCTTGCCGAGCACCCGGCTCTCGGTGCGATCGCTGTTCGCCTGGTCATCGGTCGGAGCACCCTCGGTGTAGAAGGGTTCCACCTCGCGCTGCCGGATGTTGCCCGACACGAAATACCACAGGCTGTCCCGGATGATCGGACCGCCGAAGCTCGCACTGCCGTCGATGTCCGACTTGACCTTGTTGGCCCCTTCGCTTCCCTCGGGGGTGTTCTCCGAGTTGAGGCCACCGCCCGAGTAGTAGATCCGGGCGTCGCCGTGGAACTCGTTGCCACCCGATTTGGTCACAAGATTGACCATGGCGCCGGTGAAGCCGCCGTACTCGGCGTCGGCGCCGAGACCCGCGACCTGCATCTCCTCGACCCAGTCCATGCTCGGCAGCACCCACTGCGATCCGAGTTCCGGATCCGAAACATCGACACCGTCCACGTTGTAGGCGTTCTGGTAGGTGGAGGGCGCGCCGTAGGCCTGGTCGTTCTGAATGCCCGGAGCGTAGTTCATCATCGCCGTGGGATCCCGGCCGAGGGGTTGGCGCTCGATGAAGTCGTCGCCGACGTTGAATCCGACGTTGTTGTCCACGGTTGAAACCTGGACCGCATCGGCGACGACGACGATCTCCTCGCTGACGGTGACGTCACCGAGTTCAAGGTCAATGGCCAACGATTGACCCAGACTGACCCTGACGTTTTCCTGACGGACCGGCTGGAAGCCGGGCATGCTCGCCTCGAGGACGTAGTTCCCAACCGGCAACGACGGGAATCGGTAGACCCCCTGGCCGCTTGTCACCGCTGCCTGTTGCCCCGACACCAGCGCGTCCGACAGCGCCCGGACCGTGACCCCGGGCATGACGTCTCCGTTGGGATCAGTGACGGTTCCGCGGATGCTGCCGGAGGTCGTCCCCTGGGCAACCGCCGAACCGGCGCTCAGCGCCAGCGCAGCCATCGTGATGATCACCGCGAATCTCATGGATGCGTTCATGGTTCCTCCCCTCGGAGATGAAATGTTAATTTCAAAATTGGAACAGAATGAAAATTTCGATACCATGCCAAAAAGATAGGCCGGGATGATCGGGTTGTCAAGGAGCATTTCCATCCTGATACGAACTTTGAGATAAAGTGTTCCAATCGCGGGAAGAACCACCGCGGAACGGAGAGACCAACGCCATGCCGATCGACAGAGAAACCACCGATGTCCGCGATCGAATCCTCGACCATGTGGACGATCTGCCTCCGCAGCAACGAACCATCGCCGACTACCTCCTGGAACACCTCGACACGGTTCCCTTTCTGTCGGTTCCCGAGCTCGCCAAGCGTTGTGGTGTTTCCGAGGCCACCATCGTCCGCTTCGGCCAGCGCATCGGCTTCTCGGGCTTCGCCGAGCTCAAGGTGGCGCTGGTAGAGCTGCTCCAGAGCCGGCTCGGAGTCGATGATGACCGCACCGACGACGCCTTCGGCGAAGACATCCTGGAGTCGGTGGCCGTGCACGAGGGGCGCAACATCCGACAGACCGTCGAGAGCATCGATCGAGAGGTCTTTGCCGCCATCGCCGAGCTCATCTTCTCGGCCGATCACGTCTACACCTTCGGGATGGGGATCTCTGCCTATCTTGCCGAACTCGCCGCCTACACCCTGGTTCAGGTAGGGGTGGCGGCCCACCCGCTCTCCACCGGTTATTCCTCGCCGAAGGAGCAGATCGTGGCCCTCAAGGAGAGCGACCTCGTTCTCGTGATCTCGCTGCCGCCCTACTCGCGTCAGAGTCTCGAGTTGGTGGAGGCGGCCTCCGACGTCGGCGCCGCCACCGTTGCGCTCAGCGACCGCCTCATCGCACCCCTCGCACGACGGGCCGGGCTCTCGTTGGCGGTGAAGAGCGACAACCTGACCTTCACCAATGCGGTGGCGGCCATGACGGTGGTCATCAACGGTCTGGCGACCGCGGTGGCCACCCGCCATCCGGACGTGGCCATCGATGCCTTCGCCAGAATCGGCCGGGTCCACAACACCGACCCGGATGTGTTGTCGGGGGAAGGTTAGCGAGATGCTGGATGCTGGATGCTGGATGCTGGGCGGGATAAGACGATGAGAAATGTGTTGGACCGAGCATGAGAGGACGGTTGGCGCGGATCAGGATCCCGCATGTCTTCGCCCTGCTCACGGGGGTGGTCTTCTGCTGCAGCGTTCTGACCTGGATCGTACCGTCGGGCGAGTTCGAACGTGAACGCCGGCTGGTCGGCACCAGCGAACGGACCATGGTGGTGGCCGGCACCTACGAGACCATTCCCAAGCACCGCAGCGCGCGCGGTCTGATCTTCACCGAGACCGTCGAGGGCACGGCCAGTCCGGTCGGGCTCGATGAGTTCCTCAGCGCCATCCCACGGGGGATGATCGCGGCCTCCGACATCATCTTCTTCATCTTCATCATCGGCGGGGTCTTCGGAGTCCTCCAAAGAACCGGCACGATCCCTGCGGTCCTGCACGCGGTCCTCGACAAGCTCCGCCAACGATGGATGATGCTCACCATCGTGCTGATGGTCCTCATGGGCATCGGCGGCTCGACCCTCGGGATGGGCGAGGAGTTCATCCCACTGGTGCCGATCTTCCTCATCGTCGCCCGGGAGATCCGCTGCGACCGGATCTACGGCACGGCGCTGGTCTATGTCGCCGGCGCCGTCGGCTTTGCGGCGGCAACCACCAACCCGTTCACCGTCAACATCGCCCAGAGCATCGCCGGGCTGCCGCTGAACAGCGCCATCGGCTTCAGACTCGCCTTCTTCGTCTGCTGCATGGCCGTCACCCTCGCCTACATGCTGCGCTACGGCGCCCGAATCCGGCGGGACCCGAGCTCCTCGTATGTCGCCGATCTCGATTTCGACGTCGATGAGGACGTCGAACCTCCTCGACTCACGCGGGCGCACGTGGTCATCGTCGTCGCCTGCATTGCGATCTTCGTCTTCATCCTGTGGGCGGTCCAG
>Ga0316198_10002851_pt1 | contig 10463 bp, 10 predicted proteins | sample OudBieAanoxic_MG_FD_204935 | JGI IMG/M metagenome (GOLD analysis project Ga0316198, IMG submission 204935) | Coastal sediment microbial communities from Oude Bieten Haven, Netherlands - site A anoxic | ecosystem: Environmental > Aquatic > Marine > Coastal > Sediment | place: Netherlands...
TAGCGTGTAAGTGGATTTGGGGTGATTGTAAAAACCAGCACCTATATTTAATAATTCCTGGCCATCCATACAAAGGCCTATTTCATAGGGTAGCTTGCCTGCCGCAATATCTTTAAACATATATTTTAAATAGCCGGCCTGAGACCATGTCGTTGTCCATGCATTTTTGGCAGCCAGTTCGGAATTGAAGCCTGTGGTAGTTCTCTCAGTCCGCACATATGGATCACTGCCATTCCGGAAAGGCTGATTAAAAGCAAATCGATAATCGAGCCTGTTAAGCTGACCTTTGACATAAAATCCAAGTTGGCGGCCAAACTGGTCATTGGTTTCAATAGAGTACCAGTTAAAAATAGGGGCATCCAGGGTCATAAAGTTGAGTGTGGAGGCATTGGCCATCCTGGATACGCCATTCCAATAATGAAGGCCTGCGCCTACGTAAAGCTTTTTTGGAAAGATAGTATATTCCGTCCAAACATCATGTATGTAAAGTTGTGGTTTTTTACCATCCGTACCTAAATACCCACCATTGGTAAAGGTTTGATTGTTTATGCCGAAGTGCGTTAAAATCATCCACCGGGGTCCCATTTGTGCCCAAAACAACATACGAGCTCTGCGGATACCGATGTTGGTCGATGAATTGTCCGATTTTAAATCGTACCCAATCGTGCCGGGATTATTATCAACTAAAGTTGTCCATATTTGTGCCCAGAGCAGCACTCTCAGGTAGTAGGAACCATCTTCGCTCAAATTTAGTTTTAGCGGCTTGTATTGCTTAGGCTCTTTCTTTAATTTCGATTTTTCCTGACTCATTGCATTGCCATGGATCAGAAATACCGTGGCGACTATTATTAGTATAAATTTTCTCATAATATTTACTTTAAAAAATTGCTTTCAGTTCTGTGCTCTTTCCGGAGGAAACAGCTTTTGAATTAGATTTCTCTTCTTCTCCGGCCTTCCCATAAGTTTATTAAGATTGTTTTCGGCAGTCAGGTTTCTATCCCAGTTTTCTATGGCCTTCTGATAGGATAATGCTGCTGCTTCATATCGAAGTTGATGGCGATATACCAGCCCAAGGTTGGTATAGCTGACCGATAACCTTCTTTTAGTTTCCACTTGAGCTTCAATTATTTCCTTGATTCTTTTATTAAGGAATTTTTGCTGAGCTACCTCATCATATTCTTCCAGTCCTGCAAGAAAATCCTTCTCCAAATCCATTTCAAGCTCTTGCTCACTTTTGCCATCATAGCGCATAAGCCAGTTCTCATAGATGGTAATACTATTGTTTATTGATTCATTAGCCCGTTCCAGAAGGGAATCCTTTAGGGTTACATCCTCCTCAGTTATACATAATGAAAGGCAGGCTGCAGCACGATTATTGTACAGTACACCAACTTCAAAAGAATTCCTGTAGTGCTCCACACCGGTATAAATGGATTCAATGGTATCCATCAACCAGAAGATGGAGTCAAGTTTATTTTCCTGGGCAAATTGATTATAGTTTTCATATAGCTTCCGGGCTGGAACAATTCTGGGATCAACGGAAGCATTGACACTTTTGTAATAGAAGTGAGCAATGATAAATCCACTCAAAACAAGAGCACACATGATAAAAATGAGTGCTCTTGACTTTCTATTTTTTATTATATTCATTAAGAATGAACTTTCTCAATCAAGAATTTTCTGATTTCAAGAGGTGTCTCTTTTGTCATCTTAGAAACAACGATATTGGCAATAATTGCCAATGGAGCGCCAATGATGGCGAAATACCAGGCACCCAACCAATAATCCACAAAATCGTGCATGGGCAATGTCACACCATACTTTCCTGCAACAAAGTAGGTTAGTGAAATCGCTGAAATTATTCCACCTACAACCAAGCCGGCAATAGCACCCTGCTTGTTAGAATCACTCCACCATATTCCAAGCAGGAATAATGGGAAGATAGTACAACCTGCCAATGAAAAGGCCACAGCTACCAATTGTCCGATCAGTGCCAGTTTTGCCAGCGCAATGACCGTTACAATCATGGCCATTAGAATGGTCCCTAATCTCGCAGCAAGCAATTGATTCTTAGGTTTCGCATTGGGGTTGATCACTTTTACATACAGATCGTGAGCAAAAGCCGATGATCCTGCTACAAGCAAACCAGAGACCGTTGAAAATGCCGCAGATACTCCGCCCGCCGCAAGGAAACCAACAATGAGTGGGTGTACATTACCCAGCTGAGCGGTGTAAACTACAATAGCATCTTTGGCCAGTGTACCCACTTCAGGATGTGCAGATAGGATCTTTCCAAAAGCAGCATATGCCGGAGCGCTCCAGTATAACACACAAATAAAAAACAATCCCCATACTACTGACCATCTGGCATCTCTTGCCTTAGGGACTACATAAAACCTTTGAATTACATGTGGTAAACCTGCCGTTCCAATCATCAATGAAAAGGCAATGGCAATCCACTGATAAAATGTCTTTCCTGTAGCCGGATCCCAGGGCATTGCATATTCCGGAGAAGGTACAATAGCAAAGTCATGACCAAATGAATTAACCAGTTGTTGAGACTCTGACAGTGGTATGCCGGCTACAACATCAGATACTACACTACCATAGCCCACCTGAGGCAATAGCCAGAAGTAATCGAATTTAAAAGTCAATATGAATAATGGAATCAAGAAGGATATAATAATAATAACATATTGGATCTGCATGTTTTTAGTCACACCCAACATTCCTGAGATAAGGGTATATGCCAAAACTACAGCACCTCCGATAATTACTGCCCAGGTATAGTCGATTCCCATAACCCACTTAAACATAAGACCTATGCCTCCAAACTGGCCAACACAATAGGATATTGAGATAAGTATAGCAATTATAGCCCCTACAGCCCTTAGGGTCTGGGAATAATACCGGTCGCCTATGAAATCAGCAGCAGTATATTTACCATATTTCCGGATCTGTCCCGCCATAAGAATTAAAAGCAATACATATCCCCCTGTCCAGCCGACAACATAGGCCAGGCCGTGATAGCCTGATCCATACATAAGAGCGGCCATTCCGAGGAAAGATGCAGCACTCATCCAGTTTGAAGCGATCGCCATACCGGATCCTACTTTGGAAATACCTCTTCCGGCAGCATAAAAATCGGTAGTATCCTTGGCCCTGAAAAGAATACCTACCAGAACAAAAAGGACTAAAATGGTGATCAGAATAATGGCCGGCCCTACCTTAAAACTACCTTCCAACTGGGTAGCTCCCGTGGCAGCAAAGCTCATAAACGGCATGGTCAGAAGTAATAGAGAAAAATATATTTTTTTCATGATGATCTTAATTTCTATTTCAAAAAATGGTTAATCTATAATGTTGAGCCTTTTGTTCAGGTTATCTATTCTAACACAATACAACCAGCATAGGCCAACAAAAAGAACCAGTAAAAAAATTGCAGTATAAAAATAGTGAAAAGGAAAGCCAAGGAATCTAAAATCGGTTAACACAGACTGATTGTGAACAAGATACTTTTTCATGATCCCTGGCAGGGTATTTTTTGTCTCTTCAGTCAGACTTTCTCCAAGATCGGCCGATAATTCCAGGGGTAATATTTTAGATCGAACATCTTTTTGTGAAAGACCCAGTATCGGGCTTAATGCTGATGATAAACCTTCCTTAGCATTGATATAATCTGGATCTGTTATGTCGGAAATCGAAGCTTTCTGGGATTCGAAATCCCGGATTTTTTCAACCAATCCGGTACGAAGGGAATCTGCTGTTAACTGAGTAATTGTCCAGCTGATCGCATTATCAAGTGTCGCTCTTTCAGCCGGAGCGATCATTACTTTGCCCAATACAGATAAAGTGGATTGGCCAAATTCCTGTAGTTCGGATTCACCGGCAACGCCTGAATTGACACGCTCCCAGACCTTTTCAAAGGTAATGAAGGAGGCCTCCGGAGTCGGTTTCTCCAGAATTTTTAACAGAATTTGAAATCCGAAAATTGCTGTAAACCAGATCAATACAAACCAGACCACCATATTCCTGTTGGCTACGGCCTGAGGTGTTGTGGGTTTAAAAAAGCTAATATGATACTCGTCTTTTGAATTATCCATAGTAAAAAATTAAAAAAGTAATTAATAACTTCGGCTAAAAAATCAGTTAAAAAATATGCCTGAATTTTGGACAGTGAATATAATCCATAAGTGCATAGCCATCAAGTCAAAAACGAATAATTTTGAAATCTTATTAAGAATAATTACCTTTTTAGGTCAATTTTTGGCTAACAAAATCAATTGGATCAGGTTTAATTATTCAGATTATTAATCCGGATATATTTTGATAAAAGCATACCATAATTATTACCTGATACTAAATTTAAATTAACACCTCGAATAATGAAAAGAGTATTATTAACCCTTACAGTCCTGTTAATCATTTTCGAATTTGGAAATGCGCAACAAGATTCCCTGGTCTTTAGAAATGGCGAGTATCTGGTGGGAGAAGTAAAGAAAATGGATAGAAATGTTGTGACAGTTGAAACGCCATACAGTGACAAGGATTTTAATATAAAATGGAATCGTATTCAGGAAATATATACCAATACGTATTTTTTAATCACTTTATCCAATGGAAATCGGTATAATGGCACCATCTTCTCAAATGCGCCGGGTAGAATAAGTATAATCACTGATGAAGGTGATTCTGTAGGTGTAAATCATTCGGATATTGTATATCTTAATGACCTGGACAAGGGTTTCTGGAGCCAATTGTCTTTTTCCATCGATCTTGGTTTTGAAATGACGCGTTCAAACAACTTCAGGAAATTTACCATAAATACAAGGCTTGGATATTCAGCTAAACGATGGGCCCTCGATGCATACTATAATACACTGTTTTCCAGGCAGGATGAAACTGATAATATTGATCGAACTGAAGCAGGGATCAGTCATCGTTATTTTCTCCCAAAAGACTGGTATACATTGGCTTCAGTTGATTTACTGATGAGTACTGAGCTGAATCTTGACCGCAGGACAACCGCAAAGGTGGGTATGGGTAAATTTCTGGTCCATACCAATAAATCTTACTTTGGTTTTGCAGCAGGGGCCAACTACAATAATGAAGAATATTTCGCAGACTCTGTCGGCGCTGAACCCATACCAAGCAGGCAAAGTATGGAGGCATTTTTGAGTACTGAATATAATATGTTCAATGTAGGCGACATCGATCTTTTAACAAACCTTACTGCCTATCCCAGTTTAACGGAAAGCGGTCGTTGGCGTCTAGATTTCAAAATAGAAACAAGGTATGAAATGTGGTTTGATGATGACTTTTATATCAAGTTCAGCTATTCCATGAACTATGACAGTCAACCTCCTGAAACTGCAACGGATCTTGACTATATACTCCAGACCGGATTTGGATGGTCTTGGTGATGGTATATTATGCCACACCCTCAGGTTACCGCTATTGTCTTTATGCTCAGAAATGGTATCAAAATCCCAATCTGTGTTTTAAGATTTTCTGGTTCTATTTCCCGGATAAATTATCGATAAGAGCTTCATTCATTGAATTGGAATTGACTGCTGTATAGATAACAATTTCCATTTCATCGCAGAGATTTATATTGTTAACAATTACATCTTCAGGAACCTGTAAAAGGACCGGGGAAAAATTCATTATTCCTTTAATGCCGGCGTCAACAAGTATGGTGCAAACTTCCTGAGCAGATATAGACGGGACCGCCATAATAGCAACCTGGATTTTATTGGTCCTGATGTACTCATCCATACTTCTCATATCGTATACAGGGACATTGTAAGTTTTCTTGATTTTTACAGGATCTATATCAAACCCTGCAACGATATACTGCCTTCGCACTGTAAATCCACATTCATAATGTGACAGGGCCCTGCCAATATTCCCCATACCTACTATAATTACCTTCTGAAGTTCATTTTTTCTGAAGATATAATTCAATTTTTCCAGCACACTTTCAATATCATAACCACCTTTTTTGTTTCCGGTAATTTTGAAGTGCGAGAAGTCCTTTCTGATCTGTTCGGCTGATATCCCAGCTTCATGACCGAGGTTATAGGAATAAACTCTTTTAAAACCCATTTCCCTGAATTTTACAAGGCATAAACGATATAATAAAAGGCGTTTGACGTTTTTCTTAATAAGCATAATATTGTGAATTTTGTCACATAAAACTTAATTAGCAATGGCTGGATCAAGAATCCTAGTATGAATATAATAATTTTATCATAATGTTCTAAAATTCACATTAAAATTTTTTAAAAACTATTTTACGCAAGCAAGGCCTAAAGCGTTTTAAAATCTCTAAAGTTCTTAATAGAACTATAAAAAAACTATTTTATGCTTGTATAGCCTTAAAAAATAGATATTTACCGTGATAGTATTTTTTGAAAGCTTTAATAAATGATTAAAAGATATAAAAATCACAATAAATTAAACATTAAATCTGTATAAAACAGTATAAAAGCTTGTATTCGGCTAAAAAATTGACTAAGTTAGAAATCAGGATAATGTGACTAAAATGCATTAAAATGAGACAGATTTATCTCAAATATTGGGGTAGATATAGTCAAGCTAAAAGTAGAATATTGTTCTGCATTTGGAATAATTTCTATCTAAACCGTAAGGGAGACGGGCCATATTCATTCGAAAGTTATTATATAATATCATTTTTCTCTCGTCTTCGCTTATTTTCTGAATTTCAACAAGTAGCCAAATCAAAATCAATATAATTTTTCTGGAAGGAGATTTTTATGGAATTCAATCCAAAAATTATGGCTTTCCTCTGTAAATGGTGCTCTTATACCGGCGCTGATCTTGCCGGAACATCTCGCATGGAGTATAAGCCAAATGTTCACGCAATCAGGGTTATGTGTTCTGGACGCATTGAACCTACTTTTGTGCTCAAAGCTTTTAGACAAGGAGCAGATGGAGTACTGATTTGTGGTTGCCATCCCGGGGATTGTCATTACCAGGAAGGCAACTATAAATGCCTCCGGAGATTTCATTTGTTAAAACGATATGTAAAACAAATGGGGATCGAACCGGAACGAATTAAACTGGAATGGATCAGTGCAAGTGAAGGTAAGCAATATGCTGAGCTGATCAACAGCTTTACCCAAACGATTACCGAGCTTGGTCCATGTCATATCAAGGAAACCATGGAAGTATTAACCTAAAATGAAATTACCATGGCTGAAGAAAAACAAAAAATAAAAATGGCTGTTTACTGGGGTGCTGCATGCGGTGGTTGTTGTGTGTCTGTACTGGATGTTCATGAAGCTTTGTTTGATGTCATAGCTGCAGCGGATCTGGTATTCTGGCCAATAGCCCTGGATACAAAATACCAGGATGTTGAAGATATGCCTGATGGCTTTATAGATCTTACACTATACAACGGAGCGGTTCGCAACAGTGAAAATGAACACATAGCTAAGTTGTTAAGACAGAAAAGTAAGATCCTTGTAGCCTACGGCAGTTGCTCACATATGGGAGGAATACCCGGACTCGCAAATTTCTCCACAAAGGAAGAAATCTTTGATAGAGTATATCATGATACTGAATCTACTGTCAATACGGACAGGATCCTTCCACAAACTGAATTTGAAGTTGAAGAAGGCATACTGAGCCTGCCAGAGTTCTATAATGATGTAAGAACACTGGCTGATGTGGTAGATGTAGATTATTTTATGCCGGGATGTCCTCCGCAGACAGCAAGACTAGTGGAAGTATTTACGGCCATTGTTACAGGAGCAGAGTTACCGCCTCCGGGTAGTGTGATCGGAGCAGGAAATAAAGCTCAATGCGACGAATGCAGTCGTAAGAAAACGGAGAACAAAGGAGTTAAGAAATTTAACAGACCCTGGGAAGTCGTTGACGATGGAGAAACCTGTTTTCTTGAACAGGGAATTCTCTGTATGGGGCCGGCTACAAGAACAGGTTGTGATTTCAGATGTATTCAGGGGAATGCCCCATGCAAGGGTTGTTATGGGCCTACGCCTGATTCAACGGATCCCGGAGCTAAAATGATGTCAGCTATCGCCAGTGTGATCGATGAGAAAGAGCCTGAAGCAATAGATAAGGTTCTGGATGATCTTGTTGATCCGGCTGGTTATTTCTATCGTTACAGTTTACCATCATCATATATAAGGAGGAAAATGTCATGAAAAAAATCACAATTGATCCGATAACAAGGCTGGAAGGCCATGGCAAAATTGAGATCTTCCTGAATGATGAAGGAGATGTGAAAAATGTATATTTTCAGGTTCCCGAACTCAGAGGATTTGAAAAATTCTGTGAGGGCCGTCCGGTGGAAGAAGTTCCTTATATCGTAACCAAGATTTGCGGTGTATGCCCGGGTTGTCATCATATGGCCTCGGGTAAAGCAGTTGATGCAGTATTTGGGGTAAAACCTCCGCCAACAGCCCGTAAGTTAAGGGAACTTTTTTATATGGCACACTTTGTTCACAGCCATATTGCACATTTTTATGCCCTTGGGGCTCCCGACTTTGTAGTTGGTCCTGATGCACCCAAAGCTGAACGCAATATTCTGGGTGTCATCGGCAAGGTAGGGGTTGACATAGGAAAAGAGGTAATTAAGCAAAGAAGGATCGCACAGGAGATACAGGCCTTACTGGCGGGCCATCAGACACAGTGTATGATGAATATACCCGGCGGTGTTCGTAAAGGCCTGAAAGAGGAAGAAAGGGATGATATTGTCAAGAAGGCTGAAGGTTTTATCGAGTTTTCCAAATTCTCGCTTAAAATATTCGAGGATGTTGTCCTCTCTAATGAGGCTTATGTGGATATTATCCTGAATGGACCTTATTCCCTGAAACTTCATTCCATGGGCCTTGTGGATGAAAATAACAAGGTAAACTTCTATGACGGAAAGATCCGGGTTGTGGATACCAAAGGTGATGAAATGCACAAATATGCACCAGCGGATTACAGAGATTATGTGGCTGAGCATGTTGAACCCTGGAGCTATCTGAAATTCCCATACCTGAAGCAGATAGGATGGAAAGGATTTATCGATGGCCAGGATTCCAGTGTGTATCATGCCACACCATTATCCAGACTGAACGCTGCAGATGGAATGGCCACACCACTGGCACAGAAAGAGTATGACCGTATGTACGGTGTGCTGGGTGGAAAACCTGTTCATAATACATTGGCTATGCATTGGGCGAGATTGGTTGAGCTTTTATATTCAGCTGAGCATTGTCTGGAACTGGTCCAGGATGCTGAAATAACAGGTAATGAATTAAGAACGCCAATAGATAAGGTGGTCGGTGAAGGAGTAGACACGGTGGAGGCCCAGAGAGGAACACTTACCCATCATTATTGGACCGATGATAAAGGCGTTGTCACAAAAGTCAATATTATCGTTGGAACCACAAATAATAATGCGGCCATCAATATGTCGATCAAAAAAGCTGCTCAGGGACTAATAAAAAAAGGCACAGAAGTTTCTGACGGTATATTGAATATGATCGAAATGGCTTTTCGTGCTTATGATCCCTGCTTCTCATGCGCAACCCATAGTCTGCCGGGCGATATGCCCATGATTGTGGAAATAAAAGATGCGGATGGCAAATTACTGCAACGGATCCAGAGAGATTAAAACTGTATAACAAAAAATATATCAATATGCGTACCGGAGTTTTTTTCTGCCAGGTCGATGAACAATGGAGTATTGACATCGATGCTATAGCGAAATATACTTTAAATCTTCCGGAAGTCGAATCAGTTCAGAATTTAGGAATAAATCCCGATATCGATTTAGATAAATTGAGTGATAGTATCAAATCCAGAAACCTCGAACGTATCGTGGTTGCTGGGGACCTTCCCGGATATTTTAAACCTGTTTTTACCAAGGCAATGGCTAAATCAGGAGGGAATACCAAGGAAGTCCGCTTAGCCTCTTTTCAGGAACACGGGGCAAAAAATGGACATACACTTGACCGCGCCAAGGCCATTGTGGCCTGCGCTACCATGGGTGTTCCATTTTCGCTGGCGGCGATACCAGGGGGCAACCCTGTAAATCATGCCACTCTAGTTATCGGTGCGGGTATAGCCGGAATTCAGGCTTCCCTGGAAATAGCAAATGCCGGGAAACAGGTGTACCTGGTTGAGCAAAGTGGGACCATTGGAGGCCATATGGCCATGTTTGATAAAACATTTCCCACCCTCGACTGTGCAGCCTGTATCCTTACACCAAAAATGGTGGATGTTGGACAACATGATATGATCAATATGATGACCCTTTCAAAAGTTGTTTCCGTGAGTGGAAAACCCGGAGCATACAGGGTTAAGATCAGAAAGAAAGCGCGAAGAGTCGATGAGAATGCATGTGTTGCATGTGATGAATGTGTAAGTGTCTGTCCGATCAAAGTTGAAAGTGAGTTCGATGCCGGAATTTCCTTCCGCAGAGC
>Ga0316198_10002852_pt1 | contig 10462 bp, 11 predicted proteins | sample OudBieAanoxic_MG_FD_204935 | JGI IMG/M metagenome (GOLD analysis project Ga0316198, IMG submission 204935) | Coastal sediment microbial communities from Oude Bieten Haven, Netherlands - site A anoxic | ecosystem: Environmental > Aquatic > Marine > Coastal > Sediment | place: Netherlands...
GTAACATCCACAAAATATCACTTATGTTAAATCGGTACTTTCAGCCCCCAAAAAAGGCTTCCAGTGTAGAGCTGTGGGATTTTTTTATAAGCCCCTCTTACGGATTGTCTTTCTATTGGATAGAGCAGCTCAGATCACTGCTATGGGGTTATTTGATTATTAAACAGGGGGGTAAATACAACAAAGGCCACCATTTGGTAGCCTTCGGCAATTATTACTTCTAATATTAAACGTTAAAACCAACGTGCTTCCCTGTTGGAAGTTCAATATCAATACTCATCCGCCCTCCCATCGCCTCAACGTAACGCTTAATAGTAGAAAGCTTCACGTCATTTCCTCTTTGCTCAATAGCAACAACAGAGGGCTGACTAATCCCCATAGTTTTAGCTAATTCTGATTGAGTAAATTCAAGCTCCTCACGAAGGGATTGGAGCTTTACCTCCAGCAACATTTCGTTTGCCATCTCGGTAATACGTACCTGGCTCTCTTGGGTTCGAGCTGCCATCATGTCATTTAATTTTCTTGCCATAATTACTTCTCCAGATCCGCAAGGTGCTTAGAAAACTCTTTATCTGCAATAGGGATCATCTGTTTGTAAAAACGTTTTTCGTTACCAACTTTATTGCCGGCACAAAGAACGATTGCTTGACGTCGAGGATCAAAAGCAAAGAAAGCTCTTAATGGTTCGCCTCTATGTTGAACTCTAAGCTCTTTCATATTTTTATGATTCGATGCATTAACTGTATCTACGAGTGGCCGCCCGACTCCGAGACCGCCGCTTTGTAGTGCGACTAAACCAGCTAACATTTTTTCTTGTACGTCATCCGGTTGAGAATCAAACCAATCATCAAAATGGTCTGTTGTAAGGACTGTCCACATTATAGAACTCTCTAATATAGATTATAGTCTATATATACTATCATAAAAAAGGCCAGTAAAAACTAGCTTTCATCTCTGTGTTTAACGGTTTTATGGTAAATGCATCCCTAAGATGCGTACTCAAAGGAAGTTAAGCAACTATCAATGAATGCACTTAAACGTACTGTACGATGCATGCACGAAATGCCACTTATGTAAAAATTTAATAGTTACACTGTAACTTTATGATTGCACCTTAATTTAAAATCTACGATGAAATGGTCGATAAAAATAAAAGTAGGAAACCTCGGGCGCTATAAAAACAAAAAGACCACCGATTAGGTAGTCTTTTTTCTTTCGTAAAACGGGTGTTATGGTAAATGCAGAGGCAACACCTAACCTTAGGAGTTAAAAACCCAACTGTTTTTTAGCATAAAGCACACCAGCAGCATCAATCATACCCTGCCAATTTTCAAAGCTAGTATTTATTAAAATGAATTCATCCCATTTTTTATCAGGGATCGCTTCAAAATCTGCCTGAGATTCGACTTTAAAGCCACTTGCTTCTATGAGCTTATCAAAGCTAACGAAAGAACTATTTTTACTTACAAACGCATCAGTCAACACATCTGATAGAGGAACAGATTGACCATCAAGTTTATTAGCCTTATCAGACAGATCTTTTAATTTTTTTTGTGCTTCTTTCAAACCATCAATTTTAAAACTCATATCTAATCTCCATTTGACTACAGTGTTTCGCACACAAAGTGTGAGCTACATCACATTTTATACCTGTGTAAATAGCCAGTCAATGATATTTTGACTGCTTTTATTCAGCTTACTATGTTGAAAATAATATGCAGAAAATGACTATTATGGTAAATAGCCATTTTTCATAGTAAAAATAGCGGTCCATTATAAAATAATCACAAAACACCTAAAACAAACCGTAAACCTTTAAAATAAGCTTTAAAAGCAAAAACTTAAAATAATCATAACAAGGTGATTAATTTATGATTTATATCATATTCTCATTTCGCTTCTTTTCCAAGACCAAATACCTAAATGCTCATGTTGTCTCTATTATTAATTTTATTCTGCGGGTGAGTTAATTAGGGTCGCTGTAAGTCGGCTTGGGGGCGAATGCGACTTGCCAGTAATGTCCGCTTTGTCGGAACAGCGGACGTTAGATACTTCAAAAGTGCACATAAATTCTAGGGCGCAATGTGCCCCGAAGTGAGTTAGTCTTTTGAAATAGACTCGTCTGAATCGCCTAGAAGCCCATCTACGAACTGATAATCGATATACTTGATTACATATTGAATCAATTCAATGAGTTCTATCACATCCAGCTGAGATACAACGACTAACGAACCATCAGTACTCTTACCATTACGATGGACGATGTAGTGTCGAATGTTAACAAAGTCACTCAATTCTGATATTTTGTTTTTTGGAAATTCACAGTGAAGAACTGTGTTAGACAATCCTGTAACCGTATGGACGTTGTGAAATGATATCTTATCAAGCTATTCATTTAGCTTTTGGTCAAGCGTATCTAACCGTGAAAATTATTTTTATATTTTATATTTTTTTCGAAGAAATTATAGTGTTCAACAAATCTACACTTGATAGTATTACGATTGAGCACTTTCTTTTTCATCGTATCAGACAAATACGCTTCCATCGCAGTGATTAAAAAGTCAAATGCAACACCGAGATCTTTACCAGTAATTAACTTTCCATCTTGTACGACTGCTTGGTCAATATAGTTTAAAATGTTAGTATCATAGTATGTATAATATCCTCATTAAGTCACTCACTTCACGGGATAAATGAACTTGAATAATTCATGAAAGTCTCCACTCTACTCCCGAAAACAATTTAATATTTTCTAAATGGGAACATTGCACCAGCTTAAATTTAAACAACTAAGGCTCTTTGAGTGCGTATTTACTACTTACAAAATATTGTTCATTTAGATCTAAATGAGTGGCTATTGAAGCTAGCCGTGAACTTATTTGAAAATGTTATTTAAAACTATAATCATCTTACACATTTACTGACTTTTTCAGAAAAACTATAGCCAATTCCCCTTTCGGTGCGAATGTATCTAGGGCTTCTTGAATTAATTTCCAACTTATGGCGTATTCGGGATATTAACACATCAACAGTACGATCAAATGCATCTCCCTCTGCACCATGAAGATTCTCTAATAACTGCTCTCGAGAAATGACACGTTTAGGTTGTTTGGCCAGGTTTTCTAACAGCGTAAATTCACCATAGGTTAGCGACGTCACCTCCCCATTGCTGTTGTTACAAAGCTCACGAGCGGACAAATCTAGAAGCCAATGACCAAAAGATAAACACTCATGAGAGTAAGATAAATCCGGAACATCTCCTTCTTTTTTCATGAAGGCTCTGCGCTGTAATGCATTAACTCTAGCAACCAGCTCTCTTATATTGAAAGGTTTCATCAAAAAATCATCGGCAGCTAGCTCTAAGCTTAAAATTTTATCGGTTTCAGATCCTTTACCTGTCAACATTAGAATAGGTACATTGCTAGTTTCTCTTATTGTACGAGCAAGCACTAAACCATCTTCATTTTTCAACCGCAAATCTATGATTAATAGACTAAATGTATTTTTTTCCATTTCAGAAAACATGGTACTCCCATCGCCAACGGCAACACACGGATACCCAGCTTGATTTAAAACTTCGCTTACCAGCATACGTACATCAACTTCATCGTCCACTATCAGAATCGATTTTTTAGAGCGATCACTCATCAACAATTTACTCCTAAATTTTGGGGGAATATTAGTGCTTGTATATAGCCATTTTTATGAAAAATAACAACTAACATATTCAATAGTTATGGGTTACAGCACTAAATATGCAGGGTAAGATTACGAGTGTTCAAAAAAAACAAGCTCAAGGATTTTTTCAGCATAGTTAGTATCTAATGCTGCTTTGAAGCGTTTAGCTTTCAACCCTTTTTTGAAACTGGTTTCTTGTCGTAGTAAATTAAGTACTAAATGCCTTAAAACTGACATCAAGCACCCAGTGTAACTGGTTTTCTATACTCCAATATTTTCTCACTGCTTGAGCAAAAACGTTAGCATCAGCTTCAATCGAACAAATAAAATATCGTACTTCTTTGCTCACATTTTCATTAATATGCCGCTCAGACTCTGCCATGCCAACACTAATTAAACCATCCCATTTGCCAGTCAGGTCTTTAACGCTAGCTAATGTATCGCTGATCCAATACTTTCGGGACTCTATTCGACCATGACCTGCATCTACTTCTTCATGGAATTGATGAGGTACATTAGAAAAATCATCTTCACGGCATATAGTAAAAAAGTCTTTAATCGACTGATGCAAATGCCCTTAATTACCTTTAACTGCAAGTACATAATCAGCACCTTTACTTTTAATTTTTGTTGCAATAGCTTTTTGGCAACCCATTGCATCAATCGTTACTATGCTACCTTCCACATCTAATAAATCGAGAAGTTGAGGGATCGCAGTGATCTCATTTGATTTTTCTTCTGTCTTTATTTGGCCAAGAACTACACCATTATTTGCAGCATTAGATTGCTTATCAAATGAGCCTCTGACTGTTTTGCCATCAATGGCAATAACTTCGCCTTTTGTTGAGACATGAGCCGTTTTAAAATGAACCATATTTATCAAGCAGTTCTTTTTTATTATGAGCAACTTCTTCTATAGCTTCCCATCGATCGGCACCACAGGTTACACCCACAATAAGTGTTAATAGAATATCATGAAGTTTATGCTCAACTTTAGACTGTTGGCGAAGATCGGGAATTGAAGAAAAATGTTCATTAAAAGCAGATAATATAAATGGCTCCTATTTATAAGAAGCCTATTTGATCAGAGTTTACTACATAAATACAAGTTAATGATCTTGCCCTGACTAAATATGAGCATTGCCTCCAATAATTATTTAGTTAATATGAAACTGATAAATCCCTTAAATTAGTCAAAAAAAATGGTCGAGTTTATCTTTAGGGAATGAACTAATAAGTTTTCATTTCAAAGTTGCCCCATGTCGTTAGTTAATGTGGATTATTCTATCCGCATTTATGATTGACTAATCAGCCACCAGCTTGACATTTATAGTATCGTTGCCTTCAACTCGTTGGGTGCAAACCAGTCTTCATATGACGCTAACAGATATTTCGATTAGATTCAGGTAGTGCGAAATACAAAAATAAAATTACGTGAGATACACAGTTATGGTCATAGTTTTTCATCTAAGAGTAAATATACGACTTAAATCTGTTGTTTAAAGGGATCTCATTTTAAACGGGATCACACTGACCATGACCGAAACTGGAGAACCGCCCTATCCTCTGTTGGCACGAATTGTTCAATGGCCCCCACAAACTTATCCATATCAAAGGAGCTCTACATCGAGCATAAGCTGCGACAGGATTTTACATAGCATCTTATTCTCTGCGGTAATAGTGAAAACCACCCATTGGAATAAAGGAGAGTAATTAACCCAAAAGTAATTTCAACACATCAACAGGTACACTTCCCGATATCTGGAGGCCGCGCACCAAAACAATTTAATATTACAAAGCATCATTCAACTGTAAGGATTTCATATCTAGCTGAACGGAAAGTTACTTATAATCTATTATTCCGTTTTACCCCAATTGATAAATTCATTTACATTCTTTGAGGTTACTAATACAGTAGGTATTAGCTCTGTATCATGGCTTGTAGATGATTCGTTGAGTTTCTGTAAAGCGTGAATAACCGATTTTTGGGCTATAATACGAGGAAACTGCGCAGCCGTGGCAACTAAACGACTATTTTTAGATTTAAGACGTTCTAAAAATAAAGGCGATCCATCTACAGACGAGATAATGATTTTGTTATTTCCAGACTGTTGAGCCGCTTCGTCAGCCCCTAATGCGGTTGGGTCATTAATGGTGAACACTGCATCTAGATTTGGATATTTCAACAGTAGATAAGTCATACTTTCCATTCCCCCGCTGAAACTTCCGCTGGCATTGCGAGAGTATGAGACAAGATTGATCCTAGGGTATTGTTTCAATACCTCACGACAGCCTGAGACTCGATTTCGGGGGGCAGATTGTGTTATCCAACTGTTGATAATCACGACTTCACCCACACCAGAAAGCCTATCAACTAAATATTGGCAAGATAACTGGCCCGCCTGAAAGTTATCAGACGTGATACTGATATCAACTCCACGTGATTCAATATCCACAGCCACTACAATTATCCCTTTTTCCCGGGCTTTCATTACTCCCGGTAGAATAACATCGCTAACAGAGGTAGATAAAAAAATAATATCCACATCTTTTTTAATAAAATCATTAATTTGTTGGTTTTGCTGATCAAGATCGTACGCACTTGAATGAACGTAAATAGTTAATTCACCTTTAACCTGACTACGTAACTGTGTTGATATCTCATCGGCAAGCATGACAAAAAAAGGATTTGACAGATCCAACATATTTATCCCAACAGTTAAAGCAAATACTTGAGAAGTTACTATCCCAAAAGACAGAGTACAGATGAGCATAATTTTTCTAATGATCTTTTTCATGCATTTCCTATTGCTCAATCACCTGAGCTTTTATCAATATTGATGTTCGTTATATCTTTGTAGGTCACTGGTTTATTAATGAAATTACAGTCAATCTTACAATCAAACTGTTCTTCAATCGCTTTCTTTGGCATGCCAGAATATAAAAAATAAGGTAGCTGCGGGTAACTGTGATGTACTTTGTCTCTTAGCTCAATGCCGGAAATTGAATTAATTAAATGCACATCACTGAGTATTCCGATGATTTTTTTATTATTTTTTTTAATCCACCACCAGGCTATATCTGCACTTGGAAAATGTTTAACATGGGAAAATCTAATAGTTAAAAAATCTTTCATTGTTTCGGCAACTTGTTGATCATCTTCGACAAGTATTAATACTCTTGACTCTAGCTTTTCCTCTGCATTAGATACTTCAATGTTAATGGCAGGAAATTCTCCCACTTCGACTGGCCATTCCATCCATACTGTTGTCCCCTCATTGGGTTTAGATTTAATACCAATTTTTCCGCCCGAACGTTGTACATACCCTTGGACAGAGCTCAATCCTAAACCAGTACCAGCACCGATTTCCTTAGTCGTAAAAAAAGCATCAAAGACACGATGCTGAATTTCAAATGGGATACCTTTACCATTATCTGAAACAGAAACCATGATCCAGTTTGTATTTTGTTTGGTAATTAATCGCGTGCTAATTTTAATAAAGCCTTCACCTGAAATAGCAGCATTGGCATTAAGGGTTAAATTAAGTAACGCATTTTGAAATTGAATTCTATCTATTTTAACCGGTTTATTTATATTTCCTAAGTCGAAAATAAATTGAATACCATCTGATACACTATAGTGAAGTAAATCTTCAATATCTGTAATCGAATCGTCCAAAATAAGCAATTCGGGCTCAAGTACCCTATTGTGGCTGAAGGCGAGCAGTTTTTTTATTAATTCACTCCCTTTTTTAGTTGCTTTCAAAGCACGATTTAAATATTTTCGGTACCTATCATCTAAGTCGGGTTGTAACTCTAACAATTGTAGATTGCCGAGTATGGCGGTTAAGAAATTATTAAAATCATGTGAAACACCACCCGTTAACTTACCTAACACTTCCATTTTAATTGCTTGTTGTAACTGCAACTCGGTCTCGCGTCGATAGGTTAAATCTTGAATTAGTGTAATAAATCCACCATTGGGCATTGGCTGACTGCGAATCTCAATGGTTCTGCCCGATTTATCATGTAACTCAACAAATTGGTCAAAAGTATGAAGCTGGGTTGTCCATTCGTGAATATCTATATGGTTGCCATTAATGTCTTTAAAACCTCCCCCTTCACGACTTAATAACTGAATAATATCTTCAAGCGGCATCTGCGGATAGATATCTTGTTCAACTAGCCCGAGTAAATCAACGTAGTTTTCATTCCAAGTAATTAATTGATTTTTGACAGAAAAAACACTTAAGCCATCCTTCATACTATTAAAAATCGTTTCTAAAAGTAGTTTCTGTTGTTCTAAGTCATTACTGGCATTCTGAATCTGTAAAGTATATTCTTGAAATATCAAGTATGCCTTGAACAACTCCCCAACTTCATCCTTACTTTGTTTGAAAACCCTACCATTATGCATATCTCCGTTAGATAATCTGACCATGTCATCGGTTATCGTAGTAAGATCATTTAACACTCTTAAGTTACTTCCATAGTTAGTGAAAACAGTGACAATCAATAGAACCATCATCACCACCATCCCCCAAAACACTTTTTTTATCAAATGACGTGCTTGCTGTTGTTGAGCTAAGACTTTATCTTGAATCAAATTAGCAAACACGTTTACAAAGTCACTCAATGATTCAGATTGTATACGCATCGAAACCAACAAAAATTGCTTACGTTTTTCATTGTTCGCTCTAGCGTTTACATTTTCTTTTGCAAAGTCCAAAAATTCAAATAATTCTATTGAATTTCCGTTTTTTTGTTCAAGCAACTCATTCGAAATGTTAACCAATAAATCATTTTGCTGAGTACTCGGATCAATTAGAAAGTCGATCACATAATCAATGTCTTGCAGTGCGGGGATTTTATTCAAGAAACTATTGAATTCATTTTGAATTGCAGAAAATTTAAATTGATAACGGCGGCTAAGTAGTTTTTCTGACAAGAATAAGTTCTGTTGTTCCACGGTAATTAATTGTAATGAACTACTTTGAATCGCTGTTAACTGTTGCAATAGTCTAGTTTTAAACTCTTCGTCTGAAATGATTTTGACAATCTCAAAGAGTTTATCAAAACGTTTCTGTAAAAGAATTTTCTGCTGGCTCAGTAGGGAGGGTTGTTTTGTCCAAGATACGTGGGGGGCTAATGCAGTTAACTGTGCAACACCTTCTGCCAACTCTAACGCAACACGAATATTGGGTAAAGATTCTGATTCTATTTGGGTAATTATATGATCTGTTTTATTCAAACCTATCCAGGCAACTAGGACTAATGCAAAAGACATTATGCTTGCAGTAATCATGGCGGTAAGTGCGCGATTCTTTATTCGTTTTTTTAACACTTATCATCCTACTGCATGCGAAAGTAATGACTATTTATATTTTCAAAATAAATTAAATATGAAATATTCTTTTTTATTCAAGAACCGTATTAAATTATCATGGCTTAAATTTTAATTTTTCGAACTGCTGGCCAAGTGTTCCGACAGACTTTATATGTGTTTAGAGTTAATATCTGATATCGAGAGGGGGTTGGATAAGCTTGATTTGATCGTATCGAACCAGTCATTCGGCTTTTGTTCTCTTCATCCATTATCGTTACTATAAAGGGTATACTTTATTGATGCTTTAGCTACTACTTGCACCATTTTTACGTTAAAAACATAACCGCTTTGTGTACCGCAGTCAATATCTAACGAATAATCCATAACTACCTAATCTTATAAAGAAGAGGCCCGATAGGCCTCTTCTTTTCAAATTTAAAACTTAAAACTTAAAGTCGAGGACTTTGATTAGCTGGATACATTACAACTTCAATTGCATTCGTTGTCGTTTTTGGAGATTTATTATCTTTGATAAAGCTATTCAGTACATTAATAGATTCAGCTCCAATGTATTCAAAATCTTGAACTACTGTAACGGCCATTTTACCATCATCTATTAATTTTTTGCCTTCACTAGACCCATCAAAGCCAATGATAGTGAAATTGTTTAAGTTAAAGCGAGTATCGTTTTCAATGGCATTAACAACACCAATGGCCATAACATCATTCTCACAATAAATTATGTATTTCCCTTTTGAATCTAATGCGCTTAGACGCGATTCTAAAGACGATTGTGCTCCATCTTGTGAAAATGAACCAGATAGTTCAATGTAAGTATCTCTTGAGCTTGTTAAGCGATTCCACTCTGGGCCTGCTTCTTCAGACTTTAAGAAATCATTAAAGCCTTTGTAGCGAGCGATATGCGCACTATGACCATCTAAACCTTTCATGTGGATTATGCCAGCTAGTTCATTCGCTTGAATATTTGATTTTTTAACTATCCATTCACCCGCAAATTTACCACCATCTTCATTGTCTGTTGCAATGGCACTAAGTAACTCAACATCTACAACTGTTGTATCTACAGTAACTACTTGAATACCTCGACGAACAGCTTCATTTAGTACAAATGACGTAGCATCTTCATTTAATGGATTTATAACTATTGCCTTTGAGCCACTAGCTATAGCATCTTCAACTTGATTAGGTTGTTTTGAAGCATTGTTCCCAGCATCGTAAACTCTGACTTTGTACCCAAGTTCTTCAGCACGTTCAACTGCACTTTTTTCTAATACACTAAAAAACTCATTTGAGCGATTGCTTATCAGTATACTGATGGTATCACTAGCCATTACTGGAGCTGAAAGTGATGCAGAAATGAGACTTGCTACTAAGATTGTTTTTTTAAATATGTTCATTGTTTACCCTTATTTGTTTTTCTTTTGATCGATTATTACT
>Ga0316198_10002853_pt1 | contig 10461 bp, 7 predicted proteins | sample OudBieAanoxic_MG_FD_204935 | JGI IMG/M metagenome (GOLD analysis project Ga0316198, IMG submission 204935) | Coastal sediment microbial communities from Oude Bieten Haven, Netherlands - site A anoxic | ecosystem: Environmental > Aquatic > Marine > Coastal > Sediment | place: Netherlands...
CGGCAACGTCCGCGCCGCCCGCAAGGCCTCGAAGATGCCGGTCGCCGTGGGCTTCGGCATCTCGTCACAGGAACAGGTGGCACGGGTTGCAGCGCTGGCAGATGGTGTGGTCGTCGGGTCGGCAATCGTCAGCCGTATCGGCGCTCTCGGAAACTGTGAGGAACTGGTTGGCGAAGTCGAATCCTTTGCCGCCAAGCTGAGCGACGCTTGCAAGAAGTAATGTTGAATTTTGAATTATGGATTTTGAATTACTCCCACCCGCCCAGATCTCGCGGGGGGAGGGTCGGGAATTCAGAATTCAGAATTCAGAATTCATAATTTGTCGTCATGGGTAGGCCAAAGCGTCGTCGGCTCGGCCAGAACTATCTGGTTGATGAAACGATCGCAGAGAGAATTGCGGCAATACTGAAGGCGGATCCGGCGAGGGTTCTCGAGATCGGACCGGGACGTGGTGCGCTGACCCAGTATCTCCTCGATCGATTCGAGAGAGTGCTCGCCCTTGAACTCGACGAGCAACTGTTGGCTCCCCTGGTTCAGCGATTCGGCGGTCTCGGGCTCGAAGTGCAACATTCTGACGCCCTCAGCGACGATCTCGATTCTCTGTTGGCCGCCGAAGCACCATGGCAAGTAGCCTCCAACCTCCCCTATTCGGTGGGGACCGCAATCCTGCGACGGTTGTTTCGCCGAAACGACCTTTTCACCCGATTGGTTGTCATGCTGCAACGGGAGGTGGCGCTCCGGGTGGTGGCCGAACCGGGCGGCAAGGGTCACGGTTTGATCGCCCTCGAACGTGCCGCCTGGGCCAATGCAAGGCTCCTCTTCGATGTCGGCCCCCGTGCCTTCCGCCCTCGCCCGAAGGTTGTATCGTCGGTCGTGGTGCTGGACCTCAAGCCGTGCGATCACGATCCGAAGATATTGGATCAGGCCCTGAAGTTGGCGTCGCAAGCGCTCACCCTGCCACGCAAGATGCTCAGTAACGCGCTGCCACGCGAGATCGAAAACTCTATGATCGAGGCGGCCGGCCTCGAGCCGACACAGCGGCCCGGAACGGTCCCGCTCGATGCCTGGTTGAGGCTGGCAGATCGTTCATAAGTCGGCCGTTGGCAATGACTTGCCTGGAAGTGATACCATTCAGTAAGCATGGGTGCATACCGTGGACATCATGACCCGACCCGACCCGCCGGGGTCTGGGGATGACGCTGTGGCAAGCTGCCCTTTTAGGTGTTCTTCAGGGACTGACAGAGTTCCTGCCGGTCTCCTCGTCGGGGCATCTCGCGCTCGCCCAGATGTTGATTCCAGGTTTCGAACAACCGGGCGTCGTTTTCGATGCCACGCTCCACGTTGGTACCGCAGGCGCCGTAGTGTGGTTCGAGCGGCGGAGAATCCTGAGCTGGTTCGGCTCCAGCCTGGGACACCGCCTTCTTGCGTTGCTGGTACTCGGTACCATCGCCACTGTCGTTGTCGCCTTTCCTCTGCGGCGCGTCGCAGTGGCGGCGTTTACGGAGCCCCTTTGGGTTGGCTTTGGACTGGTCCTCACCGGTGTGATTGTCGCTACCACCAAATTTTTACCGGGAGGGTCCGGCGACGAATCCACTACGACCTGGCGACAAGCTCTAGCTATCGGTCTCGCACAGGGCCTTGCGGTCTTCCCGGGGCTTTCGCGATCTGGCGTTACGATAGCAGCCAGCCTGGGTGCAGGGCTCGACCGTGCCTGGGCCGCGCGATTCTCGTTCCTCCTCAGTGTGCCGATCATTGCGGCGGTGGCCCTCGGACAGGTTTTCGAAAGCAGAGCCGGGCTGATGATTGCCGGTAGCGGGTTCCTGGTCGCGTGTGCGGTCGGCGCCCTGGCGGCCGGGATCACTGGCTACTTCGCGCTCCAACTCGTCATAAAAACTGTGTCGAGCCGTATTTTTCACCATTTTGCGTGGTACTGCATCCCACTTGGGCTCGTGGTGCTTATCCTGACGTGGGTGGGCCGATGATGAGAGAACGGGTGGTGCGGGAGGCGGTTGCAGTGGCGCTCCTTCTGGGGGCCCTCCTGATTGCAGTGGCGTTATTGTCACATTCGCCTGTCGATCCGAGCCCATTCCACGCCTCGACCTTGCGCGAGTCTCCCCAGAACCTCGCCGGTTGGCTTGGCGCAACACTCTCTGCTGCCCTCTTCAGTTTCATTGGTGTGACCGCATTTGTGCTACCGGTGGCGGCCGCAGTGCTCGGGTGGCGTCTGTTGCGGCAGGCACCGATGGCGAATCCACGGCTGGCGGCGGTGGGTTGGGGGATGCTCCTGGTTGCTCTGCCGGGTTTTGCCAGCCTGCTCACCCGCGATGTGCCCTTCCGCGACGGGCGGGTTTCATCAGGAGGCTACCTGGGCCTGTCCGAGACCGAACTCCTGCGCGGCTTTGCTGGACCGGTCGGAGGCATCGTGGTGCTGATCTTTCTGCTGATCGTCGGAATTTTGCTGTTGTCGGGTGCGTCGGCGGGTGCTTTCGCCGATCGACTGACCGAGCGGATCCGCGATCGTTGGTTCGCGCGGCGGCGCGAGGTGCACGAACGACGACGGGAAAAGGAAGAAGACAGGGCGCGGCAGCGGGTCATCGATCGTCAGGTTCGCCGCCTCGAAAAGAGCGGCGCGTATCGAGGTTCGCTGACGGTCAAAGAAGTGGAGGGGCGGGGGCGCTTCCGGATTGTCCGCAAGCATGCGGAGGAGGCGGTGGTGGTCGAGGAGGTTCCGGACGAGGCTGAGGCAGAGGGTAGCGCCAAGAAGAGCAGCCGAAAACCGAAAAAGACCGCCCCGAAGAAGCAAGCTCCGAAGTCAAAAAGTGGCAAGCTTCAGGAGGAGTTCGACTTCGTAGAGGACCTCGAATCGTACGATCTGCCAAAAGAGTCCTTCCTCGAGCTCGCCGAAGAGGCGCCTGAGAGAGATTCGGCGGCGCTCATCGAAATGTCGAAGCTGATCACCGCCAAGTGCCAGGAGTTCAAGGTTCGTGGCGAAGTCGTCAATATCCGCACCGGGCCGGTGATTACCACATACGAATTCCGGCTCGACTCGGGGGTCAAAATATCGGCGGTACAGAATCTGTCCGAGGACCTCGCCCTCGCTCTGCGCACCGACTCGGTGCGTATCGAAAGAATCCCGGGGCGCGCCACTGTCGGTATCGAAGTGCCGAACCCTGATCCCGAGGTCATTCGTCTGCGGCAGCTGATCACGGTACCCGAGTTTGACCGTGCACAGTCGTTACTGACCCTCAGCCTTGGGGTCGATATCCGTGGCAAGCCGTTCTTTTCCGATCTCAGCCGGATGCCGCATCTCCTGATGGGCGGGTTCACCGGTGCCGGTAAGTCGGTTGGCCTCAACGCCATGATCATGTCGATCCTCTACAAGGCCCGCCCCGACGAGGTGAAGTTCATCCTGGTCGACCCGAAGATGGTCGAACTCGGTGTCTATGCCGACATTCCCCACCTTCTGACGCCGATCATTTCCAACCCCAAGAAGGCGGCCAACGCCCTCGGCTGGGCGGTGTCGGAGATGGATGATCGCTACCGTATCCTGGCAGGTCTCGGGGTGCGCAACCTCCAGCAGTACAACCAGCTGCTCAAAGACCCGGTGGCACTCCGGCGAGCTACGAAAAAATTGACCGAGGAGGCCAACGGTGAGCAGCCGGTGCTCGAACCGATGCCATACATCGTGATCATTATCGATGAGCTGGCCGACCTCATGATTACCTCCTCGAGGGCAGTGGAGGAGTCCATCACCCGGCTCGCGCAGAAAGCACGCGCAGTTGGCGTGCACCTCGTGTGTGCCACCCAACGGCCTTCGGTGGACATCCTGACAGGCATCATCAAGGCCAACTTCCCGTGCCGGATCGCCTACAAGGTCCGTTCACGATTCGACTCACGCACGATCCTCGATTCAATGGGAGCAGAACACCTCCTCGGCCGTGGCGACATGCTCTTCCTGCCCCCGGGCAGCGCCAATCTCATGCGTCTGCACGGACCGCTGGTGACCGAGAAGGAGATCGCCAGCGTGGTCCGCTATGTGAAGCGCTTCGGCAAACCCGAGTATCAGCGTGAGGTGCTGTCCCACGCTCCTCTCGGCCCGCCCGATCGTGGTGGCAAGCGCAACACTCTGGAAGAAGCCGAAGACATCGAGGACCCGATGTACGACGCCGCAGCGCGGATGGTCGTCAAGACTCGCAAGGCCTCCGCCTCGTATATCCAGCGTCGATTGCGGCTCGGTTACACCCGTTCGGCGCGACTCTTGGATATGATGGAAAAGGAAGGCCTGGTGGGACCGCCTGCAGGTTCGAAGGGGCGGGAGCTACTGGTCTCCGAAAATTATTTCGGCGAGGTCGACGACACACACGAGCTCAACGACGGCTAGCCGAGGGGCGACGGAAGGAAAATATGGGTTTTGGAATTCTCGAACTTTCGCCGGTCACCCTCTATCAGCTGGGATCTGTGGCAGTGGTGTCAGTGTTGTTGTTGCTCTTGCTGGCATCTTTTATGTCGCGGTCGAGAGTCTTTTGCCAGTATCTCAATCACATGACTGGCATCGAGTTGCGGCCCGGTACCGTCCGCGGCCTCTTCAAGCGGCGCGGGCGTGCGGGTGTCCGTGACTACCTCATCGACCTCCTGATCCGCGAGGACCTCGCGGATCCGACTCGCGTCGTCACGCCGGACTCCAAGCCGGACACTTCTATATTCGAGAATAAATAGCGCACACCAACACCCACCCGATACTCGATACTGGATACTCGATCCGCCCGCCCATTTCGGATTTCGGATTTCCGCTCACCGACCCCTTGACATCGCGGCAGAGGAAATAACTAATTTGCTGCATCGAGCATCGAGCATCGAGCATCGAGCATCGAGCATCGAGCATCGAGCATCGAGCATCGAGCATCGAGCATCGAGCATCGAGCATCGAGCATCGAGCATCGAGCATCGGGTAGGTGGGGCAGGTATGATGTCCCTCGTGCCTACGATCCATGTTTTGTCCGACGCTCTCATCAATCGCATCGCTGCAGGCGAGGTGGTTGAGCGTCCCGCGTCGGTGGTCAAGGAGTTGGTGGAGAACAGCCTCGACGCCGATGCCCGCCGCATCGAGGTCGAACTCATTGCCGGCGGCCGCAGTATGGTCAGAGTGACAGACGATGGATGCGGCATGGACCCGGACGATGCCCTCTTGGCCCTCGAACGTCACGCGACGTCCAAAATCGGCACCGACGAAGATCTCCTGCACATCGGAACCCTCGGTTTTCGCGGCGAGGCACTGCCCTCGATCGCAGCGGTGTCGCGCTTCCAGATCCTCACCGCTGAGGACCCGGCGAAGGGTGGGGCTAGGGTGACGGTTGAGGGGGGCCGGATCCTTGGCGCCGAGGCCGCGGCGCGGGCGCGAGGCACGACCGTCGAGGTCCGAGATCTATTTTTCAATGTACCGGCCCGCCGCAAGTTTCTGCGAGCCCCCGAAACGGAGCTTCGACACGCCCAGGAGATCCTTTGGGGGGCGGCTTTGGCCCGACCCGATGTGGCCTTTATCCTCCGCCACGGTCATCGGACGCTGATCGATGCGCCGGTGGCAACCGATGCCTCCAGCCGACTCAAAGACCTGTGGCGGCGGGCCGACCAGGTCACCCGTTTTGAAGCCAAAGGAGCCGGCGGCGAGGTGGAAGGCCTGGTCGCCCCGGGTGGTGGGCGCGGACGTCCAACTCTAACCCTGCTGGTCAACGGACGGCCAGTTCGAGACCGACTGCTGGTAGGAGCGGTGCTGCGGGTTTTGCGAGGCGTTGGCAGCGGGTTTGGGGGGGCGCGGGTGGTGGTCGATTTGAGGCTGCCGCCAGACAGTGTCGATGTCAATGTCCACCCGGCCAAGGCCGAGGTCCGGTTCGCGCATTCGGGAGCGGTTTTCGCCCTCGTCGAAAGGGCCCTGCGCCAGGGTGTGGCGGCCTCCCAGGGCAGGGTCGCTGTGAGCCGGCTCGATGACGGGGAACCGGATGGAGCAGGCGTGGCTGAGCACGGGGGTGGGGGATACGGTGAGCTCGTGCGGGGCCGCCTCGCCGGGGGAGCGCCGCTCTTTGCCCATCCAGCCTATGATCAGGACGCCACGGCAGTCGGCGATGATGTGTCCGAATCATTTGAACCGTCAATTTCCGGCCACCACCCGGCGGCACGGTCCGGAGCCAAAGCGGGGCCTGCTGATACTCCATTTGGTCGCCTCATCGGCCAGTATCGGGATTCCTTCCTCCTCCTGGAAGACGGTCACGGGCTCGCAATCGTCGATCAACACGTGGCTCACGAACGAGTTCTCTACGATCGAATCCTTCGTCGGCTCGCCGAAGGCGAGGCCCCGTCGCAACGCCTTCTGACTCCCCGGCTGCTCGAGCTCGGGGAGGCGATGACGGCCGCCGTGCCGTTGGTCGAGGACCTCCTTCGGCGAGCGGGCATCGATGCCGAGGTCTTCGGCCCCGACACCGTGAAGATCTCTTCGGTACCTCCTGAGCTCGAGCCCGAGGCGATCGACCAGGTGGTGGAGGATATCCTCGACCGCGCGACCACTCTCGACGGTGTACCCGAGCGTGCGGCCGAAGAGCTCTCGGAGGAGATCGCAGCCTCGCTCTCGTGCCGCGGTGCCATCAAGGTCAATCACCAATTGTCTCGACAGGAGCAACAGGCATTGCTCGAGGATCTGGTGACGACCGACAATCCTTATCGCTGTCCGCACGGGCGGCCGATCATCCTCCGGCTGAGCCAGGAGGAAATGGAAAGACGTTTGGGGAGACGCTGATGCAGCGTGAGCACTGGCATCTGACCGAGGGCCTCATCTTTGCCCATTTCGCGGTTTTCATCCTGAGTGCGACCATGCCCGGAGGACAGCAGGCTCTGGCCCTCATTCCAGGCTTGATCAGCACCCGGCCCTGGACCCTGGTGACCTACCAGTTCGTCCACGGCAGCAGCATGTTCTGGTTTTTCATTTCGATGCTGGTGCTCTGGATCATGGCCCGACCGATCGAGGAGAACTGGGGCTCGCCGCGCTTCATGGTGTTCTGGCTCATCTCCACCTTTGGCGCATCGCTGACTTCCGCCGCTCTCGGTCAGCCGCTGTTTGGAGATGTAGGATTCAGCACCTGCCTGCTATTTACCTTCGCCACCCTCTACCCCGAGGTGGAGTTTCGACTTTTCTTTATCATCCCGGTCAAGGTCAAGTATCTGGCGGTGTTTGCCGCCGCGATCCTCGTGTACTCGAGCCTTTCGCTGGGGATTGTCGGCGGCCTCGCCAATATCGTCGGAGTTTCGTCAGGATATTTGTTCTTCCTTGCCATCAGGCGGATGCCAAGCCGTCGCAAAATTGCTTTCGAGTTCAAGAAACGTCGAGCCGAGGCAGTGATCCAGTCGGAGGACATCCAGACTGAGGAGCGGAACCGGGGCTGGGACGCCAATGTACGGGCTGCCGAGGAACGTGCCCGCGCCGGTGGAGCAATCGCAGATGAGGATTCAGACCTCCTGGCTGAGCTCGACGGTGCCAAGGATCCTGCAATCACCGTTTGCGCGCCGACCGAGTTCGGCTTCATCGACGACGATGTCTGCCGCAGTTGCGCTGGTTACGCCGAATGCGCCGCACGCCGCATCCGCATGGCCGCTGAGGAAAAAGAACAAGAGTAGTGCCCTCCTGCTGGACCTTTTCAACGCAGAGACGCAGAGAGGCAGAGGCGCAGAGAAGAAAATAGAGCCTGTATCCGACCGACCATATTCGACGACTCACTGAGACCCGTCGCTCATCAAGCAGGATCCTCACGTTCAAAAAATACTCTCTGCGTCTCTGCGCCTCCGCGCCTTTGCGTTTTTTTCCGGAATGAGACGGAACACGGCACAATGGAACGGATGAATTTCGAAACCTCTACATTTTTCCCGAACTGGAAAATCGACAAAGGACAGCTGATCGTTGTCGCTCTCCTTGCCGTCGCCCTCGTGTGGCGCCTGGTCTTCTTCCTCGAGATGTGCGCCAGCCCGTATGCCGACAACCTCACCCTCGATTCACAGGTCTACCATGAGTTCGCCCTGGCGGCGGCCGCGGGGGACTGGTCTCACGGCGAGACTTTTTTCCAGGCCCCTCTCTACCCCTGGGTCCTTGGGTTCATCTATTCGTTGATCGGTCCCAGCCAGACGATTGTCAGGCTGCTCCAGATTCTGTTCAGCGTAGCCAGTTGCTGGTTGATCTTCCACATCGCGGACCGGGTATTCGACCGGGGAGTGGCACTCGCCGCCCTCGCGATCAGTGCTGTATACGGTATGTCTCTCTACTTCGCCAACGAACTTCTTGTTGTCACCCTCATCGTCTTTCTGGATCTCCTCGGCCTCGACCTTCTCATCAGCGCCGCTTCTGACGGCCGCAAGTTCCTATGGCCTGCAGCGGGTGTGGTCTTCGGTCTGTCCGCTATCGCTCGGCCAACGATCTTGCCCTTTGTGGCTGCTGTCGGGGTATGGATTGTGGTCATCAGATGGCGTTCGGGAGGGATACAGACGGCGTTACGCGAGGCGGTCCTCTTCGGTGTTGCCGTTGCCCTACCCATCTCACCCGTGACCCTCCACAACTACCTGGCCGATGGCGATCTGGTCCTGGTAGCGTCCAACGGCGGGGTCAATTTCTACATCGGCAACAACCCTGAGTCAGACGGCATCTCGGCCGTTGTCCCGGGTACGCGCGCCGACCGGCGGGGTGGCCAGGAAGACCAGGTTCGGATGGCCCGTGAGGCTCTTGGGGATGACGGTGCGACCCCGCGCCAGATTTCGGACTATTGGTACGATTGCGGTTGGCAATACGTTTGCAGCGATCCGTTGAGGGCCGTGCGGCACACGGCATACAAGGCCTTTATCCTGATCAACGCTCACGAGGTTTCCAACAACCGGGTCATCGAGTTTGTTACCCGCCATTCCAGGCTCTACTCCTGGGCAACTCTCAGGTCCTGGCTGATTCTGCCGCTGGCGTTGTCCGGTCTTGTAATCGGTGGTGGCCGGCGTCAACCAAAGTCACTTTTGACGATCTTCGTTGTCGTGTATTCGGCAACCCTGATCCCCTTCTTTATCAACGCACGCTTCCGGTTGCCGCTGGTGGCTGTTCTCACCGTCTTTGCCGCTTCCGCTGTTGTGGCCTGGTATCGGTGGATACGGGAGCGGTCCTTCGATCGTAAGATGGTGGTGTCTGTCGCCGTTACCCTCCTCATGGTCGTCCTGATACGACCGCTCCCGGCTATTAAGGTCTCGGACGCGCAAGCATTTTTCAACGAGGCCGAGGCCTGCCGCACTCACGGCGATTTTCCGGCAGCCGCCCACTGGTACCAGGAGGCGCTCGACGAGTTCCCGGGCTTCTGTGACGCGGCCTTCAACCTCGCACAGATCCACGCGAGGGTCTTCCCCGACCCGAACAAGGTCGTCGAGGTCCTTGAACCGGTCGCAGGAAGCTGTGCGGAGGACATCGATCTCAGACGCCTCCTTGGGCTCTCCCTCTGTTCCGTCGGGCGTCGTGACGAGGGCGTCGAGCACCTTCGATTCGTTGCTTTGCGGAGCCCAGGTTCCCAGGAGGCGCGACGCGAGCTCGAGAGGGCGTTGAGCCATGACTGATCAAGCCTCCCGGTGGTGATCGCTACACAGCGCTGTAACTGCGTCTCAATACTGGACTTGCGAACGTGAAGAATTTCACATACCTTGTCGAAGAGGCGCCGGCCGGGTTATTCTGATCCCCCGGATTCTCGAATTTCCTTGGGTAGGAGAAGGGCTTGTATCGGAAACGGGTGACACTACTCGTCGGCCACTTCGGCAGCGGCAAGACCGAGATCGCGCTCAACGGCGCGCTCGATCTTGCGGCTGCCGGGGAGCGGACGACCCTCGCGGACCTTGATGTCGTCAAACCCTACTTTCGATCGCGCTCGGCCCGCGCCATTCTATCGGACGCCGGCATCGAGCTGCTGGCGCCGACCGGCGCCAACGTCCATGCTGATCTCCCGATTATCGTTCCACAGATCCGCAGCCACCTCCGCGATCCCAATCGCCGGCTGATCATGGACGTCGGCGGTGATGACGTCGGTGCGCGCGTCCTCGGATCGCTTTCGGATGTGGTGCCGCTCGACGATACCGACTGTCTGCTGGTGCTCAACTTCCGTCGTCCGTCGACCCCTGACCCCGAAAGCGCGCTTCAAATGATCAGGGAAATCGAGGCGGTCGGCCGGGTGCCCGTCTCCGGTCTGATCTCCAATACCCATCTGATGGAGGAGACCACTCCGGCAGTGGTCGTCGACGGCTACCGCCAGGCGGTCGAGACGGCTCGATTGGCCGATGTGCCTCTGGTAGCGGTGACCGTGGCCGAGGACCTGATGGCGGACCTTCGACAGGAGGAGTTCGAGTGTCCCGTAATCGCGATGCGGCGCGTCGTGATGCCGCCGTTTGCGCAGAGTCAGCGATTACGGACGA
>Ga0316198_10002855_pt1 | contig 10461 bp, 9 predicted proteins | sample OudBieAanoxic_MG_FD_204935 | JGI IMG/M metagenome (GOLD analysis project Ga0316198, IMG submission 204935) | Coastal sediment microbial communities from Oude Bieten Haven, Netherlands - site A anoxic | ecosystem: Environmental > Aquatic > Marine > Coastal > Sediment | place: Netherlands...
TCATCATCGGACTGCCCGGCGAGACGGATGACGACGTCAAAGGGATCGCCGATCTGCTATGCGAGGTCCAAGGGATGATTGTCGCTCACGGCCGCGATCGAGGTCGGGTCGGTACCCTCCACGCAGGTTTCAACGTGCTGGTCCCGAAGCCCTACACGCCCTACGCCCGCGAGCCGATGTTGACGAGGAAAGAGTCGCGAAGACGCCTGCAACTCGTCCTGGACGGTCTCGCTGGTGTCGGCAATCTCCGTATCGACCGGCCGGCATACCGGGAATCCCTCTGGCAGGCCTATCTCAGCCGCGGAGATTGTTCAGCCTACGCTGCCCTCGAAAAGGCCGCCTCGGGGTGTTCACTCGGTGAGCTGCTTGGGTCACATCGGAGGGAGATTGATGCTTCAGCTCTGAACGCTGTGGAGAGCGATCCGGTGTGGCAATTCGTCACGTCAGCACCTGTGAGGAGTTGAGAACTCGAGCACATAGCTGTTAGCCGTTAGCCTTGAGCTATGAGCATAGGAACCCTCAGAAACCCGTCGGGTTAAAGTGGCATTCGACACCACCCATTCAAGTGCCCTGCGATGAGCTCATCGCTAATAGCTAACAGCTCCAAAAATTACTTGCGACGTTGACTAGGAAATGGGCGGCGAGAACCCTCGCGCGACGAGGCCACCAATACCGGCACCTCGAGTTTCGAACGAATTGGATCGTCGGTGCTGATCTCGATCCAGCCTTCAATCGTGCTGTTGATCGCCTCGGGCCCGAGACCCTCCGCCAATTCCACCCGAACCGTCTGACGTTTCGCAGGCTCTGACGACACGACTGTGGCAGAGAAGACCTCCGGATGCGAAACGTCTATTCCGGTGATCGCGAAGAAGCCCTCTCCGTTTTGGTTCAGGGTGACAAAACCCGAGTACCCGTCCCCACTCCGGCTCGGTGCCGGCCACAGACGCACACCATCCGGTCGGTGTTCGATGAGCGGCCTGACCCTCATGGCGAACGGGACCTCGAACGACTTCGCGATAGGATCGTTGGTTGAAAATCTCAGCTTTCCGGTTCGCGAACCGATCGGCGAGTCCGCCGGCAGTCCCAACTCGAGCCAAACATCCCCGGGAGCCGCTTCGTAGTCATTGGTCCTCTCTTTTTTGACCACTTGTTCAGTGACTACCACTAGCGTTTGATCGTCAGCTTCTGCACTGAGTATTTCGAGGGTTTCGCCATCGGCGCGTCGGAGGAGATAGCGTTTGCTCGTCTCCTGACCCTCCACCGTGGAGATGACCAGTCGGGGGTTGGGCTTGAATATGATCGGCGCTCGGACTTCGACGCTGAAACGGAGATTGAGGCTGGAGAGGCCTTTGGCGTCGGTTCGGACCGCAATCGACTTCGTGATCCGTCGGTCTTGAAGGGGCGCCGTACGCATGTTTGCTATCAGCTTTCCCGACCCACCTGCCGGGATGACCGAGTCGTACTCGGCCAGGGTGCAACCTCAAGATGGTTTTGCGCGGATGATGTGGACGTCGTCCGGTCCGTCGTTGTAGAACACGAAGGTCGCGGTCGCGATAGTCCCGGCGACGATGGTTCCGAGGTCCAGTTCCCTCTCTTCAATCCGGAACGAGGGCTGGCTATCCTCGGCTGAAGCGAAAAAAGCGATGAAAAGCGATATTGAAACCAACGCTGCCGTCGGGGCGACAGCGCAGAAATGACGAGTCATGCTGGCCTCCTCGGGACCTTTCGGATATTCGATCACCAGAGGCAACCGGGTTCCGATCGACGACCCGATTGTATCAGCCGGCGATTTGGTATTCGCCGAGGACGTGGCCCTGGGTGCCGACCACCAGGCACTCTACCGCGAGATCGCGTTGCGCCCGCCGAAGAGCCTCCTCGACCAACCGCACCAGGCCGCCACAGCACGGTACCTCCATAACCATCACCTTGAGGCTTCGAATTTCTGCCTCGTCGATCATTGCCACCAGCTTTTGGAGATATATCTCCTGGTTGCTGTCCAGCTTGGGACAGGCAATGGCGAGGGAAGAACCGGCGAGAAACCGTTGATGAAAATCTCCGACAGCAAACGCGACACAATCGGCCGCCAGCAAGACATCCTGGTTCTGAAAGAACGGTGCCGTTGGCGGTACCAGGTGGAGTTGGACAGGCCAGTGACGGAGCTGAGATGCAGGCTCTGCACAAGCAATGGACGGATCCGGAGCGACCGGCTGGTGCATCTGTGCCCTGGAACCCGGGCAGCCTCCTCCGCCCATCATCGGCTGTGGAGACACCACCGATAGCAGTGGTGGCGCCGGGGCAGTGCCACTGTTCTCCCTTAGCTGCAACAGGCGTTCCTCAACCGCCTGTTCGTCAAATTCCTCGGCCTCCCGCTGAATCACTTTGAGGGCTCCCTGCGGACAGTGGCCGAGACAGGCTCCGAGCCCGTCACAGTAGACATCGCTGATCAGACGGGCCTTACCGTCGATGATCGCGATCGCGCCCTCGGCGCACGCGGTGACACAATCCCCGCAACCGTCGCAAAGTTTTTCGTCGATTTTGATGACTTCACGTACGCCCATCAATCACTCCTTGTCCCGCAGCATCGTGAGCACCATCCGGCTCGGCTCGGCGGCGTGGAGAGCGTGCGGAATATTCGCCGGCATGAGAATGACCTCGCCGCCACCGACACGCACCTCGGCACCGCCGATTGTCAACTCCAGGCACCCGTCGACAACCTGGACCAGCGCGGCAAATGGTGCGGTGTGTTCCGAAAGGCCCTGCCCCCGATCAAATGCAAACAGGGTTACGTTGCCGCCTCCCGATTTCGCAAGCACCCGGCTGACGATAGCCCCTGGGGCCACATCCACCAGCTCGCTCAGGATGCTCGCCCGATCCGAAGGCAGGGGTTCCACTTTCCTTTCAGGTACATCTGTCATCATTGCTCCATTCACGGGACCAACCCGATAGCTTCAGTGTGGCCTCTGAGATCGAATCTGTCCTTGATCGAGGTCAAGGAGTCGATGGATACACCGCTCCTGTAGGCATCACCCCGACATGTGTCCCGGGATGTTGTTCTCGCCATTGGTCGAGGAGCGCTGCCGGATCAGCGACGGGCTCGAAACCCAAACGTCTGGCGAAATCAGGCGCGATGCGCGAATACAAATGAACGCGTTGGCGCGAAGTCTTTTCGATGAGACGGAGGGTTGTGTGTCCGTATTGTACCCATCGTGTCGACAGCTTGGCCAGGATCGATTCCGGTGTTGGATCGTCGATGAACGGCTCCATTTCTTCCGCTCCGAGGCCCCCGTCGAGAGAGGCCGCCCACAAGATCTCGCCACCGGGTTTGAGGAATCGGCACGCCGCATCGAGGCCCTTGTGGGCCTGGATGAGCGTTGCGTCATTCGGGTACCCACCCGAACCGGCGATCATCAAATCGAAAGGTTTTCGAAGAGTCACCTCAAACCAGGTCCGGACCCGTTCGACCGCGTTTTCGAACGCAAATTCCCACGGTCCCGCTCCCGCCCAGGCGATTCCACCCTCTTTTCCCTCAACCATGCACAAGGCGATGTCAGGTGGGCGGAGCGCGGCAACACGCCCGATTTCCTCGGCAACCGGGTTGCCATCCAACACGCCTGGTTCACATAGTGCATTGCGAACGGCGTGATCTCCCGAGAGGTTGAGGACCAGGCTGTGGTTGGCCTGAATCTCCTCGTAACCGCCGACGCCCGGGAAAATCATTTTGGGTCCACCACCGAAGCCGGCGAAATAGTGATGGCGAACGGTACCGATGGTGACCAGACATCCACAGTCGACGGCGCTTGGGTGGAGACGTACCGGTAGACCGGTCCGGAGATCACCGACGCTCACCAGCTTGGAGTCGCGGCTGTCGTGTTCGATCACACGGATCGAACCTGGCAGGGGACCGACAAGCGACGCATTGACCTCCGTTCCGACCACAGGGTGCGTGCCATTTGCGATCAGAACGGTGATGCCACCATCATCGATCCCTGCTCGCCGAAGACGCTCGATCACGACCGGAAGCACCTCAGGGAGACTCGCCTTCCTCGTCGCATCCGGCACGACGACGGTCGCCGTTCCGCGCCCGCGGGCGATATCGACAAGGGCAGGGCCGGCCAAAGGTTGATCGAGAGCGGCAGAGGCCAGCGCCCCCGCATCGCGACCGGAAGGGGCGCTCGGCGTCAATGCGCGAAGCCGAAATCCGCGAAGATCGACAGCCAGTTGGTCCGTGGCGAACGGGAGTTTGACAATCACGGGGTCACGATACCATCTTGGTAGAGATGAATATCGCTTCCTCCGAGCACGCCATCGACGTTCGGGCGACTGGCTTTCTGCTCGCTCTCGCCCGCGAGACGATTCAAAGTCGATTGAACGGCACTCCCCTCCCCTCTCCCGAGCCTGACGACCCAAAACTCCTCGAACCGCGCGGCGCCTTTGTGACTCTCAAGATCGATGGTCGGCTCCGAGGTTGTATCGGTCATGTGATCGGCGTTGCGCCGTTATGGCGAGCCGTGCGGGACAACGCTATTGCCGCCGCCTTCGAGGACCCCCGTTTTGACCCTTTGCAGCCCGAAGAGATAGACCACACGCACATCGAGATCTCCGCTCTCACTCCTCTCCAGCGCGTCGATTTTCACGAAATAATCGTCGGTCGGGATGGGATTCTGCTCGAGCGCGGGCCGGCGCGCGGTCTCCTCCTGCCGCAGGTGGCAGCGGAGTACGCCTGGGATCGGGAGACTTTTCTCGATCACACGTGTCGCAAAGCCGGGCTCGAGCCCGGCTGCTGGCGTCACCCCGACACGGTCATATCGGTCTTCTCTGCGCAGGTGTTCGGAGAAGACGAAGACTGAATTTCCTTTCCTCCTCTCGCACCGATACTCGATACTCGATAAAGACTGCCCACAGATGACACAGATGAACACAGATCCACACGAATGGATCCATCTGTGTGATCTGTGGATAAATGGGATGTCCTGGTGGTTGAGAATCGAGTATCCGAACGCTTTTCTGCCGATAGGTTTATGATGTCGGCCGATGTCTGTAGGTGGCTTGATACTGGTTGAACCGTCGTTGGCCGGAAATATCGGTGCGGCCCTGCGGGTCGCGGCGAATTTCGGCGTCAAGCGCATTGAATTCGTGCGACCGGCAGTCAAGGCGGACGATTCGGAAGTTCGTCGTTGGGCCTGCGGCGCAGAGGATCGGATCGAATGCCGCTATTGGGAAAGCTTCCACGAAGCGACGACTCACTACCACACATTGGCAGCCTCAGCCTCCGGCCGCGGTCGGAAGAACCTGCCGGTGCTGGCGCCGGCCGCGGCCATGAAGGATCTCGTCGATCGCGGTCTCGACGGTGTAGCCCTGGTCTTCGGAAGCGAAACCCGGGGCCTCAAGCGCGAGGATCTCGATCGCTGCGATCTCGTGATTCGAGTGCCGACCGAGCCTGCCTTCCCGGTGCTCAACCTCGCTCAGGCGGTAGCCATTCTGGTATCCATGGTTCATGGCTTGGAAGAAAGATCCAACTCGAATGCCCCTGTACCCGCATCACAGGAACTGGTCGATGGGCTCATGAATCACCTCAATGAGAGTCTCTTCACCATTGGGTTTCTGGACCCGCAAAGCCCGCAGCGAGTCCTGCGTCAGCTCCGACGGCTGTTTGGGCGTGCAGCCATTACCGCCAACGAGGTCAAGATCCTGCGTGGAATCTGTCGCCAAATGGAGTGGGCGGCAGGAGCGAAACCAGGGCGGTTTCCGACCGACGAAACTGAAAACGACTGAATTCTTGGATTTCTGGGGCGGACTCGAACTCGGACGCGGGGTTACCGGATCCCAACCTCCCGTCGAAGGCGATCGGCGAGGTTCAAAAGCCCGGGATCGGTTGGATGCCGGTCAAGCGATTCTGAGAGTGTCACCGCCGCCTGAGTGTAGTGACCGGTTCGAAGCTGGAGCTCAACCAATCGAGCAGCCAGCTGTGGAGAGCCCGAGTCAATCTCCACTGCCCTTTCCAAGGCCAGCAGCGCCTCGTCATGTTTCCCAGCCTGTTCGGCAACCGACGCAATCCTCGTTAAGAGGCGGATATCAACAGGATTCATTCCCCGTGCGCGTCTGAGATGGTCGAGCGCACCCTCGAGATCTCCACGGCCCTGAGCGAGCCCAGCCAGGGCTACGTAGGGAGCTGGCGAGTTGGGATCGAGTTCGACGGCACGTCTGGCAGCTGACAGCGCCTCCTCTCCGTTCCCGTCCAAATCCTGTGCGACAGCCACCATCGACCAGGACCGTGCCCGCAGCGCCCTCGGATTGGTTTGCCGGCGTGCGACAGGTAAAAGGAGGTTGAGGGCTTCCAAATAAGCCCCTGCTTCGATCGACCACTGTGCGATCTCGATTTCCACCGCCGGTCGACCTCGGAGGTCTTCAAGCATCGAATAGGCCCCGGCCTCATCGCCATCGATTCGAAGCTCACGGGCCAGCGCCAGGGTGGTCTCCGTCCTCCGGCGCGGATAGAATTCCGCCCTCAGGCGAAGGCCCTTGAGACGTACCTGCCGTTGGTCTTCGGCAGCCAACTCCACCTCCGGGCGTCGCAGGCCCGGAGCGATGGCCTCAGCCACCGAAAGCTCCGAGAGGGCCGAACTGTGTTCGCCTACCGACAACAGAAAAAGTGCAAGAAACCGGTGCAAGTATGCGGAAGTCGGGTCGCGGATGAGGGCCTTTTCCAGCGCATCTACCGACTCCTGCGCCCTCCCGCGAAGGAACTCCTCTCTGGCGAGGTTGACGTACCCCGTAGCGTCTGCGGGTAGCCAGCGCCGTTGAAGATGCCCGACCCTCGTCAGCGCCCTGAGTAGCGATTCCTCCGTCGCGCCAGCGAGATCCCCCGTGACGAGCCACCGCGTGCGGACCATGAGCGAAGGAAGGGCCACTAGCGGGCTGCTGCCGAGTTTGACAGCCGCCGCCTCAGGATGAACTGTGAGGGTTTTCGCTATCGTGCGCCGAAATTGCCACCCAACGCTGTCGACCACTCCCACCGATACGGCGAAAGTTGCAGCAACCACCAGCCAGAAGGTTCTGACCCGCTTCACAAATCAATCCCTTCTCCGTCTTCATCCACAAATCGTATGGCGGGCTCCAGATCGATCTTCTCTCGCTCTAATACCCTGTCCCTGATTCTGCGGGTCAATTCAAGAACGTCGGAGGTCCGGGCGGTCTTCGCGGTGTAAATGCGATTTGGGCGCTGGCTCGAGAGCCGCGCCCCCCCGACTTTGAGTTCCACGCAATTTGCATTCGTCAAATAGGCTTCGGCCTTGCCGTCGACGGGATTGAGAAACAACGGATTCGCGGAACGCGGTGGTCTCTGCTCCCTCTTTTTGCGGCGCAAGACGCTCTGGATCGACGCTGATGGAGTTCGATTACCTACCAGCTGCAGACGCGCACGAACCACCACCGACCGTCCCAAATCAAGATTGATCTCTGCCCGGCTTCCTCTGCGATCCGGGAGCTGAACTCTCTCGATTGGTCGACCTGGTTGGGCAAGCTCCACCCAGTCCAGCACGGGCGCAAGGTTCATGTCTCCCTTCGTCGCCGCGTCCACAGCGCCACCTACCGAAGATCCGGTGTCGAGAAGATTTTCGGTCCCGGAGAGCCCGGTCCGTTCCGCCGCTCGGCACAACTGTGCCAGGTTGGCACCCCCACCGGCGACCGCCCCATCAAGATCCAGCTCCCAGAGGCCGAGGCCGCCGCTGAGATTGAGGACCGGTACCCGCAGACCGCGATCTGGTGGTACAAGTCTGCTACCAGCCCCTAGAACCAACCACCTCTGACCATGGGTGGCGAGAACGTCGAGGGCCCGCTGAAGCCCGTCAGAACTGCGACATCGGATCAGTAGATCCGCCAGACCACCGACTCCTAGAGCAGTCCAGGCGCGCAGATCTACACGCTCGTGGATCTCAGGCTCACCGTTTTCCCGAATACTTCGGAGGTCCTTTTTGAGATTAGGAGATCCGTTCAGCAAGAAAAAACCCACCCGCGTGAAAATTGGCACGCCGTTTGCTTGTTAATCTGAGTGCCGGGCACACAACGACCTGGTACACGACATCATACCTCCTCCTTCCTCCTGCGGGCCCTCCTGGCCCGCACCTTTTTATTTTGCCCTACAGTCCGAGGTTTCGAATGTGGTACAGCAGGGCCTGACGCGAAATGCCGAGTTCGCGGGCCGTGGCGCTTCGATTGCCATTGTTGCGTTCGAGCGCAGCACGAAGGAACTTCTTCCTGAATTCCTTCTGAGCCTCGTCCCAGCTCCCCGCCGGGCCGATGTCGGTCTCGATGATCGGCAGATGCTCCGTTTGCACCACTCCGCCTCCCGCGCGAACCAGTGCCACCTCTACGGCCTGACGAAGTTCACGCACGTTGCCGGGCCATCGGTGCCGCCTCAGCATCGCCTCGGCCTCGCCGCTCCAGGTGCATGCCACCATGCCATAACGAGCTACGGCCTCGCGTTCGAAGAGGTCCTTCAGGAGACCGATGTCCTCTCTCCGCGTCCGCAACGGCGGGATCGTCAAAGGTGAGGCCGCGATGCGGTAATAGAGATCTTGCCGGAAGCCCCCTTCCCTCATCCGCCGATCGAGATTCGAATTGGTCGCCGACAGGATACGAACATCGACGATTCTCGACTGAGTCGCGCCGACAGGGCGCACCTCCTGGCTGTCGAGGAATCGGAGCAACTTGACCTGGAGAGGCGAATCGAGGTCACCGATCTCGTCGAGGAATAGAGTTCCACGGTCCGCAACTACTGCAAGACCCCGGCGTGCCCGATCCGCACCTGTGTAAGCGCCCTTCACAGAACCGAAAAGCTCGGCTTCGAGGAGGTTGGCTGGAATCGCAGCGATATTGACGGCTACGAATGCGCCGCGGCGTCCGGAAAGGCGGTGGAGGGCCCGAGCTGCGACCTCCTTACCCACGCCGGTCTCCCCTACGAGTAAAATTGGCAGATGGCTCGGTCCCACCTCGCACAACTCGCGCCGCACCGAACGAGCCGCCGCAGAGATACCGAAGAAACCCGTTTCTTCAACCTCTGGCTCGGAGGGGACAGTGGCGGCCGGAGCAAAGAGTTTGAATATTCCGCCCAAAAGACGCCACGAGGCACCTTCGTGGGCCTCGCCACCGAGCGGAACGAGGGTGATTCTCCCATGCCTGATTTCGGTTCCAGCGGAACCGCTACCAAACCGCCATATGAGCCGCCGGTCGGCGCCATCGCGAAGTTCCATCCCGCTAACACCAAGAGAAGTCAACAGCCGACGCGTGAGATCAGGGTTCAGGTTTTCGGGTCCGCTGCCCTCGACAATTTGCGCCAGGGCTTCGACAACCGCCCCATCCGACTTCGAAGTGCCCGCAACTGCATCTGCCCAGCCATCCATTCTTGCTTGACGAAGTATCCGAACGGCGTTGGCTCGCACTGACTCCGTGATCGGCAAACGGAGGCGCCCCAGATGCTCCGCGAGGGCGATTGCAAGGGCATGGGATCTGGCAATTCTACCTGACGAGAAAAATTCGCCAACCCGGTCTCCGCCACCGCGGGCATCGTGGAGGAGCTCTGCTGCGATCGACACACCCCAGCCGTCGGGCTGCCACGAACCAGCCTCCCTGCCAGCGATCGTATCCACCAGCCCTGACCACGCCACTCCCTCTTGTCCGCCAGCCTCCAAGGTAACGCGAGCCCGCGCCAGCTCTCCGTCAAACAGCGCCGCAACACCGAGCAGCAGGTGCAGTCCCTCTGAGAACCTGGGGTTCTCTTTTTCAACGCTGTCTTCAAACGCAGAGAGCTGTCGCCGAAATTCGGCGAGATGGCCTTGAGCCAGGGCCAGGCGCGCTCGTTCGGCCTTCATATATGGCCCATCGGGTTCCTCCTCCGCAAGCTCAGTCAGCCGATCTTCCGCACGCTGGATTTCCAGCTGATCGAGATCCCCGACGGCAAGATTGAAAAGCACCCGTCGTGTGACATGCCGGTACCCGGCGGCCTGGAGCAGGCGATACGCTCGCAGTTGGTGACGATCGGCCTCGAGACTCCTTCCCTCGTCGAGAGCGGTCGCACCAAGATCATGCTCGATCAACCCAAGAAATCCTGGACCCAACGAATCATCAGTCAGCAGCTCGAGCAGGCGGCGAACCGATTTTGGCTGACTCCTGTCCATCAGCTGGAGCGCGCGACGATGGGCATACTGGACCCTGAGTGCAGGGTGATTCCCGACGACCCTCCGTCTCCAGGCCGGATTGTCATATTCACCGGTATCCGCAATCCAGGCGAGCTCGATATCGATCCGCCGGCGTATCAGTGGTGAAACCAGGTCAACTGCTCGATCGATCATCCGATGCGCTGCATCTGCTGAACCGCCTCCACGTCGGCGCTCTTCGTTGAGGACGAGAATCGCCGTTTCCGCGACAGCACGCGGCGAGACTTCCAGCTGGTCATCGTCCGGGAGC
>Ga0316198_10002856_pt1 | contig 10460 bp, 8 predicted proteins | sample OudBieAanoxic_MG_FD_204935 | JGI IMG/M metagenome (GOLD analysis project Ga0316198, IMG submission 204935) | Coastal sediment microbial communities from Oude Bieten Haven, Netherlands - site A anoxic | ecosystem: Environmental > Aquatic > Marine > Coastal > Sediment | place: Netherlands...
GGGACAACAGAACGTCGTCTTTGTTGGCTTCCGCGATTTGCTGGGCATAGAACTCGCGCAGCGCGGCGACGTTCATGACGGCCGTGTCAATGACCTCGTCCTTCTGGAGCGCAACCTCTGGCTTCAGCACGGAGGTTTTTCCGTCGTCGGCGACGAACTCGATCTTGACATCGGTTGCCTCGCTCATGGTTGTTGACTTCTCGCTATCAAAGAAGTCTCCGCTACTCATGTGAGCTACGCGTGATTTGGAGCCCGATTCCGGCCAGGGCCTCATCATCTTGTGTGGATGCTTCTGTGCGAAGCTCTTGACCGATGCTGCCGGCCTTCGATCGGCGTTGCCTTCACGGAGCACTGGATTCACAGCGGATCCGAGACACACGGCGAATCGCTCTCGAAGGGTCCTTTCCTCGTCGTTCTTGGGTTCTTCAGGAAAGTCGGGGATGTCGTACCCCTTGCCCTGGAGCTCTTCAATGGTGCTCTGTAGCTGCGGGATGGAAGCGCTGATATTGGGCAGCTTGATGATATTGGCATCTGGCGACTTTACGAGCTGCCCGAGTTCGCCAAGGTCGTCCGGGATCTTCTGATCCTCAGTCAGATTGTCAGGGAAATTGGCGATCACCCGGCCGGCAAGCGAGATGTCTCGTGTTTCGACCTCGACGCCCGAGCCCTTGGTGTAGGCGCGAATGATGGGGAGCAGAGAGTAGGTTGCCAACAACGGCGCCTCATCGGTTTTTGTCCAGATGATTTTCGAGTCAGTCATGGTGCATCCTTGGATATTTCTTTGCCGCAGCCCGGCAAGGCAGTCTAGCTGTTCCTTTGCCGCTTGTCAGCCTCGTGGAGACGTCGGTTTTGCGATGATGGCGTTCAACTACAGTTCGATTATCGTAGGTTGCGATGTTCGTGGAATGAACGCTGAGAGCGTCGTGCCCGATGATGGTTGCGCCGGCACCGACGATGATCCCGAGTCGGCCCAGAGGAGTGCTGCAACCGTCCTCGATCCCGAGGCCTATGCCCTGGAGGCCCAACAATGGCTGGCCTCAGGGGCGAGCATCGTCGGTGGGCGCTGTGGAACGCGGCCGAAACATATTCGTCGGTTGAGGGAGATGCTGGGCTCGTAGGGATCCGGCTGAAGATCGCGGTATCCTCGAAAGACCGGACACGACGATGTTGCTTCCAATCGGACACGAGGAAACCACCGTACGGCGCATGCCGTGGGTGACTTTGACGATCATCGGCTCCTGCCTGGTGGTGTTCATCCTCACGGCCATGGCTCCATCAGGCGAGGACCGTGTTGCGTTTGCCGAACAAATTGCGATCGAATATTTCCTCGACCATCCATATCTCGAACTCGACGAACAGCACAAGGGCTATACGTACTACTCGCTGCGGCAACAAAGGAATGATCGGCAGATTCTCAGACCTGGCGATTTGGAAGAGCTGCAGAATGAGCAACGGGAGCTGGATGCGCTGGTCGAGGCCTTCCATGCGACCCGCGACGGCACACCTTATTTCCGCTGGGGCCTGGTACCGACCCGACAGAGACCCGCAGCGTGGTTCACACATATGCTGATGCACGTCGGTCTGCTCCACCTCTTCGGCAACCTCTTCATCCTCTATCTCGCGGGCCCACCGCTCGAGGATGCCTGGGGACATTTGGGATTCGCCATTTTCTACGTTGTCGCTGGATTGGTAGCGGCCTTCTTCTTTATCGCCGGTTTTCCAGATATCGACGAGCCTTTGATCGGCGCTTCCGGAGCTATCGCCGGTGTCATGGGGGCCTTTGCCGTTCGCTATTGGAACACCAGGATCACGTTTTTCTATTTTTTCTTTTTCTTCAAGATCTACACGGGGACCTTTGCTGCACCCGCGTGGGTGATGCTCGGAATGTGGGTTTTCGCCCAGATCGCCTTTGCGAGCGGGTGGTGGGCATTCGTGAGCATGGCCGATATGGGCGACGTCGCATTCGAAGCGCACATCGCCGGGTTCATATTTGGAGCCGTGGTCGCCTTTCTCGTCAGAAAGCTGGCGATCGAGGAGCGATTCCTCGATTGACGCGAATCACCCGGATGGCGAATCGAATCGGTGTTCGAGCGCCGTTTGCCGAGCTCGCCCTTGCGCAGCCGAAGCTGCCGCCGGAAACCGCCGACGAGCTCCGCGCAGCAATCATCCGCGGTCGTGAATAGTTTTACTCGAGTGGGCTCTCAGCGTAGATATTCATCGCATCGTACAACGCACCGTTTTCGAGCACGATGTCGTCTGAATTTCCAAATTCACCGTCCGGTCCCGAGGAAATGATGTTGTACTTGTCGACCCTCAGTCTCCGATAGAGGAAGCGATTGCTCCAACCGTCACGAAAACTGAGCTCTCCGGAAAGCTCCGGGGGCAGCTCTTCGAGCGCCTCTGGATACGAATTTCCACCCTCGAAATTTGTCGCCATGTACATATTGAGGATCGGACCCCACTCGAGCATCCGCTTTTCAGTCACGGCTCGCCCACCACCGCAGGCAAATCCGACGACTGTTAATGCCACCAATACACAGAGCCGTTTTGCCATGCCTTCCTCCTTTGCCTTTCATCCACGACATCTCTGATTCTCATCGGGAGATCGGAACTTCTTTGCGGCCGATTCGACGGTAGACCTCGCCGTTGAAATATGAAAACCGCGCGGTCTCCCCACCTGTCGTGAGGGTGACACGAACCTTCTCGGCGCACGCGGGCACCCGGATCACAGCACCGGGCTCCCAGCGTGCCACGTTTTCCTCCACGCACAGGCGGGTCGCCCCAGCGCTCTCGAACGTCTCGACAACAACGAGGGCGCGTGTCAACGCACGGTCATTCGAGTTGATGACTTCGAGCCACCCGTCTTCGACTTCGTTGACCGCAATGGTCAGGTCCATCGAGTCGCAGGCGGCAAGGCCCGCGGCCGCCAGAATCACGAGGATGATTCTCATCGGCATCGTTTGTTTTCTTCGAAAGGTCACCCCACGAGTTTAACCCGCAAATCTCGCCGGCCTTACAAGTGGTTGGTTGGCCGGGCCGAGCTCATTCTCGGGGGAGACACGAAGTCGCGGGCCACGCCCAGGTGGTCGGATCGTCGTCGAACTCCGGAAGCTTCGGGTTGCTTCGGTGCTCGAATTCGAGCCTCCAACTCCACACAGCCGCATATTTGAGGAACGTTCCGTATGCCGGCACACCGCACATGATCAGACCGCGAACTCCCTCGAGCATGCCGAGCTGGAGAACGTAGGTGCGGAAGAAACGCCACGCCGGCCTGACGAGTACGTGCCATGGACCGATGTTCCGGCGGCCATCGCGCCACAACTGTGCTGCGCCCCAGAACGCATAACGGCGCGTCCTTTCCGCGTACTCATCGAGGGTATCCACCATGTAGTGATCGAGGACGGCGTCGAGGACCCCGGGCTTTTGCAGAGTTTGCATGTCGGCGTGCACGCGGCGGTTCGGGTAGCGGGCGTCGCCGCGATGGAAGAAACGAACGACCCGGTCGTGTTGCCAGCCTGAGAAACGAACCTCGCCGCCCATTGCATAGGTCCTGCGCCTGATGGAATAGGCCGGTGTGGCGACCGGCGCCGCCAGGATCTTTTCGATCTCAGACCGCAGCTCTGGCGTGGCGCGCTCGTCGGCGTCGAGGATCAGAATCCAATCGTGGCGACACCGGTCGATGGCCCAGTTCTTCTGCGATGCGGCGCCGTAATAGGTGCGGAGGAGGACCCGCACACCATTATATCGGCGAGCAATTTTGCGTGTCGCATCGGTCGAGTGCGAGTCGACGACCAGGATTTCATCGCACCACGCAAGCGATTCGAGACACTCGGCAATGGAGTCGGCCTCGTTGAAGGTGGTGACGATTGCCGAGACTCGCCGCCTTTGAGATTGCGGTTTCCCCTCTTCGACCAGCACGGGAAGGAGCGTCGGCCGCTTCTGCTGCAGCGGAGTGTGTACGGATACAGGTGCGGGGTAAGCGGTCATCCGACTCCCGTCGTGCCTTCAGGCGGCGCTGTGTTTCACCCTTATTACGGAGTGAACTTGCAATACATCCATCAAAATTCCCCTCGGACCTTCGCAGCCCCCGGCTGTCATCGGAGGTGACGACTATCACTTCGTGAAACAGTGATGTCAGTCCGACCTGGTGATGCTCGAGAAAATCGCAAGCACTCTACGATGTCGCGATGTGGGGTGCGACACCATAGCACCAATTCTGAAGCCGGTCGAGGTGGTGGCCGAACACCAGCACGAGATGGTTGCCCAGCGGCGCGCGCAGAAGATCGGTGACTGTTCCGCCTCGGGTGAGTTCTATTTCCGCCTGGGTGCGACAGAGATTTTCGGCGGTGCCGGATCGCAGGATTTCGCCTTCCGCAAGCCACAGTCGATTCATCTTTTCGCCGCCGATGCGCAACAGGGTGACCGGTCCAGTGGGGAGTGTCCCCTGAATCCCAACACCCAGCCCCGACTCGAAGTGTGAGCGCAGACGGTAGCTCTCCACCAGCGTGCGCGGGACGGTGCAGTGGGCCAACCAGAGCGTGTTGCGGGCCGGGTCGAGCTGTGCTGGGTTTGCCATCCACGGCGTGAGGCCGAGGAGTTCGTGCGCCCACAGTAAACCAACGGTGCTGATCAGATCGCCCTCGCACCCGGCGATGATGCCCTCGTCGGTGAGCTGTGCCAGCCCGAAGCAGCCGGTCGTTTTTTGGTGTTGCACGAAGTCGAAGCAGCGCACGGTCAGCGCGTCGAGTTCGTGATCGGCGACCAACGTCTTCAGCGCGACGAAAAGTCGGGCGACCTCTCCCAAATCTGCGGGCGTGGGTTCGCGCACCTCGGTAGCGCCTGCAACGAACTCGTATACGTGCGGTTCGAGGTTGGCGTCGGAGACGGTGCCCAGCGTCTTGACAACCTCCTCCATCTCCACCGGTACGACGGTCGGCCCCCAGGCGGTCCGGATCGTCGAGGCATCGGGGCTGCTGGCGACGAGCCAGTCCGAGGGTGCACCCACCAACCCGATGCGCGCCCGTTGCAAGGCGCGTCGCACGCCGATGTCATGCAGAGCGTCCTCGATTTCGCAAAGGCCCGCCGCATCGTCCGGCCCGTTGAGGTAGAAAATGCGCCCCGGTGCACCGTCCTGATGCAGTCGCGCCAACACTTCGAGGGCGGCGGGCAGCGAGTTGTTGCCCGGATGTGCGATCAAGGAAAGGGATTCGGCGGCCGGAGTCCCGCGACATCTCGCCCACCATTCGAGGATGACCTGCTCGCTCCCTCCGGTTGCCACCAATAGATAGATCGGCGTGCTGTCCTCAGGGGCCGTGTCAGAAGAACAGCGCTGACCGCCAAGCTCGCCGAGCGCGTGGAAATATCCGCCGATGATCTCCTCGAGCTCTTCCTCGCCGAGAAGAGTGCCAGGGTGCATCGGAATGACGCGAAATCGACGAGACATCGGGGCCACCACTACGCCTTGATGCGCTCCATCTTCGGGTCGTACATGGGTCTGATCGAGACCTCGGCCGGGTACCTCGTGCCGGCGATGTCGATCTCCCACTCGCCCTCCTGAATGTAGGCCTTGTTGATCGGCTCGCCGGCTTCGATCATGGCCAGACCCACGGCGCCACCGAGGGTATGGCCGTAGCTCGCCGCGCGGATATAGCCCACCGCCTTGTTGTTTCGATAGATGACCTCGGCGTGGTAAAGCAGCGGCTCGGGGTCCTTGACCAGCACCTGCAGCAGACGCCGGTCGTATGCGGGCCCCTGCGCCTTTTTCTCGACGCAATATGCCTTGCCGATGAAGTCCGTTTTGTTCAGATCCACGACAAACCCGAGACCGGTCTCGAGGGCATCGTCGGTGTTGTCGATGTCGTGACCGTAGTCGCGGTAGCCCTTCTCCATGCGCAGACTGCCCAGGGCCCGCAGACCCGCGTGGCGCAGGCCGAATTCTTTGCCGGCCTTTACTACCCGTTCATAGACGTGAACGGCCTGCTCCGCAGGGATGTTCAGCTCGTAGCCGAGCTCACCCACGTAGGTGATGCGGTTGCACTGCAGGCGGGCGTAACCGATGTCGATCTGGCGTGAGGTGCGGAATGGGAAGGCGTCGTTGGACAGATCCGCCGAGGTGATCGATTGCAGCAGCTCGCGCGATCTCGGGCCCTGCACGTTGAGCTGACCGATGCCGCCCGTGATGTCGGTGACGAAGCAGTGGGCGTCCGCGGGGATATGTCGCCGAAGCCAGGTCTCGACGTGGCGGTGCATGGTGTCGGTGACCACGACGATGAACTCCTCCTCGGTCAGCTTGGTCACCGTGACGTCGGCTTCGAGCATGCCGCGTTCGTTGAGCCACTGGGTGTAGGTGATGGTCTCGACCGGGCCGTTGACGCTGTTGGCCGAGATGTGGTCGAGCACCTTGCCGGCATCGCGCCCCTGGACCAGGAACTTGCCCATGAAGGTCATGTCCATGGCGATGACGCCCTCTCGGCAGGCGTGGTGCTCCGCCTCCCAGTAGGGGAACCAGTTCTGGCGTCCCCAGGAGAGCTTCTCGACTACGGGCTCCTTGCCCTCGGGCGCGTACCACGACGGGCTCTCCCAACCGCTCACGTCAGTGAAGAAGGCACGCTGATCTCTCAAACGATCGTGAAATGGTGAGCGCTTGCAATCGCGCGCGGTCTCCGGCACGCGGGTCGGGTAGTGGCGACGGTAGACCATCCCCAGGATCTCGACCACCCGGGTTCTGCGGTACTCGGGGTTGCACTGATAGGGGTGGAAGCGATCGACATTGATGGGGGTGATGTCGGCGCCGGGGTCGCCGGTGGTGATCCACTGGGCCATGATCTTGCCGAGGCCGCCCGCGGTGATGATGCCGATGGAGTTGAGCCCCGCTGCGACGAAGCAGTTCTCGATCTCCGGCGCCTCGCCGAAGGCTACGCCCAGGTCGGGGGTGAAGCTCTCCGGGCCGCAGAAGAACTTGGAGATCCCCACCTCCTTCGAGATGGGGATGCGGCTCATTGCCTTTTCGAGGAAGGGTGTCATGCGATCCCAGTCGGGCGCAATCTCGCCGAATGAGAAATCGTCGGGCACACCATCCACCATCCACGGGGCGCAGACGGGCTCGAAGAGGCCGATCATCAGACCGCCCGTTTCTTCCCGGTAGTAGCCGTGGCAGGAGGGGTCCTCGATGATGGGAAGATCGCGCGTCATGCCTTCGAAGGGCTCGGTGATCAGATAGTAGTGCTCGGTGGACTGGTTGGGAATCGAGATGCCGTTGAGGGCACCGAGCTGTCGCGCCCACATGCCGGCGCAGTTGACCACGAACTCGGCCTCGATCGTGCCCTGAGTGGTGGCGACGCCGGAAGCGCGGCCGTTTTTCGTGGTGACGCCCGTGACCGTAACGCCCTCGATGATCTTCACGCCCTTCAGGCGCGCTCCTTTGGCCAGGGCCATGGTGGCGTCAACGGGGTTGACGCGCCCGTCCTGCGGCAGATAGAAACCCGCCTCGATGTCGTCTACCTTGGCCAGTGGGAAGAGCTTCTTGATCTCGTCCGGGCCGATCTCCTCGACGTCATTACCGAAGATCCGGTTGAAGGCCGCCACCCGGCGGTACTCTTCAATGCGGTCCGAGTCTGCCGCCAGCTCGATGAAGCCGATGGGTTCGAAGCCGGTGCTGAGCCCGGTCTCCTCCTCGAGGCGTCCATAGAGATCGCGAGTGTACATGCGCATCTCCACCGAAGTCTCCGAGGTCGAGCCAAAGGTGGTCATCAGGCCCGCCGCGTGCCAGGTGGTGCCGCTCGTCAGCTGGTGCCGCTCGAGCAGGGCCACGTCCGTCCACCCCAGGTGGGCCAGGTGGTAGGCCACCGAAGTTCCGATCACACCACCACCGATGATCACGACGCGAGCGCTCTGAGGTAATTCCTGATCAGGCATAAGGGCTCCTTTGATTCAGCCTCCAGAGACTCTATGCGTGCAGGTTCAAAGGGTCAATGGAGCGGTCAGCTGTCGCCACGCCGCCCACAAGTCGGCGGAACTCCTAACGGCGCAGCAGAGAGCTTGTTTCTGCCGGATGTTGCTCAGGCGATGTTGTCGAAATCCAGACTTTCTACGTCTGTTGCTACCGTTGGGGCGAACCCTTCGCGGAATCTCTTCCAGAAGAAAACCCCCGGCGCTCAATCACTGAAAGTCTGGTGACAACAGTTCCTGCCTGATCAGCTCAGCGCGGATTGCTCCCTGGGTGCGTTCGTGGGTCGTGGCAAGTCCTTCGATGGTTTCCCCACCCTCGAACCCCTTCGCGACCTGCGAACGGGCGTCGTCAGTCCACGGCAGTCCATGATTCGCTGGCCTGCCGAGATCGAGGTTCTCCTGGCGTTTTTCCTCCGCGCTCATTCTCGGTTTTCTGGCCTGCCGGACGAAATCGTGGACCGTGAAGAGCGCCCTGATGATCCGTGGTTCGTTGTATGGGCTGTCTTGTGCGAAGACCTCACCGGTATTCGGGTCGACACCTTCTGCGAGGTTTTTGACGATGCTTTGGGCTTCTCTGATTTCCATTTTCGTCTCCTACTTCGCCAGGACATCGGTTTTTCGACGAGTCGTTCAACCCGATGCCTTTTGGTATGAGCGTGGACGGATCTCAGATAGCATAAATAAAGTATAAATTAATGGGCAATTTGTCAAGTCGCCCGGATGCCGTTGAGGTGCCAGGCGCAAAAATTCCATGGGTGCCACGTACATACTTCCACACTTGTTGGATTATCAGCCCGGAAGTGTCTACGTAGCACCTATGCCCATCATCATGTGTAATGCAACAATGAGGAACGTGGCACCCAAGCCCAAGGTGGGGTCAAGGTCAGTACTCACGAGAAATACCTCGATTTCTAACTTTAAGACGGGACCTCCCGTTGTGGACCGGACCTGCTAACCTTTCCCCCCCTGGTTGGTTGAGAACCAAGGGAACGGGGGGACACATAATGACAAAGCGAGAGATCACCACGGGTGCGTTGATCACTCTTTTGCTTGGTTTGGCGGCACCGCTGTGGGCCCAGATCCAACTGCCGGATCCGGTGTACCAGATCAGCATGAGCGCCAGCTATGAGCCGGAAGACCACCACATCGACGGCAGCAAACGAATCCGTTGGCGCAACACCTCGTCGGTGCCGATCGATGAGCTTCAGTTTCACCTCTACCTCAATGCCTTCGCCAACGACCGGAGCACCTTCATGGTCGGTTCCGGTGGCCAACTCCGTGGCGTCAAGATTCCGGAAGAGGGCTGGGGCTGGATCGAGGTCGAGTCGATGCGACTCGCTTACGGCGCCGATCTCGTCGAGGCGGGGATTGTCGACCCAGAGGAAGGCGCCGAGCCCTTCCGCCGGCCGTTTTCAGCCGGCGTGCCGGGTGAACCTCAACCGATCGATCTCGACGACCGGCCGGACCTCAAGCTGGTGGAAGAATTCATCCAACCGGACGATGGGAATGAGCAGGACCGCACCGTCGCCCGCTACCCGTTGCCGAAGCCGGTGCAACCAGGTGAGTGGGTCGAGCTCGACATCGAGTTCGCGGCCAAGATGCCGCGGATCTTTGCCCGCACCGGTCGCCACGGCAATTTCGTTCTCGGTGGACAGTGGTTTCCAAAGATCGGCGTCTTCGAGGACGCCGGCGACCGCGGCCGAGCCGAAGCGGGCTGGAACGTCCACCAGTTTCACGCCAACAGCGAGTTCTTCGCCGATTTCGGCGATTGGGATGTCCGCCTGAGTCTCCCTTCCAACTACGCGGGCAAAATCGGCGCCACCGGCCGTCTGATCGAGGAGACAGTCGAGGGCGACACGGTCACGGCCCACTTCATTCAACCCGGGGTGCACGACTTTGCCTGGACGGCGAGCCCGGACTTCATCGTGCTCACGGATCATTTCGACCCCGACACCGATGTTCCGCCCGAGCAGACGGCGCGCTGGGCCGAGCTCCTGGGAGTCCCGGAGAGCGAACTGAAACTGCAACCGGTCGATATCACCCTCATGCTTCAGCCGGCTCATCGGGCGCAGGCGGACCGCTATTTCGAAGCCGTCAAGGTGGCGATCTGGGGCTATGGGCTCCCACTGGGCGCTTACCCCTGGTCCACGATGACCATGGTCGATCCACCTCGCGGAGGCATGGGCGCCGGTGGTATGGAGTACCCGACCTTCATCACCCTCGGCACCCACCCCATTCTCAACCTGCCCGGATTCGACAAGGTTTTGGCGGCCGAATCGGTGACCGTACACGAGTTCGGCCACAATTTCTTCCAGGGGATGATCGCCTCCAACGAGTTCGAGGAGTCGTGGATGGACGAAGGCATCAACTCCTTTTACGAGATGAAGGCGATCGATGAGTACTACAAATACATGATTCAATTCTTCGGCGCCCGAGCTTCCTCCATCGATCTCGACCGGATGCAGCTGCGGAACGGGCACTACAGCGACTCGATCGTGACCCCGTCGTGGGCC
>Ga0316198_10002857_pt1 | contig 10460 bp, 9 predicted proteins | sample OudBieAanoxic_MG_FD_204935 | JGI IMG/M metagenome (GOLD analysis project Ga0316198, IMG submission 204935) | Coastal sediment microbial communities from Oude Bieten Haven, Netherlands - site A anoxic | ecosystem: Environmental > Aquatic > Marine > Coastal > Sediment | place: Netherlands...
GCGAGACGGCGTGCCGCTCGGACGATCTCGTCCCGGGATCCGTACGACAGCGCCAGGGTCAGCCGCATACCGCCCAGGCCCCTGGTTGACTCGGTGATGCGATCGAGGACCGAACGGGCGCGTTCAGGCAGCCGACCGAGATCTCCGATCGCCCGAAGCTCGATACCGTGCCGCCTGAGCCGCTCCTCCTGCTCGACAAGGAATCGGACCAGGAGATCCATCAGCGTGCGCACCTCGCGGACGGGACGGGCCCAATTCTCGCTGGAGAACGCGTAGAGGGTCAGGTGGTGAAGACCCGCCTCGCGGCAGTGGGTGACGATCTTCCGCACCGCCTCGGCGCCCTGCCGGTGCCCGGCGGGCCGCGGGAGCCCACGGGCCCGGGCCCAGCGTCCGTTGCCGTCCATGATGATCGCCACGTGCCGAAGGTCTGTGATTTCCATACCACCGATGATGTCTCCCCCAGGTGATGGGGGTTGGGCGGCGATGTGGCAATACGGAGGCGGATGCGAAGGGGGTCTTGAGGTCTTGGGGTCTTGAGGTCTTGAGGTCGCGGGGTCCTGAGGTCCCGGTGATGGCCGCACATGGTGGAGTTTGCTTGATTGATCCTACTGCGAACCGGTCTCGGAGCCACCGTCCGGGAGACTCGTGTATTCTGATGGCCTGTTGTGGGACAGGAGGGGCATGGCCAAGCGACGCTACAGGGTTCTGGCGCCGAGCGCCGTCACGTCGGCCAATATTGCGGCCGGGTTCATGGCCATGGTGGCGGCGGCCGACGGGCGGTTCGAGCTCGGCGTCTACCTGCTGGTGGTGGCCATCCTCTGCGATGTGCTCGACGGCACCATCGCCCGTCTACTTGGGGCGACGAGCGACTTCGGCCAGGAGATGGACAGCTTCTCCGACGCCATCTCTTTTGGTGTGGCGCCGGCCTTTCTGGTCTACCTGGCGGTACTCAGGCCCCTCGGTTTCTGGGGTCTGATCGTCAGCCTGGTCTACGTGCTCGCCGGGGTCACCCGCCTCACCCGCTTTGTGCTCACCAGCGATGCCCACGACAAGGAGTTCCGCACCACGGGCGCTCCGATTCCCGCGGCCGCCTCCTACCTCATGGCGGCGGTGCTCATGCGCGACAGTATGTCGGTTCAGGCCGTCGCGCTCGTGGTGCTGGTGATGTCGGTGCTCATGGTGTCGAAGGTCCGTCTTCCCAATCTCAAAGGCAGGAACATCGTCACCGCGATGATGTTGGTCGGGATCGTCAACTACCTGTTGTTCATCTCCCACCCGAGCTGGCTCACCGCGGGTTGGTGGAACGTGTGGAACATCGGCATCCTGCTGGTGGCAAAGGTGCAAAGTGACCGTCTGGCGCCATCGTCTTCGCCCTGACCGCATGACCTGAGCGCGTCACCGGCCTCCCATCGCGTATCCGGTGGCGCCTATCCCAAGATCGAGCTGAATGTCTCTGCCAAGGTCGGCATTCTGAATCGATAGTTCGTTTCCTCGAGGACCTTCGGTGTCGCCCTGGTCGAAGACAGCAGCAGCGCGTCTGCCATCTCGCCGAGGGCGAGCCTGACGGCAAAGGCGGGTGCCGGAAGGATGGCCGGGATCCCGAGTTGTTTTCCGAGCGCACGGGCGAAGCCCTTGCTTGTCACCGCCTCCGGTGCGACGAGGTTGACCGGCCCTTCGATGTCGTCGTGGCCGAGGAAGTGGTCGATGGCGCCGAGAACATCGTCCATGGCGATCCACGGCCAGAACTGGCAGCCGTTGCCCATGGGGCCCCCAAGTCCGAGCTTGAACGGTGGCAGCATCTTTTTCAGAGCGGCCCCGTTGCCGAGGACCATGCCGAGGCGGAGAAGAACCACCCTGGTCGAATCCGATCGGGCCTCGAGCGCGGCGGATTCCCAAGCGTGAGAGAGGTCGGCGAGAAACCCGGAGCCCGGTCCTGACGTCTCGGTCAGATCCTCGTCACCGCGATCGCCGTAGAATCCGGTAGCCGATGCGTTGATGAGCAGTGGAGGTCGGGCGGTTGCCCCTCCGATGGCCTCGACGATGGTCCGGGTGGCGTCGAGACGACTCGATCGCAGCTCATTCTTGACCTGCGCCGTCCACCGCCCCTGACTGATGCTCCGACCGTTGAGGTTGATGACCGCATCGGCGCCGGAAAGCACCCCGGGTTGGAGCTCACCCGCGGCCGGGTCCCAACGTGTTTCGGTCTCTGGTTCGGCGGGTTCACGGCGCACCAGGGTGGTGACGTGAGCGCCCATTTGGCGCAGGTGAGCGACAAGAGCGCCGCCGACAAAACCGCTCGCACCGGAAATGACAATTCTCATGTCCCAAGATAGCGCGCGCGAGGAGCTTTCTATTCCAGCCAGTCGCGGGTGTGATCGGTGACGATCTCGGTGAGAGCCGTTACGTGCTCCCAACCGTCGTTGAGAGCGGGGATGTAGCGATATCCGCTTCCCCCGGCAGCTTCGAAGCGTCCACGACAGGTGCTCGCCACCTCTTCGAGGGTCTCGAGGCAGTCGGCCGAAAATCCGGGACAGACGACATCCACCCCGTTGACTCCCTTGCCACCCCACCGAATGAGACGATCGTCGAGGGCGGGTCGCAGCCAGGGCTCTTTGCCGAACTTGGACTGATAGGCCATGTGCCACCGGCCGGGCGTGAGCTCGAGCCGGGCGGCCAGCAAACGGGCGGTCGCGGCGCACTGCTTCGGGTAGGGATCGCCGGCGTCGGCAGTGCGGCGAGGGATCCCGTGGAATGACATGAGCAGCCGGTCAGTCGGCCCGTGCTCTTCCCAGAACGAGCGAATGCTCGACTGCAGGGCCGTCAAGTAGGCCGGATGGTCGTTGTAGTCGAGGACGGTGCGAATCTCCGGGGGCGAAGCCTTTCGACGAAGAGCCGCATGGACCGCGTCGCAGGTCGAGGCTGTGGTTGTGGTGCTGTACTGGGGATAGAGCGGAAGGACGAGGATCCGCGAGCATTCGGCGCGTGCGAGCTTCTCGATCCCGTCCGCAATCCGGGGCGAGCCGTACCGCATCGCGACCTCGACCGGGACCTCGGTGTCGTGCGAGCCCTCGAGTCGGGTGGCGAGGGCTTTCCCGATGCGCTGAGTGGTGACCACGAGCGGCGATCCTTCAGCTGTCCAGATGGTCCGGTAGAGGCCGGCCGAACGGCGCGGCCGGAATGGAAGGATGAAGAGGTTGCGGATGAGCCACCAGCGGACTCGTGGGAGGTCGACCACCCGTGGGTCGGCGAGGAACTCCCGCAGGTAGGACCGCACGGCTCGGCTGGTCGGTGCAGTCGGAGATCCCAGGTTGGTCAGAAGGACGCCGAAGGGCGGCGACGGGCTCTGATCGCCATTGGGAACGGTCGGCATCGCTCCCCGCTGTGACTCTCAGCGACTCACTGTGCGGTGGGGTCGTCCGCGAAGTCGTTGGGATCGAAGGCGTCCATGTCCGGGACCTTGGCCATGATCTCCTTAATCATTTTCTGGTGCTGGACCTCCTCGTCGCGGAGACGCTCGAAGAGCTCCTTGACGGAGGTGTCGGCAACCGAGGGGAGCGCATCGTGGTAGAACTCGTAGGCCTTGATCTCGGCGTTGAGGGCCACCTCAAGGGCGTCCTGGATCGACATGAAGGCGCGGGCGCCGTCGTAGTCGGGGGCCTCGATGTCGTAGAGCATCGAGGCGTCCGCGGTGGTCGGTTCGCTGCCGAAGAGCTCGGAGCGTTGGGCGGCGAGGACCTCGGCGTGTTTCACCTCGTTGTCGGACATGAATCGGAAGAACTTGGCGACCTCGGGGGTGCGGTGGGCATCGAGTTGCTCGGCGAACTCGTCGTACCTTTCCTTGGCCTCCTCCTCGATGGCGATGGCGAGGTCGAGGGTGTCGCGAAGACTGATGGTCGAGAAGTCGATGTCGTGGCTCATCCTGCCTCCAGCACGTCGCCGAGTGTCGTTCTGGCGACGGTCGTCGGGGGGAACTGTGAACCCGCCGCCTGCGCTTGTCAAGCACAGTTTCGCCAGCGGATGCGCTCCCAAATCGCTCCGGCGGTCCAGCCGAGCGCCATGAAGAGAATCACCGCGCCCGTGTGCCACACGAGGACATGGGAGAGATTCGACATGGGGCACAGGAGGTGGATGACGGCATCAGATCCCACGGTGGCACCCGCGCCCCCGAGAAGACCGGCGGTAGGTGCTCGCAGTGGAAGAGCGCGAAACACCAGCCACAGGGTCACGACAAAGGTTGGAAGGGCCATGACGATTTCGTGCTTGAAGCAGCCGATCCCGGGGGCGATCCCGCTTCCGGGCATGGCGACGGGGGAGTAGATCGATGTCGCGACACCGACGAGGATTTGCACTGCGAGGGCGGTCGCGGCCGCCATCCGGATGGCTCCACCGGGGATGCCTTCGCCGGGGATCGCCTCGCGCAACGCCAGGCCGATGAGCAGGACGCCAAGCACGAGCTGCAGGACCGAGCAGCCCCAACTCAGCCACAAGGGGAGCTGATCGATGTCCGTCCGGAGGCTGGCTTTGGCAAGCACGAAGGCGAGCACCACCGCCAGGATGGCCACCGCCAGGATGGTGCGCATCCAGGCCGGGTGGAGCGGGTGGACCGGTTGAATATTGCTCTCGATCGCCTCGCGCAGGTCGTTGGGGATCGAATTGAGGCTCATCTCACGCCCCCCCCTCGACCAGCTGTTCTCGGATTTTCTTCAATGCGCGGTGGGCACGGACCTTGGCGGTTCCCGATGTGATCCCGACGATCTGCCCGACCTCCTCGAAGCTCATGCCCAGCAGGTGGTGGAGGATGAGCACCTCCTTCGATGCTCGCGGTAGGGTGCCGAGCAGTCGCTGCACCGTTGCACGGTCGGCGAGCTGGTCCATTTCCGGCGGCACCGGAACCTCCGGAAGATCTTCGTCGGGCAAGAACTCCTTGCGGCGCCGCATGGAGCGGAGGTGCATCAGAGCGACGTGACGGGCGATGGCGTAGATCCACGGCCGAACCGGCCGCGGCGGGGTGTAGGTCCGCCGCGCGCGGTGGAGTTGGAGGAAAGCCTCCTGAAGCAGGTCCTCCGCCATGGTCTGGTTGCGGACAAAGCTCCATAGGTAACGAATGAGTGGACGTTTCAGGGCCTCGTAGAGTCCCGTGAACGCATCCATGTCCCCCTTCTGGTAGGCGATCATCAGCTCGGTCAGCTTCTGCTCTTCGGCGAGACGATCGACTGCCATCAGTGGGTATGCCCTTCGAGGTTGTGACGTTACGTGACGGGGCATTATACCGTGGGCACCGGGCCGGGTTCCGGGGTCGAGACCTCGATCTCGACGCCAAGGGTGGATTCCGGACCCCGGAATCGAGGACAATGCAGCCATGAGAAACCTGTTGCATCGAATAAACGCAGTCTCGGCTGTGCCACGGGCGGAGCGTCGCACCACCGTCTTCTGGTCTCCCGTCGATGGGCTTCGGCCGTGAAGAAGGGCGAGAATATCCTGATCCTCGGGCTGGGTGGCGTCGGTTTCTACCTGGCGAAGAGGCTGAGCCACGAGGGCCACGCCATCACCATCATCGAACAGGGCTCTAAGGCCATCGGCCGCGCCGACGGCGAGATCGACGCTCGGCTCATCCGCGGTGACGCCCTGAGCTTTTCCAGTTGGACCGAGGCAGATGCCGAGACCATGGACTACCTTATCGCGGTCACCGACGAGGACTCGGTCAACATCCTGGCCACGCTCATCGCGGATCGCTGCGGGATCCCGCGCAAGATCGCCCGGGTGCGGTCCCTCGCTTTGTGGGAGAAGAACGCGTTGCTCTCTGCCAGTGACCTCAAGATCGACCTGATGATCCGACCCGAGGAGCTCACAGCCCTCGAGATCGCCCGCTTGCTCAAAATTCGCGCCGGTAACGTTGTCATCGACATCGCCGGGGGTCAGATGCAGGTCGTGGCGACCCGTGTCGACGAAGGTTCCCCCCTCGCCGGGATCAAACTGACCGAGCTTTCAAAAAGGTATGACGACTTCTATTTTCGAGTGGTCTCCATCGCCCGCGGCACCAACACCATCATCCCGAGCGGCGACGAGGAGCTGCGGCCGGGCGACAACGCGTTCATCCTGGCCAGAACCGAGGATCTGCCGCAGTTGATGGAGTTCGCCATGGTCTCGGATGATCGCCGCCACCGCGTCATGATCATCGGCGGGGGGATGGTCGGCAGCCGGGTCTCCGAGCTTCTCGAGGACACCTTCGCGGTGCGCCTCATCGAACGCGATGAAAGGCGTGCCGAAGAGCTGTCGCACAACCTCAAGAGGACCGAACTCCTGCATGGTGACGCCTCGGACGGAGGCACCATGCTCCAGGCCGGGCTACTGGACATGGACACCATCATCGCCTCCACCGCGAACAACGAAACCAACATCATGTCGTGCCTGTTGGCAAAGAACGTGATCCGGGACCGGGAGGGCGAGGATCGGGCTAGACACACCAGGACCATCGCCCTGGTCGGGCGCGAAGAGTATCTGGTTCTGGCATCAACCATGGGGGCCGACGTGGTTCTCAGCAAGAAGGTCCTGGCCGCCAACGAAATCCTCAAGTACATCCGCCGCGGTCAACTGCTCTCGGTGGCCCATCTCCACGGCTTCGAAGCCGAGGTGGTCGAGGCGGTTGTCGGTCGCAATGCTCCGATCACGAGGGTGGCCCTTTCCAACACCGCCGGTCTCAAGGGCCGGATCATCATCGGCGGTTTTCACCGCGATGACGAGTGGCAGACCGCGGTGGGCGCCACCCACCTCGAGCCCGGCGACAGGGTGATCGCGGTGTGCTTGTCCGACCACCTTCGCGAGCTCCAGAAGATGATTCTCGGGTGATCCGACGATGAATTTTCGCGCCATCGCCTATGTCATGGGGACGCTGCTGCTCGTCACGGGTGGTGCGCTGCTGGTGCCTGCCCTCGTCGCCCTGATCTACGGCGAAGGAGATCTCGTCGCGTTGCTCATCTCCGCTGTGATCGCCGGGGTGATCGGCCTTCCGCTTCGGCTCAGATTCGTACGCGGGACCGTCCTTGAGACCAGGGACGCCATTGTCATCGCCGCCTTTGGATGGATCATCATCTCGGCGGTCTCGGCACTGCCCTTCATGATCCACGGCGCCATCCCCTCGTTCACCGACGCCTTCTTCGAGATGATGTCGGGGTTCACGACCACGGGAGCCACTATTCTCACGGACATCGAGAGCGTTCCCCACGGGCTGCTTTTCTGGCGCAGCGAAACACACCTGCTCGGTGGCATGGGCTTTCTCACGCTGACCATCATCTTCCTGCCCCACGGGATGGGTGGTCTGCGGATCTTCCGCGCCGAGTCGAGCCCGGGTCAGGTGATCACCAAGGAGAGGTTCACGGCGCGCAACCGAGACGCGATCCTTTATCTGTGGGTGATCTACCTGGCGCTCAACGCGTTCCAGATCGTGCTCATGTTTCTCGGCGGGATGTCGCTCTTCGACTCGTGTTGCCACGCCTTCGGCACCGTCTCGACCTCGGGTTACTCCCCCTACAACTCCAGTATCGGCCACTACAACTCCGCCTACTTCGACTGGGTCATCATCGTCTTCATGTTTCTCGGCGGCGTCACCTTCATGCTCTACTACCACGCCTTCCGCGGCGACTGGAAGACGCTCAGGGTCAACACCGAGCTCCGCTGGTACCTCGGTTTCATGGCCGTGCTCTGCGGCAGCGTCACCTGGATCCTGTGGCGGGACGGCACCTACGATTTCCCGGACGCGCTGCGGTACGGCGCCTTCCAGGTGACCTCGCTGCTCACCACCACCGGGTTCACGACCGCCGACTACGAGCTGTGGCCCCAGGCCGTACAGATGATCCTCGTGGTGGTCTGCTTCATCGGCGCCTGCGCCGGTTCGACCACCAGCGGGATCAAGGTCGTCCACTATGTGCTGATCTGGAAGTTCATGGTCGGTGCGATCAAGAAGATCTTCTTTCAACCGCTGTCGGTGCTCTCGGTCCGCATCAACGGCCACCCGGTTGAAAAGGGGGTGGTCTACCTTGCCGTGTGTTACTTCATCGTCAATGTCTTCATGGTGCTCATCGGCGGCTGCGTCATGGTGCTCATCGACGACATAGACGCCATTACCGGGATGAGCTCGGTGATCTCCGCGCTGATGAACATCGGTCCGGGTTTCGGGGCGGTCGGGCCGTCGGAGAACTTCGCTTTCATTTCAGACGCGGGCAAGTGGTTCCTGGCCTGGCTCATGCTCGTCGGTCGGTTGGAGATGTTCTCGGCTCTCGTGATCTTCTACCCCTCGTTCTGGCGGCGGTGAGCGACCCACGACCTCATGACCCCACGACCTCACGACCTCATGCCTGATGCCGACTCTCTCATGGCGTGGTTCCGGGCGAACGCCCGTGTGCTTCCTTGGAGAAAAATGCCGCGCGACCCCTACCACTCGTTGGTCTCGGAGCTGATGGCGCAGCAGACCCAACTCGACCGCGTCGTGCCGCGATTCGAGGCGTTCGTGCGCCGGTTTCCGGATTTCCGCGCGCTCGCCGCGGCGTCGCGGGAAGACGTGCTCGAGGCGTGGTCGGGGCTCGGCTACTACCGGCGGGCGCGTCTGCTCCATCGGTTGGCGCTCGAGGTTGCGGCCGGCGGCGGCGAGCTGCCGTCCTCGGCTGCCGAGCTCGAGCGGCTGCCCGGCATCGGGCCCTACACTGCGGCGGCGGTGGCGTCCATGGTCTTCGGCGAGGCGGTCCCTTTGATGGACGGCAACATCGCTCGGGTCGGTGCGAGGGTCCTGGCCTCGGCGGATGACCCGCGCGGGAAAGAGGGTCGAGCAGCCGTCCTCGAGTGGGTGCGAGGATTGATGAACGGCGCCCCGCCCGGTGATGTCAACGAGGCGTTGATGGAGCTCGGGGCGACGGTGTGTACCCCCAACCGGCCGGATTGTGTCCGCTGCCCCCTGACCGAGGGGTGTCGCGCCCGGTGTGAGGGCGATCCGACAGCCTACCCGCCGCCGAGGCAGACCCGGGCCGTCGTCGACCTGCGTTGGCTGGTCGTGGTGGTCGAAGATCCCAAGCGGCGCTGGTTGCTGCGACAGGTGGCCGAGGGTCCGATCCTCCGCGGTCTCTGGCTGCCGCCGTTCGCCGAAATCGACAGCGGCCGTCCTCTCGAACAGCAGGCCCTCGGACTTCTCCCCTTCGACGTGACCCAGTCGATCGGAATTTCGAAGCCGATCAGGCACTCCATCACCCACCGGAGGATCGAGGCCATACCGGCACGAGCGGTCATCGATCATCCGGTGAGGGTGGCCAAAGGGTGGTCGTGGGCCGATCCGGCAAACCCGAGGCTCCCGACATCCTCGCTCCTCGGCAAGCTGCTCGGGTCGGTTTCAACCTCATCTTCCGTTTGATTTCCGGCAGCCGCGAAGCGGTCGAGCGGAAATGAATGACGGTTCAGTTCTCCTGGTATACTGCGACGGTGCTGGGAACATCTCGAGTTTAACTTTTTTCTTGATCCTTCGGGGTCGTGAGGAGCAGCCATGGATCACGCCACCGCTTCATCATTATTGGGAATCTCCGGCGTTGTGTGGTTCTGGTTGCTCACCATCGTCGGTGTCGGCGGGGTGGTGTTCTCGCTGAGCCGTCGGTTCAGTCTGCTTCAATTGGGTAGAGCGGAGAATAGACTCGACCGGCTCGGTGAACGGTTCAAACATGTTCTGATCTATGCCTTCGGCCAGAAGAAGATGTTCGATGATCTTTTTGCCGGAATCTACCACCTGTTCATCTTCTACGGATTCCTGGTGGTCAGCATCCGAACCGTGACCATGGTGATCGAGGGCCTCTTTGCGGGTTGGGAGCTGCCGTTGCTCCACACCGGGCTCGGCCACGCCTACCTCTTCTCCAAGGACATCTTCGAAGCGCTCGTGCTCCTCGGACTCGTCTTCGCGGCGTGGCGGCGCGGAATCCAGCGCAAGGACAGGATCATCCAGTCGAGGGGCGCCTGGATCGTCATCGGCCTAATTGCCATCCTGATGTTCACCGACCTGGCATCGGAAGGGGCGAGGATCGCGGCCGGCGCCCTCGATGGCGGCTATCTGCCGGTGTCGGCGCTCTTCGGCTCGCTCTTCGCCGGTTTCTCCGAGGGCACCCTCCAGGCCGTCTACAGCTGGACGTGGTGGATCCACCTCATCACTCTCTACGTCTTTGCCAACGAGCTTCCGTACTCCAAGCACTTTCACGTCTACACCTCGATCTTCAACGTCTTCTTCGCAAACCTCGACGCCCCCGGCAAGCTGCCGACCATGGATCTCGAGGATGTCGATGAGAACACGCGTTTCGGGATCTCCACCATCACCGACTTCACCTGGAAGCAGATGCTCGACATGTACACCTGCACCGAGTGCGGGAGGTGCCGCGAGTTCTGCCCCACCACCCTGACGGGAAAACCGTTACAGCCTGTCGTGTTTCTCAAGTCCG
>Ga0316198_10002858_pt1 | contig 10460 bp, 6 predicted proteins | sample OudBieAanoxic_MG_FD_204935 | JGI IMG/M metagenome (GOLD analysis project Ga0316198, IMG submission 204935) | Coastal sediment microbial communities from Oude Bieten Haven, Netherlands - site A anoxic | ecosystem: Environmental > Aquatic > Marine > Coastal > Sediment | place: Netherlands...
TCTCTTTTTCATTATAATTTTTCATAAAAAAATTATTCTACTAATTAGTATAAAACGCAATATTTTTAGACAAAAAGGCACCCATAAGGATGCCTTTTATCTACTTTTTTTAATTCTTTTATTTTCTTAATTCTTTTCTAATTTTTTCACTTTCTTAACTAATTCTGGTAATTTTTTTAAGCTGGCCTTTATTTTTAAATGTTCCTTTACACTGACTGGAGGATTTCCAGAAAGAACTTGGTTAGGAGCTATGTTCCCTGACACTCCTGACTGAGCTCCTAAAACAACATTATCACCTATCTTAATGTGTCCTGCTACTCCAACCTGCCCTGCCAAAGTACAATTATCTCCTACTTCTGTACTTCCTGCTATCCCTACCTGAGAGATGATAAAACAATTTTTTCCAATTATTCCATTATGTCCTAACTGTACCAGGTTATCGATTTTAGTATATTCTTTTATAATTGTATCCCCGATAGCTCCTCTGTCTATAGTAGTATTGGCTCCAATCTCTACTTCATTTTCCAAAACTACCCTGCCTATTTGTTCTATCTTTATATTATTTCCATCTACCTTGGTGTATCCAAATCCATCAGATCCAATTACAGCACCAGGCTGCAAGATACAATTTTTTCCTAAGGTACAGAATTCTCTAATCACTGCATTGGGATAGATGATAGATCCATCTCCTACCTCTACATCTTGCCCTATGTAAACATTTGGATGTATAGTTACATCATTACCTATCTTCGCTCCATGTCCTATATATACATTGGGGGCTATCTTTACCCTGCTTCCTATTACTGCACTGTCCTCTATTGCTTTTATAGGGAACATCACTTCTTTTTTAAAAAACTTTAACAATAAAGGCATCAATTCTCTAGGATTTTTTTCAACGACTATATATGTTTTATTAGGCAGATATTCCTCTAATTTAGGAACTACCAATACTGTTGCATTAGTTTCCCCTAATTTCATTAAAAATTTATTTTCTGATGCAAATGTCACCTCTCCTTTCTTGGCTTGAAAAAAGGGAGCAAGTCCAGTAATTTCCTGAACTTTATCCCCCTTTATTTCTCCACCAAGAAGAGCTGATAATTTTTCTAAATTATACATAAACTCCTCCTAATTTCATTATAACTTTATTTTTTTTGAATTTTCTAAGACTTTCAATACCTCTGTTGTTATATCTTTTCCGCCATATAATACAGCTCCTTCTTCAATAACCATCTCATATTTATTTTTCTTGGCTACTTGCTTAACTGCTGATTTTATCTCATCTTGTATAGTTCCCATTTCTTCATATTCTAATCTTCCTAATTTTTGTTGTAATGCTTGACGTTCTTTTCCAAATTCTATCTGTTGTTTTTGGAATTTATCTTTTTCAGCCACTGTTATTTTATCACCTTTTGCATTTAATTCTTTAGCTATTTTATCTAAGTTTTTAGCCTTAACTGCTAATTGACCTTCTAACTTTGTTTTTTCAGCTTCTAATTTTGTTTTAGCGGCTTGTGTTTTTGAGTAGCCTTGAAATACTTTTTGTGTATTCACTGTAGCCATCTTCGATGCAAAAATTGATACCGACATACTTATTGCCATTACTAATGTTAACATTTTTTTCATTACACTCACTCCTATTTATTTTTAGTATACTATTAAAACATCTGCCCCATGTTGAAGAAAAATTGCATTCCTTCTTCCTCAGAATCCCCTACTGGGAATCCAAAATCAAGTCTAATTGGTCCAATTGGTGTTTTTATCCTAAGTCCCACACCTGCTGATTGTTTCATATCATCCGGAAAATCGCCCTCAGATTGATCCACAAACTTATCTGTACTGTTCCCATGATACCAAGATCTACCAATGTCATAGAAGAAAACCAGACCTAACATTTCATTTATTTCCGTTCTATTTTCGATGTTAAAAATTAATTGATCCTGTCCTCTAAACGAGCCGTATTCATATCCTCTCATAGAATTGGCTCCACCAGAAGCATATAACTGTTGATATTTCAATGAGTCTGTACCCATTCCAGCAACCATTCTATAAGCCATGGTATTTCCTTTAAATAATCCTTGATGGTATTTTCTAAGTTCTAAGGTAGCTTTTGCAAAAGCTTCATCTTCGCTGCTGATTCCTGAATTATTCTCATATGCACTCCCTACTTCAGTTCCAAAATAATGACCTAGTTCTACACCAAATTTAGCATAATTACCAGATGTAGGATCTAGATAGTTATTTCTAGTATCATATATAGCTGATGGTGTAATACTTAGATAGTTATAATCCTGTGTATGCTGACCATCTTCATTTTCTTCCTCGACTCTCTCTAATTTAAGTCCTAATTCAAATCTTAAATATCTGCTTAGACCCTTACCGATTGAGATTGTTCCTCCGTGAATAGTACTAGCATAGTGATCAAATGTTTCACTATCTTCATCCTCTTGTCTGTATAGGTTCCATCCCCACGATACAAAGTCTGTATCTTTTATCCATGAATCTCTAAAAGATAAACTTATACTTGTATAATCTTCCGAAGATTTTTCAAAGGTAAATCCAAAATCTTGTCCTCTTCCTTTATAGTTAGTATCCTTTATACTGATACTTCCCACAAGTCCTACTGCCGAACCATAAGATATTGCCCCTTGAAGCATAGCAGTTCTGTCCTCGTCTATAAGCATCACAACTTTTACTCCATCTGGATCTCCAGGAATATTTTTATATTCAGGTTGAATATTTTTAAAAGCACCACTTCTCATTAAGTTTCTTACTGTTTGATCATAATCCTTTTGATTAAATACCTCTCCTTCTTTTATCTCTAATTCCCTTTCAATTATAAAACCTTCTGTTTTTAAAAGAGTATCATTAGATTGTCTACGAGCACCTTTTTGCTTCGTCACCATTTTTTTATACTCAACGTTACGAATAATCCCCTCAGCAATAGTTATTACCAATTCCATATTGTTATTAATATCTATATTTATAACTTTTGCCAGAGTATAACCATCTTCATGATATTTTTTAATAATTCTGTCTTTATCATCTCTCAATGTATTGATACTATATATTTTACCAGGTTCAGTTTGAACTAATTTAATTAATTCATCTGTTGTATACTTAGTATTCCCCTGAATTTTTACACCTGTTATTACTTGGTTTTCTTCTAGATTATATTGTACTGATACTCCCTCACCATATTTATACACTTCTGGATTTACATCCCTGAAATGACCGGTATTAATAAGGTTTCTCTGCCCCTCTAGAATTTTTTCTTTAGAAAAAAATGAACCTACTTTAATTGGTATTTGTTTCAAAATTTCCTCTCTGGAAATATGTAAATTACCAAATATATCTATTGAGCTTATAATTAAAGATTTATCCACCTTTACCCTTTCGGACATAGGCAGGATATTTTCTTTCTTTAATAAATTTGCAGCATCTTTATCCTCTTTAATTTCAATAATAAGTTTTATCTTATTATTTTCTAATTTAGGATATATAGTTATATCATCAATATATGATAATTTTTTTATATTCTGATAGTCTATTACCATGTTGTTCGTAGAATATTTGTCTCCTGCTTTGGACTTTAAATTTCCTTTGATGACTTCCATTGGGACTTCCCGGTTTCCTTTAATATCTATACCAGATATCTCGTAATCCAGGGAAAAACTTACCAATGAGATCAAAAATGTCAATAAAATTATTAATTGTTTTCTCATTCTTCTCCTCCAAGTAAAAATATGTTAAGTATTATCTGCTCTAAATTTTTATATTTTTTTCTCCAACTTAAATCAATATGATAGTTAATAAGGGTATCTCCTGTTCTTGCTCTACCCTCTGGAATTTTACCAACTCCTCCACCCCACGATAAGTGTTTTGTTATTCTATGATCTAAAGCGAAATCGTACTCAGTGACATTGTCATAATATTTAGATGCTCCCCATCTAGCTTCAGCCTTCCAATACAATTTATCTTTGTATATTGGATTCTCAGCTTCTACCGATGCTCCCAAGCCCAAAGATCCTGTATCCTTATAAGTTCCACCTTCATATTCATATGCTACTAAATCAGATGAAATTTGAAACTTTTCTATCTTTAACACACTGGCAATTTCTGAAGATATAGGTGAAAAAAGTTTATCACTTATCTCTCTGTCCAATACATCTTTCACCAATACATTTGTATTTTTTTCATCACTTACATTATGAAAAGTCAATAACGATCCAATCTCATCCTCATTTAACCCTGAACCTGTACTCATTTGGATCTGTAAATTTGGATATTCACCATTTATATTTATATATACATCTTCATTTGCAATTGTAGAGTTTGCATTTAGTACTACTATTGGATGAAAACTTACCAATTCAGCCTCAGTTTTTATGAATTTTGCTGTGGCAGTGCTCAGATAAAATAAATTATTATTCAATATAATAGATCCGTCATCGATACTGACCATCCCATTGTAACTTATCTCTTTATTTTTTAATTTTAAATTCCCGTCTATATTCAAATCTCCGTATATATTTTCAACAATAGAAGTATAGGTCAATTTTGAAATTTTTAATTTAATTGGATTTTCAGTTTTTAAATTTATATCTATGTCAATACTGGGTCCATCATCTTCAACAGTTTTAATCTCAAAGTCACTACCTAATTCTTTAGATTTCCTGATAACCTTCTTCTCTTTAATCTTAGAAGCTATACTGGAAACTTCTGTATCCTCTACACTTGGAATTCCTAAAATTTCACCACTATTAATTATAAAATCACCAGTGACCTTATTTTTAGTAAAAACTGCATCTGAGCTCAATACCAAGTTGATCTCATCTTGATAAGAATAATTCATGTTATCTAAAATCAAATTAAATCTATAATCTAAATTAGATGCTTGATTTTCTATTCCCTCAAAATCAGGTATTTTCAAATAACCTTCCATTTTAATGTCACCATTATTTATCTTACCCTTAAAATAATCGATCTTCACAAGTTTTTTATCTAAGACTACCTGAGTATTAACTTTATCTATAAAAATTCCATACTTTGGCATTTCAGCTGATAAATCTTTAATCTTAAATTCACCATAATTATTTTTGGAATTTACCTCTACGTCTATAGTAGCAATTCCCTTAATTTGGTTTATATGTTCAGAAAAAGAAAATATGTTCAGAAAAGAAAGATCTATTTCATTGGATTTAATATTTAAACTATAGTCATAATTTTTAAAATTAATTTCCCCTTGAGAGGTTAGTTTATTTCCATGGTAACTTAAACTTAATTCTTTTAACCTCAACTCTTTTAAATCACCACGAAGATCTATATTTAAGTTTTCAAGCTTATTCCCATCAATAAGAATAACTTTACTATCTATATTAAGATTATATTTCAAGTCATCAAATGGACCATCTATACTGATATCAGTTTTTAACTTTCCACTTATATCTTGTGTTTCTGAATATTCTTTTAAGTTTTCAACCTCTAAAACATCTTTAACTTTAAAAGAAAGTTTATTTTTGCTTAGATCTATCCACCCTCCTCCATTTAAAAGTTTATCCCCTTTTTCAGAGTAAATTGTAATACTGTTAATATCCATGTGACCACTTTTATCAAGCGTGCCTAAGTTCCCCCCTTTATAAGTAGAGACCATCTTTATATTTGGCAGTTTCCTTCCTCGCAGATAGACATTATCTGCAGAAGTTTTAAAAACTCCACTAATATTATCTGGTGTTCCCCACAGGACAACTTCTCCTGTAAGACGATATTTCAAGTTTACATCTCCATAATATTCTGCCAAATTATTTTCAAGTAAATTTACCTTTAATTTAAATTCTTTAGAAGAAATATCATAATATCCACCGATATTGTTTTCTCCGACTTTAAATTTATCTAAAAATATTTTTTGATTATAAAATTGGATTCCTCCCTTTAAATATATCTTTGGTAAATTCTCATATTGAACCCAGGCATTTGTCGAATAAAGTTTAATTTTAAAATCTTTAAAGTCACCCTTTAGACTCCCATCGACATTCTCTAGATCCATCTTGAACCCATACTTCTCTAGTAATTTCACCTTATTTTCTTTTATTCCCCTTATTTTATAGTCAAAATCCAAGGTTTGATTAATTATATTACAGTCCCCTGCAATTGTCAAAATATTATTTCTCGCTTCCAAGACCTTTAAAACTCCATCTTTATAATTTAATCCGACCTTAAAATCTTTAAATTCCACATCATTATAGGACACTTCTCCTAAATAGCCATCGAAGTCTACGGCGAACTTACTGTTGTTAATCACTTTTAGTCTTCCACGAATATCCTTGTAGGAGACACCATACCCGCCGCCTTTACTATATACATTAGAAATTGAGGAAAAAATTTGCTTTTTCCCTGTAAAAGTTCCGTCAAAATCTATTCCTGTTTCTAAACCCGCTGCAGAAATAAAATTTTCAACTTTCAAATTTTTTCCTGTATAATCAAAATTATAAGAGAGGTCATCTATATTTAAATAACCATTAGCAGACAGCTGTAATTCATTATAAAATAAATTCATCTTCTCAAAATATATCCTATTACCATTATTGTTAAAATTCAAAACTAAGGATTTTAGAGAACCTTTTTCCTTTATTTCTACTTCTCCCTGGCCTAAAATCAATTTTTTATTGGCATAATCATAGATTACTTTAACATTGTTTTTAGTAGAATAATGCTCACCTTTATATTCTACCTCTACATCCTTAGACCCTATACTTGAAATCCCAAATGTTTTTTTGCCAAAATTAATATTCCCGCCTATCTTTAATATATCTGAATAGAGTGTATAATCAATTTTTTCAGTATTTAAATCATATTTAAAATTTCCACTCAGTTCTTTTAATTTCAAAGGACTTTTCCTGTTTAAAACATTAAAATTCAGATCTAAAATATCTTTTTCATAAGAACCGTTTAGCAAGGTATATCCCTCGCTCCCATCATAGTTCAAAAAGAACCTCAAATCTTTTAATTTCACCTGATCACCAGTTAAAACTATGCTTCCTTTGAGGTCATTTATCTTAGCACCTTTAATATCCAGGGTATCTAACCTCAGATAGTTATCTAAAGTTAGGTTAAATTCCTCATCAAAACTAAATTTTAACCTCAGATATGAAACATTGAAATCTCCTAAATCATCTATTTTTTTCTTCAGAGCATCACCTAATAAGGTAACTTTTTTTATATCTTCTTTATTCAAGTCACTGGTTGTTATATTAATTTCTACACCAGTCGGATTATATTCCAAGGAGAAATCAACATCTTTTTCTTTCATCTTTCCATCTAACTTTAATTTTATCCTATGCCCTAAAAAGTCTACTCCTCCATGGATATCAGTTGCCACTCCATCGTATGCACTGGTATGAAAACTGGCTTTGGATAGGTAAGCATCTCCCCATAAGCCGTCACTATCTATAGTCAGGTCTAGATCTGCCTTCCCTCCCAGGTAATTTGTGTATTCATCTACATAGGCGTATTGCATGAGATCCTGATCGATGCTGCCATTTTTTAATTTAATGGTCATAGAATAATCTTTTTCATAGTTGGTGAAGGAATAATCCACCATCTCATCCCCTGCAGTGTTATAAAACCTCAGAGCAATTCCATGAGTCTTATCAAAACTAACATATCCGTCTACATTATCTACAAACTTATTTATGGGTTTTTCATAATAATTGTCTTGAAATAATAATTTGGCATTGGTCACTGTGATAATATCTATAGGCACTCCCGTCCCTGCTTTTTCAGAACTTTCAGAGGTTCCACCAGCGAAAATATCAACTATATTTATATCTCTATTCTTATCTACCGCGATATATAAGTAGGGATCTTCAGCACTGATCTCTGTAATTTTACCTCTTAGGAGATCTTTTATAGAGTACCGCAGAGTAAGCTTAGGAGCATAGAGTATTGTAACCCCCTTATCATCTTTTAAGACTGCATCATCTACTACTATCAAACCAAATGTAGAAAGATCAGAGGTTGTATGGGAGATGTCAGCTAAAAAATATTTTAAAGATATATCTACCATTCGATCAAAGTTGTCCATGATAGTAATATATAGTGGTACAGTTATTAACATTAAAACCAACACCGAGGAAGCAATAAAACTTTTTTGGTATTTTTTGATAAGTTTTTTCATAGCTTCCTCCTTTTTTTATTTAAGATTCAAAAGCTTACTTTTAACCACAAATTTATACTAAACCCTTAATGATAAACCTTTTTAATTTTTCCTCTATAATAATAATAATAATAATAATAATAATAATAATAATAATAATAATAATAATATCTATTTTTTTATTAATCCAGGTCATCAGTGACTGATTCTATTTCTATAATGGTCTCTTTAACGGTATCCCTGCTCTTCTTGGGTATTTTTTCTCTGTTTCTTTCATCTTTTCTATCTCAAATATATATCTGGCATCTCCACAAAATGGTAATTTAAGTTCGTCAACCTTTACAATTTTACTATTTAATATTTCAAATGCATTTTCAGAGTATTCTAACTCCTCTTGATAGTCCATTTTTTGGGCTAAAAATGTAGCTCCTACCTTTAAAAAAGGAATCATATATTCTAATATCACATTAAACTTTGATACTCCTCTGCATAACCCTAAGTCATAAGTTTCTCTTTTATCCTCTAATTTTATATAATCTTCAGCCCTCATATTTACCACTTCTACATTGGATAAATTCAATTTCTCTGTTACCATTTCCAAAAACTTTGTTTTTTTACTCACAGAATCCATCAGAGTAAAATTTATATGGGGATTGGCAATAGCTAAGACCATCCCAGGAAATCCTGCTCCTGTCCCTATATCCATGGCTTTTTTCACACCACAAGGGATTTTGTTTTGTAATAATAAAGAATCTAAAAAATGCTTTTCATACATAGTCTTTTCATCTCTAATAGCTGTCAGATTTGTATGTTTATTAGTCTCTAATAATAAATTTCCGTACTCTAATAACATATCTACTGTAGCAGCATCTAATTCTAAACCTATTTTCTTAAGACCCTCGTTAAAAAATTCTTTCATCTTATTTGTCACCCCTTATCTTTAAAACCATAAGCAATACCGAGATATCCGCTGGAGATACTCCAGATATTCTAGAAGCCTGCCCTATATTTAAAGGTTTTTTTTCGTTTAATTTTTCCTTAGCTTCTCCTGTTATTCCACTTATTATATCATAGTCAAAATCTTTAGGAATTAATCTTTCTTCTAAAGCCTTATGTTTTTCTATCATCTTTAATGATTTTTTAATATATCCATCATATTTAACCTGAACTTCTACCTGATATTCAGTATCCTCAGGGTATTGCCCCAATTCAAATCCATCTATAATCTCAGTGATATATTTAATATCCTTGTAGTCTAGCCTGGGTCTTTTTAATAATTCCAATAGGGTAGTTCCTGATTTTAGATCTCCACTATCTTTATTGATCAATACCTCTTGAATCCTTTTATTACTAGATCCTACACTTAGAGATAATTTTTCTATAATTTCTAAAACGTCTCTTTTTTTCTTTTCTACTAAGCTATAAGTCGCTTCATCTAATAAGCCTGCTTCATAACCTATCTGAGACAGTCTAAGGTCGGCATTATCTTCCCTGAGCAGAAGTCTATATTCACTTCTAGCTGTAAACATTCTGTAAGGCTCATTGGTTCCTTTAGTCACTAGATCGTCTACTAAAGTTCCCAAATATGAATCGGCCCTATCTAATATAATAGGTTCTTTCCCCTGTAATTTTCTAGCTGCATTCATCCCAGCTAAAAGACCCTGCCCTGCAGCTTCTTCATATCCAGAAGTTCCATTAATCTGCCCTGCTAAAAATAAATTTTCTATTTTTTTGGTCTCTAAACTGTATTGTAATTCTTCAGGTAATACATAGTCATATTCTATGGCATAGGCATACCTCATGATCTTTGCATCTTCTAATCCATAGATATTTTTTACCATTTCCTCTTGAACTTCTGCCGGCAGTGAAGTTGAAAAACCACTTATGTATACTTCGTTGGTTCCATATCCCTCTTTTTCTAAAAACAGGTGGTGTTTTTCCTTCTCTTGATATCTAAAGACCTTATCTTCGATAGATGGACAATACCTTGGTCCTGTTCCCTCGATGGTTCCATTGAATAATGGTGATTTAGATTTATTTTGAGTTATTACATTGTGTACACTTGGGTTTGTATATGTGATATAACATGGGATTTGTTCCCTTCCTACTACATCTTTATCCAAAGTTCTACTAGAAAATTTTAGAAGCTGTTCTAAATTTCCTGGTTGTTCCTCTAATTTCTCAAAGTTCATACTCCTAAAGTCAATTCTTGGAGGAGTTCCAGTCTTAAATCTTCCTAACTCTAACCCTGCTTTTTTTAGTGATAGAGGCAGATCATTTGATGGTAATTCTCCCATCCTTCCACCTT
>Ga0316198_10002859_pt1 | contig 10457 bp, 7 predicted proteins | sample OudBieAanoxic_MG_FD_204935 | JGI IMG/M metagenome (GOLD analysis project Ga0316198, IMG submission 204935) | Coastal sediment microbial communities from Oude Bieten Haven, Netherlands - site A anoxic | ecosystem: Environmental > Aquatic > Marine > Coastal > Sediment | place: Netherlands...
ACCGGAAGGGGAACGCACAGGTGTAACTCCCTCAATCTCGGCAAGGCAGCCAAGACCGAGCTGCTGCAGGTTGGGCAAATTCAGGCCACCGCAGGCAGCCGCGACGTGAGGCAAGGTGGCCGCATCCTCATCGCCATAGGCCCGCGCATCGGGGAGAGCTCCCAGGCCAACACCGTCGAGAACGATCCAGATGACACGCCCACTTTGCAGCGTCATATCAGGTCCGCACTGTTCCGCCACTGCTGCATGATCTTCACACCGGCACTGGTGCCGATACGAGTCGCGCCGGCAGCCAGCATCGCCTGGCAAGTCGGCCAGTCGCGGATGCCACCCGCAGCTTTGACGCCGATCCTGCCGGCAACCGCCCGGGAAAGCAGACTGATATCTTCCAGGGTCGCGCCCGTAGTGGCGAACCCGGTCGAGGTCTTGACATAATCAGCGCCGCTTTCAGCGACTATTTCAGCCAGGTTGCGTTTGACCGCATTATCAAACAGGCAGCATTCGACAATCACCTTGACCAGACCACTATCGGTGGCCGCAACGATCTTGCGGATCTCGTCACGCACAGCCGCATAGTCAGAGATGCGCGCGGCGCCGAGATTGATAACCATATCGACTTCACCGGCGCCGGATGCAACAGCCTGGTGTGCTTCGAACACTTTGGTCTGGGTGGTTTGGTAACCCAGCGGGAAGCCAACCACGGTGCAGACCGCGACCTCGGACCCATACAGAAGCTGGCTGGCTTGGGTCACGAAAACCGGCGGCACACAGACCGAGGCGAAGCCATGTTCAACAGCCTCCTCGCAGAGCGCGGCAACCTCAGCCTTGCTGGCGTCCGGCTTGAGCAGGGTATGATCGATAAATTTTGCCGGAGAATCCATAACACGAACGTCCGTTCAACTGCCCCCGGACCGGTCTCTTTTTTCAGGTGCGGTAATCTGCATTGATCTTCACATAGTCATAGGAAAGGTCAGAGGTATAATAATAAGCGCTGCCGTCACCGGGGCCCAGGTTGACCGTTACGGTGAACTCCGGCTTCTTCAACACTTCGCTGGCGATTGCCTCCTGTTCCGCGCCCAGACCGAGCCCGTTCTCGACCATTGCAACATTATCGAACCTGATACTGACCTGATCGGGCTCCATATCGATCCCCGCATAACCAACCGCGGCAATGATCCGCCCCCAGTTGGCATCTTCACCGAAGAAAGCCGTCTTGACCAGTTGCGATGTGGCAACGCTGCGGGCGGCAGCGAGGGCATCGGCATCACTGCCTGCGCCTTCTATCTGAATCCGCACCAGCTTGGTGGCGCCTTCGCCATCGCGGACAATCATCTTTGCCAGGTCAAGCATGACCTCGTCGAGAGCACGGTCAAACTGCTCCAGTTCAGCTGAGCCTGCTGCGATCGCGTCATTGCCCGAAGCACCACTGGCCAGAAGCAGGGCCATGTCATTGGTCGAGGTGTCACGATCAACTGTGATGCGATTGAATGACGTATTGACAGATTTCTTCAGCGAATCGCCCAGGAGGCCATCTGCCAGGGCAGCATCGGTCATGATGAATGCCAGCATGGTTGCCATATCAGGATGAATCATGCCGGCACCCTTGGCCAGGCCAAGGATAGTGATTTCTGCCCCTCCGAGGTTAATGGTCCGGCCGCACATCTTCGGAAATGCGTCGGTTGTCATCATTGCCCGGGCGACACCGTCAAACTGGTCGTTACCCAACATTCTGCAGAGGGTCGAAACGTGTCCGTCAAAGCAGTGCATCGGCAGTGGCACGCCGATCACCCCCGTTGAGGCAACGGCAACAAATTCCGGAGCGATATCGAGGGCTTCGGCGACCAGATCGCCGCAATATTTCGCATCCTGCAACCCCTTTTCACCGGTGCAGGCATTGGCGTTACCGCTGTTGATGAGGATCGCTTGACAGAGTCCATGACTTACCCTGGATTCGGTCAGCTTGACCGGGGCGGCGACAACCTTGTTGGTCGTAAAAACACCGGCGCACTCAACAGGCTGGTCGGCAAAGATCAATGCCATGTCCAGCTTGCCGGATTTCTTGATCCCTGAGCTGCATGCCGCGGCCCGGAACCCTTGGGGAACAGCTAACGTGGATTCAGCCATGATTCAACTCCATTTCGATTTCCCCGGTTGGTATGAGAAGAGCAAACGAGGTAGTCCCCCCATTCTCAATCGGCTCTAGATAAATCACCCGATGCATCTGACACAGCAGAAATCTGCGCATCCGGCCAGGCCTTACGAACCGTTGCCAGGCTACCGGACAATGTCTCGAGAAGCAGTCATTTCAAACCGTGTGCATCGGGGGCCGTGGCCAAGCCGTCATTCCGTTTCTTGTTGTGCTTTTACTGTCCGCAACATTTTTTATATTTTTTGCCACTCCCGCATGGGCAGGGTTCATTCCGTCCGACCTTGTCTTCCTCGCGCTTGACAGGACTTTGCGCAGCGTTCTGCGGACCACTTTGACGGGTCAGCGCAAGTCGCTGACGACGTTGCTCGGCTTCCATCTCTATGACTTCTTCTTCACGCGCCAGTTGAACAAGGAAAAGTTTCTGTGAAACTTCCTGCCGGATACGCCCCATCATCGTCATGAACAGGTCGTAGGCTTCGCGTTTATACTCTTCCTTCGGGTTACGCTGCGCGTAGGCACGCATGCCAATCCCCTCTTTGAGGTGGTCGATGGAGAGCAGGTGGTCTTTCCACTGGGTGTCGATCGTCTGTAATAGCAGGACCTTCATCAGGTGTTCCAGAACCGGGCTGGTAAAAGACTCCTCCCGTTCAGCCAGGCGCGCTGCCACCTGTGCCTTGAGGTTGGCTTCCAGATCTTCCGGCTTGAGACCTTTGTCCTGCTCCGGCAACTCCGGCAGGAAATTGAACTGGTTGGCAAAGTCAATTGACAAGGTCTTCCAGTCCCATTCACTGGCAGGGGTTTTTTCAGGACAAAATGTCGCCACAATATCCTCGGTCATTTCATCAAGGATCGACTCGATGGTTTCGCGAATATTCTCCCCGGCCAGAACTTCCTTGCGCTGCGTATAGATCACCTCGCGCTGACGATTCATGACATCGTCATAATCAATCAGATGTTTACGAATCTCGAAGTTGTGCGCCTCAACTTTTTTCTGGGCGCCTTCTATAGCTTTGGAAATCATGCCATGCTCAATAGCTTCTCCCTCAGGAACCTTGAGCTTCTCCATGACAAAGGAAACTCGGTGAGAGCCAAAGATCCTCAACAGGTCGTCTTCCAGGCTCATATAGAAACGACTTTCACCCGGATCACCCTGACGTCCCGATCGACCACGCAACTGGTTGTCAATACGCCGTGATTCATGACGCTCGGTCCCGAGGATATACAGGCCTCCGGCTTCGAGGACTTCCTGTTTTTCAGCAGCGCAGGTTTCCTTGTGCTTTTGCAGAGCTCTTGCGAAAGCATCTTCCGGATTATCGACAGTGTCAGCTTCTCGCTTGGCAAGCAGTTCGGGATTCCCTCCGAGGACAATATCAGTACCGCGGCCGGCCATGTTGGTCGCGATCGTGACCGCACCCTTGCGGCCGGCCTGGGCGACAATCTCTGCTTCCCGCTCATGGTGTTTGGCATTCAACACATGATGCGGGACCCCACGTTTTTTCAGCAGCTCTGAAAGCCGTTCCGAATTCTCAATGGTAATCGTTCCGACCAGAACCGGCTGACCGGTCTCATGGCGCCCGTGAATATCTTCGATCACCGCAGCGAATTTTTCTTTTTCCGTCTTGTAGATAACATCGGCCTGGTCAATGCGAATCATCGGCTGATTGGTCGGGATAACAACCACATCAAGCTTGTAAATCTGGCTGAACTCGGCCGCTTCGGTATCTGCCGTTCCGGTCATGCCAGCGAGCTTCTCGTACATGCGGAAATAGTTCTGGAAGGTGATCGTCGCCAGGGTCTGGTTCTCACGTTCGATTTTCAGACTTTCCTTGGCCTCGATGGCCTGATGTTGTCCGTCTCCCCAGCGCCGTCCCGGCATGAGCCGTCCGGTAAATTCGTCGACGATGAGCACTTCGCCATCCTTGACAACGTAATCAACATCACGTTTGAAAATTGCGTGAGCCCTGAGCGCCTGGTTGACGTGGTGAAGGATAGCCATATTGCCGGGTTCGTAAAGGTTTTCGACACCCAGGAGTTTTTCAACCTTCAGGACACCTTCTTCAGTCAAGGTTGCCGACTTGGACTTCTCGTCGACCGTGTAATCCCCCGTATAGGAACGAAATGTCCGCCCGATCTGGCCTTCGCGATCTTCAATCATCTCACCTTTCTGCAGGCGTGGAATGATTTTGTCGGCAGCATAATAGAGCTCGCTGGTCGCATCGGTCGGCCCGGAAATGATCAGGGGGGTACGGGCTTCATCAATCAGGATCGAATCAACTTCGTCGACAATTGCATAGGAAAGATCACGCTGGACATAATCTTCAAGGGCGAACTTCATGTTATCCCGAAGATAATCGAAACCGAATTCGTTGTTGGTGCCATAGGTAATATCGGCTTTATAAGCTGCCTTGCGCTGCTCATCGGAACGGCCGTGGATAATGCAATCGACTTCCATTCCGAGGAAGTTATAGACCTGTCCCATCCATTCAGCATCACGCTTGGCCAGGTAGTCGTTGACCGTTATGACATGTACGCCTTTGCCGGCCAGGGCGTTGAGATACACCGGCAGGGTCGACATGAGGGTTTTACCTTCACCGGTTTTCATCTCGGCGATTTTGCCGGAGTGCAGGACCATGCCACCGATCAGCTGGACATCAAAGTGGCGCATTCCCAGGGTACGCACCGCCGCTTCACGGACAACCGCGAATGATTCGGGAAGAAGATCGTCGAGCATTTCGCCATTTGCCAGACGGCCACGGAATTCGTCAGTTTTCGCGGTCAGGGCGGCATCAGTCAAGCTGCTGATTTCCGGTTCCAGGGCATTGATCTGCTCAACGATCAGCTGCAATCGTTTCAGATCGCGCTCGTTCTTGCTGCCAACGATTTTTTTTAGCACACTTCCTATCATCTGGTACTCCATGACCGGTAAGCTACCGGTGAGATTATCAGTAAAAATTCTGCTGGATCATGCCAGTCAGAATTGCAAATTTTAACACAGCTGAGATCGGGCTCACAAGGTTAAACAGGCCTGCCGGTACACGCCAAATAATCACATTTTTACCTCGATCTTTTATCAAACAACAATCCCCGGGAGTGGGCCCGGGGATTGCGGTGTGATCTCTAGAGTTGTACGGGGAATTGAACTGGCAGCTTAATTCCAGTTCCCCTTGTTGTAGCTGAAGATATGCCGGTTGGGAATAATTTTGACGACCGCGAACTGACTGTCGTTGAATGCTTTGGGCGTTGCTGCGGAAGACTCCAGAACCTGTTCCTTGTACGAGATAATACCAACAAACGGGATTGTATTCGACTGCGAACGCATTACCTTGACTTTCAGGGACGAATCATCGATCTGGTGGTAGCGTGCCAGGTATGTGCCGTCCGCTTGCTTTGTGACAAGCATGCGGGAGCGGGAGAATTTGTGGTTGCGGTTCAACTGCTTCACCTTGGAGTGGGCGAAGTTCTCAAAATCCGCATGTTTTTCTGCAAGTTTTTTGTCCGGGGTCGCAGATTTCTGCGTACTTGCCGAGGCAGAATCCATAGAAGTCATCGGCAAGCAGAACAATAGGACGGCCGTAACCAGTATGATTTTGGGTATGATTTGCATCTTGCACCTCCTGTATGGTCATCGTTTCAAGCTAAGAAGAATAGCAATGACCGTACCAGAAAGGGCGACCAACCGATAAACTGCTGAATTTACGGGAGCAAACGCGTCATTCCACCTTACTCTCCAGGTTCGCAACCAAGCCGCCAAATGACATTCTTTGTCAGAAGGCCCGGTGAAATGAACATAAACGTCACATTTTTTGTCACACAATCCACACGCTGAAAAACCGGCCAGGCGCATACAGGCGCCTGGCCGGGCATCACACTCAAGACACGGGTCTGGTTACTTGGACATCATCTCCACTCTTCGATTAAGCTTCCGACCCTCTTTGGTTGAGTTGTCGTACTTGGACTGGGTTTCCCCGTACCCCTTGGCCTGCAGTTTGGATGCGGCGACTCCGTTGCTGACCAGCCAGTTTTTGACCGAGGCTGCACGACGCTCGGAGAGGCCCTGGTTGTAAGCCTCGGGACCGGTCGAATCAGTATGGCCGGAGAGGATAAAGTTGGTACCAGGCTCTTCATCCAGAATCATCTTGACTTGCTCAAGGACAGGAATCATCTCGTCGGTGATTGCCGCCTTGTCAAAACCGAACAGCAGGTTGAAGGTGACCACTTCCTTGGCAACCGGAGCAGGGGCAGGGGCAGGGACAGGAACCGGTTTCGGCGCAGGTTTCGGCGCAGGTGCAGGCGCCCGCTCTTCGTAAAGGACATCCTTGGCAAACTGTGCCGTGGCAGCGTCGGAGGTCAGAGACTTGCCATCCGCGACAACACTGCAGCCCGAAAGCTCGCGGATTGCCGAGATGGTCTGCTCGCCCGCCTTGGTGTCGGCATAGCTTACGACGTGGATGCAGAGATCGGAGCCGTTCTTAGCGTAAAGCTCTTTGGCCTGGGCGACCGCATCCGAACCGGTATTCGACACTCCATCAGTAAAGATAATCAGGGCCGTTTTCCCGGACTGGCTGTCAATCAGGGGAGCAACGTCTCTCAATCCATCACCCATTGGCGTCATGTAGTTGAAAGGTGGTGAAACACCTGCCGCGGCGGGCGCGAGGGTCCCTTTCTTAAAGGTCGCCGGCTGGGTCACCGTCTTGTATGGGGCAAACACGGCAACGGAGCTATTGTAGCCGAGTTCCGGGGTCACTTGCTCCAGGCGCTTGACCGCCTCGACGGACTGCTCGAATTTCTGATTTCCGGGCGTTGCTTTTGCCCACGCCATCGAACCCGACTGGTCGATTAAAATGACGAAGTTGTCCACTTTCTTGACCATCTCCGCTGACACATCAGCCGGCGCAACCATGCCGCTAACCAGCAACAATGCCAAAACGACCATCAAATACCTAAAAACCTGTCTCATCTTCAGTACTCCTTTATTGTAGTTTGAGTTTTCTGTAAAACCCACCTTGGGTATTTCAGAGCTTTGCATCAAATCATATCTGAAGATTTGCAATAGTCAATTGGCTGAAGACGGTATTTTTTAGTTAATATGGTGACTTGTATTGTTCTGTATCTCGCCTACTGAACGAAGCTTTTACCCTCGCAATTTTTATAGCTCCGACGAACAAGCACTCTTTCGTCAAAAAAGACACAAAAAAGCCCGACATAGCCGGGCTTCGATTAAAGCTGTGGACAGGCTGGATTATAGATATTTGCGTGGATTGACGGGAACACCGTTCAGGCGGATTTCGTAATGCACGTGAGAACCGGTAGACCGGCCGGTATTGCCAACGGCTGCAATGCGCTCACCACGTCTGACCCGCTGGCCAACCTTCACGTAGTACCTGGAGTTGTGGCCGTAGATGGTGCGATAACCATATCCATGATCGAGGATGACGACCTTACCGTAACCGGGTTCGGTCTTGACGCTGCTGACAATCCCGTCTGCCGTAGCAGTGACCGAAGTCCCGGTCCGTGCCGCAATGTCGAGGCCTTCATGCATCTTGCGTCTGCCGTTGAACGGGTCACGCCGCATGCCGAATGAGGAGGTCAACCAACCTTTGACGGGCCAGCCGCCAGGCTTGGCTGCAAGCAAAGAGCGCTGGTCGTTGAGAATCCCCTGGATTTCTTCCTGACTTTCACGGCGCAAATCGATCTGGCGACGAACTTCGTCAATCCGCTGCTGGATAACACTGAATTCGCGGTTGACATCTTCCTGAGTGGCGGGGCCACCGAGACCAACCATGCTGTCACTTTTCGGCGCTGACAGTTTGGCCATGACACGCACTTTGGCATCATTCTGTGCCAGCACGACAATTTCCTGGCGCAGGTCTTCCAGTTTAACAACCAGTCGGTGCAGCTCTTCGCGCTGTGAGAGATTTTCAACCTGCAAACGCTTCAGTTCGTTCTGGTCGAGGTTGGTCAGGACATAGTCAGTAATCAATCCCGCGAGCCCCAGGGCCACAACCACTGCAGCAGCCGCAATCCGCTTAAGTACCGAAAGTCGCACACCAAAGCGGCGTACCTGGTGCGAACCTTCCGGTATAACAAGTATGGTAAAACGTTTATCAGACAATACCTCAAACCTCCAAAGAAACTCTACATTTACCCGATTCTGACGCTCATTAATAAAGGATTGATGAGCTCACTGTCAAGACTAAATGGCAAATTGCCAGGAAACGCCCCGGTGCTGAGCGCTGAATCAGCCATTCTGAAGAGACCGGCTGAGGGCAATTTCATCGCACTCGGGAAATTTTGCACACTTGATGCAATCTCCCCAGATCTTCTGGGGGAGCTCCGATTTCTCAATCACCGTAAAACCAAGCTTCTCGAAGAACACCTGCTGGTATGTTAATGCAAAAACCCTGCCGATTCCCAGAATTCGCGCTTCGGAGAGACAGGCCTCGACGAGGTGCTTACCGATGCCGCGCCCGGCAAAACTTGCATCGACAACCAACGAGCGAACCTCGGCGAGGTCTTCCCAGCAGATATTCAGTGCCGCTGCCCCGACGACCCGGTCTTCTTCAACAAACACGTAAAAATCCCGGATTGCCTCAAAAATCTCCATAAGTGATCGAGAAAGGACCAGGCCATCCTTTGCATAGTTAAGCAACAGTCGATGGATCTGACGCGCGTCCTGTAAAATAGCCTTGCGAATCATTAGTTCCTCCAGTGCGGTCGGTGGGTCATCAGCTTTTCGCCGACCCGTCAATCAGCTCCTTCGCGTGCAGGATGGTCTGTCCGGTCACCTGTGCCCCTCCGAGCATGCGCGCCATTTCATTGACTCTGTCATCACCGGACAGCTGTTCCATTACGGCTATGGTTCGTCCCTCCACTTCATGCTTGGTGACACGATGGTGGTGGTCGGCAAAGGCTGCGACCTGTGGCAGGTGTGTCACACAAAGAACTTGTGCGGAACGGCTTACCGACTGGAGCTTTCTGCCGACGGCCGTGGCGGCGGCGCCACCGATACCGGCATCCACTTCATCGAAGATAACAGTCGGCACCAGGCCGGCATCCGGAGCGATCCGCCTGAGGGCGAGCATCAAGCGCGACAATTCACCACCGGATGCGACTCTGGCCAGAGGCATGAGCGGCTCTCCCGGGTTGAGACTGACCATGAACTCAAGTCGTTCGAGACCATCCGGACCTGGCTGTTCAAGATCTGTCAAGGCAACTTCAAATGAAGCCCCGGACATGGCCAGGTCGCCAAGCTCGGCTATCAGCGCTTTGGCCAGTGTGGCAGCGGCCTTGCTCCGCATACCGGTAAGGGTCTGCCCCAGCGAACCGGTCTGCTCCTTCAGGGCCGCAAGTTCCTCAAGCAAGCTGACACGGGTTTCGCCGGCATTTTCGAGCTGCACGATCTCCCGGTCGTAGGCTTCCTTGAGCTCCAGGATCTCGCAGATTGTCGGTGCATACTTGCGCTTCAGTCGATTCAACAGGCCGAGACGCTCTTCGACCGCATCAATCCGGTCAGGTTCAAATGAAGCGTTGGTCAAATAGGAACGCATTTGCTCGGCAACGTCTTCAAGCTCAAAAAGGTTGCGTTGTACAGTCTCGGCAAGGGTCGCCAGCTTTTTGTCAACCTCTGCTATCGCCTGCAAATCGGCCGACAAGGTGCCCAGGACTTCGCATACCGAGCCGTCGCTGTCGTAAAGGGCGTCATAGCCCCCCCGGGCCACAGCAACCAGCCGTTCGGCGTTCTGCAGCAGCAGGCGTTCTGCGAGGAGCGCCTGCTCCTCTTCAGCGGACAACTCTGCAGCGGCAATTTCCGCAGACTGATGCTGCAGGAAATCGAGCCTCTGCTCACGGTCCCTTTCTGCATTTTCAAGCTTTTCCAGCTGCCGCGTCACGGCTTGCATCTTCTGGAATGACTCGCGATAAGTTTTCACATGCCCGTCGAGTGAGCCGAATCGGTCAAGGATAGCCAGATGGACATTACGCTGCAAAAGGTGCTGGTGCTCATGCTGGCCGCAGACCGCCACCAGTTGCTCGGTCAGAGGCTGCAACTGTGCCAGGGTGGCCAGATTGCCGTTGATGTAGGCCCTGCTGCGACCACCACCCTGTACTATCCGCCGCAACACGAGTTCCTCGTCGACCGGGAAACCGGCCTCGATAAAAGCCCGACGGACGTCATCCTGTCCTGACAGATTAAACAGGGCCTGGACAGTCGCCTCATCGGCTCCTGCCCTGACCAGGTCAGGTCGGGCACGGTCGCCCAGGAGCAGGCCGACCGCATCGAGAATAATCGACTTGCCCGCACCGGTCTCAC
>Ga0316198_10002860_pt1 | contig 10455 bp, 6 predicted proteins | sample OudBieAanoxic_MG_FD_204935 | JGI IMG/M metagenome (GOLD analysis project Ga0316198, IMG submission 204935) | Coastal sediment microbial communities from Oude Bieten Haven, Netherlands - site A anoxic | ecosystem: Environmental > Aquatic > Marine > Coastal > Sediment | place: Netherlands...
ATTTTTCGCACGTCACCGTGCTGGCCCTTGAAACCGAACACGGAAGTGCGGGCCGGGACCGACAGGCCGGGAATTTTCACCAGCGCGTTGATGATTTCCTCGGTAATGCCATCAGAGAAGTACTCCTGTTCTGGGTCGGAGGACATGTTGACAAAAGGCAGTACGGCAACGGACTTGCTATTGATGGCTGGCCCGGCGTCGGTGGGGTTGGCTTCGATGGGGCTCAGAGCACTTTTCTCACTGGTAACCGTGGTTTGACCAGAAGTTTGTTGTGACAAGTGGTCTGACCCCGGGCCTGGGGTCAGTACAAATTTGTCTACGGCAAAATAGACCAGCGCCAAAACCAGTATGCCGACGATGGCTTTGTTAAGTTTCTGACCAGTTACCTGGGTAATGGGTTGTGAGCGATCGACATCTTTTTCCTTCTTTAGGCCTTCGGGTGTCATTTCATAAGCCCACGCGAAGAACAGGGCGAGCGGAAAACCGAGGATCAGAAAGAATGCCAACAGGCTGTTAACCCACCCTGGCAGGTTTAGTGCAGGCGCCATCACTTCACCCGCTTGCATGATCAGCCAGGAGACGATGCCGTAGGCGGCGGCAACCTTGAAGACGTTGCGGCGTTTTAGTTCGTTGAAGAAGCTCATCTGTGCCGCTCCAGCAGGGCGATGAATTCGGGTTCATTACGCATGGAGTTGACAGCCTGGTCCCAGAGCCCGGCACGTCGTGATGCCCAGCCTTTCCACATGTGTGCCTCGGCGTTACCAGGCATCTGTTCGATGGCTTTGTCCAGGTTCAACAGGGCGGTTTCGTAGTCCAGCAAGCCCCAGTAGTGATAAAAACCCTCCGCCATGTAAAGCTCGGGAAAGTCGGGGTCAATGGCTTTTGCCCTGTCTATTGCATCGCGGCAACTTTCAAGGTCCTTCGGGTCGCCTCCATAGGTCCAGAAGTTATTGATATAGGCTTGTGCCAGGCCAATCCATGCGAGTGCGAAATCAGGGTCCAGCTTCAACGCTTCCCTGTAAAGGTCCACTGCGGTATCGAAACCGATTTCGGACTCGCCAAGTGCAAAGCGTTTACCCTGCAGATACAGTTCATAAGCAGCTACGTTTTCCGTTGGTACATCCGAGACATTGGCGATTTCGCTGTCGGTTAATGTGGCTTTTAGTGCGCCTGCAATGGATTGGGCAATCTCAGACTGGATATCGAAAAGGTTTTCGGTGGTCAGTTCGCGGTCATAGACCTCGGCCCAGAGATGTTCATCGGATACGGCGTCGATCAACTGCACATTTATTCGTACCCGGTTGCCTGAACGCTGCACGGCACCTTCCATGATGTTGGCGACACCCAACTCTTCACCGATTTGTTTCAGGTTTTTGGCCGTATCCCGGTATTCCAGCACCGATGTGCGTGAAATTACGCTGAAGGCATCGATCTTGGCTAACTGGGTTAGCAGGTCATCGTGTACCCCGTCGGTGAAATAGGCGTCGTTGGCATCCGGGCTGCGGTTGGTGAAGGGTAGTACGGCGATGGATTTGTCTTCTTCGGCCTTGGCTTGGGCTATGGCTTCGACGGGGGTCAGAGCACTTTTTTCGCTTGTGCCTGTGGCTTGCTCAACGGATTGTTGAGAAAAGTGGTCTGACCCCGGTTGTGCGGGGGCTGAGAACTTGTCGTAGAGCAGGTAGGCGATTGCGAGGGCCATCATCACCAGGATGGTGTTGTTCAGTTTCTTGCCGGTCTGCGGTGTGATTGACTGAGTGCGATCTACGTCCTTTTCGAGCTTTACACCTTCCGGTGTCATCTCGAAGGCCCAGGCGAAAAACAAGGCAACCGGCAGGCCAATGGCCACCAGTAATACGATGACACGCCCGACCACTTCAGGCAGGGCAAGCAACTGTGAAAGCACATCGGTGAGTTGCAGCAACAGCCAGCCACCGACCACGTAGGCGATACCTACGCGGAACACGTTGCGGCGTTTGAGTTCGTTAAAAAAACTCATATGCCGGCACCATTTTCTGCCGCAATTGATTCAATGATTGTTCGTTGACGAGCCAGCTCTTCATTGACCTTTTGGTCGAGTTCAATAAATCGCGGATGATCCAGTATCGATCGCATGAGTGGTGAAACATGGAGTGCCCACCAGAAGTTAATGTGATTATGAGCCACCCGTTGCTGCAATGAATCGAGCGTCGCTTCCATATCCCCCAAGGCTGCGTAGCACACCTCGCTGCTGTATATGTCGGCATGTTTTATGTATTGCGGGAGTGTTTCTTCGAGATAGGTGAGCGCCTCTTCGACCAGTTCCCTGCCAAGCTTTTCATCCTGCGTGTTCATCAGGACCCAGCCAACCATACAGGCATCATCTTTCCGTTCTTCAAATAAACGAGTCCATTGGCCCCGGTCAATGTAAGCAGGTTCTGCACTCAGCAACAGGTCACGTGCTTGCTCGTATTGCCCGTCCAGCGCAAACACTCTTCCGGCGAACCACTGTGCGAACGGCGCACTGACTGAATTGCTCAGGTAGGTAGCCTGTTCACGGGCTGCGGCGAACTGCCTTTCCTTCAAGCTTCTCAGTGTTTCACGAAGGGAGATTTCCAAGTGTTTATCGTCCAGTTCTTCCATCCGACGGGAGCTTTCATCGGCCAATGCTATCGCGCCAACAGCCATTAGTATCTGATATTCTCGTCCCAGGTAAGACATGTTGCCGGCATCAATGGCCTGGCTCTTCTTGATCAATTGGTACGCTTTGTCGTAGCGACCCTGTTTAGTACTGAGCATATTTGACAATGCAGCGTACACACGGGCAAAGTCAGGGTTCATTTCAATGAGCTGGGTGTATACCCTTTCGGCCTGGTCGAATTCTCCGAGGGCTTCCAAAACCCAACCCCGGGTGGAGCGGATGATGGTAGACAGGGGGTCGAGTTCGGAGGCGGTTTCACTCATTGACAGCGACTCACGCAGACGACTGGGTTTGCGGCTGAGATGGTTGGCATACCAATGATAAGCAGTCGCGTAGTTCGGGCTTAGCTCAATCGCGCGCCGGTAGGAGTTCTCAGCCTGTGACCATCGGCTTTGAGTTGAATAGATTTGGCCCTGGGATGCATATGCCTCACCCAACTGGGGATCGATCTCCATCGCGCGGTCGATGGCTGTTTGCTGGATCTCCAACGATTCGTCAATACCCAGTGTGCCGTAATCACTTTGCAGCATTGCACTGTCGGCAACGCCAACCCACGCAAGTGCGAAGCCCGGGTCGAGTTTCACGGCGCGTTCGAATTCTTCACGGGCCTGCTGCAAGGCAGAGGAGGTTCGCTTTGGCAATAACTGCCGGGCCAACATGTAGGCGTTGTAAGCGGCCAGGTTTTCGGTGGGTCTGCGGTTTATTAGTTGCTCTTCCTGGTCTGTCAACGTGGCCTCTAGTGCATCGGCTATGGCTTTTGAAATCTCGCTCTGGATGTCGAACAGGTTGTTGGTGGTTAGCTCCCGGTCGAAGATCTCGGCCCACAGGTGTTCATCGGTTTCCGCATCAATCAATTGCACATTGATACGCACCTTGTTTCCGGAGCGTTGGATACCACCTTCGAGAATATTGGCGACACCCAGTTCTTTGGCGATTTCGGGCAGTTTCTTGGTGGTGTTTTTGTATTCCATCACCGAGGTGCGTGAGATCACCTTCATCGAACCGATACGGGCAATGGTTGTTAAAAGATCATCATGTATGCCGTCAGTGAAGAACTGGTCTTCCTCGCGGTTGCTGCGGTTGTCGAAGGGCAGCACGGCGATGGATTGTTTGCTGATGATTGGTTCAGCTTCGGTCTCGGCCTGAGCGGTGGCTTCGACAGGGGTCAGAGCACTTTTCTCCCCAGTTTTGGTGGTTTTACCGGCGGCTTGTTCAGAAAGGTGGTCTGACCCCGGATGTGCACGACCCGGGGCGAGAACAAACTTGTCGACAGCGAAGTAGGCCAACGCTACAACCAGTATACCGATGATGGTGTTATTCAGCTTTTGGCCGGTGACCTGTGTGATGGATTTTGAGCGATCGACATCCTTCTCTTTCTTGATGCCCTCGGGTGTCATCTCGAAGGCCCAGGCAAAGAACAAAGTGACTGGAAGCCCTATAGCCACCAGCAAAACAATGACACGTCCAACCACTTCAGGCAGGGCAAGCAATTGCGAAAGTACATCGGTAAGTTGCAGCAACAACCAGCCACCGATCACGTAGGCGATGCCTACCCGGAAGACATTGCGGCGCTTGAGTTCCTCGAAAAAACTCAAAAGGCACCACCGCCATTTGACTTGCGAATATCCCGCGACAGTAGAGACGTCGTCCGGGCTCGCGCGCGTGCGACTGATAACGCATTGGAGCCGACACGCATAACGTTTCGGCGAATTGATCTTCCATCTAAGGACACGTCGTTTCTACCCCCGCAGCGAACGACAGGCCGATTGTCTGGATGCTCGAACCGTGAAAATCAGGTTCGGTATCCAGGCTCTGGGCTTGTACTTATTAGTTAATTTCCTTGGGTGATTTCCTGCTCAAAATTGATCTGATGCAAATATATGTGTCTATTTATAGTTGAAGACGGACAAAAAAGATACAAATCATTCTCATTTCATTTCAAATTCTGTCAATTATTCAGGTAGTTCCGTGCTCCTGACCAAAGGTCCAAAATATAGCGAATTAACCCACAACCGTTCAGATCCACGCCAGAATCCCCGGAAGATGGGGTTGTTGGCAAAGCGGACGACCAGGCCCTTGCCCTGACGCTCCGCGATTACTGCGGGTTGCCCGCTCATTTCTGACAAGCGCTGTTCGCCGATATAGCCGCTGAGCAATGGTTTTTCGGTGTAACGCACCGGTGTGGCAAATGGGTTTTCACTTGCCTTCAACAGCGTGCTGCCTTTGCGGAAAAGTGGTATCTGGCTGTCGTAGCCATATGCGATGGGGTGGGTGCCATCAACCCGTGCCTCGACGATAGCGCCGCCGATGGTGCGTTGCGCTCGCTGGTCATCGAAGTCTCCATAAGCCATTGCGTCGGGTTTCGTCCCGGCAGTGTCTTCACCCTTCTTGCTTTCATTGCAGTCACCGTTCTCAAAACAGATTGATTCGGCCCATGTCGCGGCACCCTGAATTGTGACGAGTATGCCGCCGTCTTCCACCCAGGAAGCGATAGTCTGCTTCAGGTTTTTGCCAATGTCGGCGTACCTGCCATTAACCATCAACAGGTGGGTGTAGTCATGCAGGTCGATGGTTCTCAGACGCGAGATATCAACCATTACAGGTGCAACACCGAGGCGTCTGTCCAGTTGGAACCAGGCCTCACCGGCATCGTAGGAACGTGTGCCACGCCCCGTGATTAATAGTGGTTTGACGGGCTTCACTTTCTTGAAATGACTGGTGCCAAGCCCCGGTCCGTTTGTCGTCAACTGGCTATTGAAAGAATGAACATCGATATCCGTCTGGTTGAGTATGTCCAGGATTTTGCCGGCTTTGTCATCTTCCTGCAGGCCCGTGAGAATGACCAGGCTGCCTTCGCCAAAGCGGACTTCACCGGAGCCGTTATTGATACTGAATGGTTTGGTGGAGGCACGCACGACGGCGCCGGCCTCCAGCAGGTTCTGCAATACGACGGGTGCATTCAATTGATTCCAGGAGATTACCCATGCGACCGCATCGGGGTCGGCTGTACTGAAGTTTGCTGCGGTGTTGCTGGAGGTTGAAGGCAGGCGTGACAGCTTCGCGATCGGCAGGTTATAGGCCATGGCCAGGTTCCAGGCAGAAACATCATAGAAGGTGTTGTCTTCAAATTTCGTTCGGACCTCAAGCATGGCTTGCGCCAGGCCAAATTGGCGTTGATCTACCGGAATAACCCAGGCGTGACCGGGTTTGAAAATCTGTCCATCGGCTTTGACTTCGGTATCCAGTGTCTGAAACTCAATCTGGTGGCGTTTGAACAGGTCCATTAATTCCCGCGCCTTTACCGGATCATTGCCATCACCGATCACCCAGGCATCGAAACCGGCACTGGAAGCCCGTCGCTGCATCGCTTTGAAAAAGTTTGCCTGGTATTTTTTGAATTCATCACTCTGCTCATATGCGCCTTTCAACGTAGAAAGCGACATGCGAACGTGGTTGTGAATGGCCTCAGTAAACTCCAGTGGTCCCGAGTCGCGCTTCATAACTGCACCGTTTACACGGGGTTGCTCATACAGGATTCCGATGCTGCCATTGATATCGGGGTAGGTAGAACCCTTGCCGTAAAAGAAGTCATCGTAGGTATCTTCGGTGAAGTACATCTCACCCGCGCTATCGAAGCTCTCTGCATGGTAAGGCACAAGCGCACGGGTCATTTCGAGGTTTTCGGCGGTGGTCAACGGGTGTTGCCGGGTGGGTACACCGGGTTGGAAAAAGAACCCGTCATCGCCGGTTTCATGGTGGTCGGTGATGATATGTGGCAGCCAGCGGTGGAACTCGGTGATGCGGGCCCGGGATTCGGGGTGCACCAGTGTCAGCCAGTCGCGGTTAAGATCGAACAGGTAGTGATTGGTCCTGCCCGAAGGCCAGTCCTGGTTGTGGATGCGCCCATTGCGGTCACCGACCGAGGTGATGCTGTGGTTGGAGTTGGACCAGGTCGCAAAACGATCCAGACCATCAGGGTTCAGGCTCGGGTCAATAATAATTACCGTGTTTTTGAGCAGGTTCTTTACGTACTCGGAACGGGACGCTGCCAGGTACCAGGCAACAATGGGCGAAGCATTGCTGCCACTGGCCTCATCACCATGAACGCTGTAACCCAGCCATACGACCAGCGGTGCACTGGTGTCACTATTGCTGGCCCCTTCGAGGTGCGCCTGGCGAAGCGATTCCAGTTTCGACTGGTTTTCCTCCGAGGTAATGATCACCTGGAGCAGCGGTTTTTGTTGATAGGTTCGGCCTGTCTCCTTGATACTGACGCGAGGGGATTTTTCAGCCAGCGTGTACATGTATTGCACAAGCTGAGGATGCTGTATTCTCCAGTCGCCCGGTTCCCAGCCGAGTTGAGACTCGGGGGACGGTATTGCCGCATCCAGGTTAGCGTCTGACGGCAGATATTCGGCCGAGGGCTTTGCCAGTAGGGCTGCCGAGACCAGCAGGCTCAAAACCAGGGTTATTAAACGCATGACATTATCCGTGTTATCCAAAACAGGCATGCATTCTATGTCATGCAACATCGTATTGCTCCCTTACGTGTGCTCATGGCACGGTTCGCTGCTAACATGGCCGCTATGAAAGAACGCAAAATCCAATGACGCTGATCCAGATTATCGTCCTGTCCCTCATACAGGGGTTGACGGAATTTTTACCAATATCCAGTTCGGCCCACCTGATCCTTGGCAGCAAGGTTTTCAGTTGGCCTGACCAGGGACTGGTGTTTGATGTCGCTACCCACTTCGGAACCCTGTTGGCCGTGTTGGTATATTTTCGCAGAGACCTCTGGGACATGCTGACACCCTGGTTTGGTGCGCGCGAAGTCAACGAGGAATCACGCAAGTTGGGCCAGGTACTGTTAGTAGCCAGTATTCCCGCCATCCTTGCAGGAGCCCTGCTGCACGGTTGGGTAGAGTCGGCACTCAGGGATGTCCGGGTTATTGCATACAGCACGATAGGCTTTGGTTTGTTGCTGTGGTGGGCGGACGCCCGCTTTGCGCGCACACGGCAGCTTGCAGATATGAATATGAAATCCGGGGTTCTGATTGGCCTGGCGCAGATGCTGGCGTTGATACCCGGTACGTCGCGATCCGGCATTACCATGACGATGGGGCGTATGCTGGGTTTCAATGCTGACACGGCGGCGCGTTTCTCGTTCCTGCTATCGATCCCGGTCATCGCAGCTGCCGGTGGCTACGGGTTGTTGCGCATGTTGACGCATGACACTTCCATCAACTGGTTTCAGTTCAGCCTGGCCGTTGGTATTTCCGCTCTGGCGGGCTGGCTGTGCATTGCCGCATTCCTGGCCCTGTTGAAGCGTATCGGCCTGGTGCCGTTTGTAATATACCGTCTCGCACTGGGTGTCGCCCTGCTTTGGTTCACAATTTAGAAAATAAGCGCACTATTATGGTGCATAATAAATAATCTGGTGCGATAATAGTGCGTCTATAGTTTCATAAAACGGTTCACCTTTGCCGTTGCATATGCAAGATCACTGAATGTGTAGCTAAAATCCGTGAAAATTAATCTAAAATCTTTATTTAGCGAACTCTAATCAATTTCGATTTTTCACACCATTTGGCACGACTTCTGCATATATATACTGACCCATTCTTGGACATCTACGAAGGTAATAGCATAGGAACAATGATATGAGCATAGAAAAGATTCAGAAAATGATAGCCGATGAAGGAGTTGTATTCGTCGATTTGCGGTTTTGTGACACCGCGGGCAAAGAACAGCATGTAAGCATGCCTGTCGATCAGGCGGACGAGGATTTTTTTGAAGAAGGAAAGATGTTTGACGGTTCGTCCATCAAGGGCTGGAAGGGCATCAATGAATCGGACATGGTGCTGATGCCCGATATGGATTCTGCCGTAATGGATCCTTTCATGGAACACAGCACAATGGTGATCCGTTGTGATGTACTTGAGCCGGATACGATGGAAGGTTACAACCGGTGCCCGCGTTCCCTGGCCAAGCGTGCCGAAGCCTACTTGCAATCCACTGGCATTGCCGACGCAGCTTATTTCGGCCCTGAGCCGGAGTTCTTCGTGTTCGATAGCGTCAGTTTTGGCACGGATATGCATTCGACGTTCTACAACATCGATTCAGAAGAGGGTGCATGGAATACCGGTACCGAGTACGAAGGCGGAAACCTCGGTCACCGCCCGCGTGTTAAAGGTGGTTATTTCCCAGTCCCACCGGTAGATAGCCTGCACGACCTGCGTGCAAACATTTGCCAGATCCTCGATAAGATGGGTGTCCCGGTTGAGGTCCATCACCATGAAGTGGGCACCGCTGGCCAGTGTGAGATCGGCACCAAGTTTGCCACCCTGACCCGTAAGGCGGACGAGATGTTGATGTTCAAGTATGCAACCCACAACGCGGCGCATGCATCCGGTCGCACTGCCACCTTTATGCCCAAGCCGCTGGTTGGTGATAACGGCTCAGGTATGCATGTTCATATGTCCCTGTTCAAGGATGGCGAAAACATGTTCGCGGGTGAAGAGTACGGCGGTTTATCAACCACTGCATTGCACTATATCGGTGGTATCTTCAAACACGCACGTGCCCTGAACGCGTTCGCAAATGCCTCCACCAACAGTTACAAGCGGCTGGTGCCGGGCTTTGAAGCACCGGTCATGCTGGCATACTCGGCACGTAACCGTTCAGCATCATGCCGTATTCCCCATGTTGGTAACCCGAAGGGGCGCCGTATCGAGGTGCGTTTTGGTGATCCGGCCGGTAATGCCTACCTGATGTTTGCCGCCTACATGATGGCCGGCCTTGACGGAATCGTTAACAAGATTGACCCGGGTTCTGCGTTGGATAAGGATCTTTATGACCTGCCTTCCGAAGAGGTCAAGAATATCCCTACGGTCTGCTCCAGCCTGGCTCAGGCCCTGGATGCATTGGATGCTGACCGGGACTTTCTTAAAGCCGGTGGTGTCTTTGATGATGACCTGATCGATGGTTATATCGAACTCAAGATGGATGAAGTCACGCGCTTCCGCATGTCTACCCATCCGGTCGAGTTTGATATGTATTACTCTATATAAGGGAACTGTCATCGGGCAGTTCCAAGGAAACCGTCAAGCCCCGCATCTCGCGGGGCTTCAGACGTCGATACCAAACTGGAGCTTTGCGATGATTAAAACAGTTCACAAATCAATTTTGATGATATTTTTCGCGTCACTTCTGACGACAGCGGCCTCCCCATTGGTTGCGCAGGTATACAAAGTCGTGGACGAAGATGGCAACGTGACGTTTACCGACAAACCACCGGCAGATGGGTCAAAACCCATCGACCTGGCGCCGATTAGCATCATCGAGGCGCCAACCTACGAAAAAGCGCCGGTGGCAACTGAAGAGGACGAAGCAGAGAAAGAAATGAGCCTGGGCTACATGCGCAGGGTTTACAGGGATTTCGCCATCACTTCTCCCGCACAGGAAGAGTCGGTGTGGAAGCCGGACGGCCCTATTGCCGTTACCTGGGGTGCCAGGACTGATCTGCAACCAGGTATGAATGTGACATTGTATCTCGATGGCAAAAGACACACGACAACGGCCCAGCCGATGGTTCCACTCAGTGGACTGGATAGGGGTGAACACACCCTGAAGGCGGAATTGAGAGATTCGCGAAACCGTGTTGTAACAACTTCCGAGACGGTCACTTTCTTCGTGCGGCAACCCAACGTATTCACCAACCCGGGTGTCCGTCGCCCCGGCGGTTGACATGACGCGGCACTTTCCATGCTTGATTCGCT
>Ga0316198_10002861_pt1 | contig 10453 bp, 9 predicted proteins | sample OudBieAanoxic_MG_FD_204935 | JGI IMG/M metagenome (GOLD analysis project Ga0316198, IMG submission 204935) | Coastal sediment microbial communities from Oude Bieten Haven, Netherlands - site A anoxic | ecosystem: Environmental > Aquatic > Marine > Coastal > Sediment | place: Netherlands...
TAATGAAGAACATCAAACAGAATCTGTTCTTCGCTCTGGTCTACAATACTCTTGGCGTTCCCATAGCTGCCGGAGTGCTCTATCCTTTTTTCGGGATATTGCTTTCCCCGATGATAGCTGCTGCAGCCATGAGTTTTAGCTCTGTTTCTGTCATTGCCAATTCGCTCAGATTAAGAAATACAATAATAGATTAAACCAATGATCTAAGGAAAAGACAAAAAAATAAATTTCAGAATTATGAAAAAAAATATTCTTTATATCGGACTGGCAGTAATCGGAGGCTTGTTGGCCGGATACCTCATTTTTGGAAATAACTCAAATGAAGGTCTAGCTGAAGAACATGACCATAGCCAGGAAATGACATCTGTCCAAATGTGGACATGTTCTATGGATCCACAAGTTATGCAACCCGAACCGGGTGCTTGCCCCATTTGCGGAATGGATTTGATTCCTGCCGAATCCGAAGCGGATGGTTTGGCAATTGGCCAATTTAAATTAACAAAGAACGCCATGGCCCTGGCAAATATTAGTACTACCAGAGTTGGCCTGGGAACTTCGGGCGATAATACCCTTAAACTTTCCGGAAAAATAAAGGAGAACGAAAAAGCTATGGAAACACAGGCTTCTTACTTTGAGGGACGGATAGAAAAGCTGTTTGTTAATTTTGAGGGCGAGGAAGTCAGAAGCGAGCAGCAACTGGCGACCATCTATTCCCCTGAATTGGTTTCGGCCCAACAGGAATTGATAACGGCCGCAAGCCTAAAGGAGTCTCAACCTGCTTTATACCAGGCCGTTCGCAATAAACTAAAACTTTGGAAACTATCCGAAAAACAAATTGAGCAGATTGAGAAAACAGCTAAGGTTAATGAGAATTTCCCTGTTTATGCCAACGTCTCAGGAACAGTTTCTGAAATTATGGTAAAAGCCGGCGACTATGTAAAACAAGGTTCGCCCTTATTTAAAATTGCTAATCTCAATACTGTTTGGGCAGTTTTTGATGCTTATGAAAATCAGGTCTCTCTTTTAAAGGAAGGCCAAAAAATCGACATCGTTACCAAGGCCTATCCGGATACGAGGTTCGATGCTAAAATTTCCTTTATAGATCCTGTACTGAATTCGGCTACAAGAACTATAGAGGTCAGAGCAGTTCTACAAAACCCAAAAGGTCAATTAAAGCCGGGAATGTTCGTAGCCGGCCTGTTAGGTCTTAAATCAAAAATGAAGGATGAAATGATTGTAATTCCCGAAAGTGCTGTTCTTTGGACAGGGGAACGTTCGGTGGTCTATATCAAGACTGACCCGGAAAATCCAATTTTTGAAATGCGTGAAATAACTCTGGGTGATGCCATCAATGGAGGGTATGTCGTTCTATCTGGTTTAGAAAACGGAGAAGAAATCGTTACAAATGGCACCTTTACGGTAGATGCTGCCGCCCAACTCAAAGGAAAAAAATCCATGATGAATGAAGAAACCGGAAAAACAATAACAGGCCATGAGAGTCATAACTAGATATTACCGGTTTGATGCACACATTATATTTGAGATATCCTTTAGATATGAGTAAAAATCACTTAGGCGTTATTAAAACTGTTGTTTTCTTTCTACCCTCTTTCTAATGCTACCCTTTAAAATAATTCTTTTAATAATATAGGAAGTAGCTACATTGTAAGGATTGAGGTGATATACATACTAAACTAAGGCAGTTGAAGAAGTATGTATTTACGAACCACAATTTATGCCTGTATTTTTCTCTTTGGACCACAAGCCATTTCACAAACCTGTTGTTCTGGCGGGGTGCCTTTGTCTAACAATTTAGGATTGCCAATAGAAGAAAGAGGTATTTGGCAGTTTGGACTCAACTACGATTACAATAATTTGAATACACTCAATGCCGGGAATACTAAATTGGATGATGATTCCAGGCAAAGGATAACCAATTCTGTTTTGTTAGGTATTAGTTATTCTATAACGGACAGATTTGCTTTGGAAGCGCTTTTTAGCTGGGTGAACCAGACAAGGACAATTAGACAATTTGGGAACGAAAATTTTACTGAAACTTCAGGGATTGGAGACGCAATACTTTTGGTAAAGTATGCCTTTCCTGAAGCGTTAGGCTCAAAAAGCGGAATAAATTTAGGGCTTGGAGCGAAAGCACCCTTAGGAAAATCTGACCTTACGAATGAAAATGGAATTCTGTTAACGGCAGACCTGCAGCCGGGGAGCGGCGCCTGGGATGCCCTGGGATGGTTATCGCTCTCCAAGGCATTTGACTTTAGGCCTTCGGCTACCTTTTCAGGTAATTTTATATATCGATTGACGGGAATTAATAATTCGTATTTAAACAATACTTCTTCCTATGAGTTTGGTGATGTATTTCAGGCAAATGTGGGCTATACCGATCAATTTTTACTTTTCAACACTGTCTTTAATCCGGGACTTATCTTTAAATACAGGAAGGCATCAGTTGATAAAATAAACAATAGTAACCTCCCGAATACAGGTGGAGAGTGGGTTTTTATAAGACCCGAATTAAGTGTTCATATTATCAGCAATATTTTGGTTACCCTGCGTATGGAATTGCCTATTTATAGCTATGTTGACGGAACACAATTAACACCCACTACAAGATTTATAGCAGGAGTTTATTTTAAGCTCAATAACAAAAACAACACAATAAATTTATAGCTATGAAAAAGATCGCAACATTTATTATTTGTGCCATAATAGTACAATATTCGTGTAGTTCATCAAGTGCACAGGAACAGGACGCAGATCCCAATAATGAAAATTCATCTGAACCTTCTGTCTGGAGCATACCTTTGGCAGATGTTTTGGACGGAGGTCCCGGAAGAGATGGGATACCTGCTTTGGAGAATCCCGGATTTGTATCTGTAGAGGATGAGTTTGGACTTTTAGACGGGGATTTGATTTTGGGATACAAGAATGGAGATGATATAAGGGCGTATCAACATATTGTATTAGACTGGCATGAAATAGTAAACGACAATATTGGAGATGTTTCTCTTGCTGTTACCTATTGCCCTTTAACGGGAACAGGTATTGGCTGGAATAGGATAGTAAATGGAAAAGAAACTACTTTTGGGGTGTCGGGATTACTTTATAATACGAACCTTATTCCGTTTGATAGAGAAACCAGAAGCAATTGGGCTCAAATTTTGAATGAATCTGTAAATGGAGAACTAATAGGTGAAAAAGCAGAATTGATTTCACTTGTTGAAACAGATTGGAAGACATGGAAGACCATGTATCCTACCACAAAAACGTTAAGTTTAAATACTGGTTTTTCAAGGACTTATGGGGTATACCCTTATGTAGACTATAAGACTAATAACAATTTCTTTTTATTCCCGGTTCCAAAAGATGACCGACTACCTTTAAAGGAGCGCGTATTGGCTGTTATAGACGGCACAAATGCGCGGGCTTACCGTTTTATAGATCTGGCTACAGAAAATTTGGTCAGAGAGACTTTTAGGGGTAAAGAATACCTGGTTGTTGGTAATGAGGATTTTATGGTTTCTTTTGAACTGGATGCCAACTCTAATAGCTTACAGTTTGATTATGTATTTAATGGTTTGGAGATTATTTTGCGTGATAATGAAAATAATGAATGGAACATATTTGGTGAGGCAGTATCTGGTCCGAGAAGAGGAGAGAAACTAAAATCTTCGTCAGCTTTTATGGGCTATTGGTTTTCTGTTCCGGCCTTTTATAATACTGAGATTTATAATAATTGATCTGTAGACAGAAATAAAAAAACCGCTCTTTTTAAGAGCGGTTTTTGATATACAATTTCAAATTCTTACATCATTCCTGGCATTCCACCACCACCCATTGGTGGTCCTGCCGGAGCAGATTCTTCCTTGATGTCCGTTAAGGCGCATTCTGTAGTCAGAATCATTCCTGCAACAGAAGCTGCGTTCTCCAACGCTATTCTGGTAACCTTTGCAGGATCAATGATTCCCGCTTCTAGCATATGAACATAGGTCTCTGATTTTGCATCATAACCAAAATCACCCTTACCATCGAGTACTTTTGCTACAACTACAGAACCTTCTCCACCTGCATTTTCTACAATTGTTCGCATTGGAGCTTCAATGGCTCTTGCTACAATTTGCAGCCCTGTTTCTTCATCTGAATTTTCTACAGACACTTTAGAGAGTACAGATTTTGACCTGATAAATGCTACGCCACCACCAGCAACAATACCTTCTTCAACCGCTGCCCTTGTGGCATGAAGTGCATCATCTACACGGTCTTTCTTTTCCTTCATCTCTACTTCAGAGGCTGCACCAACATAAAGTACGGCTACTCCACCAGCCAATTTAGCCAAACGTTCCTGAAGCTTTTCTTTGTCATAATCAGAAGTAGTGGTCTCTATCTGAGATTTAATCTGATTAACTCTTGTCTTAATGTTTTTTGCTACTCCACCGCCATTGACAATAGTGGTATTATCCTTGTCTATGGTAACTTTTTCACAGCTTCCCAACATGTCCAATGTGGTATTTTCAAGAGAAAAACCTCTTTCTTCTGAAATTACCGTGCCACCGGTCAAAATAGCTATGTCTTCTAACATTGCTTTTCTTCGATCACCGAATCCCGGTGCTTTAACTGCGGCTATTTTTAAGGAACCTCTAAGTTTATTAACTACTAAAGTGGCTAATGCTTCACCATCTACATCTTCAGAAATTATTAATAGTGGTTTTCCAGACTGTGCTACAGGCTCTAAAACCGGCAACAGGTCTTTCATTGTTGATATTTTTTTATCGAACAATAATATATAAGGATTTTCAAGGTTTGCGATCATCTTGTCTGAATCGGTGACAAAATAAGGAGACAGGTAACCTCTGTCAAATTGCATACCTTCAACAACATCTACATAAGTATCTGTTCCTTTTGCTTCTTCAACTGTAATAACACCTTCTTTACCAACTTTTCCGAAAGCCTGAGCAATAAGTTCCCCAATGTTTTCATCATTGTTGGATGAAATAGTTGCAACTTGTTTAATTTTTTCTGAGGAATCACCTACTTTTTTAGCTTGTTTTGCTAAGTTTTGAACAATGGCATCAACGGCCTTGTCAATTCCTCTTTTAAGATCCATAGGATTAGCGCCGGCAGCAACATTTTTAAGTCCTTCCTTAACAATTGACTGCGCCAGTACAGTAGCGGTGGTAGTTCCGTCACCTGCAAGATCATTTGTTTTGGAAGCAACTTCTTTTACCATTTGTGCGCCCATATCTTCCAGAGCATCTGCCAATTCTATTTCCTTAGCTACGGTAACACCATCCTTAGTTACGATAGGAGCTCCAAACGATTTACTTACAATTACATTTCTTCCTTTGGGTCCTAAGGTTACTTTTACAGCGTTTGCCAGTGCGTCAACGCCTCTTCTTAGGCCATCCCGTGCTTCAATATCAAACTTTATATCTTTTGCCATTTTCTATTTGTAATTTTTGTTATTAAATAATTGCTAAAATGTCGCTTTCACGCATCATAAGGTAATCGGAACCTTCAAGTTTAAGTTCAGTACCTGCATATTTTCCATAAAGTACAGTATCTCCGACTTTAACTGTTATTTTCTCATCTTTGGTACCCGGACCTACTGCCACGACTTTCCCTTTTTGTGGTTTTTCCTTTGCGGTATCCGGGATATAAATCCCTGATGCCGTCTTGGTCTCCGCTGCCATAGGCTCAATTAAGACCCTGTCTGCAAGTGGTTTAATGTTTACTTTAGCCATATTTCTTAGTTTTTAGTTTAAATTGTTTCCTTCTATTGGGCAGAAATTATGCCATTGCTTAAAAACTGACATAATGTTAAAATAAAAATGCCAGCTTGTCATTTATGCTGGCATTTGAATATATTTTATTTCTTTACACTACTGAATTGAATCTGAAGGATTGTTATTGTCAGTTGCAGGTAATTGTTCCGGAACTTCCTCAGGAACGGTTTCAGGAACTACATTATCAATATCATCACCTTGCAGTAATTTAGATTCGGCTTCTCCAAAATTTCCTTTTAGTGCTACATTGGACAATAGAATAAGAACTATTAATAGCGTGGCTAAAGTCCAGGTACTTTTATCCAGGAAATCGCCAGTTTTTTTTACACCCCCAACAATTTGAGTTCCTCCTCCACCAAACGAAGAAGATAATCCGCCTCCCTTAGGATTTTGCACCATAATAACCAATATCAGGAGTAAACAAACCACTATGATAAGGACTAAAAAGATTGAAAATGTGCTCATTTATTTTGTGTTTTCTTGCCGTAATTTTTGTATTGCTTTTATTCGGTTTGCAAAGAAACTACTTTTTTCTGGATATTTCAAACTTAAAATCTTATATGCCTGAATGGCTTTTTTATACTTTTTTTGCTCCAGATATACCTTCGCCAGTGTTTCAGTCATCAACTCATTTTTATCAAGTGTAGTTGATTCTTTAATATTAATGTTTGAAGTCAGATTTTCCGAGGGAACTATTTTAGGCTTGTTTTCTATAAACTTATCTATTAACTCAAATTTTTTCTTTTTTAGGATGTCCTCCTCTAATGGAAAGTGAATATCCTTCATTTCCTCTTCTTTGTATTCTTCTTTTTCCCTTTTTATTGATTTAAATGAAGTAAGTTGTAACCACTCACCAAAAGAATGTTTTTCTCGTTTTGTAAAGGGGAGGGGTTTGCCAAGCTCTAATTCTGCCTCTGCCTTTTTTTTCGCTGCGATATCTTTATCTACTGCAGGATCCTTCGACTCAAAAAGTGAAGGGTCAAGGATCTTATCCGCGTCTTTAGCGGTTTGAGGTAAAGGATGATCCTCTGAATCATCAATAAGGTGAGTATCAGTATCCGGATTAGGTTCAACTTCCTCAGATAAGATCTCCTTGTCAGCTAAGGGTAAGGTTTTACCAGAAATGGTATCGGCAATTGAGTTTTGAAGAAACACTTCGGAGGTAATATAATCGAAAAGTATGTCCCTGTCAGTGGTGTAGGCTGCTGTCACTTTTAAGGCATTATTATATTTAAAGCTATTTAGATTCTTGAGTCCTTTTAAGTGGAGTGCACGTGCAGCCTGGAAGTACGGATATTCTTTAAGGATATCTTCCAATTGATTGGTCTGAACAGGTTCTAAAACCTTATCCGGGTTCTGTAATAGGAATGTAAAATCTGCTACGTTCATATCAATTAATAGACCGTTGTATTGCGTATTACTAATATCAGCCTACTCCTTATATTTTTATTCTGTTATATATTACCAGTCTGCCAATGATGCATTAAAAATATCCTGCGTTATTCTTTCAAAAATAGCTTCTAGTGCTTCATCTCTGACTGATGAGAATTGTGTATTCGCGTCGTAATCATAAAAAAAGGAAAACCTCCGTTCAAAATCTACATCTTCTTTGGTTCTATTAAAAAAACGAACGTTCACGCCCATCGTTAATCTATTCTGAGCAGCTCGTTGTTCAGCGGTTGCTGTCATTGGAGATATCCGGAATTCTACAATTTCGCCCTCATATAGTAAATCTGCATCAGAATTACGAATATCCAAACTTGTTTGATTAAGGATCAGATCCTGTAAGGCCAGAGTGAAATCTCTGTCCAAACCGGGTTCAAAGGTAGATCCGGGGCTTTGAGATGCATAATTTTGAAAATAATTCACTTGAAATGAAGTTGCCGTACCAACGTCGCCACCCGTAAAGTTATAAGCTCCGCAGCCAATTAAAAACAACAGCAAGGAGATGGTCAAAATACTATTAAATGTTTTTTTCAAAAGATAAAGTTCAAAAAGTTATCGGAATTGTTCAATTCAAAATTGAGTTATAAATCATATTGTTTAATCTTTCTATACAGCGTTCTTTCAGAAATCCCCAATTCTGCAGCTGCAGCTTTTCGTTTTCCCCTATTTCTTTCCAGGGATTTACGGATTAGTTCAATTTCTTTTTGCTGTAAAGAAAGTGTTTCTTCCTCTTCTATTTCCTCAGCAAAATGGTATTTGTCTTCGTGCTTTATTTCCGGTACTGTTTCTGTTCTGGCTTCGGGAAGAGGTAAGACCTTTAATGCTTTACTCTCTTCTTCCTCTATATCCTCCCCGTTCGTGCCATAAATCTTACGGATAAGATTTTCATTTTCTTCCTGTACTTTAGAGGAATCATTATTTTGAAGCAGTTCCAAGGTAAGCTTTTTAAGATCATTAAGATCTCCTTTCATGTCAAACAAAACCTTGTAAAGAATCTCTCTTTCGTTACTAAAATCATTTTCCTTTTTTCTCCTTTCAATTACGGCTGGTAGATTAGAATCGCTGGCATTGGGCAAATAGCCATTTAAAGTAGACAGACTTATATTTCTTTCCGCTTCTAAAACTGATATTTGCTCAGCAACATTTCTTAATTGCCGGATATTTCCCGGCCATCTGTATTTTGTGAGTAGTTGTATAGCATCATCGCGCAGCCTAATAGTTGGCATTTTGTATTTCTGGCCAAAATCTGATGCAAATTTTCTAAATAATAAATGAACATCCTCACTTCGTTCTCTTAGAGGAGGAATATGAATATCTACTGTACTTAATCTATAATATAGATCTTCCCTGAATTTTCCCTCTTTAATAGCCTCTATCATATTCATGTTGGTGGCGGCTACAATACGTACATCGGTTTTTTGAACCTGAGAAGATCCCACTTTTAGAAATTCGCCATTTTCCAATATTCTAAGCAGCCGTACCTGAGTAGTAAGTGGAAGCTCCCCTACTTCATCTAAAAAGATGGTACCCCCATCAGCAACTTCAAAATATCCTCTTCTGGTTTGTGTTGCCCCGGTAAAAGCTCCTTTTTCATGACCAAATAGCTCACTGTCTATAGTGCCTTCGGGGATGGCTCCACAGTTTACGGCTATATATTTTGCGTGTTTTCTATGAGACAATGCGTGAATAATTTTTGGCACAACTTCTTTTCCAACCCCACTTTCACCTGTAACCAAAACAGAAATGTCTGTTGGGGCAACCTGAATAGCTTTTTCAAGTGCACGATTGAGCTTTGGATCATTACCAATTATCTCAAAACGCTGTTTTATTGCCTGTACACTTTCCATGTTTAATTGTTTTCAGAATAACCAACTGCTTTGCCCAATAAAGTGGCAGAGGTGCAATTTTCTATGCGTACCATTACAAATTCTCCAATAGAATAGTTCTCTTTAGGAAAAACCACAACGGTATTTTGAGAGTTACGTCCCCTCCATTGTAATTCAGATTTTTTAGATGTCCCTTCAATAAGAACTTCTTCAACTTTACCTAAATGTTGTTTTGTTCTTAGATAACTATGCTTTAATTGCAGATCAATAATCTCACTTAATCTTCTTTTTTTTACGTCTTCAGGGATATCGTCAACAAGTTTTCGCGCCGCCATTGTACCCGGTCGTTCTGAATAAGCAAACATAAAACCAAAGTCATATTTAACATATTCCATTAATGATAAAGTATCCTGGTGATCTTCTTCAGTTTCCGTTGGGAATCCTGTAATCATGTCCTGACTTATGGCACAGTCGGGTAAAATGTTCCTAATATTATTTATTAAATCAAAATATTCTTCCCTGGTGTGTAATCTGTTCATTGCCTTTAAAATTCTGTCGCTTCCACTCTGAACGGGCAGATGAATGTAATTACAGATATTTTTAAACATTGCCATGGTTTCAATTACATCGAGGGTCATATCCTGTGGATTTGAAGTAGAAAACCGAATCCTCATTTTGGGTTGTGCCTCCGCAACCATTTCTAATAAATTGGCAAAATTCACCGCTGTTGCTTGCTGTATTGCTGAAGCTGCGCCGAAATCTTTTTTTAAGCCACCGCCGTACCACAAATAACTGTCAACGTTCTGGCCCAATAAGGTTACTTCCTTAAATCCTTTTTCCCAGAGTTCATTTACTTCATTTACAATAGAATGTGGATCCCTGCTGCGCTCCCGGCCCCTTGTAAAGGGGACAACACAAAAAGTACACATATTATCACAGCCACGTGTAATGGATACAAACGCCGTTACCCCGTTTGAATTTAATCTCACCGGAGCAACATCACCATATGTTTCATCCTTGGAAAGTATAACATTAACCGCATTCCTTCCCTCGTCTACTTCTCGGATAAGATTTGGCAGATCCTTATAAGCATCTGGTCCAACCACCATATCCACAATCTTTTCTTCTTCCAGTAATTTACTCTTTAGCCTTTCTGCCATGCACCCCAAAACACCTACTCTCATATGAGGTCTGTTCTTCTTTACGGCGTTAAACTTTTCAAGTCTTTTTCTAACAGTCAGCTCCGCTTTTTCCCGAATAGAGCATGTGTTCACCAAAACAAGGTCTGCCTCTTCCAAAGAATTGGTAGTATTAAAACCTTCTTGGGCTAATATAGAAGCGACAATTTCGCTGTCTGAAAAATTCATTTGACAGCCATAGCTT
>Ga0316198_10002862_pt1 | contig 10452 bp, 9 predicted proteins | sample OudBieAanoxic_MG_FD_204935 | JGI IMG/M metagenome (GOLD analysis project Ga0316198, IMG submission 204935) | Coastal sediment microbial communities from Oude Bieten Haven, Netherlands - site A anoxic | ecosystem: Environmental > Aquatic > Marine > Coastal > Sediment | place: Netherlands...
CACAGGGCTTCGGTCCTTTGACTGGGGCTCCTGGGCTTGAGCGACGCCTTGAAGGTGAGAACCTCGGCGCTTTCGGCACTGCTGTCCTGGAGCGGCAGCTCGCTGAGGTTCCGGGGAGGATTCTCGGTTGCGGGCTCGGTGGAGAGATCGAGTTCTGTCAACCCGAGGGAGAAGCCATCGTCGGCGGCGGCCGGGAACGCCATCATGGCGACGAAGATCAGAGTGAGGAATCGCATGGCTCTCCCAACATTCTACGCGAGCGGGTGCTCTGGGTTCCCCCGGGCTGCGAGACGGCGTGGATAGAGAGGGCAAAGCGGGTTCAGCGTCACGTCGAACCAGGAACGTGGATAATGGTGGCTCGCTGCATTCGACGGTCGAATCATGTGGGGCGCCCGGCACCGCCTTCCAGGGCTCGCCGCGAAAGGCGAAATTTTTGTTGAACTCGAGGACAGATGGCGACCTGGGTTATTGGAGACATCCACGGCTGTTGGCGGACGCTGCAGCGGTTGCTCGAGACAATCGAGTGGAACGCTGTCCGGGACGAACTGTGGCTGGTGGGCGATCTGGTCAACCGCGGGCCGTTCTCTCTCGAGGTCCTGCGCTGGGCTGCGGACCACGACGATCGCGTGAGCGCGGTGCTCGGCAATCACGACCTGCACCTGCTGGCGCGGGCCTGCGGCGTGGCCCGAGCCAGAAAGGGCGACACCCTCGACGCCGTGCTCTCGGCCCCGGATCGCGACGATCTCCTGGAGTGGTTGCAGCGGCGGCCGATGATGTACAAGTTCGGGCCCTTCGTCATCGTTCACGCCGGGCTCGCGCCGGAGTGGAACATCGAGCTCGCCCAGGGCTACGCCGAGGTCATTCAGGCCGAGTGCGCAGATCGGGATGGGCCGGCGCTCGTGGCCGCCATCCACGCCAACCGCAAGAACCCGTGGCATGTTGATCTGCCTCGAGATGAGCAACTGGCGGCGGCGGCGGTGGTGATGAGTCGGATTCGCATGGTGGGACCGGACGGTCGAGCGATCCTCGGCTTCACGGGTCCTCCGGGGACCGCTCCGGAGGACACCAACCCGTGGTTCGAAACGGCGGCGGTGCTTCGCCAGGGATACACGGTCGTTTTCGGCCATTGGGCCATGCTCGGTTTCTATCGCGCCCGGGACGTGATCTGCCTCGACTCGGGGTGCGTCTATGGTGGTCGCCTCACCGCCATGCGACTCGACGACGGTCGGGTGGTGCAGCAGCCGGTGATCGATGAGATTGAAAGGAAGGAAACATGCCCGAGCTCCTGATCATGCGTCACGCCAAGTCGGAGTGGGGGACCGGGCTGTCCAGCGATGGGGAGCGCCCCCTGTCGTCACGCGGGATCAAAGCGGCCAAGAGGATGGGGAAGTTCATCACCAAGGTCGGGGCGATACCGGATCTGATTCTGAGCTCACCCGCGGTGCGCGCCCGGACGACGGCGGAGCTGGCGAACAAGGCCGGGAAATGGGCGGCCCCCATGGAAATCGTCGACGCCTTTTACGGCGGAGGCTTGACCGATGTCCTCGACGGCGTCGCGGCCAATGGTTCGACCGCCGAGCGAATCCTCATCACCGGCCACGAACCCACCTGGTCGGATCTCGTGTCGCACCTCACCGGGGGCAGTCTCGTGGCCATGCCGACGGCGGGATTGGCCTGTGTTTCCGTCAGGGGCGACACCTGGTCCAGGCTTGGACCGGGCTGTGGCGAACTCCAGTGGCACGTCAAACCGGCCCTCCTCAAACCCCTCTTGTAGCGTCGGAGTTTCGTCGGCGACGATGGATTTGAAGGCGGCAGGTTGTGGAGGAATGATGATCGAGAGGAAACGATGCGGTTGGTGCGGGACCGACGAGCTCTATGTCGCCTATCACGACGACGAGTGGGGCGTGCCGGTGCGGGATGATCGGACGCTCTTCGAGTTCCTCATCCTCGAGGGCGCTCAGGCCGGTCTGAGCTGGTCCACCATTCTCAACAAGCGCGAGGGCTACCGCCGGCTCTACGACGCCTTCGACCCCGAGGTGGTTGCGCGCTACGACGATGCCAAGCTTGCCGGGCTCTTGACCGATCCGGCCATCGTCCGCAACCGGGCCAAGGTCGCGGCCTCGATCGGCAACGCCCGCGCCTTCCTCGACGTCCGGACCGAGTTCGGCAGCTTCGCGGACTACATCTGGCGCTTTGTCGACGGCCGACCGATCCAGAACGTCTGGAAGACCCTGGCCGAGATCCCGGCGAAGACCCCCCTCGCCGAGACCATCTCCAAGGATCTCAAAAAACGTGGGTTCAAGTTCGTCGGCCCGACCATCGTCTACGCCCACATGCAGGCCACCGGGATGGTCAACGACCACATCGTGAGCTGTTTCCGGCACGCGGAGGTCGCCGCGCTTTCCCGGGTCTGAGATGCCGCAGATCGGGCCGCCGGCCCGCCCCGGCACTGCGGGCTAGAACAAGCGAATTTGCTCGTCCGGCGGCAAGTGTCCGAGCATGATCATCTTGCGTCTGAAGGCCTGCTCGCGACGGATGGCGAGGTCGGAGCGTTGGGCGCGCAGCTCGGCGAGCTCGGTCTCGATGCGGCGGCGTTCGTCCGGATCGTCGGCGTCCTTGAGCTGCCGTCGAAGTTCGACGGCCTGCTCGCGAAGCTCCCGCATACCGGCGAGGATGACTGCTTCCTCATTGCTGACATAGACCTTCGAGGAGCAGGACGCATCGTCGTCGTCCGGTTGGTTGTCGAAGATCGGCAAGTGGGACGATACCTTTTCACTCACCATTCGAGTGTACCTCGCCCGATGAGGTTTTCTGTTCTGATAATCTGCAGATCGTGTTCACAATTGATCCCATCGCTGCGGGTGTGGAGTTCCGCCGACATCAGATCGAGGTTGAGGACGGTGTCCTTTTGACGGTCTACGAGTGGCAACCGGGCACGGGAGCGAGGCCGTTGGTATTCGTTGCCGGTTGGGTGTCGGTCATCGAGGGTTGGCGGTCGTTGCTCGAGGTCCTTGTCCGCGAGCAGCCGGTCATCTACATGGAAACACGCGAAAAGCGATCGGCCGTCTTCGAACGGGATCATGTCCGGCCGGCGGACTTTGCCATTCCCAGGTTGGGAAATGACGTCATCGAGGTCTGTGACCGGCTCGCCATCGACCCGGAAAGGAGGGTGTTTTTCGCCAGCTCCATGGGGTCCAACGCGGTGCTCGAAGGGTCCAAGGACGGGCGCCTCGCCGGTCGGGGTGCGTTTCTGGTCGGACCCAACGCGGAGTTTCGCTTCCCAAGCTGGGGCAGAGCGCTGACCTACATGCCGGCCGCCATCTACCACATGGCTCGCCCGTTCATGGTTTGGTACCTCAGACGATTCCGGGTCAACGTGAGCGTCGACCCCGAGCAGATGGCCCGCTACGAGCGGACTCTCAAAGCGGCCCACCCGGTGCGCTTGAAACTCTCGGCCCGTGCCGTGCTCGGCTATTCGCTCTTCCCCGGCCTGGAGACGGTGGAGATGCCCGTCGCCGTCGCCTACGCTTCCTCGGACAAACTGCACCAGGGCGAAGAGGTGCACCGCATCGTTGAGGCCCTGCCCCACGGTGAGGCCGTCGAGTGCCCCACCAACACCTACATGCACACGGCCGCGGTGGCGGGGGATCTTCGGAGATTCCTCTCAACCCTGTAGAATCCGGAAATGGCATCAAAGCTCGACCACATCCTGTGTCCTCTGATTTGCACCCTCCTGTTTCCCCTCTCGAACGCCTTTGCCGGGACGAATCTCGCTCCACCTTCGGTCGGCGACAGCATCGCGGTCCTCGGTGGTCACGACTGCGCCGATGGCGTGGTGAAGGACGACGGGACCCTCGAGACAGGGTATGGCTGGGTACCGTCGGTGGTGGACGGGCGCTATGTGCAGCGATTCGAGGCCGCCGAATTTCGGTCGCGCAAGATGGAGGAGATCTGCATCTGCTGGACTCGTACTCGGATGGATGACGAACTGAGATTTCAGGTTCAGCTCTATCGCGACCGTGGGGGTCGGCCGGCGCTCTTCCCCGAGGAGTCGGTGGATGCGGTCGCGACCTTGGTGCCGAGCTACCCCGACGGGGCATTCTACTCGTTTGATGTCTCCGGAGCGGATATGCACGCGCCGACCGAGGTCTTCTACCTCGGGGTCCAATGGGACCCCTCCCAGGAAGACTACTTCTTCGTTTGTGTCGACAAGACCGCGGATTCCCCTGTCGTCGACGGCTGGTTCATCGACGACAGAGCCGACGAGTGGACCAGCGTGCTCGACACCTTCGACCCCACCTTCAACGACCACCGGGCGATGATGATTCGCGCCCGTGCGCTCGAAGGCTTCTTCCCGTTGGTGCCCACCGTCGGCCCGAAGGGTGTTGCGTTCTTCGTGGTGATGATCGCCTGTCTGGGAGCAGCGCTGCTGGCTCGTAGAATGAGCTGATGGTGCGGCTCCCCTTCTGGCTCAAGGCGGTTCTGCTGACGATCCCGGCGGTGCTCCTGATCGTGTTCCTTGTCCTCATCGCCGCCGGTTGGTACGTCAAGAATCAGATGCTCGATTCGGGAGGGGAATTGCGGCCGCTGATGGCGGCCTACGATGTCCGTCACTATGGCCTCGAGATAGCGGTGAACCCCGACCAGCGGAGCCTACGCGGAATCAACCGGGTGGCGGTGGAGGCCATCGAGCCACTCGATCTCTTCGAGGTTCATCTCGATGGCCGACTCGAGGTGACCTCGGTGGAGGTCGATGGCGAGCCATCCGCTTTCGAGCACGATGACGGTGTCATTCTCGTCTCGTTACCCGCGTCCTGGAACATCGGTGACCGGCACCAGATCACGATCAGCTACCGAGGGAAGCCCAAGACGGCGCTCAGGGCACCGTGGGTGGACGGATTCGTGTGGTCCGAAACACCCTCGGGTGTCCCCTGGATCGGCGTCACGAGTGAGGGCGACGGTGGCGACAACTGGTGGCCGTGCAAGGATCACCCGTCGGATGAGCCCGATGAGGGGATGGAGATCGCGCTCACGATCCCAAAGGGCCTGGTGGGTCTTTCCAACGGGAGGCCCCTGGGACAGATCGCCAACCCCGACGGCACCGTTACCACGAACTGGCGGGTTTCCGGACCGATCAACAACTACGGTGTTTCACTCAACATCGGTCCCTACGTTCCGGTGGAAACGACCTACCACGGAGTCGACGGGAGCCTGGATGAGACCCTCGTGTTCTGGGCCATTCCGGAGTCGGTCGAGGCTGCGCGACGGGTGTGGTCGCAGATGCCGGGAATTCTCGATGTCCTCGGTCGCCGAATCGGCGAGTACCCGTTCTTTGCCGACAAGCTGTGGGTCGCTCACGCCCCTTACTACGGGATGGAGCACCAGACCATCGTCGCCTACGGGGCGGGCTTCGAGGACAACGAGTTCGGCTTCGACGAGCTGCTGCTGCACGAGCTGGCGCACGAATGGTGGGGCAACAAGATCACCGCCTCGGACTGGGCCGATCTCTGGCTGCACGAGGGCTTCGCCACCTACACGGAGGCGATCTACGTGCTCGACACTCTCGGGGAGGGGCGTTATCTCGAGTACATGCAGAAGCTTCGCGAACGGACCATCAATCGGGTTCCGGTGATCCGAGGTGCGGACCTGACCGCTGCCGAGGCCTTCAGCCCGGATGTCTACACCAAGGGCGCCTGGGTGCTCCACATGCTTCGGTTGCTGATGGGTGACGAGGCTTTCTTCGAGGCGCTATGGGAGTTCGCCGACGGCGACAACCCGTCAGCCTGCCGCTTCGCCACCACGGATGAGTTTATCCGCCTGGTGGAGACGAAAGCCGCCCGCGATCTCACCTGGTTCTGGCAGCGATACCTCTTCACCGCCGAGCTGCCGGCGTGGGAGATGAGCAGGGTGAACGAAGGGCCCACGGATCGTGTCACCCTCGAGTGGAACGACGCCGCATTCGAGATGCCGCTGCCGGTGCAGATCGGCGATCGACGCGAGATCGTCGCGATGCCGGGCGGCCGGGGCGAGTTCGAGGTCGACACGAACGCCGATGTCATCGTCGATCCGAACCGCGAGGTCCTCACCGCGGGGCCATTGGCTCAGCCTCGCTGACCCTGCAGACAACCCAATGCCAAAAACGTTACCTACGCCTGTGCTTTCGCGCTGCGTGAGAACCACACGACGAAGACGCAGAGCGCCAACATCGAGATTGTCGCCAACACTTCGCCGGGAATGCCCTCGAAGGCGTGGTCCGAGAGGATGTGGATGACGTTCTTGGGCGCGGTGGTTCCGGCCACCTGTTTGACGATGGCCGCAGCGATGGCGTCGAAGGCGCCGATGATGGCGCCGCCGGCCATGAGGCCCGAGGCGATGAGAACACCTCGATCCGTTCTCGCCTTGACGGTTTCGTCGTCGTCACTCTCCCGTCTCCTGGCGACCAGCCACGACAGGATGCCGCCGATGAGCACCGGGGTGTTGAGCTCCATCGGCAGGTACATTCCCAGGGCGAAGGCCAGCGGCGGCACCCCGGTCATCCGCAGGATCAGCGCCAAGAGGACGCCGAGGGCAAAGAGGTACCACTGGAGCGGCGAGGTCTCCGCGCCGAAGATCCCGACCAGGATCTCCTTCATGGCCGAGGCCTGGGGGGCCGGGAGGTTGGCGCTGCCGAAGCCCTGGCCGGGGTCGGCCTGGGCGAGCACCCACATCATCAGACCGCAGAAGACGGCGGCCACCAGGGTGCCGAGGAACTTGAGCCCGAGCTGTTTGGCCGGGGTGGCGCCGATCCAGTGGCCGACCTTGAGGTCCGAGGCCAGGGCGCCGGAGGCGGCCAGGGCGGTGCAGACCACGCCGCCGACCATCATGGTCACGAACATCCCGTTTCCGCCCGAGAGTCCGAGCTTGAGAAGTACGAACCCGGTGACGATGAGGGTCAGCATGGTCATCCCCGAGACCGGGTTGGTGCCGACGATGGCGATGGCGCGGGCGGCCACCGGGGCGAAGAGGAAGGCGATGAGCATGACCAGGGCTGTGCAGACCGCGGCGTAGAGCATGGAGCCGCCGATACCGATCCCGTAGCTGAAAAAGAGAAAGGCGGCGATCGCGAAAATGACCAGACCCACCAGGGTGAAGGCGCCCGAGAGCGATCGATCGACGCGGGGGACCTCGGTGACGGCGCGCTCGTCCTGGTGGCTCATTCCGACGATGTTGGCGCCGATGGAGCGCACCATGGACGGCATGGAGGAGAGGATCCCGAGGATTCCCGCGCCGGCGATGCCGCCGACGCCGATGATCCGGACGTAGTACTTGAAGACGGTGTCCGGGTCCATCTCGGCGATCGGGATGGTCCCGGGGCCGAGCACGCCCGGGACGTTGGTGCCGATGGCGTGCACCAGAGGAACCAGCACGAAGTAGGACAGGAACGACCCGGCGCAGATGATGGCCGCATAGCGGATGCCGACGATGTAGCCGATACCGACGATGGCCGCGTTGTTGAGCACCCGTAGGGTCATGAAGTGGCGCTCGAGCAGACCGCCGAGACCAACCGCGCGGAACGAGATCTCCTCCGCCATGAGGTGGAACGAGGTGACGAGGCCGTCGTAGGCCGCTCCGATCCCCGCGGCGAGGGCGAGGATCTTGGCCTGGCCGCCCACCCGCTCGCCGGTGAGCAGGATCTCGGTCGTGGCGGTGCCTTCCGGCCAGGGGAACTTGCCGTGCATCTCGACCATGAAGTGATAGCGCAGCGGTATCAGGAAGAGCACCCCGAGGCAGCCGCCGAGAAAGGAGACCATCACCACCTGGAGCATGGTCGGTTGGGCGACCCCGGAACCGACCTCCGTCGAGAGCATGTAGAGCGCCGGGATGGTGAAGACCGCACCCGAGACCACGTGCGACGAGTTGGCGCCGATGGACTGGATGATGACGTTCTCGAGGATGGTCGATTTGCGCGCGAACATGGGCGACAGACCGATCGCGAGGATGGCGATGGGAATGGCGGCCTCGATGCCCTGGCCGACGCGAACCGCCAGAAAGGCCGCGCCCATGGCGAAGAGGGCGCAGAAGATGAGCCCCAGAGTGACCGCCCGGGCCGTGACCTCGTAGACCCCGGCCTCATCGGGCACCACCGGGATGTAGACCTCGCCGGGCTCCAGCGGGCGTCGTGCGTTCTCGGGCAGACCTTCGATCGCTCCGGTCGGTTCGTGGCTCATGCTCTCCCCCTCGATCCGGTCGAGTCAGTGTACCTTCGCCCGATCCCGATCCCGATCCCGATCCCGATCCCGATCTCGAGAAGGCGGACTCAGATCTCCATTCGTTCTCTGATCTCTCTCCACAAAGCCGTGAAGGCTCGGGCGGCGGGTTGTGAGGGAAGGGTGGCGGCGACGGGGGCCCGCGTGATGCCCATCTTCTCGACCACCGATGCGGATGGGATGGCGGCGGTGAGAAAGGCAGGATCGGCGAGGCAGGCCAGACCGAGCTCGTTGTGCATCTTCTTCCGCAGGTCGACCATGGAGAGAAACGGGAGCACGTCGGCGCCGCGGCCCTGCTCCGAGATGAACACGCGCACCTGGTGCAGAGTGCGCATGGAGAGGGTCGACGGGATGACCGGAATCAGGACCGCGTCAACGGTTTTGATGACGGTTTCGGAGACCAGCGACACCGATGGCGGGCAGTCGAGAATCACGAGGTCGTGTCGGTCGGCGAGGCCGTCGAGCTTCGCCGCGAATCGTTTCCTCGGTTTCTTCGTGGCATCCAACGCGAGGTCGAGATGGCGGTAGGCGAAGTCCGCGGGCAGGATGGTCAGATTGTCGAACTCGGTGGGGAGGACGAGGTCTGCGAGGGCGGTCCTCTTCCTGGTGATGGACTCGACGGCCCCTTCCATGCCTGGTGGTATACGGAGGTAGAAGCTGGCCGCGCCCTGCGGGTCGAGGTCCCAGAGAAGCGTCCTCAGACCGTCGGTCGCGGCGGCGTGGGCGAGGTTCACGGCGGCCGAGGTCTTGCCGACCCCTCCCTTGATCGTCCAGACCGCGAGACTCTTCACATTGACCCCTTTCCGCCGAAGAGGCGGCCGAACGCCGCGCGTGCCGGCTCGCCGGAGAATCCGACAAACGCGTCGTGGAATGCCAGGCGAAAATCTTCTTGGCGGCGTTCGAGAACTCCGGAGAGTCGGCCGACGGTGAGAATGCTCGATGTTTTCACGCCGCGGTCGGAGCGAAGCTCACGAGCGTAGCCCGACAGCCGATCTCGCTGAACCTCCATGTCGTTGAAACCACCGAGGATGTCCTGCAGTCGTTTGAGCTCCTTGATCCGGGCGGTGATCTCGGTTTTCGGATAGAGGCTGCGGAAGAACTCGAGGAGGTAACGGAGCTTCTTCGCGTCGATGCGGAGGCGGTGGAGAGCTTCGGCCGGTGGTTCCGGGCCGAGGTTGCCGCCACGCTTGAGGACGCGCCGGTACGCCTTGGTGATGCGTTTGGCGGCGAGATCGGCAATCCGCCGGTCGGCGAGAGGGGCCGAATCCGTCCCGGTGTTCTCGAGCGCCTCTCTCCAGCTCTCCACAAAACGGTTGAATCGAAGGGATCGAAGGGCGCGAGCCACCGCGCGGTGGGCGATGGCGCGTTCCTTCGCGATGAGCTTTTCGAGGGGCTCGAGATTCCCGGCGAGCGCATCGGTCAAGAGGGAGCGGTAGGTGGGCATCTCGAGGAGGTAGACATCGAGATCGCGGAGCGGGCCGGTGATCCCGCCCAGCCACTTGAACTCGGTTTTGAAGTGGGCGACGACCTCCGGGGGGAGAACGCCCTCGAGCTGGGTCAGGGCCGACCGGGAACGTCGGCAGGCGGCCCTGAGATCGTGGAGAAACTCGGTGTCGAGGTCGTCGATGGTACCCGGGACGTTGGCTTCGACGGTGTCGAGAAGGACGAGCAGAATCGTCCGTGCTGCGGCGCCCGCCGTCTGTTCGGAATCGAGCCGGATACGAAGCTTGGAGCTGTAGCCGCCGGGGATTCTACCGCCGGCTTCGGCGGCGACCTCGAGATCGTGGGGGGGAATCTCCTCCACCCCGCCGGCCTTGACGAGGGCGTTGAAGGGATCGGAGCTGCTGCTTCGGAGGGTGTTGCTCGCAAAACTCCGGGAACCGCCGTTCGCGGCCCGGGCCCCGGATCTCTCGAGGCGAATCCGCGCCACCATGTCGCCTTCGTGGTTTTCCACACGACCGTCCCGGCGTTCAACCGAGAGCTCGCCGATTTCCACCAGGGCGCGGATGTCCATGAGCGGACCGATGGTCTCGGCGAGATGGCCCTGCGGCAGGTCGTCCGCCGTTCGCGGCGTGGATCCGGTCGAGACGACAAAAGAGTCACGGCCGGGTTGGAAGAGCACCAGACGCCGGCGACGGCCGCGTTCCTCGGTGAGCGCGAGACCGGCGCGGTAGAGTCGCCAGTCGAAGGTGTCGAGATAGGTGAC
>Ga0316198_10002863_pt1 | contig 10449 bp, 11 predicted proteins | sample OudBieAanoxic_MG_FD_204935 | JGI IMG/M metagenome (GOLD analysis project Ga0316198, IMG submission 204935) | Coastal sediment microbial communities from Oude Bieten Haven, Netherlands - site A anoxic | ecosystem: Environmental > Aquatic > Marine > Coastal > Sediment | place: Netherlands...
CCCGGCTCGACATTGCTTATATGTTCGAGCCCGGGCCGGTTCCATTTTATCCGAACCAGTTCTTTTGCTAGCATAGCTATCTAACATCTCTGCATAGAGGGGACTGGTCATGAATAGCACCGCTCTTTTTCACCGTATTATTTCCCTGCTGGTCGTAATGGCCACATTTCTGCCGATGCAGTCCCATGCCCAGCAGATAGGCGAAGTCGTCATCAAGCGCGGCATGGTGGATGACGATATATACCTGGCAGGCGCCCAGGTGGATCTGTATGCCACTGTCAATGGCGATGCCGTCATCGCAGGCGGGCAATTGAATCTTGAAGGCGATATCAACGCGGATGTGATTGCTGCCGGTGGTTCAATCAGTTTGCGTGGCTCGGTTGCCGATGATGCGCGGCTGGCCGGAGGTGAAATTCGTGTTGCAGGCCGGGTAGGCGATGATCTGGTGGCTGCAGGAGGACGTATTCATATAAGTCCCGTTGCACGCATAGGCGGTCGTGCCTGGATGAGTGGCGGCGAGCTTCGTATCGATGGCCAGGTCGTCGAAGAGCTGCGCGCCAGTGGCGGCAGGGTGGTGATTACCGGTGTTGTTAACGGAAACGTTGAACTGTGGGCTGATGAGATTGTAATTGAAGACACCGCAGTGATAAGCGGTAATCTGCATTATAAAAGTTCACATGAAGCAAACATCGCCAATGGTGCGCGTATAGATGGTGAAGTCAGGCATACTCTGGTAGAGACTGATATGAAACCGGTAGTTGCCGGTGTGATTTTTGCCGCTCTCGCAGTATTGCTCAGCATCATAATTACAGCCGTTGTGTTGTATCTGCTGTTTCCGGATTTTTCATTGCGCGTCTGCCAGTCAGTACGTAATGAGCCATGGCTGTCCCTTGGTGTGGGGCTTGCGGTGTTCGCCGGTGTGCCGTTGCTGAGTGTTATTTTATTCTCCACAGCGATTGGCGTATGGCTGGCATTAATGCTGCTGGCGATTTACCTGGTGATGTTGCTGGCGGGTTATTTTACCGGCGCCCTGTTCGTGGGCAATGCCGGGCTTGATTTGCTGCGCAAAACCGAAGCCAGTAAAGCGCTACGTGCTATAGCACTGGCGATAGCGATATTTGCTCTTGCTGCTATCAACCTGGTGCCGCTGCTGGGCAGCCTGGTCAACTGGGCAGTTCTGCTGGCGGGTGTCGGCGCGTTGAGCAGGCAACTGTACCAGGCTTACAGGATTTGATGTAAACCAGTTCGATATCTGCCTGGGCAGGTTCAAGCCCACTTTGAAAGCCAGTGGATTGTTGTCGCTATAACAACGGCGGCTATCAGCAAGGCAAAGCCGGCCCAGACTGTCGATACCAGTACGTTTGGTGCGAGTAGCATGACCAGCCCCAGGCCCAGCATCATCAGGCCGGATAATAATTTCAGCAAGCGCCCCTGCTGCTCAGTGAGCTTATAAGCACCCAGCGTATATGAAAAGATGATGACAATAATCATCAATGGAATGACATAGATCAGATTGTAAAGCACGAGATATGCATAGTGCTGCAGAGTGCCCAGTTCACTCAAAGTGAGCAGACGTGTATAAACCATTGGGAAACCGGCAGTACACAACAGTTCATAACTGTTCGCAGCGACTGCCAGCATTGCCGTGCCGAGCAGCATGGTGGTGATACTATCTGCCTTGAGCAGTTCGCGCATACGACGATACAGCGTTGGTTTGGCTGATTCGGGTATCGTAAGTGAAGGTCCCTGTCTGAAAAGGAAATAATCCTTGGTATTAATGATGCCGATGATTATCGCAACCATGCCGGCAATGAGCGTGATGACGGGCACGGCGCCAATCATCATAAACAGATTGAGCCATGCGGCCATGAACATGAAGTAGATCAGTGCGGAGATACCCACGAAGGTTGAGCCAATAAGCAGCATGCGCGCCCGGCTTCTGGCATGCACCATCAGGCTTAACAGAAACATCAACACAAAAAATGCACATGGATTAAACGAGTCCATGCCGGCAATAATCAGGGTGAACATCAACAGCGAGTTGCTGTCGGCCTCAACCGAACCGATAAATGGCAACTGCAGCGTGCTGTCGTCTGCTGCTGACAAGGCCGTTAAAGGTGTGTTTCGGCATGTCGATGCAAGATCAAGTATTTGCTGTCCAACACCCTCGGGCGAATCATAACCGGTTATCAATTGTCCACAGATGAAGAAAGCAGGCACTGAACGGGCATCATGATGCAGTGAACTGGCCATTTCGACATAGCGCTGCAGATTCTGCCTGTTCTGGCTGATCTCGGCCGAATGTACTTCAAGCCAGGCATAATCCCGCTGTAACGAGTCAACGAACGGGACGGCCTTGAGGCAATGGGGGCATTTCTGTGACCAGAAAAAATACAGGTGGACGCGGGTTTCGCCTGCACCTTGCTCGCTTGTCCAGGGAATGGACTCTGTGGCAACAGCACCCGCTGAAATCACCGCGACCAGGGCTAGCAGCAACGCACGTAGTATCAAAATATCAATTCGTTAATTATTGTTTGTTACAGACAGAATAAGTAAGTGTATTATGAAATTATTCTATTTAAAATGTTCGGGACTGATATTAGAAAAAATTTCCGGATAAATTTTCGTGTTAGCAGCCCATACTAATTTTTGCATAAGATCCCGTATGGCCGTCGCCATCGGCCTTGCAGTGTTGCTTGCCGGTTGTGAGATCGATGGCGGTGACAACCTGCCGCGCGTCTCCGATCAGGGCCTGGTTATGTACGCTGAAGCCAACCGGCACGAGGCAGAAGATACTGCGCAAATTGCTGCCGCGGTGTTCAATGACGGTGAAACCGTTGCTCTCGTTGGTGGCGATGTGTTCGAAGCGCGTACTGTTACAGAACGCATTCTATTGAAAACCGGGGGGTCTTTTGCGGGCAGTTATGCCGCATCATTGCCGGTTGATAACAGTGTGCAGGATATTTTCTTCGATATCGTGCATCTGCCGATCGAGGCGCGTGAAGACCGCTGGTATCCGATCGACCTGCTGAATATCGATCCCGGGCCCGGCGAACTGGTTGGTAAATCGGCGACTGTCACTTTTCCTCCGCCGGTATCAATCACCGCCCCATTGCCGGATGCAGTCTATACAAGCATTAACGATGTCATTACTCTCGCCTGGGATCTCGCCAACCCGCCGGGTGATGCGATGCGTGTGCTTTCGGCGATCGAGTGCAACGATGGACTGGCGACGTCTTCATACGGTACAGAGGTGGAGATAGGTGCCGATGATGGTAGTGCAGTGATTAGTATGGACAATTTCATATACGATCTGACTGCGGGTTCTTCCACCATAAAATTTTTAAGCGATGCCGCCCTGGGGCTGCTGCAGGAAACGCTCAACCAGTTGAGTGCCGGCAATATAGATCCGGATTTTCTCGCCAGGCAGGCAGGGGCCAACCCGATCAACAGCATGTGCGAAATCCGCCTGTTTCTGCAGCGCCAGCTGCAGGGCCGGTTTGATGTCACCTTCGATGACGGCACCGTGTTTGGCAGCACCAGTGCCGAAGTTAGCGTGCTTTATCTGCCTGCAGTAACGACTAACTAGATAAAATTATGCCTGCCATCAGACTGTTGCTGATTATTGTGCTTGTTGCATGTAATACAAAAACAGTTCAGGCGGAAAATATGCAGCTGGATGTTAACCTGGGCTGGACCAGCCTGGATGCCGGCGGTAATGACCAGTTCAAAAGCGGCAAAGCGCTGGCGGTACACTACAATTATTTCCTGAAGCACTGGCTGGCTGCAGATATTGGAGTCTATGTTACCGACAAGACCCCGGAGGAAAGTAGCCAGGATATAGTCGGCAGTTTTCGCACCAGCATACAGAGCCAGGCGATACTGCTTGGGTTAAAGCCGCGTTATAAATTCTCTACACCCTATGAAGTCTATGGCAGGCTGGGTTTGCAGTACTGGCACACAGAGCTCGAGGTTGAAGAATATTTTGGCCCGGGTATTCCCGAAGGTAAGGTTTCAGCAGATGATAATGGCTATGGCTACTATGTCAGTATCGGAGGTGGATATTATGTCACCGAAAACGTGATGGCGCAGCTGGAATTAAGGCACATGGAACAGGTCGATGTGTTCGAAGGCAAGTCTCAATATCCTTTTGACCTGGCAATCATTTCATTCAGCTTTGGGGTGGGTTACCGCTTTTAACTGCTTATGACATGTCAGTCACAAAATGAAGCAGCGTTTACTGGCTATATGATGCTTTCGAGTCAGCATACATTCCGCCTGCTGGCACTGGTATTTGTCTGTGTTGCTGCATCGCCGGCGTGGTCAGCTTTTAATGAGACCTACAAGCTGACAGTTGGTGGCATGGTTACGGATTTTGAAACTTCAATCAGGATCAATTCACGCGATAACTCCATTGACGACAAGATCGTACTGGAAGATGACCTGGGATTTGACTCCACCATTCAATCGGCCTGGATCAGGGGGTACTGGCGTATGGCGTCCCGCCACCGGTTGAGTCTGCTCTACACACGATTCAGTCGTGCAACGGAATTAACATCGACTACAGATATCGATATTGACGGCAACATAATCAAGGCTGGTGCGTTTATCGGTACTTCAGCGAGGACGCACGTTTTTGATATCGAGTATATGTACAGTTTTTTCAAGCGTCCGAATATCGAACTGGGTGTTACTGCAGGCCTGTACTGGATGAATTCGGTTTTTGAACTGGCTGCCGCCGGAGAGGTGATATTCGAGGGCGAAGCGCAACCCGAGTTTCGTTCAGATTATGAGGCCAACCAGCGCCTGATTGCGCCGCTGCCATTGATAGGCCTGACACTGGGTTATGAATTTAATGATAAATGGCGAGTTAGAGCGGGAGCTCGATTCTTTGATGTCACTATCAGTAATATCGATGGGTATATTTTTTCTACCAACCTGGGTACGGAATACTATTTTACCAAACACGTCGGTCTGGGTGCTGCACTGGCATGGTTCGATCTCAGCGTTAAATATAATGGTGTGGTTTTTATCAATACCCTCGAATATGAGTATGTGGGATTACAGGCATACTTGTCATTCAAATACTGATGCTAGAACTGCAACAGTTTGTCCAGCGGCAGAAAGGCAAGATTTAGCAGGCAAAGCCCGATCAGTACAAAGATGGTGATCTGCATACCCAGTACCCGCCGCCGCATGCTTTTGTTCAACAAGCCATAGGCATGAATGACCCGGCCTGTAATGAGGGTCATGCCCGCAAGGTGAATGATCCAGCTGCCCGCGCCGTTATACTCCAGGTAGAAAAGCAGGATCAGCGTGATCGGCAGATATTCAATTGCGTTGGACTGTGCGCCCTGTGCTGTTTGCAGTTCTTCATTATCGCCATCACCCACGCTGATTTGATGTCTACGGCGTGTTTTTATCACCTCGAATGACAGGTAGATAATCAGCAGGGCTGAAACGATCGCGTATATAACTGATATCATGACTTCGATCCCGGGTAATGCTGCAGTGGCAGTATTATGCATAGTACGGTAGTGCAAGTGTATTGATATTTGCTGTATATTGTTCATTGCTTGGGGCGCCTGATATCAAGGGTGTCGTGATCTGCACGATCGATTAATACTGCAAAGGATCTATCATGAACGACCAGGTAATCTGGCTGGACAAACTGGGCATGGACGATGTTGACCGCGTTGGCGGCAAGAATGCATCGCTCGGGGAAATGATCAGCAAACTGTCGGCGCTGGGTGTGAGTGTACCCGGCGGCTTTGCCACCACCGCAACAGCTTATCGCCGGTTTTTACGCCACGGCGGCCTGGCTGAAAGGATCAATAACAGGCTTGACGATCTTGATATCACTGATGTCGTTGCGCTGGCAGACACCGGTGCCGAGATCCGCGCCTGGGTGATTGATACCCCCTTTCCGGATGAACTGCTGAATGCGATAACAGCATCCTGGAAGAGAATCGAAGCCGAGAGCGGCAGCGATGTCGCCGTTGCGGTGCGCTCGTCCGCCACAGCCGAAGATTTGCCGGATGCGTCTTTCGCCGGGCAGCAGGAAACCTTCCTCAATGTGCGCGGCCTCGAAAATGTCATTGTCGCTATCAAGCATGTGTTTGCCTCGCTTTATAATGATCGTGCCATTGCCTATCGTGTGCACCAGCACTTTGATCATCAGAAGGTTGCGTTGTCGGCAGGTATTCAGCGCATGGTGCGTAGTGACGTCGGCGCCAGTGGCGTACTGTTCACGCTGGATACCGAGTCGGGCTACCGCGATGCGATCTTTATAACCGGTGCTTACGGCCTGGGTGAAACCGTGGTGCAGGGCGCGGTCAATCCGGATGAGTTCTATGTCTACAAACCCGGGCTGGCGGCAAAGCGGCCGGCGATCCTGAAGCGCGGGCTCGGCAGCAAGCTGATCAAGATGATCTACACCGACAGCATGGATCATGGTCGTACGGTACAAACGATAGAGGTCCCTGACGAGGAGCAGCAGAAATTCTGTATCAGCGATGAGCAGGTCGAGGAACTGGCGCGCCAGGCGATGACCATTGAAAATCATTACGGCCGGCCGATGGATATTGAATGGGCGCTCGATGGTATCGATGGCATGTTGTATATCGTGCAGGCGCGGCCGGAAACCGTGGAAAGCAGAAGCAGTGATACGGTGATGGAGCGTTATGCGCTGAAAGCAAAAGGCAGGGTGCTGGCTCAGGGAAGCGCCATTGGCCAGCGCATCGGTGCAGGCGTTGTACGCCTGATCAAGGATCCCTCTGAAATGTCGCGTGTGCAGCAGGGCGATGTGCTGGTGACGGACATGACCGACCCTGACTGGGAACCGATCATGCAGCGTGCATCGGCCATCGTGACCAACCGCGGCGGGCGCACCTGTCATGCAGCCATCATTGCGCGTGAAATGGGTATACCTGCCATCGTGGGTTGCGGTGACGCCACCGAGCTGCTCAAGGATGGCGAAGACGTCACGGTGTCCTGTGCCGAAGGTGAAGCCGGCCATATCTACCAGGGTATTCTCGAGTACGACATTATTCGAACCGATACCGGCAAAATGCTGCCGCTGCCAGTCAAAATCATGATGAATGTCGGCAATCCCGGTCGCGCATTTGCGTTCGCAAGAATACCCAACGCAGGTGTCGGTCTGGCGCGGCTCGAATTCGTCATCAACAATACCATCGGTGTTCATCCCAAGGCGCTGATGCAGTTCGAGCAGCAGCCCGATGACGTAAAAACGATCATCACCGAGCGCATGGCAGGCTATCCCGATCCGGTTGGCTTTTATGTGGAGAAACTGGTCGAGGGTATTGCCATGCTCGGTGCCGCGTTTATGCCCAACCCGGTGATCGTGCGCCTGTCGGACTTCAAGTCGAATGAATATGCCAACCTGGTTGGCGGCGCGCAATACGAACCGCAGGAAGAGAACCCGATGATCGGTTTGCGCGGTACATCCCGTTATCTGTCCGATGATTTCCGCGATTGCTTCGAACTCGAATGCCGTGCGTTAAAAAAAGTACGCGATGATATGGGCCTGACCAATATCGAAATCATGGTGCCCTTCTGCAGAACACTGGAAGAAGCTCAACAGGTTATCGGACTGCTGGCAGAAAACGGGCTCAGGCGCGGTGACAATGGATTGCGTATTATCATGATGTGCGAGATTCCATCGAACGCGGTACTTGCAAAAGAATTTCTCGAATACTTCGATGGCTATTCGATCGGTTCAAATGATATGACACAGCTCACGCTCGGTCTGGATCGTGATTCTGAACTGGTCGCCCACCTTTTTGACGAGCGCAATCCGGCCGTGAAAAAACTGTTGTCGATGGCAATCGACGCCTGTCATCAGCAGGGTAAATACATCGGTATCTGCGGACAGGGGCCATCCGATTATCCGGATTTCGCAGCCTGGCTGTTTGAACAGAAAATCAGCAGCATCTCGCTTAACCCGGATACCGTGGTCGATACCTGGCAGCATCTTGCCCACATACTTTCGGGAAAATAGCTGCTTGAAAGACGAACAGAAAAAACACCCGGTTTTCTTTGTCTCTGACCGCACCGGCATCACATCGGAAACGCTCGGTCATGCACTGCTGACACAATTCGGTTCTGTAGCGTTCGAGTACTTCTCACTGCCGTTCATCACCTCGGAACACAAAGCCAGGAAAGCGGTGCGTGAAATCAGCGAAGCGGGCGAGAGAAGCGGGCAGCGTCCAATCGTCTTCAGCACCATGGTAAAAGAAGATTACAAGCCTATCATTGCGCAGTGCGATGCTCATCTAATCGATTTTTTCGATGCCTTCATCATGCCGCTGGAGCAGGAGCTGGGTTTACATTCGACGCATACTTCAGGCCTTTCACATGGCATCAGTGATGAGGCTGCTTATATGCAGCGCATCGAGGCTGTCAATTATGCACTGCACAATGACGACGGCATCACTACAAAGCATTTCAATAGTGCGGAAATTATCCTCATTGGCGCTTCACGCAGCGGTAAAACACCGACCTGCCTCTACCTTGGCCTGCAGTACGGCATTCGTGCAGCCAACTATCCATTGACCGATGTTGATGTCGGGCACCCCAGGCTGCCTGCAGTGCTCGAGCCTTATCGCAAGAAACTTTTTGGATTGATCATCAGCCCGGACCGGCTGCGCAGCATACGTGAACTGCGACGCCCCGGCAGCGAGTATGCCTCACTGAAACAATGCCAGAAGGAGGTGCGGGAGATAAAAGCCCTGTATGACCAGGAAGGCATTAACTATGTCGACACCAGCCATGTCTCTGTTGAGGAAATAGCGGCCTCGATTCTGCAGATGCAGAAACTGGAGCGCCGGTTGTTGTTATAAATCGGAATAAATAGACAGCTCTTTTACATGGTTGTCGTGATCCGGGTCTGGAACAGATGTGATGGCCTCGATCGCCCTGATGTGTTCAACAGGAAGCGCGTGTTCGCGTGCACCTCTGATTACATGCTCCTTGTACCAGTGATACGGGCTCAATGATACATCGATATCTATGGCATAGTAAGTGACCGCTGCAACCGATTCTCCATGCGGCAGAGCAAGTGATACCTGCTTTTGATCATAGCCGCTGCCCAGGCCTTCGTACCGATCGAGTATGTGTTTTTCACTGGCCAGTATTTCGAATACGACACCATGCACGATATCGTCAGGTCTGTTCGTGTGCATGATGTCGCATTTGGCGGAACCGTCGATGCTCTTTTTGTGAAATTGCAATGAATGTCCATATAAACGCGCAATCGACACCACAGTTGCCGATTCGACCCTGTGTTTAATACGCGGCGTCGACATGTTCGAGCCATATGAGAAATATAAAAGTGTGTTCACACGTTTTAGCTAGAAATGCGACTTTGCTTTCTCCATAGCATCCTTGACGTCGGACCATGCCTCTTCGGCGCCTGCTTTTATATCTTCCCATGCCTCTTCGCCCGCATCCCTGATCTCCGAGAGCTTCAGCCTGGCTATGTCGCGCTTGAGCTTGAGCGAGGTTATCTGATCTTGCAGTTCAAATTGCAGCCCTGCCTTTGCTTTTTGGGCACGCGCTTCGAGTTCGTCGATATCCGCATCCCATTCATCGAGTTTGTCCTTGAGTTTATCTATATATTCGTGTCTGCTAGTCATTAGTGCATCTCCTTGTTTTATGTATATAAAAATAATCGGGCGCTGTTAAATCCAGCGTCTGACATTTGCCTTGTATTGCTTCCATTTGCTGCCGAAGCGCTGATCAAGTATGTTTTCTTCAGTGACGATGAAAACCCTGTCCATGGTCATCGCGTAAATGGGGATTATTATAAAGGGGCTGAGTGCTCCGAGCAAAAATGCTACGCCAGTCAGAATCATCACCATGCCGAGGTACATCGGGTTTCTGCTGTATCTGAAAACGCCTGATGTGATGAGTGTTGTCGACATTTCGAAGGGCTTTACTGTGGTGCCGGTTTTTTTCAATGCCCTGTCAGCGCTGATATTGAGAGCCATTCCCAGAGCCAGCGGTACTATGCCTGCAGCGTTCCATGGATCAGGGACCAGCTGGTAAACAGGTAAAAAGAAATGCAGCAACACCATGCCTGCAAGGGAAGTAAACAAGTACATTGGCGGCAGAATGCGTCCGTTGCTCATCGGCTGATATTGTTAATGACCTTGACCTTGCTGTTGATGCCAATTAGAAAAATATAAACAGAGTGTATTTTCATCATAGTGCTAGGGGCTAGATGATATAAAACACGGGTATGGCATAGAGCAGGGAGCCTGACAGAAACAGCAAAAGAAATGCCCATGAAGCCCGGTGATGCAGCTTGTAAAATATGATTTGCTGAAAGGCCCTGGCCAGCCAGAACAGAGCTATCAGCAGCAACAGGCTGTGACCCAGCGATGTCGTCAATAACTCTGCGGTATGAACAAGTGAGATATAACTGAA
>Ga0316198_10002865_pt1 | contig 10447 bp, 6 predicted proteins | sample OudBieAanoxic_MG_FD_204935 | JGI IMG/M metagenome (GOLD analysis project Ga0316198, IMG submission 204935) | Coastal sediment microbial communities from Oude Bieten Haven, Netherlands - site A anoxic | ecosystem: Environmental > Aquatic > Marine > Coastal > Sediment | place: Netherlands...
GCCCTGAAATCTGATACCTAAACCAACACTACCGATGGTCATTGTTATGTCCCCAGACTTGCAATATCGAGCAGCGGTCGACAATGGATAGGACAATTTATGTGTGACGAGACACTAGGGATGCTCATCCTCGACTGCACTTGTAAAGGATCCTCATGCTCTTTCTCAAACAAATGAATCTTAACCGAATAAAACCGTTTATGTCCCTCCCCCCTCCTGTACCCTCTGATAGATGTCACAGGCCCTGAAATACCGCAGGCAGTATTTTACGACAAAGGGTATTTTCTGGCTGGTCATGTTGAAACAATAGCAGTCCGGTTCAGGATTATCGAGGATCGGACATATCTTATCCCCGTTGTCAAAATCATCGGAGGTTTTCTGTGTTATTCCGGCCATAAACACACAAATTCAATTCAGTAACCAGAAATTCACATAGCCGTATTCGTGTCGGTATATTTTTAGGGCGAATGTGCCAGGGCCGCAGAATCTATAATTTTTTGAATCAAAAAGCGTGCCAAAAACATGATATTCCAATCGGATGGGTTGACATGGCACAGTTTCTCAGCGATTCGATTTTAATCGCGTTATGAGTTAGGGGTTTGTGAATTCTCGATTCCATCCATCGATGCAAAAACCATTTTGAGCCAGCCTGTGGTCCAAATCTCGTAAACCCATTTCATAAATCAGACTTAAAAGTCTCTGAAAAACTGTCAACACAATTTACAATTACGCGCCACAACTGTCTATGGCTTGTACGGTATCGAACAGTCCTTTATGTTCTTATCTATATAATCGATTCTCGTGGTTTAGCCTAATTTATTATCATAAAAGATACTTATACGTATATAGTACACGCTTGAATTTGTGCCGATTAGTTGGCACTTATTTTGAATTCGAGTCTTGTTAAAGCCTTCGATAAGTTCGGACAGAAAGCCGAAAGTGACTCTGCTGATTTCGACAGGAGTTTACTGAAAACAAAACGCAGGGCAATCCATGAACGTGTTGGCCTGGCCATGGAAAAAATATTCGAGGATCGGCTGTCTGACCATTATGAGGCATTGGCCTATCATTTTCAGCGCGGTCAATCTCTTGACAAAGCTGTGGGCTACCTCGCGAAATCGGGGGAAAAAAGCATGGGTAGATATGCATTGGAAGAAGCCCACAAGTATTATCACGATGCCTTTGACATACTCAGCGGCCAATCCGAGAGGTTGGGGAATACCGACAACCAGCTGATAGACCTGCTGAATAGGTGGTCATTTGTGTACTACTACCGCGGACGATACAAGGAATTACTGTCTCTGCTGAAAGATCATCAGGCACTGGCGGAAACCCTGCCTGACAAAGATAAACGGGGAATGTTTCATGCGTGGCTGGGATGCGCACTCTGGCACCGAGAGCAGTTTAATCAGGCTCATCAACATCTTTTAACAGCCTTGACTCTTGGAGAAGAACAAAACAATTTCAAGGTTGTTGGCTATGCGTGTTGCTGGCTGGCTTGGGTCAGCGCGGAATTGGGTTTACTGGATGATGCCATTGGGTATGCCGAGAGAGCACAAAAAATATATCTGTCGGGCAGCAGGGATGACTATATTTTTGTCAGCTCTATGGCGGGAATGGGATATGCCCTGTGGCACCAGGGAAATAAATCCGAGACCCTTGACGTCGGAAATGCATTGGTTGACTTTGGCCAAAAGCAGGGTGACTACCGTGCCAAGGGCATGGGATATTGCTGCGTTGGTTGGAGCTACCAGGTCGGCGGTGAATTGTCCCAAGCGGTTCGATTTTTCGAAAGAGCCGTAAAAGTATCAGTCGATCCCTGGTATGCCCTCTTCCCCAAGTTGGCACTTGTCTATGGCATGATCCTCAACGGTAAGGTCCTTGACGCCCAAAATTATATTACAGAAATCTTAGAGTTCAGCCAGGAATTCGGCGCGGAGTTCGTCGGAGGGCCAGCTCTTTTCTTTCAGGGAATGGTTATGGTCATTCAAGGAAAAACCGACAAGGGGTTACAAATCCTCGAAGGCTGCTATCAAAGCTGGATAAAAAACGGCAATACGCTGCGTTATACCACCTGCGGTTCGATACTGGCGAACGTATACGCAGACCTCGCCTGCAAAGCCCGTTTCAGGCAACAAGGAAATTTCGCTCTGCTCGCCGAGAAAAGAGCGACGGCCTATTTTAAAAAGTCGATTGAATCGGCCAAACAGATTGGTGCCAAAGCAACGTTGGGAAAAGCATATCGTGATTGGGGTTATTTCCGCAAGGATAAGGGAGATACCGACAAGGCTGATAAGTGTTTCGTCGAGGCCGCTGCCTATGTCCAAATGTGTGAGTCAGCCGTTCTAAAAGCGCAATTTGAGGTTGATGCTACGATAACTTGACGGAAACAGTTTCAAGAGTTGGGAAAGAGACAAAAGACATTCATAATCTCAATTTAAGACAAGGACCCATTTACGGAACTTTATAGGAATAGGTGAAATGAGATAGTCAATCAAATTAGTCCACGGGGTGTCGATTCGACAAGATATGGAACCAAGCGTTGGAACTCGACAACAACGACGACCCGAAACTCGATCAGCTGTACTATTTTAAATGCCTTCGCACCGAACTCATCAAGCATGGGGTTTAAAATGAGCAATTCATCTTTATCAAAGACAGACAAAACCACTGATATTGATTTTGATGATATCCACGAAGTTGAAAAACAGAAACTGGAAATAGATAAGACAGAATGCTCAAAGGGATTAGCGTTGTCGGGGGGAGGTATTCGAAGTGCCTCGTTTGGCCTCGGTGTAATCCAGGCCTTTTTGGAACATGGCATCATGCAAAAAATTGATTATCTGTCAACCGTGTCCGGGGGTGGCTACATAGGTTCTTCATTGTCATGGTATCGTCATTTGCATTCCGACCCCAATGATTTTTTTGACGAAACCAATCCATTTGGAGAAAAAGGCAAAGGTGTTCGCAGTTCACTGGAGCTTCCCGAGAAGAAAAAAAATTCTAATGACGCAAACAATGCTAAAAAGAATACTTTCCTTTCGTATATCCGCCAGCATGGTAATTACTTAAACCCGACCAGAAAGTTGAATCTTTCTTCAGCCATTGGCGTGGCTCTGAGAAATCTCATAATTTCTCTTATGATTTATTTTTCATTTCTATTTATCGCCATTTCTTTGTGGACCTTGGCAACGAATTTCACTGCCAAAACTATTAACAAAGTGGTCGATGTTAAAGCTGTAGCATCAATGTTAGAAAAAAGTGCGTCCCTTAATAATGAATCTGTGTTTTCGTTTTCAAAGAAAGCAACTAATGACTCCGAAGAAAACAATAAAACAAAATGGATGTATCATTCCTTTTTTTATATTAACTTGTCAATCGCATCGATTATCTTGGTGCTATCTATAATATATGGGTTAATATTCTCATTATCCACTTTTAGTGCTCCCTTAAAAGACATAAAAAAGGGTTCTTCAAGCTATAGCAAACGCAATCTGTTTCAGTGGATCAGTGGTATTCTTTTATACGGTTTTATCGTTTTTTTGCTTTTAGCATTGGTGCCTCTGTTTAACAATCTGTTCAACAATTGGATGAAAACAGTAGGAATTGTTGGCAGTATCAGTGGTATGTGGGCTGCCTTAAGCAAATTCCGAAAATTCTTGGGTGGCGAAAGCCTTTTTAAAAAGGCCTCCTGGATTGGCGACCGTCTTTTTGAGATCGGAGCTTTTATCTTCCTATTTGCCATGGTCGTTTTTTCCTATAATCTATGTTTGAAATTAGAAATCCCAATAACGGTAGAAGATCCAATTAATATTTCTACGCTAATCTTGCTGGCTCTGATAACCATTGTGGCTTTATTTTTCGCTTGCTTCGTGAATATCAACTACGCTTCACTCGGACGGATGTATCGCGATCGTTTGATGGAGTCCTTCCTTCCAGATGATAAATCCGTCGAAAAGAATACGTGGAAATTTGCAACGAATGCGGATGTAGCCCTACTTAAAGATATGTGCAAAGAAAATGATTCTGTAATTCGGAAACCCTACCACTTGATTAACACGAATGTTATTCTGACAAATTCCAAAGAAGAGAAATATCGAAGACGGGGCGGTGATAGTTTTTTACTTTCGCCCCTATTTTGTGGATCCGATGCGACTGGCTTTGTCGAAACAGAATGTTTCATGAAAAAGAAAAATCATGACAAAATGGGCATGACCCTGGCCACTGCAATGGCCATTTCAGGAGCCGCAGCGAATCCGCATACAGGTGTCGCCGGTAAAGGTCCGACAAGGGGTCCTTTGGTGTCCATGCTAATGACGATATTCAATCTGCGATTGGGCTCCTGGATTAGCAATCCTAAATACGGAGCCCCTCACCGAATGATGAACTACCTTAAGCCTGGTCTTTGTAGTCTATTGTGTGTCGGCTATGATGAAAATAGGCGTCACCTGGAACTGACAGATGGAGGGCATTTTGAAAATTTAGGATTGTATGAGCTTGTCAGAAGGCGGGTCGGTACGATTATTGTATCGGATGCTGGAGTGGATAAAGATTTCAAGTTCGGTGATTTGGCAAACGCCATTGAAAAAGTCAGGACGGATTTCGGGGTATCGATTAGGTTCGAGCCTGAAGACGAGGTCCTGGACAATCTTCTCCCAGGCTCAGCTTCTAATAGCAAATTAACTGATTTGTATAAACTGGCTATGCAAGGCTACGTAAAAGGAGAGATTAAGTACCCACAAAAGAATAATTCTCCTGCATTCGAAGGCAGGATATTCCTGCTAAAAACAACGATGACCAAAAACCTGCCGGCTGATCTCTATAGCTACAAAGCTCAGCACAACGACTTTCCCGATCAGCCGACATCGGACCAGTTTTTTGATGAAAAACAGTTCGAGGCCTACCGAGAGCTTGGCTATCGATTGGCCGACTCAATGTGTATTCAATATAAATCGCAAATTTAAGAATGTGTCCGCAAACTCGGCAAAGTTCAGTTCTATGAGAAAATAGCTTTTCATCAACTTTCTAAGTTTTATATAGATGCCCCACATGCTCCCGAATGACGATATGCTGCAAGGCGCCAGGGGCATCTATGCGAGCTCTGCGAGGAATGTGTTTGAAATACGGTATCTTCCATAGGTTGTCAACATCAAAACAACGTCCCTATCCTCCGCTGCAGAAGAAGAATATCGACTTCGCCTCGTCACCAAGGTGGTTCCACACGAAAATCTCATGGAGACGGCGGAGCAGTATGCATCAACAATCATGGGGAACAGCCAGCAGGCGATTAGATCTGCAAAGGAAACGATCCTCGATGTGGTCGGTCGCACTCTTGATGATGCGCTTCGTATTGAGACGCTCAATAGTTACTCCAGCTTAGGCCATTTCAGTGAGGCCAGAGAGCGATTGTCTCAGTTCTATTCCAAGGGAAAAGGAAAACAAAAGGCATAATCAAACATGCCGAGCTGACCTCAAACATATCAATTTGCCGATTTTTGGGGGATTACCAAACTTTATTTGTATAAATGATGTAAATTCAGATAGTTTTGCCTGAGGCAAGGTATTTGGCTATGCCACTCCGTGGTTTTGAACAAAACCATTAGCGGAGATACACGACGGCATTTTTATCATTTGTTGGATTACCATTTGCGTCTAAATTGGATGATAGTAGCGACCCCTCCAAGCTTACACATATCTGAGGCCATAAATATATTCATAATAAACCAAATCAATAGAAAGTGGGAAAAATTTGGTGGAATTCTGAAAAATGCCAGGTAAAAACTTAAAAACATTATATGAAACATAATTATGAGAAATAAAGCTGCCGACCAGAACCACACTTTGATATTTGTAATCCAGAAGAACATGTTTGAAATCATCGTATGTGGCGCTCAGAAAATACTCAATTTTTAATCCCCTATTATTGAAATAGAGCGTCCAAGACGGATAACTTCCAAGAAGTGCTAATGGCGGTAGCCAATGGTCATTCCCCAATATGGCATGCGCAGACACCAAGATAGCGGCATACCGGTCAGTGTGTGTCCGCTCGTTTGAAGTATAGGCAATCGCAGCCATTGTGTGTTTGGGGACGTCCATTGGATTATTGGTTTCGTCATTCCAGAAACGCCAACTTTTCCTCGCGGGCGATTTTCTGACCTCGTACCACGGATTGACTCGCTGTCGGTTGGGATATATTCATTTTTTTCGATAGCTCGATGGTGCTCATCCCAAGCTCCCGATTTCCCCAGTAGCATACAACACTTCGAGCTTTGACTGTTTTGGTATGTTTGCCGCCAGACAGCAACTCCTTCGGGGAAATTTCAAATAGTTTTGCCACGCGTTTGACCAACCGTTCAAAGTTATATCCACGAGACTGAACGTGGTATTTGCGATCAAGCTTCTCTTGAGCTGCTTTTAATATGGCCTCTACAAAATCCTGTGCATCGAATTTAATGCCGATTTCAAAAAAGGCGCCATCGTGCTGATAAAGGTGAATGCCCTTTTCAGCAATGCCGGTTATCCGAGCCTCATGGAAGGTTTCCACACGATCTCGTTTGCGGAAATCAAATGGTCGAAACCTTCGAATACTGCCGGAAAGGCTTTTTTCGGGATGAGCGCGTTAAAATATTGATATCGGGATGCCTTGTGATCGGCGTGCCAAACATAGTCTTCAGGGCACCTTTGAATAAGACTTCCTGCCTTTGATTTCCGCATCGACTTCATGAAAAGTAGCCAAAACAGGCAACCGTCGAGAAACGTTCGCCCCCATCTTCTTCATCATCCAAGCGTTGGCCGATTTCGTGATAGGATTACCTGGACACGGTCCAATTACCAGCAGATTGTCGGTCGCCTAAGTTCTCCAGCCTTATAAAATACATGATTGACGGAATAGTCACCTTCGCAACCAGAGGATAGTCTATAGTTGATTTCCAGAAGAACGTGGAGGACCCGATTGTCACAGTTGCCGGGCGCTTTTCGCCGGATCCTCGTCGGCCCGTCTATCGTGTCTACCCATAAATGGCCTTTTTTTAATCGGTATCCCGCCAGCGCGGGGTTTTCCGGGGGTTTTCGGCCGCGGCCTTGCCCGGCGAAAATAAATCTCATCTGTGAAGTTGTAAAAACCGGAATTTTCAAATTCCAGCGGCGTTCTTCAGGAAGAAACAATAAACCGGAAATCGAAAAAGCAAGGAGGATTTCATGAGCCGAATCGCCGTGATCATCACCGATATGTTTGAGGATTCTGAGTTCACCGAACCGGCAAAGGCGTTTCGCGAAGCCGGACACACTCTGGTTCATGTTGGGCTGAAGGCCGGAGAGACCGTTCATGGTAAAAAAGATAACACGGCCGTGAACATCGATGAAGCCGTCAACACGGCTAAAGTGGAAAATCTCGACGCCCTCTTGATTCCTGGGGGATATTCCCCCGACAAATTGCGCGTGGATGAGGATGCTGTGCGGTTTGCCGGTGATTTCGTCCGCAGCGGCAAACCGGTATTTGCCATCTGCCACGCCGCGCAATTGCTGATCCCCGCCGACGTGCTCCGCGGCCGCAAAATCACCGGCTATAAGTCCGTCATTCAGGACATCAAAAACGCCGGCGCCAATTTCCATGATCGGGAAGTCGTCGAAGACGGCACTCTCGTTTCCAGTCAAGACCCCGGCGACCTCCCGGCCTTCATCCGGGCCTCGCTTGCGGCACCTGTCGCAATAACCGGCCAGGAAGGAGCGTACGCTGCCCGATACGTAAAATTCAACCGATTAAATATTTTGGGTTAATTTCGACCGTAAGTCTCGGTAATATCCCGCAACCGGTCGGTCGTTTCAGAACCGAGTGTGTCCCATCCAAAACGCCACAGCCAATTGCCCCTGCGGCTGGCGGGACGGTTCATCCGGGCTTCCGACCCCAGCCCCAACACGTCCTGGAGGGGAACGATCACCGTCTCTGCCGTCGACGACATGGCCATCCGGATGAGTTCCCAATGCAACTCCTCAACCGGCACTTCCCGGCCCAGGTAGCGGAACAGATTAGTTTTGGTATTCGGATCGGCCTCTTTTTCGAACCAGCCTCGGACCGTGTTGTTGTCGTGGGTGCCGGTGTAAACGACACAGTTCGGCTCGTGGCGATGCGGCAGAAACGATCCGTTCGGGAAGTCGCCGCCGAAGGCGAAGAGCAGCACCCGCATGCCCGGAAAGCCGTAACGGTTGATAACCTCGCGAACCTCCGCCGTGATGGTGCCCAGATCTTCGGCAATCACCGGCAGCCGCCCGAAGCGTTTGATGATTCGATCAAAGAAGTCCTCGACCGGTACCGGAACCCAGCGACCGTTGACGGCCGTCTTGGCGCGGGCCGGCACTTCCCAGTAGGCGACCAGCCCGCGAAAATGATCGATTCGCGTGAGGTCGTACAGCTGCAAGTGATGCTGCATCCGATCGACCCACCAGCCGTAACCTTTCTCCTGTAGCCTCTTCCAATCGTAAACGGGATGCCCCCAGAGTTGCCCGGTGGCGCTGAAATAGTCCGGCGGCACGCCGGAGACGGCCGTCGGCCGGCCGATGCGGGTCAATTTGAAGCACTGCGGATGGGTCCACACATCGGCGCTGTCGAGGGGCACGTAAATCGGCATGTCGCCGATCAGTCGGATCTGTCGACGGTTACAATAGCGTTTGAGGGCGAACCACTGCTTAAAGAAGAGGTACTGAAGAATCTTTTGGTGGCGAATCGGGTCCTTGAATGTTCGCCTGGCGTCCTGCAGGGCTTTCGGTCGTCGTTCACGCAAGGAGTGGGGCCAGTCAGGCCAGATGCGGAAGCGGTAATGGCTGCGTAAGACCATATAAAGGGCAAAGTCGTCGAGCCAGTCGGCCTTAAGACAGAAGCGTTCGTAATCGGCCGTGTCCCCCTCGGTGCCGAATCTCTCGCAGACCCGCTCCAACAGACGTTGTTTGAAACGGACTACCCGGCTGAAAGCAACCTTCTGCTTAGACCATCGCCGGCCCGCCTCCGATTCCGATTGTTGCAGCAGGCCTTTCTGTTCCAGCGACTCCGGACTGATCAGAAGCGGGTTGCCGGCAAAGGCCGACGGACTGTGGTAGGGCGAATGCCCGAAACCGCTTTCGGTCGGATTGAGCGGCAGCACCTGCCAGAGCCGTTGACCGGTCTTCATCAGAAAATCGGCAAAGCGGAATGCCGAGGGTCCCAGGTCGCCAATCCCGTAAGCGGAAGGAAGGCTGGTGGGATGCAGTAGAATGCCGCTTGATCGCACGCTCATGGCGTTTGCTCCCCCAGAAGCAGGGCCACGGAAAAATGCTGCAGGGCATCGCCAACAGCGATTCCCGTTGCCCCCTGTATCGATTGCCGGGTAAAAATGTTGCGCCAGGAACGCGGGGCCTCCGGCGGAAGATTGACAGCGGTGTCGCTCCAGACATTCTTGCCGATCGGATCCTGGTTCTCACCCACCAGCGCGGTAAGAAAGCGCGGCACTACCGCGACACACCACTGCCCGCCAGCCTCGCGGGCAAAAGCGACGATGTTGCGCCGAGAAGTTCCGCTGGCTTCAAGCGGCATGTAGCGCCCGGACTGGAATAGGTCCTTTCGTTGTCGCCTGGTGGCGAGGGCACGGGCAATGGCAAAGAGCTTGACCCTTCCGTCGTCTCTGTTTTCCAGCAGTCCCGCCACCTGTGCCAGCGGATCGGAAGACTCTCTGCCAATTGCTTTCAGCCGCCGCCGGCGTTCGTCGTAGGCCACCGGCCGGCGATTGTCAGGATCCACCAGAGCAAGTTGCGGCAGCTCTGTGCCCTGATAGAAATCCGGAATACCGGGTGCCGCAATTTTCAGCAGGCATTGGGACAGCGAATTAAACAGCCCGAAAAAAGCGATTTTTTTGCAGAACGGCACGAAGGCCGGCATAAATTCATTCTGCGGTGACGGGTCGAGGATGCTTTCCACGAATCCGGTAAGGGCCGTCTCGTATTCTTCTTCGGGTTCGAGCCAGGACGTGTGTTCACCGGCTTCCCGGGCCGCCTTGATCATGTAAGCTTTGATCCGTTCCACGAACCGGTGCGTCACGGGTCGACCCTGCGGCCAGGCCCCGATCAAGGTCTGGTACAGGAGGTACTCCGTGTTTTTGTCGGGAACCGTTTTCGGTCCCTTCCGCATGCGGTGACCGCGGGTGAACGTATGCCAAGCTTCGATCCTCGTTTTCCATTCCGTCGGTATTTCGGACAATACATTCAATCTGGCCCGCACGTCTTCACCCCGTTTCGAGTCATGGGTCGCGGTGCTGTTCATGGCATGGGGCCAGTCCTCCGCCCTTCGCGCGATCGCCGCGTGAAACCGCTCGACACTGCAGCCGAAGCGATCCGGCGCACTGCCAACCTCGTTCAGGGACACGAGCCGATTATACCTGTAGAAGGCCGTGTCTTCGACGCCTTTGGCCATCAACGCCGCCGA
>Ga0316198_10002867_pt1 | contig 10442 bp, 8 predicted proteins | sample OudBieAanoxic_MG_FD_204935 | JGI IMG/M metagenome (GOLD analysis project Ga0316198, IMG submission 204935) | Coastal sediment microbial communities from Oude Bieten Haven, Netherlands - site A anoxic | ecosystem: Environmental > Aquatic > Marine > Coastal > Sediment | place: Netherlands...
CGGAGGCGGCCACATGATGGACTTTGGGTTTGGTGGAATATTTATGTGGCTCATTTTCCTGGCCCTGGCCGCCTTTCTCATTTACATCTTTATCATACAGCCTAGAAAATCCGGTGAATCGGGGGGAGGACAACCGAAAGAGACACCCCTGGATATCCTGAAAAAAAGATATGCCAAAGGGGACATCTCAAAAGAAGAGTTTGAAAACTTGAAAAAGGATATTGAAAGCTAGCTTCTGCCCCTCCATGAATTCCCGATAGGCACAAGTCGATTTCAATTTCGGAAGCATGCCGGTTTTCGCACCGAATTTGGCCTTTTTTGCAGAATTAATAAACGGCTTAATCAGTACAGATGCCTGCGCACCCTTCTGCAGCGTCTTGATAATCTGTCCGCAGTGATTATCCATATCTTTACTGTTTTTGACCTGATTCCAAAGAACGGAAAATTGTCATACAGGAGAATACCAATGATCCGCAACTATATCCAGCAGTTTAGAAGAAGCTACACTCGAACCGGTTTTTTTCTTTTGTTGACCCTATTATTTGCAGCGACAGTTGTTTTCGCCCACGGAGGCAAAGCGCACGACATGGGCGAATTCACCCATCTGGCCGCCTTGAAAAAAGCCACTGAGCTGTACGATAAGCTGATCGACAGCCAGAAACTGGATTCGGCGTGGGAAACCGGCCTCGAAAAGGTCGAAGTCTCTCATCGGCAGAAGGGAAACGACACCGAGGTGGTCGTGGCTTTTCATCGAGACGAGGGCGACCCGAAAACAGTCTTTATATTTTTTACTCCAAAAGGAGAGTATTCCGGTTCTAACTTCACAGGCGAGTAACGTCGTTTGCTGAAATACCGCAACTCCTCGCTATGGTTTGCCTGCGAGAGACGTTGTGTGACCGTTTCCGAATAGAATGGTTTCAGAGCGTGCGCGTTGAACTGTTAAATGGAATCCTCAAGCCTGGTCGATCGTTCACAATGAAAAGCACCCTGTCTTTTATCAAGAGGACAACCCGGAAGGGAGCCTGGTGAAAAATAACTGTGAAATACGCAACTGGCCGACACTGAAACAATTTCCGCTTCCGGCCAAGGTGCTGGTGACGGCAGTTATGCTCTCGATGGCCGTTGGCATGCTGGGGGCTCTGGCGCAGATCACCATCCACGATATCATACCGACTTTTATCTCTTCTGATCCGAATCCCAAGACACCTGAACCTCCCCAGGCCGCTCCTAAAAGAGAAGAGCGGGGCGATCTCTTTGCAAGTCTGCCGGAAAGTACCCCCAAAAAACTCCTGGAGCCCTTCTATAAAAGTGAACAATTTGTCTGGACGCTGAAGTGGACCCACATTCACCTGTTCGGTATGAGCGGTATATTCATCCTGATGGGTGCGGTGGTCGTGTTTCTCGACATTGGGACCGCCGTGCGCGCTTGGTTGATTGCTCTTCCTTTTTTGGGAATCTGGATCGACATTGCGTCAATGTGGCTGAAGGGCTTTATCTCCCCGGCTTTTTTCTGGCTGCACATACCGGGAGGAGGACTCTTCGGAGCGATCTTTGTCTACGTTTTAATCAGGGGGCTCTACGAAATGTGGTTCGCGGCGCCCCCATCAATATCTACGGCCCGTTAGAGACACAGAGGCCTGCAATGGCAACATCGAGATGGAGAACATGTTTACGGTCGTCAAGATTTGCGACGCCTGGCCGGCTTTGACTGCGGCACCGGATGGTATCGACGCCCGGAGGGAACTGTGGCGTATCGCCTGAGTTGAGAGGGAAAATCCTGACTAAACACGATCGGCTTGTAACCCCGAATCTTCTCGCTCAGCATGAGGACCAGACGGCCGTCCAGGTTGACGTCAATTTGGATCCGGTCAAGGTTGGCTTTCAAAATGGCGACGTACTGCTGATTGGTGATCGGGCTCTCAGAGAGGTAGAAAGCCTTTAGGGCAATGTGGCTGGATCCCAGCACATTTTTGTTTTTCAGCTCCAACTCTATAGGCGGGATAAGATGCAGATCAGAATTGTCTTTCGCGCGAAGGGATCGCTTCAAACCCGGCGGCGCGATTCCGACCACGACCTCCTCGATCACTTCCGGCCGCGCCTCCGGCGCCTGGACCACAGCCGGCGTGGTGGGGTTTTCAGCCTCCTGGGAAAAGTGCATCGTCAGGGCGCCGATACCCAACGCCAATATAACCGCCAGAAGCCACAACGAATGGCGCTACAACCGGCGCCCCTTTTTTTCGGGCAGCGCCGGCGACCCGTCGAGCCGACAATACTCGAGCTGGAGCAGGCGTTCCTTCAGTTCCCGGACGGAGCCGATGCGCTCATTGGGTTTCTCGGCGGTGGCGGTCATGACGATCTCGTTTAAGGTCTTGAGATAGTCTGATTCCGTACTGGAGAGCCGCACCTGCTTGAAAGGAATGACCTTGTCGGTGATTCTCCCTTCGACGACTTCGTAGAGGATACGGCCGACAGAGGATATGTCGGCCGGCGCCCGGGCCAGGCTGAAATTGTAAAACTGTTCGGGGGCCATGTATATCAGGGTGCCGAAGACGTCGGCCACCGAGCCTGTGACGGACGGCAGGTCAAAACCCATCGAAAGCCCGAAATCGGCCAGCTTGGGCACATCTTCCTTCATAAAGAAGTTCTCCGGCTTGATGTCCCGGTGGATGATGCCGCAACTGTGAACCTTCTCCAATCCCTCGAGGCTGGGAATCATGTATGATTTGATCCAGCTCCGGATCTCCTCTTCGTACTCGAACCCGCTGACGTCCATGGTGTCACGAAGGGTGCGACCGGACAGGAGTTCCATGACGAGGTAGTCGATCTCGACATTCCGGCCGCCCACGTCGAGGATGTCCTGCATGAACCCGAAAATCCGGATGACGTTGGGGTGGTCGATCTTGACGACGATGCGCACCTCTGTACGGAAGCGGCTCAAGACCCTGTCATATTGGGCGGCATCCATGTTTTCAGTATGTTCGGGGGCGATGACCTTGATGGCCACCTTCAGGTCCAGGCGTGTGTCATAGGCCATGTAGACCGCACCCATCCCCCCTTGCCCGATCTGGCGGATGACCTGGTAGGTTCCGCCCAAAAGGGTTCCCGGTGTCAGAATTACGCCTTTTGATGACTCATTCATGGCTGTCCATCCGTTCTTACGACCTGTATGTGATGCTGGTCATGGGATAATAAAGAAGTTTTGCCGACGACCATCTCGAATGTCGAAATGTTGACTACGATGATGGTGATGTTGTCCCGTCCGCCCCGCTCCAGTGCCAGCTCGAATGTTGGCCGGTTATCGAAGCTATGAAATGACTTTGGCTCGTGTTCTCAAGCGCCAATTCCTTCTTTTGAGAAAAAAGTAAACCATCCTTTTCAAACAGTGCTTTCGACAAGAGCCACCCGAAGGCCGCACCGAGACGACTCTCTCTTGCGAGACCCACCGATCGAAAAGGCGACCGGAATGATAAACAGGCAAGTGTTATGCAATTTACCTTTTTACTCCGAAATTAATCGGATTGAATTAATAAACGGAACAGCAATATTCGTGTTGCAACCTGGGATAAAATGGTGTGAAAGTTCTTTCCAGATGGGGTGTGTCGACGTCTCAGCCGTTGTCTGCGACCCGGATTTCCACCGGTTTAATTCAGCAAAAGCCAGTTATTATCTACTAGATGGGTACAGTGTAACCTATTTACCCACAAGGCGAATTGATATTGACAATATGGGAACATATTGCGCAGTCCGTTATAGCGCGTCAAAGAGATAATGAATAAGAAACTGAAAATACTACATATGCTAATATGGCCCGATAAATGCTTGATAATCGGGTAAAGAGTTATAGTTTTCCAATGTGTTCACAATAAATAATTTTAGTGACAACTGATATTTCGCCACATATCAGGCTTATGAAATCTGCAATTGACTCCTTGCGGGGCCAACAAGCTTTAAAGTTGTTTTTTTATTGAAACCAAGGATGACGCCCATGACAAAAAAACGAAGGGGCACAATTTCGGCAAGTGCTGGAATGATTTTCTTCTGCCTTGTGGCAGCCACCGGGGCGGAAGAAGTTTTATTCTCGAACCCTGCGCCGCTTCAACAACTCCTGGAGCAGACCGATGCTAACAACGACAAGTTGCGCCAGTTTGAAGCCGAAATCGAAGCCCTTATGGATGAGGTCCCTGCCGCCCGGGCACTGGATGACCCGGTGCTCATCCTCGGTATCAACGCACTTCCGACAGACTCTTTCAGCTTCAGCCAGGAACCGATGACCCAGAAGCAGATCTTCATCGCCCAGAGGTTCCCCTGGTTCGGAAAGCTCGATCTCAAATCCCAGAAAGTGGCGCTGGCCGCCGCGAAGAAAAAAGAAATGCTGCGGGCCCTGAGGCTCGAGCTTCACCGGGCCGTATCGGAGACCTACTTCGAACTCGCCTTCATCGACAGGTCCATCGAAGTGAACACGGAACTGCAGCAGATGGTCGGCCAGATTCTTCGCGTCACCGAGGCCGCCTATGCCAGCGGCCGCGGCCTTCAGCAGGACGTGCTTCAGGCTCAGGTGGAGTTGGGGAAGCTCCTCGATGAAAGGACGACGCTGATCAGCCGAAAACGCATCCTCGAGGATCAGCTCAATGAACTGGTTAACGAGGAACGTTTCGCCAGTGTGAAAACCGACGGTATCCCTTCGCTTCCCGAGCCAGTTCTATCCGGAGAAGCCCTCACGGAGAGCGCTCTGGCCCACAACCCCAGCCTTGCCACCCTGGCCGTGGACATCGAAACCGCCGGGATAGACATCGGCCTGGCCCGCAAGGATTACTGGCCGGACATGAGCGTCGGGGTGGGCTACGGGCAGCGGGAAGAAGATCAGACGGGCCGGGACCTGCCGGACTTTGTCTACGGGTCCGTCAGCTTCACCATCCCCGTCTGGTTTCAAAACAAACAGAATAAAAGGCTGCAGGCGGCTTTGAAGCGAAAAAGCGCCGCAGAAAAGGCTTACGACAATCTGGAAAAACGCCTCCCTCACCAGGTGGATGCGCTGTTGAGTGAGATCGAAAGCTATCAGGTGAATTACAGGCTGTTCGACGAAGCGCTGCTCCTTCAGGCCGACCAGTGGTCCCAGGCCTCCCTGGCCGCCTATGAGGTCGGCAAGGTGGATTTTGACACCATGATCAACGCTCATGTAAGGCGGCTGCGCTTCGGCCTTCAGGCCGACCGCTATCGCGCCTCTGTTTACAAAAGCCTCTCGCGTCTCCAGGAGCTTACGGGCCTTCCGGTAGAGCAGGGAGAAAAACAAGGCCAAGCAGGAACGACCGGTTCCAAAGCAGCGGCAGCTGACAAATCTGGCCGACCATAGAAGGATGAAACAGGAGAGCAAGGCAATGAAACGTGTCGGAATGGTTTGGATCGCAGTGCTGATTATCGGAGCGGGTGGTTTCGGCTGGTTCGAATTTCTGAAAGACGAAAAAAAGACGGGATGGACCCACGTACTCCCCTCTCCGGCCATTGCGGCCGATGAACCCCTCAAGGCCGGGATGACGGACCCCAAGACCGGAAAGAAGATCAAATACTGGGCGGCCCCTATGGACCCCACCTACATCCGGCAAGAGCCCGGCAAATCGCCCATGGGCATGGACCTGGTGCCCGTCTATGAAGAGGAGGGCGAGGATAAAGAGCCGGCATCCACCATCCGCATCGATCCGGTGACCGTTCAAAACATGGGCATCCGCACAGAAAAGGTGAAGATAGGCAGCCCGGTCAAGAGCATCCGGGCCCTCGGCAACATCATCTACGACGAGACCCGGATCTACACCGTGAACACGAAATTCAACGGCTGGATCGAAAAACTCTACGTTGACTTCGAAGGGAAGCAGGTCCGCAAGGGGCAGCCGCTTTTCGACATCTACAGCCCGGAACTCGTGACCGCCCAGGAGGAGTATCTCCTGGCGCTGGAGCAGCAGCGGTCGCTGGGAGAGAGCGGTTTCGAGCAGGTTCGGGAAGCCGCCAGGCGGCTTCTCGACGCCTCCCGTACCCGGCTGCGTTACTGGGATGTCAGCCCGTCCCAGATCCGCCGGCTGGAGAGCACCGGCAAGGCCAGCAAGACCATCACTGTCTTTTCGCCGGCTACCGGCGTGGTGACGAAAAAAAATGCCTTTCAGGGCCATTATGTCAAGGCCGGCGAGCACCAGTATGAAATCGCCGATCTGTCCACCGTCTGGGTGGATGTGGACATCTACGAGTACGAACTGCCCTGGGTTGAAAAAGGCATGCCGGCGGAGATGGAACTGACCTATATTCCCGGAAAGCACTTCAAGGGCCGCGTGCTCTTCATCTACCCGTACCTGAACCCCAAGACCCGCACCGCCACGCTGCGACTGGAGTTCCCCAACCCCAAGGGCCTCCTCAAACCGGCCATGTACGCCAACGTCTATCTTAAAACCGAGATCGAAGAGAAGAGCCTTCTGATCCCCCAGGAGGCGGTGATCGACAGCGGCGTTCGAAAGGTCGTGTTTGTATCCCGCGGCAAGGGCAAATTCGAGCCCCGGGAAGTCGAACTGGGTCTGGAGGTGAACGACGACCGTTACCAGGTGCTGAACGGACTCAGCGAAGGCGAAGAAATCGTGGTGTCGGCCCAGTTCATGCTCGACTCCGAAAGCCGCCTGCGGGAGGTAATCCAGAAAATGCTCGAAGTCAAGAGCGAACCGCCGAAAAGTGACGCGGACGATCTGGACCTGTCCGGCATCTCCATGGAAGACGATCTCGACACATCGGGGATGACCATGGAGGACACACCGCCGGAGGCTGCCGGCAAGTGACGGCCATCGGCAAGCTCAATCGCGCCGTGAACAAGGATACCCATCATGATCGCTAACATCATCGAGTTGTCCATTAAAAACAAATTCCTGGTGATCCTGGCGACCCTGTTCGTCATCGCCGCAGGCCTCTATGCCATGCAGCGGATCCCCCTGGACGCCATCCCTGATCTCTCCGACGTCCAGGTGATCATACTGACCGAGTACCCCGGCCAGGCGCCCCAGGTAGTGGAGGACCAGGTAACCTATCCCCTCACCACCGCGATGCTGTCGGTGCCCTTTGCGAAAGTGGTTCGGGGGTTCTCCTTCTTCGGCATTTCCTTCGTCTACGTGATTTTCGAAGATGGCACGGACATGTACTGGGCCAGAAGCCGGGTGCTGGAATACCTCAACTTTGTCTCCGGACGGCTCCCCGCCGGCATCACGCCGACCCTTGGCCCGGACGCCACCGGAGTGGGATGGGTCTACGCCTACATACTGGAAAGCGAGCACCAGGACCTCTCCCAGCTGCGCTCCATCCAGGACTGGTTTCTGCGCTACGAGTTGGCCAGTCTGCCCGGCGTGGCCGAAGTGGCCTCCATCGGCGGGTTCGTCAAGCAGTATCAGGTCGTCGTAGACCCAAACAAGCTTCTGGCCTTCAATATGCCTGTTCAGAAAGTGCGCATGGCCATCCAGCGGAGCAACAGCGATGTGGGCGGACGCATGGTGGAAATGGGGGAGACCGAGTTCATGGTGCGCGGGCGGGGCTACATCCGGAACATCCGTGACATCGAAGAAATCGCCCTCGGTGTGGATCCGAGCGGCACCCCTATTCTGCTGAAAAATGTGGCCAACGTGAAAATCGGTCCCGAGATTCGCCGGGGTGTTTCCGATTACAACGGAAAAGGCGAGGTGGTCGGCGGCATCGTTGTGATCCGTTTCGGGGAAAATGCTTTAAAAGTGATCCAGAATGTAAAGAAACGGTTGGCGGATCTCGAAAGCGGCCTCCCGAAAGGTGTAAAGGTCCGTGCGGTATACGACCGGTCGAGTTTAATCCTCAGAGCAATCGACACCCTCAAACGAACCCTGATCGAGGAAAGCCTCATCGTTGCCCTGGTCTGCATCGTCTTTCTCTTTCATTTTAGAAGCGCCCTGGTCGGAATCTTCACCCTTCCCGTCGGCGTTCTCATCAGCCTCATCATCATGGAGCGCCAGGGCATCAACGCCAACATCATGAGCCTGGGCGGCATCGCCATCGCCATCGGCGCCATGGTGGATGCCGCCATCGTCATGATCGAAAACGCTCACAAGCATATCGAACACGACGGCGGCAAGAAACCCCACTGGGAACTGATCGCCGACGCGGCCAAGGAAGTGGGGCCGGCGCTCTTCTTTTCACTGCTCATTATCGCCATAAGCTTCCTGCCGGTTTTCACCCTCGAAGCCCAGGAGGGACGCCTCTTCCGGCCCCTGGCTTTCACCAAGACCTACGCCATGATGGGATCCGCCCTTCTGGCCATCACTATCGTACCCGTACTCATGGGCTACCTGATCCGCGGGAACATCCGGCCCGAGAACAAGAACCCCGTAAACCGCTTCCTCATCTGGGTTTACCACCCCATCATCAAACTGGTACTCAAAGCCAAGGTCCTGGTGATCCTGCTGGCCGTGGTCGTCCTGGCCGTGACCACCATACCCTGGACGCGGCTCGGGTCCGAGTTCATGCCGCCCTTGAACGAGGGCGACCTCCTCTACATGCCGACGACGCTGCCCGGCATCTCGGTTACCAAAGCCAAAGAACTCCTCCAGCAGACCGACCGGATCATCGCCTCCTTTCCCGAGGTACATCACGTCTTCGGCAAGATCGGCCGCGCCGAAACCGCCACCGACCCGGCGCCCCTGTCCATGATCGAAACCACCATCACCCTGAAACCCGAATCCGAATGGCGGGAGGGCATGACGCCGGATAAGCTCATCCAGGAGCTGGACAATGCGATCCAGTTTCCGGGGCTCACCAACGCCTGGACCATGCCCATCAAGGCCCGAATCGACATGCTCGCCACCGGGATCAAGACCCCGGTGGGCATCAAGCTGATGGGCGAGAATCTGCAGATCTTGAGCGATCTCGGGGAGCAGATCGAAGCCGTCGTCCGGGAGATCCCCGGCACCGCCAGCGTCTATTCGGAACGGGTGACCGGCGGCAATTTCCTCGATTTCACGATCAAGCGGGACGAGGCCGCCCGTTATGGCCTCACGGTGGATGACATTCAATCCATTATCATGTCCGCCATCGGCGGTATGAACATTACAAGAACGGTAGAAGGATTGGAGCGCTACCCCGTCAATCTTCGCTACGGATCGGAGTTGCGGGACACCCCCGAGAAACTCCGACGAATCCTGGTACCCACCCCCACCGGTGCCCAGATCCCCATCACCCAGGTAGCGGACATCCAGATCCGGAAGGGCGCACCGGCAATAAAGAGTGAAAACGCCCGCAAGAACGCCTGGATCTACATCGATATCAGCGGCATCGATGTAGGGACCTACGTGAAGAACGCACAACAGACGGTTCGAGAGAAGATCAATATGCCCCCCGGCTACAGCCTCGTCTGGAGCGGGCAGTACGAGTACATGGTTCGGGCTCAGCAGCGCCTGGCGGTTGTGGTGCCCATGACCCTCGTTATCATCTTTCTGCTGCTGTACTTCAATTTCAAGAACATCATCGAAAGCCTGATCGTGATGTTGAGCGTTCCCTTCTCGCTGACCGGGGGGATTTGGTTCATGTACCTGCTGGGCTACAACATGAGTGTGGCCGTGGGAGTGGGATTCATCGCCCTGGCTGGTGTAGCGGCGGAAACAGGAGTGGTGATGCTGATCTACCTCGACATTTCCTATCGAAAGTTCAAGCTTAAATATGGAGAAGAATTCAACCGCCACCATCTCAATTCTGCGATCGAAGAAGGAGCGGCGCTGCGGGTTCGCCCCAAGATGATGACCGTGGTGGCCATTATGGCTGGCCTGATGCCGATCATGTGGAGCCACGGAACGGGCTCGGAGGTAATGAAACGCATCGCCGCACCCATGGTGGGCGGGATGGTAAGTGCGACCGTGTTGACCCTGGTCGTGGTCCCGGCCATCTACGGCTTGTGGAAGGGCTGGAAACTGCCCAAGAACTGATGTCAAAATGCCGGCGCCAATCTGTGGCGTCGGGTCAATTCGATACAAAGGAGAACTGAAATGAAGCGAACGATTGGAATCGTAGTGATGGGAATACTGCTGGCAACGACCCCGAAGGCAATTGCCATGCAGGGCCATAACAGCAGCGGCAGCGCAGACCATGGATCCGGCGGTCAAGGCGATGCCTCCCACAAAACCCCCGGCATCTTTAAGCAGGAAGCGGTCTCCGAGGGCGTCCGCGCCGAGTTCCAGGTGATGACCCTCGAGAGCATGAACATGAAGGACCCGGCAGGCAATACCCATCACATCATGGTAAAGCTGTTTTCTGAAAGCTCGGACGAGCAACTGAAAGACGCGGTCGGAAAAGTGAAAATCATCAGCCCCTCAAAAAAGGAAACCGTTTCCGAACTCAAGGACTACAGCGGCATCTTTGCGGCAAACTTCAAGGTCGACGAGCCGGGCGACTACGGCGTCATCTGC
>Ga0316198_10002868_pt1 | contig 10442 bp, 5 predicted proteins | sample OudBieAanoxic_MG_FD_204935 | JGI IMG/M metagenome (GOLD analysis project Ga0316198, IMG submission 204935) | Coastal sediment microbial communities from Oude Bieten Haven, Netherlands - site A anoxic | ecosystem: Environmental > Aquatic > Marine > Coastal > Sediment | place: Netherlands...
AGAGGGCAATCTGGATCCAGATTGCCCTCTTATCTTCAAACCTCAGCTTGTAAGGTCTTTCGCTGACGATGTGCAAACCCATGTCTTCAAGCATGGGCAATACATCAGATAGTGGAATGGGGTTGGTTTTCTTGAAAATCTTGAAACGGATAATACCGGCATCCTTGTTCTCCGGCTCCGATTCCTTTGATCCCGGCCGATAGAGGCTGAGCTGCAAATCATCATCGTCTTTCAGGAAATCAATTTTTTCGACGTCATATGCTGCAACCCAGGCAGAACAGTCTTCTTTGTAGGCCGCCGGAAAGGACTTAACATACCGCCTGGCCAGCCTCAATCCATTCTCTTCGCCGTGGATCTGAACCAGGACATTGGTCAGTTCATCGTTCCAGGAGCGCAGGGCATTAATGATCCTGGCCTCGAGTTCATTGACAACGGGTTGCGGTTCCGCACCGGCTTTGGGCCGGATGATGACATGCAAGCGCGCAAGTGCCGAATCTGACAACTGGATCATGTAGTCCAGCTTATCCCCGTCAAGGCCCTGCCTGAGTATGTCCTGGATTTTTTCCCTGTTCTCAGTATTCCAGTGATCCCTGGGGATATACACCAGGCAAGAGAAAAAGCGGCCAAAGCGTTCCCTGCGGATGAACAACCGGACAGTTTGCCGCTCCTGCAGGTCGAGCACACCCGTCGCAATAGCGAGCAACTCGGTACTACTGGCTTGAAATACTTCATCCCTGGGCAGGGTCTCCAGGATATGCATCAATGACTTCCACGCATGACGGTTTTCCTGCAGGCCGGAATTTTCCAGCACCGTATTGACCTTCATGGAAACCAGGGGTGTATCTGCAACCCGTTCCTGGTAGGCACGCGAGGTAAACAGACCGATAAACCGGCACTCACCAATGACTTTGCCACTTTCATCGAAGCGCAATACACCGATATAGTCCATGTAACCACTTCGGTGCATTGGCGATCGCGTATTAGCCTTGGTCACGATCAGTGGTGCATCCGGGTTAAAACGTGATCCACCCATGCTCCTGTCTATAGGACGGGTCAAGACGGTCTTGCTGTCCTCGCGCAGGAGCCCCAGACCCGTGCCTTCAACCACCTTCAAACTGTCGATTTTACCTTTCTGAACGATTTCATAGTTTCTTGCACCGATAAACATGAAATGGTCGTCACCAACCCACTTCAAGAAATCTATGCACTCACTTCGTGCCTTTTCAGGCAAATCCGGTACATTCTTTCCAAACTCACCTATTGCCAGTGCCAGCCTATTTTTCATGGCCTGCCAATCCGCAACGGTTGAACGAATATTGGCCATGCGTGCCTTGAGAAGTGCTTCAACATCCTCCAGCACCCCTGGATCTGTCTGTTTATCAAACTGAATATGAATAAATGATTCCTTGACAGAGTTTTTTGTTGACCTTCGTGTAATCGACTGCAGGTTGCCTTTTGCACCCCTCTCCATATTCAATACCGGGTGCACAATCAGGTGCACACCCAGGTTCAGTTCCTGCATTACCATGCTGGACGTATCCACCAGAAATGGCATATCGTCGTTACACATTTCCACGACCGTGTGTTGACACTCCCAGCCATCTCTCGCTTTTTCAGGGTTGAACACGCGAAGCAACAATGTGTCTTTCTTTCTCTGACCCAGAAATCCCAGCTGGTCATGTGCCATTGCGACAAAATTCCCGAGGGATGCCGGGCTCAAGTCGGGCAAAGGCACCCTTTTGAAAAACACATCACAGAACAAGGCAGCCTGTTTTTCAGCCTCTTTTTCTACTTGGCTGACAACTGCTTTTTTAATCTTATTGAGCAATAACTGCTTTCGTTTCTCAGAGCTGGCTTTCATCGGTTGAAACCGCCTTTTTTGTGCACTTATTTCTACGTCACCCGCATCATCGGTGCCGTACTTTGCGACAAATTATAAAGACTTTGCGCCGGGGGTACATAATTTTCAGGTTAGCGGCCACCTTGTCCGGTTAGTCGAGTGCATTAGAATCACACGTATATCCAACTGCTTGTTGACCTGCCTGACCTGACTGGTTAACCTCTATATATCTTTAAATCGGGATAGAAGGATATATGCGCTCCAAGATGGATTTACTCCATGCTTCGGCACACTTCCGCTTACTTTCTGACAGCACCCGCTTGCGTTTACTGATGCTGGTTGACCGGGAGGAATTGAGCGTAGCCGAACTGGCGGCCATTACACAGTTGGCTCAACCACGGGTTTCAACACATTTGGCAAAACTGAAGGAAGCCGGCCTGGTTAACGACCGCCGCGAGGGCGTATCCGTATTCTATCGCCTCGCGACCACCATCGATGATACAAGCCTGGGCGCCCTGTGGGAGTTGTTACGCGCAAACACCTCCGACCCGCTGATACAGCAGGATGCCGAGCGTATACCACAGGTCATTAACGCACGCGGAGGCAGTTCAAGCTGGGCAGACAGCGTTGCAGGTGATATGGAGCGCCACTATTCTCCGGGCCGGACCTGGGAGGTAACCACACGCACCATCGTTCAGTTATTGGAGCTTGGTGATGTACTGGATGTCGCATCCGGTGACGGCGTACTCGCCGAATTGCTGGCGCCAAGGGCGCGCAGCATACAATGCCTGGATATCAGCCAAAGGGTCGTGGATGCCGGAAAAGATCGCCTGCGCAACTATTCAAATGTCACTTTTGCAGCAGGCGACATGCATGACTTACCGGTACCGGATGCATCCTTTGATACGGTTTTACTGATGCATGCACTGACCTATACAAGCGAGCCGCAAAAGGTCTTCGATGAGGCCAGTCGCGTACTTCGGCCAGGTGGCAGTTTGTTGGCGGCAACCCTTCAAAAACACCCGCATAAAAACGCGGTCGCAGCCTATAACCACCTCAACCTCGGGTTCACGGAAAAGGCGCTACGAAAATTTTGCACCAATTCCGGCCTGGAACCGGCAACCATCCAGGTTTCAGCAGTCGAAAAACGCACACCCAATTTTGAAGTGCTAACACTGATGGCCGGTAAAACCGGATAAGCATCCGTCTTTCCAGAACCCAACGGGTAAAAAGAGAATGTATTCGCAACCATTTAAAAATCCGCAAAACGCCGCAACGCTCGACAGGTTAATGTCTGAAAGAATCCTGGTCCTAGATGGTGCGATGGGAACCATGATCCAGGAGTTCGAGCTGAGCGAGGCTGATTTTCGGGGCCAGCGATTTACCGATCACCCCCTGCCCCTGCGTGGCAATAACGACCTGCTTACACTCACCCAGGCTGAAAAGATTGCCGGTATTCACCGGGCATTTCTGCAGGCCGGCGCGGACCTCGTGGAAACCAATACCTTCAACAGCACCGGAATATCCCAGGCCGATTACGGAATGGAGCACCTGGTCAGGGAACTTAATTATGCAGCCGCCCAACTTGCGAAAACTGAAGCCGATCGTTTTACAGCCAGTAATCCTGAGAAGCCGCGCTTTGTCGTAGGCTCAATCGGGCCAACCAACCGCACTGCGTCACTATCCCCGGATGTGAACCGCCCGGACTTCCGTAATATCAGCTTCGCCGAACTTCGCGATACCTATGCAGAAGCGGCCACCGGTTTATTGGAGGGTGGCGCGGACATCCTGATGGTGGAAACCGTTTTTGATACGCTCAATTGCAAGGCCGCGCTGGTGGCAATCGATGATGTATTCACCTCGCTCGGGTATCGCGTTCCCGTAATGATTTCGGGAACGATCACGGACGCCAGTGGACGTACGCTTTCCGGACAGACCGTCGCTGCTTTCTGGCACTCGGTGAGACACGCCAAACCTGCCTGTATTGGCCTGAATTGCGCCCTGGGCGCCAGCGAACTCCGCCCGTGGCTGCGGGAATTATCACGCGTTGCCGAATGTCCTGTGAGTGTTCACCCCAACGCCGGCCTGCCTAACGAACTGGGTGGTTACGATGACACACCCGAGAACATGGCGAGGGTAATTTCCGAGTTTGCTTCTGACGGTATGATCAACATCGCAGGTGGCTGCTGCGGAACGCGGCCGGAGCACATCAAGGCGATTGGCGACGCGATCGCAGATCTGAAACCAAGAACACCGCCAGACCCCATTTCCTACTGTCGATTGAGTGGGCTGGAGCCATTGACACTGAGTCCCGAATTGAATTTTATCAATGTCGGTGAACGCACCAACGTCACCGGCTCAGCCGTATTCCGCCGCTTGATCCAGGCGGATGACTTTGAAGCTGCCGTTGAAGTCGCAAGACAGCAGATCAGGAACGGTGCACAAATAATCGATATCAACATGGATGAAGGCCTGCTCGATGGTGTAGCCGTGATGACCCGGTTTTTACACCAGATCGCTTCAGAACCGGATATCGCCCGGGTACCGGTCATGCTTGACTCTTCCCGCTGGGAGGTGCTCGAAGCCGGTCTGGCCTGTTTACAGGGCAAAGGTGTGGTCAACTCCATCAGCCTGAAAGAAGGTGAGGAAACGTTCATCTCCCAGGCACAAACCATATTGCGATTCGGCGCGGCCGTTATCGTCATGGCCTTCGATGAAAACGGCCAGGCCGACACCCTGGAAAAACGTGTGAGCTTTTGCCGGAGAGCCTGGCGGTTGCTCACACAGGAGGTTGGGTTTCCACCCGAAGATATTATTTTTGACCCCAATATTTTTGCCATAGCAACCGGTATTGAGGAGCATAGCAGCTACGGAATCGATTTTATTGAAGCCACCCGGCAAATCAAGAAAGCCTGTCCAGGGGCCCTGGTTTCAGGCGGTGTCAGCAATATTTCATTCTCCTTCAGGGGGCAGGACAGGATTCGTGAAGCCATTCACAGTGTGTTTCTGTATCACGCGGTGCGCGCCGGTATGGACATGGGTATCGTCAATGCCGGTCAACTCGAGATCTACGACGAGATCGCGCCTGCCCTGCGCGACGCGGTTGAAGATGTCGTACTAAACCGCCGGGCGGATGCGACCGACCGCCTGTTGGAACTGGCCCAGCAATTCCAGGGCGGTGGTAGAACCGAAGAGATCGACGAGGCCTGGCGGCAGGCACCGGTGGCAGAGCGACTCAAGCACGCCCTTGTAAAGGGTATTAACACCTATATCAACGAGGACACCGAAGAGGCCCGTAACGGGGCTGCCAAGGCGCTCGACGTGATTGAGGGCCCGTTAATGGACGGTATGAATGTCGTCGGCGACCTGTTTGGGGATGGCCGGATGTTTTTACCACAGGTCGTCAAGAGTGCCCGGGTCATGAAGCAGGCCGTGGCCGTATTGGTCCCATATATCGAAGATGAAAAGCGCCGGGCCGGAACTGCCAAAAAACAGCTGACCCGCGTACTGATGGCAACCGTCAAGGGTGATGTCCATGACATCGGTAAAAATATTGTGGGTGTTGTTCTGAGCTGCAATCATTACGAAGTCATCGACCTGGGTGTGATGGTATCTGCCGAGAAGATACTTGAGACAGCAATCCGTGAGAACGTAGATATTATTGGCCTCTCCGGCCTGATTACACCCTCTCTGGAAGAGATGCGGCATGTTGCCAGTGAAATGCAGCGCCGCAGCTTCAACATACCATTGATGATCGGCGGTGCAACGACCTCACCACTCCATACGGCACTGCGAATCGACCCTGAATATTCCAATGGTGTGTTCTGGGTTAAAGATGCATCCCGGGCCGTTGGCGTAGCCAGGAAGCTCAGCAACGCCGAGGACCGCAAGCAATTGACCGCCAGCGTGGCGCAGGACTACGCCAACATGCGTGAACGCAGGGCCGGGGGCAGTTCCCGAAAACCACCGGTCAGCCTGGCCGAAGCCCGCAGGAATGCGTTTTCACCGACGTGGTCCGAAGAAGAAATAGCCCAACCAGCCAGACCCGGACTACACGTCTTTCAAAACATCGACTTGGCGGAACTGGTGCCGTTGATTGACTGGACACCCTTTTTCCAGACCTGGGAGTTACAGGGTCGTTATCCCGAAATACTGGAAGACGCTGACAAAGGCGAAGCTGCGCGCAACCTGTTCGCCGAAGCACAGACCATGCTGAAACAGATCATCGAGGAAAACTGGCTGCATGCACGTGCGACGGTGGGTATCTTCCCGGCTGCCTCTGATGGTGATGACGTTATTATTTACACGGATGAGACCCGTCGGACCGAATACCGGCGTTTAAATTTTCTTCGCCAGCAGAAGCCAAAGGCTGCAGGCCGGTTCAATCGCTGCCTGTCTGACTATATAGTACCGGTTGACACTGGCCTGGCCGATCACATCGGACTGTTCGCAGTGACGGCCGGTCTAGGTATCGAAACCAAGCTTGCCGAGTACGAAAAGGCGCATGATGACTATGACGCCATCATGCTCAAGGCATTGGCAGACCGATTGGCCGAGGCCCTGGCTGAACACACGCACCGTCTTGTACGTCGTGAATTGTGGGCCTATGACCCCGGCGAGGCACTTGATAACCAGGCTTTGATCAAAGAAAAGTATCGCGGTATACGCCCTGCCCCGGGTTACCCCGCCTGCCCGGACCATAGTGAGAAGGAGAAGATATTTGAGCTCCTGGATGCGCAGACCAATTCAAAAATGGAACTGACCAGTGGGTATGCGATGTTGCCGGCTTCCTCGGTCAGCGGGTATTACTTTGCCCACCCTGAGAGCAGTTACTTTGTGCTTGGGAATATCATGGATGACCAATTGGTTGATTATGCAGAACGAAAAGGTATCAGCGAGGAGCGGGCGCGCAGGTTATTGGCGGCAAATATAGTGCTTTAGTCAAACATAGATTTTGATGAAAGGGCATGTCATTCTCTTGAAAGCGGGTAATTACCTTTCTGACTCTATGTCACAGACGCCAGTTCGGATGTCGCTCTCTCGGGAGGGGCGCTGCGGTGACGGTATTGCCTACCAGGACACGGCACGAGTACTTCCCTGTAGCCTCTTTCTCGACATCCCTGTCTCGCAAGGTCCTGGTAGGCAATACCGTCACCCCAGCTTCAATCTCAAGGTAGTTCAACCATCAGAAACCATTGGCCCATGACCTCGCACATAGCAGAGGTACCACATGGCCTCTGCTACCCTGACGAGGCATCAAGGAGTTTTCTATTGTGGCCAGCAACCAGCAACAAGTCTAAGGCACAATCTTGAGGGTTGTGAATTCAGGCCAATTGGGACAACTGAGATTTCGATAAACTTCGTAGAGAACTACGGTTAAGCAAAAGTCATTACCAGATCAGATCATCCGGTACCGGGTTGTCTTCTTCTTCTGCGTGCTCGGCCCCACCCAGGTCTGGGACATGATCTGGCGCAAACTGACGTATTTCTTCGATTTTATCTGCCGGCATCAGGTGATAATTGCCGCTCAAATAAACAACACCAATGGCCCCCGAATTTATTTCATTGATCTGTTCGGGTGTCGCCAGGACGCTGCGAATCCGGCCCTTGTAGAGGAAGTTTCTCTTGTTTTCCGCGGCCGGATCACGAATTGCACACTCTTTTACCAGGGCCTTGATTTTCTGGTTGGTTTCACGACGCTGCCGCTCTTGCTGGCGCTTGAGTTCAATCGCCTTTTCCTTTTGCCGGCGCTCTTCCTTGCTTCGGATTCTGTAGGCCTGATCAAGTGAGATCTCTGCGCTGTTTGCTTTGGGCTTTGCCGGCCTGGAAGTATTTTTGTGGTGCTTTTTGGGCTTCGGTTTGGTCTTCTTTGGAGCAAGACCGAGGGCCAGTAATTGATCTTTAAGGCTGTTACTCATGTTGCTTCATTTAACATTCAAACAAGGCATCTTGGAAAGACTGGAGACTGAAGCGCGATCAGGACGCTTGGTATTCAGGCCCGGATAGACCGAACCGAACTGCAACAAATCCTGACCGCGCAACTGTTTGCTCGACGTACCTGTATTTGGTGCGCCGTTGGCCGTTTTACTCCGCGGTTTCTATATCCAGCAACTCCACTTCAAAGATAAGTGTTGAGTTGGGTGGAATCGGTCCGCCACCGCCCTCACCATAGGCCAGGTCCGGGGCGATGTAGAACATGAACTTACTACCGATAGGCATTAGCTGAACACCCTCGGTCCAACCGGCAATAACGCGGTTCAGGGCAAAGGAAATAGGCTCGTTACGGGCATAGGAGCTATCGAATTCCGTGCCATCCAGCAATGTTCCACGGTAGTGGACCTTGACGGTATCGGTCGCAACCGGCTTGGCGCCGTCACCCATGGTGATGACCTTGTACTGCAAACCGGAAGCGGTTGTCTGCACACCTTCTTTCGTTGCGTTCTCGGCAAGGAATTCCTGGCCTGCAACAAGATTGGTTTGACCTGCAGCTGCGGCCTGTGCCTGCTGCTCAGCCTGTCGCTTTTCAATGTATTCCTTGCGGACCTGTCCAGCCTCTTCAGTTGTCATGGCCAGCTCTTCACCATTGTAAGTTGAACGAATCGCACTGATCAGGGAATCGAGGTCTACCTCTGTACCCTGGTCTTTCAGAGATTTGCCGATGTCCATTCCAATAATGTAACCCAGTTTCTTCTGTTCCGTATCCAATTCAATTGCCCATGCATTTGTTGTGAAAATCAACACGGCCAAAACCAGACCGCAACGTTTTAATGTGTTCATCTTGTACTAACTCCTGGTAAACAGTGTGCGAATTGTCCACATATCTGACCCCATGCGCAAACAAAATGTTTCATTCTTTTACCTGAGTTATGCTTTGCGTCATGACTATTCTCATAACGACCCTGGTTCTGTACCAGATATTGTTGCTATCTATTGGCTGGTGGGCCAGCAGGCGAACCTCCGACAACGCGGATTTCTACCTTGGTGGGCGTAAGCTGGGGGCAGCCGTAGCCGCACTGAGCGCCTCGGCCAGTTCTTCATCAGCCTGGAGTTTACTCGGTGTATCCGGGGCGGCATATGCCTGGGGGTTGCCAGCCATCTGGTTGATCCCATCCACCCTGCTTGGGTTTTTCATAAACTGGTATTGGGTCGCTCCTCGAATGTGGCAGCAAAGCCGTAATCACAACGCTTTAACCCTGACAGAATTCCTTGCCGGCCCACTCGGTGATCCGGCCCGGAAGACCATCATGAGAATCGGGGCATCGGTCATCCTCTTCTCGTTCACTTTTTATATTGCGGCACAGTTCCAGGCAGCGGGTAACACTTTCGCCGGCGCCCTGAACATGGACCCGACGCTGGCCATTGCGCTCGGCGCCACAATTGTCCTGGTTTATGTCATGCTAGGTGGTTTCTGGGCTGCAAGCGTGACTGATAGCATTCAAGGCATTTTGATGGCCTCAAGTGCCGTTATCCTGCCGGTGGTTGCGTTGATCGCGGTGGGTGGCCCTGGTGCGTTAATAGCCAGCCTGGATGTCGAGGGTATTTCCACCGTTACACTTTGGACACGCCAGGAGGGCCTGGCAGCAGGAATCGGTTTTGTCATTGGCCTGGCCGGAATCGGCCTCGGCTATCCCGGCCAACCGCATGTCGTTAACCGGTTTATGGCGATGGAAAACAAAAACGACATCCCAAGGGCCCGGTTGATTGCGATCGCGTGGGCGGTGGTCATCTACACTGGCATGGTGATACTCGGATGGTGTGGGCGTTTGCTGGTATCGGCACTTGGCGATGGTGAACAGGTTCTATTTGCGCTTGCCACCCTGCTGCTCCCATCGATCATGGCTGGTATCATGGTTTCTGCGATTTTGTCAGCCATCATGTCAACGGCCGACAGTCAACTACTCGTAGCGGCATCCAGCGTCAGCCACGATTTGCGCAATGGCAAGATGGCCACTCACGAAAGCCTCAAGCAATCACGCTGGGTCGTACTGTCGATTGGCACGGCGGCCATACTCCTTGCGATATTCTCACCCGAAGCCATATTCAGTCGGGTTCTGTTCGCCTGGCAGGCACTGGCGGCCGCCTTTGGCCCACTCCTCATCATCACCCTCTGGCGCGGTCCCGTGGCGCCCAACTGGCGTATAGCGGCCATGAGTTCGGGTTTTGTGCTGACTGTCATACTCAACTGGACGGCTGACACACCTGGAGACATCGCTGAACGTTATGTACCTTTGCTGGCAGCGCTTGGATTGGCGTGGTGGGGTAACAAAAAGAACGCTTAGCTCTAGCGCCGACCTGCTTTATCTGGGACTCCGATCATTACACCAGTTCCGTCGACATTTTGCTGAAGCTGGTCTTTTTGAAACCTGTTGGTGCTTCGTCAGGGTATCAGAGGCCATGCAGTACCTTACTTCAGGACTCGCTTATGTTCAGGATGAACGGTATGCCGCGGGCGCAGGGATGCGCGGGAGCGGCCTGTTTCAGTTTTGCACAATATCCAGCGAATAAACTTTCTGCCCTCCGTAAGGCTTCGCGCCGCACATCCCTGTGCTCCATCGCGAAGTACCGTTCATCCTGAACATAACACCCTCTGCTACGTGCGAAA